>Ga0207426_1000458_pt1 | contig 64019 bp, 53 predicted proteins | sample AraplaMF_Cvi_mMS_FD_184265 | JGI IMG/M metagenome (GOLD analysis project Ga0207426, IMG submission 184265) | Arabidopsis root microbial communities from the University of North Carolina, USA - plate scrape MF_Cvi_mMS (SPAdes) (version 2) | ecosystem: Host-associated > Plants > Roots > Endosphere...
ACATAAGGTCTCGCTATCGATGGCTCGTGCGCCCTGTTCCTAGCATCCGGTTGTGCCGATACCAATGGTCTGCGCCCTGCGAAGTGCGACATTCCGGCCCCGCGGCTTTACTCGGCCGCAGCTCTGATCCTATCGTTTGCGCAGCCTTTCGGACCGCGAAAGGCCGAATCGCCCGGGAAGCGGCGAGGGGGAGGAAAAGGTTGCGATGAAAGACCCCGTGGACGTCCTGATCATCGGCGCCGGCGCATCCGGCGCGGCGGTGGCGTGGTCGCTGGCCGAGACCAAGATGCACATTCTCTGCCTGGAGCAGGGCGGCTGGATGAACCCGGCGGAATATCCCAGCACGGGCCGGGACTGGGAGGCCAAGTTCTACGGCGAGTGGTCGTCGAGCCCCAATGTCCGCGGCCGGTCCGAGGACTATCCGATCAACGACGACAATTCGCCGATCAAGGTCGTGAACTACAATGCCGTGGGCGGCTCGACCGTGATGTACACGGCGCATTGGCCGCGGCTGCATCCCTCCGATTTCAAGGTGAAGACGCTCGACGGCGTCGCCGACGACTGGCCGATCGACTACGACGCGCTGACGCCGTTCTTCGAAGAGAACGACCGCATGATGGGCACGTCGGGGCTTTCAGGCGATCCGCTGTCGCCGCTGACGCATCCGCCGATGCCGCAGCAGCCGATGGGATTGTCCGGTGCCATCATCGGCAAGGCCATGAACGAACGCGGCTGGCACTGGTGGCCGTCGGACACCACGGTTGCGACCATGGACTATGAGGGCCGGGCGCGCTGCATCAATCTCGGTCATTGCACGCCGGCCTGCGCGCAAGGCGCAAAGTCCTCCACCGACATCACCTATTGGCCGCATGCGGTCCGCGCCGGCGTCGAGCTGCGCACCCATTGCCGGGTGCGCGAGATCACCACCGACGAGAACGGCATGGCCTCGGGCGTGGTCTACTACGACAAGGACGGTGTCGAGCAGTTCCAGCCCGCGCATGTCGTCATCATCGCCTGCAACGGCGTCGGCACGCCGCGCCTGCTGCTGAACTCCGCGTCCGGGCGCTTCCCCAATGGCCTCGCCAATTCGTCGGGCCTCGTCGGCAAGAACCTGATGTTCCATCCCTATGCGCAGATCTACGGCTATGTGAAGGAGCCGACCGACTCCAACCGCGCGCCGCCGACCTGTCTGTGGAGCAAGGAGTGGTACGACACCGATTTGTCGCGCGGCTTCGTGCGCGGCTATGGCGTTCAGTTCGTGCGCGGCGCGGGGCCGGTGTTCGAGGCCGTCGTCAGCGAGCAGAAGGGCATTCTGCCGTGGGGCGAGGATCATCATCGTATCTTCCGCAAGCTCAACGGTCACCGGCTCGGCTTCTCCGCGATCTGCGAGGATCTGCCTGAGGAGCACAATCAGGTCACGCTCGATCCGGTCCTCAAGGACAGCCACGGCATTCCGGCGCCGAAGATCGACTACACCATCAGCGAGAACAGCCGGAAGATGATGGAGCATGCGCTGGCGCGCGGCCGGGAGTTTCTCGAGACGGCCGGGGCAACCGACATCTGCGTCAACTCGCCGATCCCCTGGGGCGGCTGGCATCTGCTCGGCACGGCGCGGATGGGCACCGATCCCTCGCGCTCCGTCGTCAACGAATGGGGCCGCTCGCACGACGTGAAGAACCTCTTCATCGTCGACGGCAGCATTTTCGTCACCTCGGGCGGTGTTAACCCCACCTCCACCATCCAGGCCCTCGCGCTGTACATCGCCGACCAGATGAAGCAGCGCCTCGCCAATTTGTTCGACTGAGAATGATGCAGAACAAAGCGACCTCCGCGCTCGGTGCACCTCTCCCGCTTGCGGGAGAGGTCGGCGCGACGCGCCGGGTGAGGGTTCTCTCCTCTGGGGGAGCCCCTTTGTGGAAGCACCCTCTCCCCAACCCTCCCCCGCAAGCGGGGGAGGGAGCGCACCGTCACTGCGGAGGATACAATGCCTGATCAACTCTCCCTCACGCCGCGGCAGCGCCAGGACTTGCGCACCATCGCTGCGATGATCGTTCCACCGAGCGAGGAATACCGCGTCCCCGGCGCCGATGACGAGATCATCCAGGCCGACATCATCGCAACCCTCGGCCGGGACGCCAGGCTGGTCGCGGCGGCGCTCGATCATCTGGCCCGGCTCGCCGGCATGCCGCTCTCCGACCTCGAAGCTGCCGCGCGGGAGAGTGTCGCGCAGCAGTTTCGGTCAGCCGGCGGCGCGGCTGCCGCAACGCTCGTCCGCGTCGTGCTGCAATGTTACTACCGCGACGACCGCGTGCTGCGCTCGCTGGGGCTCGATCTGCGCGCGCCGTTCCCCAAGGGCTATGTGCTGCCGGACGGCGACTGGTCGCTGCTCGATCCGGTCAAGGCGAGGGCGGGCACGCTGCGGCGGGCGACCTAGCCATCTGGGTCGTCAAGCACTGGCAGGGCAGCCTTGCGCTCCCGGCAGACACTTGCGCGGCAGGGAACAGGCCACCATTTGTGTGAGCCTCAAGGACTCTTGCCATGCTGGATTTTACCTCAGACATCGCCGATGACGCCGCGTCATCGCGAACGACAGCGGCTGCGCCGGCCGATGACCGGGCGCTGCTGGACGCCTATTCCAATGCCGTGATCGACGTCACCGACCGTGTCGGCCCTGCGGTCGTGCGCGTCGAGACCGGTCCCAAGGTGCCGAACGGCCGCGAGCGCGGCGGGCTCGGCTCCGGCATCGTGATCTCGCCGGACGGGCTTGTCCTCACCAATAGCCACGTGGTCGGCACGTCCAAGGAGATCCGGCTGCGCGACGTCGAGGGTCATGTCGGCGATGCGCAGGTGCTCGGTGCCGACCCCGACACCGATCTTGCGCTGCTGCGCGCCAATGGCGTGCGTGACTTGCCCTATGCCGCGCTCGGCAATTCCAAGAGCCTGCGGCGTGGCCAGCTCGTGATCGCGATCGGCAATCCGCTCGGCTTCGAATCGACCGTGACGGCCGGCGTGGTCTCGGCGCTCGGCCGCTCGATCCGGTCGGTCAGCGGCCGCACCATCGAGGACGTGATCCAGACCGATGCCGCGCTCAACCCCGGCAATTCCGGCGGTCCGCTGGTGTCGTCGAATGCCGAGGTGATCGGCATCAACACGGCGATCATCAACGGCGCGCAAGGCATCTGCTTTGCGGTCGCCAGCAACACCGCGCAGTTCGTACTGTCGGAGATCATCCGCCACGGCTATGTCCGCCGCGCCTATATCGGCGTTGCCGGACAGACCGCGCCGGTCCCGCGGCGGCATGCGGTGCTGGCCGGGGTCGAGAACAAGATGGGTGCGTTGCTCGCGCAGATCGAGCCGGACGGACCCGCGGCCAAGGCGGGCCTGTTGCCCGGCGACGTCGTGATCAGGCTCGACGGCGTCGAGATCAACGGCGTCGACGATCTGATCCGCGTGCTCGACCGCGACCGGATCGGCCGGCGGCTGGCCATGGATGTGCTGCGGCTCGGCCGTCTGCGGGCCATCGACATCGATCCGATCGAGCGCAAGCCGCAGCGCTAGCTGCGGGACGGCGGGCGGGGTATGACGGTGTCATGCCTCGCCTCCGGACCCCAGCCGCATGATGCCGGCGCATGAGACCTACGACGTCATTGTCATCGGCGCGGGCGCCGGTGGGATGACGGCTGCGGCGGTCGCGGCCGCTGAAGGTCTGCGCGTGCTGCTGATCGAGAAGACTGCGTTCGTCGGCGGCACCACGGCGTGGTCCGGCGGCATGGTCTGGATCCCCGCCAATTCCAAGATGAAGGAAGCGGGAGTTTCCGACAGCATCACCGATGCCGTCCGGTATCTGTCGAGCGCGGTGCCCGAGCCCGCCAATGCCGGCCTGCGCGCCGCCTTCCTCGCGCGTGGGCCGGAGGCGGTTGCCTGGCTCGAGGCCAACACCGAGGTGCGGCTGCAGCCGGTGAAGGCCTATCCGGACTATTATCCGGAGCGGCTGGGCGCAACGTCGGGCGGCCGCGTGCTCGAGCCGGTGGCTTTCGACGGCACGCGGCTCGGCCAGGCTTTCGCGCGGCTGCGGCCGCCGCTGCCGGAGTTCACGCTGTTCGGTGGCATGATGGTCAACCGGCTCGACATTCCGCATCTGCGGCGTGTCGGCAAATCGCTGCGCTCGACCCTGCGCGCTGCGCGGCTGGTTTCCGCCTACGCGCTGCAGCGGCTGCGCAGCCCGCGCGGCACGACGCTGCATCTTGGCAATGCGCTCGCCGCGCGGCTTTACGCCTCGCTGCTGGTGCGGCAGGTCGAGATCCTCTTCAGCGCGGATGTCGAGGATCTCTCGATGCAGGGCGATCGCGTCGCCGGCGTGGTGATCCGCCATGGCGCGCGCGATCGCCTGATCGCGGCGCGCCGCGGCGTGGTGCTGGCAACCGGCGGTTTCTCGCACGACGCGAGTTTGCGCAAACGCTTCTTCCCGCCCGCCGCCGGATTTGTCTCGGCCACGAGCACATCGGGCACGGGCGACGGGCTTCGACTCGCGGCGACAGTCGGTGCCGCGCTCAACACGGACGCGACCAGCCCGGCCTATTGGGTGCCCGCCTCGCTGTTCCGGCGTGCCGACGGCAGCCGCGGCGTGTTCCCGCACACGGTGACCGACCGCGCCAAGCCCGGCGTGATCGCCGTCAACGCGGCCGGCCGGCGCTTCGTCAACGAGGCGCTGTCCTACCACGAGTTCGTGCTAGGCATGCTGCGCGACGGCAATGGCGAGCCGGACCGGCCGTTCTATCTCGTCTGCGACCGCGCGTTTCTGTGGGCTTACGGCCTCGGCCGTATCAAGCCGTTCACGCGCCGTGTCCGGCGCTATGTCGCAAGCGGCGAGTTGATCGAGGCACCTGACATCGCGCAACTGGCGCCGAAGATCGGCATCAAGCCTTCCGTGCTCGCGGCGACGATTGCCGGCTACAACGAAGGCGCGAAGGAGGGCCGCGATGCCGAATTCGGCCGCGGTAGCACCGTCTACCAGCGCCATCTCGGCGACGCCGCCCACAAGCCGAACCCCTGCGTCGCGCCGATCCTCCGTGCGCCGTTCTTCGCGATGCGGATCTATCCCGCCGACCTCGGCACCGCGATCGGCATGAAAGTGGATGCGCAAGGACGCGTGCTGCGGGATGACGCCACGCCGATTGCGGGGCTCTACGCCTGCGGCAACGACATGGGCTCGATCATGAACGGCAATTATCCGGGCCCGGGTATCACGCTCGGGCCGGCGCTGACGTTCGGGTACATCGCGGGCCGGCATCTGGCGGAGGGTGGGGTGACAGCGCCGAGTGCCGCGACGGCAACTGCCTGATTGTCTCCTCCGCTATATCCGCGTCATTGCGAGCGTAGCGAAGCAATCCAGAATTTATCCGCGGAAGCAGTCTGGATTGCTTCGTCGCAAGCGCTCCTCGCAATGACGGGGAGAGAGGCTCGCCCCTATCCGCTACTCCGCAGCCGCCGCAAAGCGGCTGTTGTCCAGCTCCGCCTCGAGCCGCGCCTTTTCGGCCGTCGCCAGCTTGATGTTGGCTTCCTTGACGTGGCCGAAGCCGCGGATGGTTTCGGGCACGCGGGCGAGCCGTGCCAGCAGCGGGATCTGCTCCACCTTCAGCCCGGCGATACGCTGCTCGATCATGGCAAGATAATCCTCGACCAGCTTCCGCTCGGTGCGGCGCTCCTCGGTGCGGCCGAACGGATCGAACGCGCCGCCGCGCAGGAATTTCAATTTTGCCAGCACGCCGAAGGCGTGAAGCATCCAGCCGCCGAACTCCTGCTTCTGAAGACGGCCGGTCGCCTTGTCGCGCTTGGCGAAGATCGGCGGTGCCAGATGGTACTTCAGCGTGAAGTCGCCGTCGAACTTCTCCGATACCTTCTTGGCAAAGCTGCCGTCGGTGTAGAGCCGCGCGACCTCGTACTCGTCCTTGTAGGACATTAGCTTGAACAGGTTTTTCGCAACCGCCTCGGTCAGCTCCGTGGATGCGGGCGAAGCAGCGCTCTCCGCCTTCCGTACCTTGGCGACCGCGGCGAGATAGCGGTCGGCATAGGCCTTGTCCTGGTAGCCGGTCAGGAACTCGGCACGGGTCGCGATGATGTCGTCGAGCGATATCGCCGGCGCGGACGCCCTGGCCTTGAACTGGAGCACGCTGCGCACCCGCGACATGTCGTGGGCGGCAAGGCGGCCCCAGGTGAAGGCGAGCTTGTTCATCTCGATCGCGGCGCCGTTGATCTCGATGGCGCGGAGCAGGGCTTCCAGCGACAGCGGAATGGCGCCCTTCTGGAAGGCGAAGCCGAGCATGAACGGATTGGTCGCGATGCTGTCGCCCATCAGCGCCGCGGCAATGCCCGTGGCGTCGATGATGTCGAGGTTCTTGTCGCCGACGGCATCGCGCAGCACGGTCTGCATCGTGCCCATCTCGAAGTCGAGATCGGGATTCTGCACGAAGCTCGCGGTCGGCTGCAGGTCGGCGTTGATGTAGGCTTTTGTGACGCCGCGCTCGGCGCGGCTCAGTGCGGTCGGGCCGGCCGAGACGATCATGTCGCAGCCGAGGATGACGTCGGCGCCGCCGGTGGTGATGCGGACCGCGGAAATGTCCTCAGGCTTCGGCGCGATGCGCACATGGCTCATCACCGCGCCGTTCTTCTGCGACAGGCCGGTGAAGTCCAGCGCCGAGCAGCCGCGGCCGTCGACATGTGCGGCCATGCCGAGCAGCGCGCCGATGGTGATGACGCCGGTGCCGCCGATGCCGGTGACGAGGATGTTGTAGGGACCGTCCAGCTCACGGGCAGGTGGCAGCGGCAGGTCGGCGAACAGCTGGCCGGAGTCCACCGCCGACGTCTTCATCCGCTTGAGCGTGCCGCCATGCACGGTGACAAAACTCGGGCAGAAGCCCTCGACACAGGAAAAATCCTTGTTGCAGTTCGACTGGTCGATCTGGCGCTTGCGGCCGAACTCGGTCTCCAGCGGCTGCACCGAGACGCAGTTGGAGGCCTGCGAGCAGTCGCCGCAGCCTTCGCAGACGAGCTCGTTGATGAAGGCGCGCTTGGCGAGATCCGGATAGAGCCCGCGCTTGCGGCGGCGGCGTTTTTCTGCGGCGCAGGTCTGGTCGTAGATCACGACCGTGAGGCCCTTGATGTCGCGCAGCTCGCGCTGCACGGCATCGAGCTCGCGGCGGTGATGGATGGTCGCGCCTTGCGGGAAGTAATTACCTTCAGGGTATTTGCTCGGGTCGTCCGAGACGATCGCCAGCCGCTTGACGCCCTCGGCCCAGACCTGGTGCGCGATCTGCGCGACGTTGAAGGCGCCTTCGGCCGGCTGGCCGCCGGTCATGGCGACGGCGTCGTTGTAGAGGATCTTGTAGGTGATGTTGATGCCGGCGGCCGATGCCGCGCGAAGGGCGAGCAGACCCGAATGCGTGTAAGTGCCGTCGCCGAGGTTCTGGAAGATGTGCTTCTCGGTGGTGAAGGGCGACTGGCCGATCCAGTTCACGCCTTCGGCGCCCATATGCGAGATCAAATCGGTGCGGCGGCTCGGCATGCTCAGGGCCATGCCGTGGCAGCCGATGCCGGCCATGGCGCGGCTGCCCTCGGGCACGCGGGTCGAGGAATTGTGCGGGCAGCCCGAGCAGAAGAACGGCGTGCGCGCGAGCTTGATCTGCGAGGTGGTGGTGACGGGGCTATCGAACGCCTCGAGCCGGGCGAGGCGCTGCTCCACCACCGGGCTGTGATGGCCGAGCTTGCGCAGGCGCTTCACCAGCGCGCCGGCGACGATGGTCGGCGTCAATTCGCCCTCGCTCGGCAGCAGCGGCGCGCCGCTTTCGTCGCGCTTGCCCGTGACGGTCGGACGCTTCGAGGCATCGATATTGTAGAGGATGCGCATCAACTGGTCTTCGATGAAGCCGCGCTTCTCCTCGACCACGAGCACGTCCTGCAGGCCTTCCGCGAAACGCTTCGCACCGCTTTCCTCCAGCGGCCAGGTCAGCGCGACCTTGTAGATGCGAAGGCCGAGGTCCTGCGCGTCCTTGTCGGTGATCCCCAAGTCGGCGAGCGCCTGGCGCAAATCGAGATAGGCCTTGCCGGTCGCGACGATGCCGAGCCGAGCCGGCTTCGAATCCAGCACGATGCGATCGAGCTTGTTGGCGCGGGCGAAGGCCTGCACCGCTGCCATCTTCGGGCCGAACAGGCGCCTCTCGGCTTCGAGCGGCGGATCGGGCCAGCGGATGTTGAGGCCGCCGGGCGGCATCTCGAAATCATCGGGAAGCACGATCTTGATGCGCTCAGGGTCGCTGTCGATCGAGGCCGAGCTTTCCACGGTCTCGCTGATCGCCTTGAAGCCGACCCAGCAGCCCGAGAAGCGCGACAGCGCGAAGCCGAGGAGGCCGAGGTCGAGATAGTCCTGCAGCGTCGCCGGATTGATGACGGGGATCAGGGCGGCCGCGAACACCTGCTCGCTCTGATGCGCCAGCGTCGAGGACTGGCAGCCATGGTCGTCGCCGGCGAGCGCGAGCACGCCGCCATTGAGCGAGGTGCCTGCCGCATTGGCGTGCTTGAGCGCGTCGACCGAGCGATCGACGCCGGGGCCCTTGCCGTACCAGATGCCGAACACGCCATCGACCTTGGCGCCGGGGAACAGGCCGACCTGCTGGCTGCCCCAGACCGCGGTCGCGGCCAGGTCCTCGTTCAAGCCGGGGACGAAGGCGATGTCATGCTGCTGGAGGAAAGACTTCGCGCGCCACAGCGCGTGGTCGTACATGCCGAGCGGGGAACCGCGATAGCCCGAGATGAAGCCGCCGGTGTTGAGCCCCTGCAGCCGGTCGCGTTCGCGCTGCAACATGGGCAGGCGGACCAGGGCCTGCGTGCCGGACAGGAAGATCCGCTTCGATTCGAGCCGGTATTTGTCGTCCAGCTCGACCTGCATCAGCGTCATTTCAAAAGTCCTTGTCGTCTTGCTCGGCGGGATTTTGCGCTGCGGGAAGGGGTTGCGGCTGCGCGACGCGAATTGTGACAGTCAAAGGCATCGACCGGCGAAGTCAATATCGCTGGTCGCATCCGTGGCGGTCCTGTTAGTCATGGCTGCCTGTGGAGGAGACCGATGACCGCAAACGCATTCGAGACCGAGATCACCGAGACCGCGGAGGCCTTGATCGGCCAGTGGCGCAAGCCGCGCCAGATGCTGCAGGCACAAACCTACGACGCCCACGCCTCGATCCATGACGATGCCACCGCGCAGAAGCTCGGCTTCAAGGGCGGCACCATCGAGGGCCCGACGCATTTCAGCCAGTTCGCCCCGCTCGGCGCGCGGCTCTGGGGGCAGGCGTGGTTCGAGAGCGGCTGCCTGTCCGCACATTATCGCAGCGTCTGCTACGAGGGCGAGGAGGTGCAGGCGATCCTGTCGAAGCCATTGCCGGGCACAAGCCAGTGCCAGATCCAGATGGTCAAGCGCGACGGGACGGAGGTGCTGCGCGGCACGGCCTGCGTCGGCGAGCCGCACGCGGCGACCGCGCTCGAGGCGCGCCTGACCGAGCTCAAGCCGCTGGCCGATCCCGTGATCCTGCGCGACGTCAAGGTGGCGCAGACGAGCAGGCGCCAAGCGGTGCGGATGGCGTTCGACCAGAACATGGGCGACCTCTATCCGTTCTCTCTCCGGCAGAAGCTCGCGGTCATCACCGAGAGCTCGCACTACTACTCGGCCGCGGAGAATCCTTGGCGCAAGCCCATCATCCCGATGGAGATGCTGAGCGTGCTATTCCAGTACCGCTCCAAGGACGATCCGCTGCCGGCGAAGGGGCCGGCCGTCGGCCTGTTCGCCGACCAGGAGATCCGCCTGGTCAAGGGGCCGCTCTTCGTCGGCGAAGACTACGAGGTCGAGCGCGAGGTGGTCGCGCTGTCCGGCAGCCGCCGCACCGAAAGCGCCTGGGCAAAGACGCGCGTGTTCGACAAGGCGGGCACGCTGGTGGCGACGATGCTGCTCAACATGGCGACGCTGAAGGAGTCCTATGCGCCGTATCAGGAGGAGTATCGGCGGCTGTATGGAAATACTGTCCGCTAGAAAACGAGCTTCGCGACCGCTCATCCTCTAGGCAAATGCACGTCGCAAAGCCGTCGCACAGGGAATAAGCAGGCGTCCGCTTCTCGCGTAAGTTTTTGAGCGCGCAACGAATTCCCCCGCGACCCGCGCCTCGCCGTCATTGTACACAATGGCACGCCGCTTGCAGAACTCTCCGCAACGAGAGTTCTCGCGAGGGGCGGGCGTCATGTTGAACTCAAGCAAGCCGACATTGGGCGTCATCAACGCCGAGCCCGAGCCGATCAGGCTCGACTGGGCCGCCACCGCGCTTCTCATCATCGACATGCAGCGCGACTTCATGGAGCCCGGCGGCTTCGGCGAGACGCTCGGCAACGACGTCAGCCAGCTCGCGCGCGCGGTGAAGCCGATCGGTGCGGTGCTGAAGGCGGCGCGCGACACCGGCATGCTGGTGATCCACACCCGCGAGGGGCATCTGCCCGATCTCTCCGACGCGCCGCCGGCAAAGGTCGAGCGCGGCGCGCCGTCCTTGCGCATCGGCGATCCCGGCCCGATGGGCCGCATCCTCATTCGCGGCGAGGCCGGCCACGACATCATTCCCGAGCTCTATCCGCTCGACAGCGAGGTCGTGATCGACAAGCCCGGCAAGGGTGCGTTCTACGCCACCGAGCTCACCGACGTGCTGGAAAAATACGGCATCGAGAATTTGCTGGTGTGCGGCGTCACCACCGAAGTGTGCGTCAACACCACGGTGCGCGAGGCCAATGACCGCGGCTATCGCTGCGTCGTCATGTCCGACGGCTGCGCATCCTACTTTCCCGAGTTTCACGAGATGGGCCTGAAGATGATCAAGGCCCAGGGCGGCATCTTCGGCTGGGTCGCGGATTCAGCCGCAGTTCTGGAGGCAATGAAGGTTTCGACCACATAGGGGTATTATCATGAGCACATTGACGGGGACGGCCGGCAGTTCTGATCTGAACAAGTCCGAGTTCAAGCCGGCACTATGGACATCGGGCGACTGGAACGCGTTTTTCGGCTTCGGCACCAACATCCTCGTCAACATGCTGGTGCTCACGGGCCTGCTGCGCTTCGTTCTGAAGATGCCGGACAGTCTCGTGTTCGGCCGCATCCTGCCCGCGCTCGGGCTGATGATGTGCCTCTCCACCTTCTACTATGCGTACCTCGCCTATCGGCTCGCCCAGAAGACGGGCCGTGACGACGTCTGCGCGTTGCCGTCGGGCGTCAGCGTGCCGCACATGTTCATCGTCACCTTCGTGATCATGCTGCCGATCACGCTGAAGACCGGCGACCCGCTCAAGGGCTGGTCGGCCGGCCTCGTCTGGGTGTTCTTCCAGAGCTTCATCCTGATGATCGGCGGCTTCATCGCGCCGTTCATCCGCAAGATCACGCCGCGCGCGGCACTGCTCGGCACGCTTGCCGGCGTCTCCGTCACCTTCATCTCGATGCGGCCCGCGCTCGAGATGTACATGACGCCGCAGATCGGTCTGGTCTGCTTCGCCATCATCCTGGTGAGCTGGTTCGGCGGGGTGAAGTACTGGCGCGGCATTCCCGCCGGTCTCGTCGCGATCGCGGCCGGCATGATCATCGCCTGGGGCTCGAACCTGTTCGGGCTTGGCCTCGGCGGGTTGAGCATCGCGGGCGTTGGAGCGGCCTTCGCCAATTTCGGCTTCTCGGTGCCGATCCCGGCGGTGGGCTACGTCTTCTCCGGCTTCGAATTCCTCGGCATCATCCTGGTCACCGCCATTCCCTTCGGCATCTACGACCTCGTCGAGGCCATGGACAATGTCGAGAGCGCGGAAGCGGCCGGCGACGAATATCCGACCACGCGCGTCCTGACCGCCGATGGCGTCGTCAGCCTGATCGGCTGCTTGATGGGCAATCCCTTCATCAACGCCGTCTATATCGGCCATCCCGGCTGGAAGGCGATGGGCGGCCGCATCGGTTACTCGGCTGCGACCGGCATCATGGTGGTGGTGCTGGCCTGGTTCGGCATCATCTCGGTGCTGCTGGCGCTGGTGCCTGTGGTCGCGATCTCGCCGATCCTGCTCTATATCGGCATGCTCATCGGCGCGCAGGCGTTCCAGACCACGCCGGTCAAGCACGCGCCCGCGATCGTGCTGGCGTTGACGCCGCATCTGGCCGCCTGGGCCAAGCTCCAGATCGACACCATGCTGGCCTCGACCATGACGGCGGCGGCGACCGTCGGCGGCATGGCGGCCGACAAGGCGGATGCGGTCAAGATCGCGGCGGTTGCCGCGTTGCCGCAGCAGGGCGTGTTCTATCACGGCCTGGAGATCATGGGCGGCGGCTCCATCCTCGGCGGCCTCATCCTCGGCGCGATCGGTGTCTTCATCATCGAGCGCGACTTCGAGAAGGCATCCGCCTTTGCGCTGGTCGGCGCGGTGCTGACCTATTTCGGCTTCATGCACGGCGAGGCGGTCGGCATCGGCGGCGGCTTCGGCGTCACGCCTCCCGTCGCCTTCGCCTATGCCGTGATGGCAGCCGGGATGTACGCACTCAGCCGGCGCACCAGCGAGCACTACGCGCCGCATCCGGAGATGCACGCAGCGCCGGCGGAGTAGACCTGGGCTAACAAAAGTTTACGGCCGGGCGGCACCGTGCCGCCCGGCGCATGCTACCTCTCGCGACACCTACGCTCTGGATTCCATGCTCACCAGAACTTCCCCGTCAATGATCTCGGGGTCTCCAAGATTGAGGTCGAGCAGGCTCGCCTGAACGAAACCCAGCACCTTGTCGTTGGCCGCATTGGCGCTCTCGCGGTCCTCGAATATCATCACAGCGACGCCGACGCCGTCGCCTCCGTCCAGCACATAGTAAGATTTGAAGCCGGGCGATTCCCTCAGGATCTGACCGATGCCGCTCTTGGCACGGCGAGCTGCGTCCGCAACCGAACGAACCTTGGTGTACTTTCGAACGAACATGTACATCAGGGCACCTATGCGTCTCAGGCCCTGCCACATGCATCAAAGCACATCAGGACGCTGCCGGACTAGGATTTCTTTCTGGGGCGCCGGCCGACCTTTCGGCCAGACGACTTCCGCTGCGCAATTCAGCCGCCCTTGACTGCTCCCGCAGTGAGCCCTGCCACGATCTGCCGCTGGGCGAGCACCGTCAGCAGCAGCACCGGGAAGGTCACGATCAGCGCGGCGGCGGCGAGCGGCCCCCAGCTCAACTGGTCGAACGAGATCATGTTGTAGACCGCGACCGGCAGGGTGCGCGTCTCGCGTCCCGCCAGCACGATGCCGAAGACAAAATTGTTCCAGGAGAAGATCACGGCGAGGATGAAGGCGACCGCGATGCCGGGCTTGGCGATCGGCAGCGCGACATGGCGAAATACCTGCCAGCGGCCGGCTCCGTCGATCAGGGCGGCTTCCTCCAGCTCCATCGGCGTCGTCTCGAAATAGCCGATCATGATCCAGATCACGATCGGCACCGTGACCACGAGATGGATGATGATCTGCGGCACCAGCGTGCCGAGCAGGCCGAGCCACTGGAACAGCAGGAACAGCGGGATCAGATAGGACAGGCCCGGCGTGATGCGGGCGATCAGGATCACGATCGCGGATTTATGCGCGGCCATCCGCGCGATGCCGTAACCGGCGGGGACGCCGACGGCGAGTGCCAGCAACGTGGCGCTGCCCGTCACGATCAGGCTGTTGATGAAATAGGTCATGAAGCGGTTGGAGGCGAGCACGTCGGCATAGTTCTTCCAGGCGATGCGATCCGGAAAGAGCACCGGCGGGTAGGCGGCATTGTCGACCTCGAACTTGAGCGACAGCGACAGCATCCAGAGGAAGAACAGGATCGCCGGAGAGACGATGACGAAGACGGAGAGCCACAGGCCGATCTTGCCGATGATCTGACGGGTTGTCATGCGCCCCTCGCGATTTCGGTCCACACCATGCGCTGGCGGGCGTAGAGCATCACCGCCGCAAGCAGGACGATCAGCAGGAAGAACACGACCGCGATCGCCGAGCCGTAGCCGAGGTCGTAATAGGTGAAGGCGACGCTGTAGAGATAGATGTTGATGGTCTCCGAGGCCGAGCCGGGCCCTCCTTGCGTGATCGCGAAGATGATGTCGAAGCTCTTCACAGCGTCGATCATGCGGATCATGCCGGCGATGAACAGGAACGGCATGATCAGTGGCAGCGTGATGAAGCGGAACACCTGCCAGAAGCTGGCGCCGTCGATCTGCGCGCTCTCGTAGGGCTCGGTCGGGATCGCGGCGAGGCCGCCGAGCACGATCAGCATCACCAGCGGCGTCCATTGCCACGTCTCGACCAGCACCAGCGAGGGAATGACCGTCGCGGGGTGGAAGACCCAGAGCTGCGCCGGGATCCCGACCAGCGACAGCAGATAGTTCAGCACGCCGAGTTGCGGGTGGAACATCATGGTCCAGACCAGCGCGATCGCCACCGGCGTTGCCATCATCGGCATGATGAAGACGCCGCGCAAAAATCCGCGCCCGGCGAACTTCTGGTGAAACACCACGGCCGAGAGCGTGCCGAGGACCAGCGGCAGCACCACCGACAGCACGGTGTAGACCAGCGTGTGGCCGACGGCCTCGAGAAAGCGCGGATCATTCGTGAGCCGCAGATAGTTGGAGAGCCCGACGAAGGTGGTCGGCGAACCGACCTTCCATTCGTTCATGCTCATCCAGATGGTGAAGACCCACGGGAAGATGATGATGGCAAGCACGACGACCAGCGCCGGCACCACGAACGGCCAATACGAGGGCGGCCGCAACTCCCTCTCCGGCGCGGCATCGGACCGTGCCGCGGCCGGAGTCGATTGTGTCAACGCACTCACGCCTTTTCGCTACGCTCCAGGATCGGCCGGAACTGATCGTGAGCCTTCTTCAACTCCGTAGCGGGGTCTGTGCCTGCGAGTGTCGACGTGACTGCGGCCCCAACAAGATCGCGGAATTCGGCGACCGGGATGATCACGGGCAGGCCGAGCTTGCTGATCTTGGCGGAATCGATCACCGATTGCAGCCACTCCTTGGGCATCTTCACGCCGCTCTGGACTTCGGCGTCGTTCAGGATCGAGTTGCGGAACGGCACGCCGCCGCCGGCCTGCAGCAGCCGCGCGCCCTGCTTCTTCGAGACCACCCACTGGCAAAGCAGGTAGGCGGCTCCCTTGTTCTTGCTCGCTGCGGCGATGCCGATGCCGTCGCCATAGGTGGCCGAATATTGACCCTTCGGTCCGGCAGGGACCACTGTGTAGCCGACCTTGCCGACGACGCGCGAAGCGGCAGGATCCTCCAGCGGCGGCGCCCAGCCGACGCCGTCGATCCACATCGCCGAGCGTCCTTGCGTGAACGAAGCCATCGACTCCATCCAGTTGAAGCCGGCGACGCCGGGCGGGGCGACCTTGGTCAGCAGCGTCTGATAGAGCTTTGTCGCCGCGACCGCCTCCGGGCCGTCGGTGAGGATGTTGCCCTTGGCGTCCAGAAATTCCCCGCCGTAGTTGAGGAAGAAGTTGGTCCACAACGTCATGTTGGCGTTGCGCAGGCCGCGCCCGACGAAGCCGTAGGTGCCGTCCTTGGCGTCGGTGAGCTTTTCGGCGGCCGCGACCATCTCGTCGAGCGTCTTGGGGACCGCGACGCCCTTCTTCTGGAACAGCTCCTTGTTGTAGTAGAGGATGAAATAATCGACCGACCAGGGCAGCGACAGCATCTGGCCCTTGTCGTTCTTGGCGTATTGCAGGCCGGCGGCCGAGAAGTCGCTCTCGACCAGGTCGGGCGCGGTCAGCGTCGGATCCTTCATGAACGGCGTCATGTCGGCGAGCCAGCCGGCTTTCTCGAACTGCCGTTTCTGCACGTGATAGCTGAGATGCACCACGTCGAAGCTCGGCCGTCCCGAGGTGAGCTCGATCACGACCTTCTGTCGTTGCTGCTGCTCGGGAATCTGCTCCGATTCGACCTGGATGCCGGTGAGCTCGGTGAATTCCTTGATGTTCTTTTGCAGGTTGTCGCCGCGCGGACCCTTGGCGAGGATCACCTCCAGCTTGGTCCCGGCGTATTTCTTCCAGTTGACCTCGGCGCGCGCCGGCAGCCCGGTCAGGCTGAGCGCGCCGGCCGCCGCGGTGCCGGTCAACAGCGTGCGGCGTGAAATGTTGTGGTTGGCCAATTGAGTCTCTCCCTCTCACTCATTTTCTTTGGGAGGGATACTAGCGGCCGTGCCACGCCTGCCTAGCCCTAATCTGCCGTCAGGGACGTACGGCCGGTGTTTCCATCGGCAGGCCGCGCGCCCGCGACATCAAATAGAGCTCGAGCGCGACCAGCTCGGGCGAGCCGTAATCATAGGCCTGGGCGCGGACGCCGCTCATGCAGCTTCGCAACCGGCGCTCGATCGACCCCAGCGTCTGCCACTCCAGGCGGTAGAGCGGATAGCCGGTCGGCTGCGCTTGCGTGATCGGCGCACCCGCGAGGCGCTTGTCGAAATTGTCGTCGTGGCAATTGGTGCAGGCGAGGTTGAGCTGGCCCTCGCGCTGCATGAAGAGATCGTGGCCCTGCTGGACAAACGGCTTGAGCTCGGGATCATTGCCGGCCGTGATCGGGACGCCGCGGGACTGGTGGGCGACGAAGGCGGACAACGCGAGCAGGTCGCGGCTCTCGTAAGGCAGCGGCGTTGTCTGCTGATGATTGGCCCGGCAGAGATTGATGCGCTGGTCGAGCGTGACGGGGCGGCCGAGCTGCTTGTCGAAGGCGGGATAGCGCGCCGCGACGCCCTTCATGCTGCTGCGCGCATCGCCATGGCAGTCGGCGCAGGCCTTGCCGGCATCGCTGGTCCTCTTGCCCCACAGCGCCTCGCCCTCGAGCACGAACAGCATCCCGGGATTGGACGTGTCGTCATCCTGCATGGCGCGCGTGTCGGGCCCCATGAACGAATAGCCGGAGCGGCGCGCATCCGGCGGGATTTCGCCGGCGAGGAGGGCGGGCCCCGCAATGACCAGGACCGCCGCCGCTATCGCGCGCCAAACAATCATTCGACCGTGATCGATGCCGAGGCGGTGGATGAATAGCCGTTGTCGCCGATCCACTCGAACTCGAACTTGCCGCTCTCCTTCGCGACCGTGAAGAACGAAAGGTACGGGTTCGCCGCGATCGCGGGAAACAGGTCGGCGCGGAAGATCTCGGTTCCGTTGTAGCGGCATGTGAAGCTCGCGATGATGTCGCGCGGCACGAGCTTTCCGTCCGCGGTGTGGCGGAAGCCGGTCTCCATGATGTGAGATGTCAGCGTGCGGATCTCGATGACGTCGCCGCGTTTGGCCTTTGCCGGGACGTTGATGAGCGCGGCCATCAGTTCATCTCCTCGGTGCAGGCGGCCAGCGTCACGACCACGTCGGCCGCGACCTGCCAGAAGCTGTCGTCGGAGAGGCGGGCAATCGCCACGACCTTCTGGGTGTCGGCGAGCCGGATCCTCGTCGAGATCTGGGCACGGCCGGCGGAGGGATTGAGGTAGAAATTGCCGATATTCGGCTGCGGGTTCTTCTCGTTGAAGACGTGGATGCTCTTGACGTAGTCGGCCGCCGTCATCGGGCTCGTGACACTCACCGTCATCGGCACGGTGTTGCCGTTCTCGACCAGCGGGGGAATGTCGAGCTTCACCCTGCCGGTGCGGATCTGTGCTTCGCCGACGACGTTGCGGATCGCCGTGGTGAGCATTGCTGGCGTCGCCTGCAGCGGCCGCAGCGTGATCACGGGGATCGTCCCGGCAACCGTGACGCCACCGGCAAGGCTTAAGAATCGTCGTCGCGTGGTTGGCATGAACCTAGTCCCGAAGCGCTGCAAGAAAGGCCACGATGTCCTCGATCTCCGCGGCCGACAAGATCGGCTTGCCGGCAAAATTGCGCCCGACGCGTATGAGGCCATCGTTGCGGTAATAGGACGGCATGATGGTGTCCGGGTTGAAGTGCGCCGCGTCGACCAGACGAAGCCGCAACTGGCTCGCCGTCCATCGGTTCCCGGCACCGCTGAGATCGGGGGCGAGGTCGCCCTGGAAACGCGTTTCCGGGAACGGGCCGGAATGGCAGAGGATGCAGGTGGTGGTGCGCGCCAGCACCAGCGCACGCCCGCGCGCGGCATCGCCGGGCGAGCCGGTGAGCGAATCCGGAATGCCGTCGCCGGTGATCTTGTAGGGCAGCAGGTCTTCGGCTTTCGCGCTGGCGGCGGCTACAAGACACATGGCGACCAGCGCAGCGACGATCAATGGGATTCGAGACGAGAGGTCGCGCCGCGAACTCCACTTGCCTCTCCCGCTTGCGGGAGAGGTCGCCGCGTAGCGGCGGGTGAGGGTTCTTTCCTCTTGGGGGGTCTCGCGAACGGAGACACCCTCTCCCCGACCCTCCCCCGCAGGCGGGGGAGGGGGCGCACCGTGGTCGTGGTGACTGGCGCGTTCCATCATGTCCTAGCCAAAACAATCCGCCGTGATGGATTGAAACCAGCGCTCCGCCTCCGCCGCCTCGCGCGCGCGCAGTTCGCGCGGCGCATCGACCGGGCTGGTTGCGCCGCCCTCGACCTCGGCGAAGATGTCGCCCCTGGGCTGGTAATTGCCGGCGAGCGAGAAGCCGTAACCGGGTGCGACGGTGTTGTAGCAGACGCCGGTCAGCCGCGGCGCCTCCGGTGTACGATCGGCGAGCAAAGCGACGATCGCAGCGGCGCAAGCCTTGCCTTGCGCGCTCGCGGCCGAGGCCGATTTGGGAATGCCGCCGCCGAGACAGGCGTCGCCGATGACGTGGATGTTCTTGACGAGCTTCGACTCGAAAGTGACGGGATCGATCGGACACCAGCCGGTGTGATCCGCCGCGCCCGCGATCTCGGCAATGCGCGCTGCGCGCTGGGGCGGAATGACGCTGGCGACGTCAGGAGTGTAGTTGCCGAATTCGGTGACGATGGTTCTGGTCGCGGTATCGACAGAGGTCACGCGGCCGCCCTGCGACAGGCCAATGCGCTCGATCATGTCGCCGTACAGTTCCTTCCAGGCTTTCTCGAACAGCCGCTGCTGGGAGAAATTGTCCTTGGCGTCGAGGACCAGCACTTTCGAGCGCGGCTTCTTCGTCTGCAAGTAATGGGCGATCAGGCTGGCGCGCTCGTAAGGCGCGGGCGGGCAGCGCGAAGGGTTGGCAGGGATTGCTATGACGACCGTGCCGCCGTCTTCCATCGCCTCCAACTGCCTGCGCAGCAACAGCGTCTGTGCGCCGGCCTTCCAGGCATGCGGCATCTTTTCCGATGCGGCCTCGTCATAGCCGGGCAGGGCCTCGAGATGGAAGTCGATGCCGGGGGATAGCACGAGACGGTCGTAAGGCAGCGCCACCCCGTCGGCCGTCAGGAGGCTGCGCTGCTGCGGCTCGATCGCGGCCACGGCCTGACCGATTACGGTGATGCCATCGGCAGCAATCTTGTCGTAGCCGAACTGCTGCGCATCGATGTCGCGCAGGCCCGCAATCACCTCGTTGCTCAGGGGACAGGAGGTGAAGACCGCGTTGGGCTCGATCAGGATGATTTGCAGGTCTGCCTGCGCACGCTTCAGCGCGCGGGCGCAAGCCGCGCCGCCGAAACCGCCGCCGACCACGACGACACGTCCCGTGGACTGCGCGCGCGAGATCGATGGCCGCGCCAATGTTGCGGCCGCCATGGTGATGCCGAACACGGCATTCCGCCGTGTCACCGGGCGTATGGTCATCAGGGACATTCGAAAAGGGCTGCGGCGGCGATCGCTCGCCGCCGCAGCATGTTGCTCTAGGCGAAGGTGATGTTCTGGTCGCGCAGCGGCACCGAGCGGATGCGCTTGCCCGTCGCCGCGAAGTAGGCGTTGAGCACCGCCGGCGCCGCAACGCCGATGGTCGGCTCGCCGACGCCGCCCCAGAACCCGCCGCTCGGCACCATCACCGATTCCACCTTCGGCATCTCGTTGATGCGCATCGAGTTGTAGGTGTCGAAGTTGCTCTGCTCGATCTTGCCGTCCTTGACGGTGCAGCCGCCATAGAACAACGCCGAGAGACCATAGACGAAGGAGCCGGCGATCTGCCGCTCCACCTGCGCCGGGTTGACGACGTAGCCCGGATCGGTGGAGGCGACGATGCGAAGCACCTTGATCTTGTTGCCCTCGGTCACCGAGATCTCGGCGGCGCCGGCGACATAGCTGCCATAGCCCATCACCTGCGCGATGCCGCGATAGACGCCCTGCGGCGCCGGCGTGGTCCAGCCGATCTTCTCCGCGACCGCATTGAGCACCGCCAGATGCTTGGGATGGTTGCCCATCAGCTTGCGGCGGAACTCGAGCGGGTCCTGGCCTGCGGCCTGGGCCAGCTCGTCCATGAAGCATTCCATGTAGATCGCGTTGTGATTGACGTTGACGCCGCGCCAGAAGCCGGGCGGAACGTGCGGGTTGCGCATCGCATGCTCGACCAGCAGGTTCGGCACCGAGTAGCCGAACGCGGCTTCTCCGGTCTGGGCGACGCCCTGGAATGCCGCCGGGTCCATGCCGTTCTGCAGCGCTTCGGGGCGCAGCGAGAACAGGATCGACTGTCCGGAGAGGCGGTAGTGCAGCGCGACCAGGTTGTTGTTGGCATCGAACGCGCCGGTCATCTTGCACTGGGTGATCGGGTGGTAGCGGCCGTGCGCCATGTCCTCTTCGCGCGACCACAGCAGCTTGATCGGCGTGCCCGGCATCTGCTTGGCGATCATCACGGCCTGGCGGACATAGTCAGTCTGGCCGCGCCGGCCGAAGCCGCCGCCGAGCATCACCTTGTGCACGTCGCACTTCTCCGCCGGCAGGCCGGAGGCCTCCAGCACGGCCGCGAAGGCGGCCTCGCCGTTCTGGGTGCCGCACCAGACCTCGCACTTGTCTGCCGTGTAGACCGCCGTGGCGTTCATCGGCTCCATGGTGGCGTGGTTCTGGTAGGGATAGTTGTAGACGGCCTCGACCTTCTTGGCGGCGCTCGCAATCGCGGCCTTTGCGTCGCCGTTCTTGTTGCCGACATAGGCCGGCTGATCGTCGTTGAGGCCTTCCGCCAGCCACTTCGCGATCGACTCGCTGGAAACCTTGGCGTTCTCGCCCTCGTCCCAGACGATCGGCAGCGCTTCCAGCGCGGTCTTGGCGTGCCACCATGTGTCGGCAACCACCGCGACCGCGGTGTCGCCGACCTTGACGACCTTCTTGACGCCTTTCATGCCAGCGACCTTGGCCTCGTCATAGCTCTTCAGCTTGCCGCCGAACACCGGGCAATCCTTGATCGCGGCGTTCAGCATGCCCGGCAGCTTGACGTCGATGCCGTAGACCATCGCGCCGTTGGTCTTGTCGGCGGTGTCGAGGCGCAGCAAGCCCTTGCCGACCACCTTCCAGTCCTTCGGGTCCTTCAGCTTGACGTCGGCGGGCGGCGTCAGCTTCGCCGCGGCCTCGGCGACCTTGCCGTAGGTCGTGGTTCGCCCGGTCGGCGTATGGGTGATGACGCTGCTCGCCGCCGTACATTCGGACGCCGGCACCTTCCATGCGTCGGCGGCGGCCTGGATCAGCATCACGCGCGCGGTGGCGCCGCCCTTGCGGACATAGTCCTGCGAGGAGCGGATGCCGCGACTGCCGCCGGTGGAGAAATCGCCCCAGACGCGCTTGCGGGCAACGCTCTGGCCGGGGGTCGGATATTCGGTCGTGACCTTCGACCAGTCGCATTCGAGCTCTTCGGCGACGAGCTGGGCGAGGCCCGTGAGCGAGCCCTGCCCCATCTCGGAGCGGGCGATGCGAATCACGACGGTGTCGTCGGGCCTGACGACAACCCAGGCGCCGATCTCGGGCGAGCCGTCGGCGGCGCGCACCACGGTGGGGCCGCCGAAGGGGAGGTCGAGGCCAATGGCGAGGCCGGCGCCGACAGCGGCGGTGCCGATCACGAAGGCACGACGGTTCATCTTGGGAGAAACGTGCTTGTTCATGGTGCGGCTCCTTATGCGCTTGCGATCGTGTGGATCGCCTCGCGCACCTGCTGGAAGGTGCCGCAGCGGCAGATATTGGTGACGGCCTCGTCGATGTCGGCGTCGGTCGGCTTCGGCTTCTCGTTCAGCAGCGCCGCCACCGCCATAATCATGCCGCTCTGGCAATAGCCGCACTGCGGAACGTCCTTGGCGATCCAGGCCTCCTGCACCTTGTGCAGCGTGGCGCCGGAGGCGAGGCCCTCGATCGTGGTGATCTTCTTGCCCTCGGCCTCGCTGACCGAGACGCCGCAGGAACGCATGGCGACACCGTCGATGTGAACCGTACAGGCGCCGCATTGTGCGATGCCGCAACCGTATTTGGTGCCGGTCAGGCCGGCATTCTCGCGGATCGCCCAGAGCAGCGGGGTATCCGGCTCGACGTCGAGCGTGAAGGTTTTTCCGTTGATTGTTAGGTTTGCCATCGCAGTCCCCTGATTGGCCCAATCCACCGATTAGACTCAGGGGCGCAATGTGTCCGGCAAATTGGAACTGTTCAAATCAAGAGTCTGCGGGGTGGCCAGCGAAGAAGCTGGCATGCGCCGGGAAGAATGTCGGGGGCGCGGTGTTGCGCCTCGCCAGGCCTTTCGGCGGGGCAACGCCTCTCCCGAGGCGCCAGTGCCCGGCCTGGGGCGACGTCCCTGCGGTTCCTGCGCAGGGGGTGGGCGGCAGTTTGTCCCTTTTGCCGGGGGTGCAAGACGACGGCTCTTTGCTACACTGCGCCCGACGCAAAAGGAGTTCCATCGACGTGGCAAGCCCTTGCAATGTGCTGATGCTGTATCCGCAGTTCACCGCGGAGTCGTTCTGGAGCTTTGGCGAGTCCTGCAAATTGATGGGTGTCCGGCGCCCGGCCGCGCCGCTGGGGCTGATCACGGTTGCCGCCATGCTGCCCGAGAGCTGGACGGTCCGGCTGATTGATTGCAATACGCAACCATTCGGCGACGACGACCTCGCCTGGGCCGACGTCGTCTTCACCGGCGGCATGTTGCCGCAACAGGCCGACACGCTGCGCCTGATCGAGCTCTGCCGCGCCGCCGGCAAGCCGGTCGTGGTCGGCGGGCCCGATCCGACCTCCAGCCCCCACGTCTATGAGCGGGCCGACTTCCGGGTGCTCGGCGAGGCCGAGGGCGTCATCGACGAGTTCATCGCGGCCTGGGACAGCGGGGCCCGCTCCGGCGTCTTCACCGCGCCGAAATTCCAGGCCGATGTCACCAAGACGCCGGTGCCGCGATTCGACCTGCTGAAGTTCGAGGACTACCTCTATCTCGGTGTGCAATATTCGCGCGGCTGTCCGTTCACCTGCGAGTTCTGCGACATCATCGAGCTCTACGGCCGCGTGCCCAGGACCAAGACGGTCGAGCAGATGTTCGTCGAGCTCCAGACGCTCTACAACATGGGCTATCGCGGCCATCTCGACTTCGTCGACGACAATTTCATCGGCAACAAGAAGTCGCTGCGCCAGTTCCTGCCGCAACTCGCCGAATGGCAGCGCGCCCACAACTATCCGTTCGAGCTGTCGACCGAGGCCTCGGTCAATCTCGCCGACGATCCCGAGCTTCTGGAGCTGATGGGCGCCGCCAACTTCTTCGGCATCTTCGTCGGCATCGAAAGCCCGGACCCGGCGACGCTGGTCGCGATGCGGAAGAAGCAGAACACGCGGCGCAACATCGCCGAGAGCATCCACAAGATCTACGCCGCCGGCATTCTCGTCACCGCGGGCTTCATCGTCGGCTTCGACAATGAGAAGGCCTCGATGGCCGAGGCGATGATCGATTTCATCGAGGAGGCCGCCATTCCGGTCGCCATGGTCGGCCTGCTCTATGCGTTGCCGAACACGCAGCTGACGCGGCGTCTCGAGCGCGAGGGCCGGCTGCATCCGGGCCACGATGTGGCGCCGACCATCGGCGCCGATCAGTGCACGGCCGGCATCAACTTCGATCCGGTCCGCCCGTTGCGCGACATCCTGACGGATTACAAGCGGGTGCTGGAGCACATCTACAGCCCCGCGGCGTATGCGAGGCGCGTCGACCGCCTGATGACGCTACTCAACCGTTCCAGGCAGCGCCATGAGCTCGCCGAGGGCGACATCCGATCGCGGGTCGGGGCGATGGAGACGGTGCACCGCGTCGTCACCGCCCTTCCCGACGCGCGCGGGCCGCTGTGGCAGACCTTCATGAACTGCGCCAAGCGCGACACGTCATCGGCGCGGATCGCGGTGCAGATGATTGCGGCCTATGCGCATCTCGGGCCGTTCTCGCGCAAGGTCATCGAAGCCATCGATACGCGCCTCGCCGCGATCGATGACGAGTCGGTCATCCCGGCGGCGACGATCGACATCACGGCGGCCCGCCACTTGGCTTGAGGGTCTTACTTCACCGCGAGCCGCAGGAAGCTCATCACGCTGCCGAGCGCGGCAAAGCCTGCGCCGAGGGCGAGCGCGACCGTTGCGCCGTCGTGCCCGGCAAGGGCGAAGCAGAGTGCGGCGAGCGCCGCGCCCGTGGTCTGTCCGGTCAGGCGCGCGGTGGCGACAATGCCGGAGGCGCTGCCGCTACGGTGCGGCGGCGCGCTCGACATCACCGCCTTCATGTTCGGCGCCTGGAAGAAGCCGAACCCCATGCCGCAGATCACCATGCGCCAGATGATGTCGGGGATGGCGGGGTTGGACGGCAGCAACGCGAGCAGTGCCATGCCGAGGCCGAGCAGCACAAGGCCGATGCCGCCGAGCAGGCCAACGGCATAGCGGTCGGACAGGCGCCCCGCGATCGGCGCCATGATGCCGACCACCAGCGGCCACGGCGTCATGAAGAAGCCGGTCTCGACCTGCGATCGCCCGAGCACGTCCTCGAAATAGAACGGCAGCGAGACGAAGGCGAGGCCCTGCACGGCGAAGGAGCACACCGCCGTCGCCGCCGAGAGCGCAAACATCGGCCGGGCGAACAGGTCGATCGGCAGCATCGGCGCGGGATGGTCGGCATGGCGGCGCGTCAGGATGAAGCCGAGCGCGAGCGCCGTGACCAGCTCGACGCCCACGACGACAGGCGGCAGATTATGCGCGGCGCTGCCGATGCCGGTGATGAACAGGCCGAGGCAGGCCGACGCCAGCAGCGCGCCGAGGAAGTCGAAGCCGTGATCGGCGCGCGGCGTCTTCGGCAGCATCGCAAAGCCGATTCCGATCGCGACCAGGCCGAAGGGGATGTTGACGGCGAACAGCCAGGGCCACGGACCGAAGGCGAGGATGGCGGAGGCGATCGACGGGCCGAAGGTGAAGGCGGTCGCGACCACCAGCGCATTATGACCAAAGCCGCGGCCGAGCATCCGGCCGGGATAGACGAAGCGCACCAGCGCCGTGTTGACGCTCATGATGCCGCTGGCGCCAAGGCCCTGCAGCGTGCGCGCGACCAGCAGGCTGTCCAGCGACCACGCCACCGCGCAGAGCAGCGAGGCGATGGTGAACAGGATCAGGCCGCCGAGATAGATGCGCTGGTGCCCGACGATCTCGCCGAGCGCCCCGAGCGGCAGCAGCGTCGCCACCAGCGCGATCTGGTAGACGTTGACGACCCACACCGACTGCTCCGGGCTGACGTGCAGGTCGGCGGCAATGGCGGGCAGGGCGATGTTGGCGATCGCGGTGTCGAGCGAAGCCATCGCCAGCGCGGTGAAGATCGCGGCAATCGCCCAGCGCCGCTGTGCGGCCGGAAGGCCGTCGGCAACGGGATGGTCGGGCTCGCGCGCGGCGGCAGGTAACGTGATTGTCATTGCCTGGCGCGTTGCTCCGGCGGCTGAAGGGACTTTCGGCATGTACTACGCCGAAGGCCGCTTCCACAGGCATATGCTTGCATGCTGTGTATGCGCGAAGGTGAGGCGATACAGCCTCGCGACGGCGTATGATCGCGCCGGCTGCTGCAGTGAGGGGAAACGCCATGCAACTCGTCGTTCTGCCCGGTGACGGCATCGGACCGGAGATCACGACCGCGACATCGGGCGTGCTGCGCGCCGCATCCGAACGCTTCCAGCTCAATCTGCGGCTGGAGGAGCACGCGGTCGGGCATGCCAGCCTCAGGCAATTCGGCACCACGGTGCGGCCCGAGCTGCTCGACATCGTTCGCGCCGCCGACGGCCTGATCCTCGGCCCGACCGCGACTTTCGACTTCAAGGACGAGGCGCATGGCGAGATCAATCCGTCCAGGCACTTTCGCAAGAGCCTCGACCTCTACGCCAATATCCGGCCCGCGCGCACCTATGCGGGGCGGCCCGGCCGCATGGGGGATTTCGACCTCGTCGTGGTGCGCGAGAACACCGAAGGGTTCTACGCCGACCGCAACCTCGAGCAGGGCAACGCCGAGATGCTGGTCACATCAGACGTCGTGATCTCGCTGCGCCGGATCACGCGTCTGTGCTGCGAGCGCATCGCGCACGCCGCCTGCCGTCTCGCCATGAAGCGGCGCCGTCATCTCACCATCGTGCACAAGGCCAATGTGCTGAAGCTCGGCGACGGCATGTTCCTCGACATCTGCCGCGCGGCGGCGAAGGGCTATCCAGGCCTTGCAGTCGACGACGTCCTGGTCGATGCCATGATGGCGCATGTGGTGCGAAGCCCCGATCGCTTCGACGTGATCGTCTCGACCAACATGTTCGGCGACATCCTGTCCGATCTCACGGCCGAGCTCTCCGGCAGCCTCGGCCTCGGCGGCTCGCTCAATGTCGGCGACCGCTACGCGATGGCGCAGGCCGCGCACGGCTCGGCGCCTGATATCGCCGGGCAGGACGTCGCCAATCCGGTCTCGCTGATCCTCTCGACCGCGCTGCTGCTGGCCTGGCACGGCGAGAGAAGCGGCGCGGTGCGTTACGAGGAAGCCGCGCGCGCGATCGAGGCGGCGGTGGCCAAGGCCATCGGCGAGGGCAGGGCGACGCGCGACGTCGGCGGCAAGCTCGGGACGATCGCGGCGGGCGCAGCGATTGCGGAGATCCTGCAGGCGGAGTGATGGGGCGTCTTCGCGTTTCCAATCGGAGCTCAAAACAAAACTCGGAAAACAACCCCATGCACAGTAGAGCGCTCGTTGATCTAAAAGAGATTTTCGCTCCGCGCCGTGACGGCACCCGCGCCCGCGGTCAAGTTGACCCGTCGGGCAAAACACTGGCAGGATACGATCGTGGCCGATCGCGGCGTGAAGCATCTGTAGCGACGGTGCGCACTTCCAATGGGTTGACCTATGACGTCTGAGAGCGATGGCATCAACCTCGCAGCCAAGCCGAGTGGAACGGGTTGCGTGGAATGCTCGGCCGCAGGCGGGTGGTGGTTTCATCTTCGCAGATGCGTCGAGTGCGGTCACATCGGCTGCTGCGATGCTTCGCCCAGTCAGCATGCATCGAAACACAACGCGGCGACGGGGCACCCGATCATCACGAGCTTCGAGCCGGGCGAGCGATGGTTTTACGACTATCGGACAGGCGAGGCTTTCGCCGGCCCGAAGCTTCCGGGGCCTCAATCGCATCCGTTGGATCAGCCGGTGCCCGGACCGGCCGGGGCGGTGCCTTCAGATTGGCAAACACGGCTCCATGACTAGGCGGTAGGCGGCACTACGGCGCCGCCCACGTTGAGCCAGATCAACACTCGCCCCATTCGCCCGCCGGACCTTTCCATCAGCGCATCCATGGAAAGGCGCCGTCGGGCAAAAAACTGGCAGAATGCGATCGTGGCGACGATCCCGACAAAGACGCTGGCGTGCTCACCCATGCGAGGTGTTCGCGCCCTTGGCGGTGATGAGCGCCCTACCACCTTTCCCGTCGCGGATTTTGCCTGAAACCTTCGTTTTCGATGCCGGGGGCGCGGTAGCAGGCTGGGTCATTTGTTGGAGTACAAGTCGCCTCGACGACATTATTCTTCAGCGACGCAACAAAGGCCGTAAGCCAGTCGCGAAAGTCGTCGTTCCAGATGTCGTTGTGGTCCTTGATGATGTCCGGACTTGTGCGAGCCATGATCAATGGATTGTTCGGACTCGATACCGAGTTGTTGAATTGGTCGATGTCATCCGCGAACGTCTGCGTCAGGCGCTGCAGACATAGCTTCTCGGCTTCGAAGCCTCGGGGAGAATCTGGATTTCGCGGAAGATCGCAGCGCCCCCGCGTCAGGGAATGTGTCCAGAACGGCTTATAATTTCCTATCGTCTGTCGTTCTCTTATACCCCACGCAAGACCGAACCATTGCCCGATAGGGAAGGCGGTCTGGGTCGCCCAATCTCCGGTCGATGATATCGAAATCAGGAGCGGCGGCTGTGAACGATCGAATTGCTCTTCATTTCGAATGAAATCGTTCAACGCAGAGTAACGCGATGCCTCGAACGCCGGATTCAAGAGAATGATTGCGTCGGCAGTACCTTTGACAATTTTATAGGTTCCTCCGGGATAGCCAGGATGCGCTTGCTGAATGGACGTCACCAAAGGCTGCGACGTTGCCGAGAACAGCACGCGCGCACCGAAGCTATGTCCGATTGCAATGAATTGATCCGCGCGTCTTGGATCGCTGTCGACAATGGCGCCGATCGCGCCAACAATGTGAGTGACAGAGGAGCTTTGTGCTATCCGGTCAGCATTCCCTTTCTTGACCCAGAAAGTTGACATGGTCTCGAGCCAGTTCCAGAGCCCGGCATCCGCGTTCCAGCCAACGTAGATTCCGACTACGCGCGTTCTTTCGCCTCGCTTCTGGCGAAGCGAGTTGATCATCTTGGTGAAATTGCGCAGGTCGGAATCCTGCTCGTCTGCGCTGTGTTTCCAGCCGTGGATATACAGAACTACCAGCTTCTGGAGTCCTTCCACGGCGTTCGGTACCCGCGGCAAATTCGGCGATCGATCCCAAACGAGCTCATCGAGGGCGTCAGTCAGTTCGCAGCGGTCGACGAATTCACCGGAGTTCGTAAGTCGTATGACCTTAATGTCCGGATTTGGGCGAGGTGTGACTGCCGGATCATGCAGCGGATCGGTGAGATGCTTGTTGCATTTGTTTTGAGGGTAACCCGGTGGAAGCTCCGCGCGATTGAAGAACAATGGAGAGAAATGATAGAGAAGAAAGGCGAGGCATAGGCTGGAGGCAAGCTTGTTCCTCCACATCCAACGGAAGAATCCCATCGAGAAAAATCCAAATCTCAAAATACAATAGGCCCAGTATAGCGTGTGGATGACGACTGTTGCAATCGGAGCTACGGGCCGCCGGCGACATGGTCCCCGCCCACGTTGAGCCAGATCAACACTCGCCCCATTCGCCCGCCGGACCTTTCCATCAGCGCATCCATGGAAAGGGCGGCCGACATGCAGACTCTGCTCCGGGAAATCCGGACTACCCCTTTGCTGTGGATGCTGGTGTTCGTGCCGATCGTGCTGGTGGCCGAGGCGGCGGCGCCGCATTCCCATACGCTGCTGTTCGTGCTGGCCGTGCTTGCGATCGTGCCGCTGGCGGCGCTGCTCAGTCACGCCACCGAGGCGGTCGCGGCGAAGACCGGCGATGCCGTCGGCGGGCTGCTCAACGCCACGCTCGGCAATCTGACCGAGCTGATCATCGCGATCACGGCGCTGCGGGCGGGCCAGTACATGCTGGTGAAGGCCTCGATTGCCGGCGCGATCGTCACCAACGCGGTGTTCATGCTGGGGGCCTGCCTGCTGCTCGGCGGGCTGCGCTACCACGTGCAGGAGTACAACCGCGCCGGCGCGCGGCTCTCGTCCGGCCTGCTGCTGATGGCGACCGTTGCCCTGCTGGCGCCTTCGGCGGTCGCCGATCTCGACCACCTGCCCCCGGACGGGAGCATCCTGAACAAGCTCAGCGTCGGCATCTCGGTCCTGCTGATCGTCGCCTACGCCCTTGGCCTCCTGTTCTCGCTCGGGACCCACAAGGAATTGTTCGCAAGCGCCGATCATGGCGATGACGAGGCGCACTTGCCGATCGGCGTGGCCGTCGGGACGTTGCTGGTCGTCACCGTGCTGGTCGCGCTGGTGAGCGAGATCTTCGTGGAATCGGTGCAGAAGGCGGCGGAAACGTTCGGGATGAGCCCGGCCTTTGTCGGCTTCATCATCGTCTCGCTGGTCGGGGCCGCCGCCGAATTTGCGGTGGCCTTTGCCGCTGCACGCAAGAACCGGCTCGACATGGTGGTCAGCATTGCACTCGGCAGCGCCTCCCAGATCGCGCTGTTCGTCGCGCCCGCGCTGGTGCTGCTCAGCTACGTCGTCGGACCCACGCCGATGGATTTGCAGTTCTGGCCGGGCGCCGTCACCATGGTGATGATCGCAACGGTGACCGCGACCTTCATCACCACCAGCGGGCGCTCGGCGTGGTTCGTCGGCGCCCTCATGATCTTGATCTACGCGGTGTTCGCGCTGACACTCTATGTGGTCCCGCCGGCGGGCCAGGGATGACGTGCTGCCCGTCGGCACAGGTTACGTCGACTCAGGAGGGATGGCGGCGAGTAGCCAGCCATCCTTCGAAGAGGCGAACGCGTTCGCGCTAATAGGCCCAGTAGCTGCCGGTGGGCGGGCAGTACTCGCCGCCGTAACCGTAGCCGTAGCCGCCGCCATAACCGTAGGACGCGGCCGGGTAGCCATAACCGTAGCCGTAGCCGGGATCGCCGCCATAGTAGCCGCCATAGCTTCCATAATAGGCGCTCCTGGCGATCGCGCCGCCGACCACAGCGCCGGCGACACCGTAACCGAGGCCGCGATACCCGTAGCCGCGATAGCCCCAGCCTCCGCGATAGCCATAGCCGCGGTAACCCCATCCACCCCCGCGATAGCCGTAGCCGCCACGCCAGCCGCCGACCCAGCGCACTTCGGTCGTGGCCGGATCGACCATCGCCTTCATCGTCGAAAGATGCGTCGGGAGTGGCCCGGCCTGGGCGCTCGCACCGAGCAGCAGGGCGCTCGCAGCGGCGAGGACGAGGGTACGCAGGGGATACGAGGAGGTCATGATCGATCATCTCCTTGGCTACGGCGGCGCGTTCTGCGCAGCCATCGAGCCCATTCCGGTGTGGCGCTGCCGTGGCGGGCTTGATCTAGATCAAGCATCCGGGGCATGGCGGCGGGCTACAGGCCACCTGATCGGCGAAGGTTCGCCTCAGAAAGAAGGAGCCGTTCTTCGGCTCGGTGGCCGTTTCGGCTTTTGACCCCTTGGACATCCGCCGCTCGGGCCTGCGCCAAAAAATTGCTTACGCTCAGGTTGGGAGCATCGGGGATTGGCGATGCAGCGACGGGAGTTCTTCGCGCTTGTGAGCGGTGCGGCAGCGGCCTGGCCGCTCGCGGGGCTGGCGCAGCAGGCGCGGCGGCAACACCGCATTGCGTTGGTTCATTCGGGTATCCCCGCTGGTCAACTGACCGAGACTGCCGGCCCCTTCTGGGTGCGGCGGTTTTATCAAACGCTGCGTGGTCTCGGATATGCCGAAGGAAGCAATATTGTCGTCGAGCGTCATTCGGCCGAGGGGCGCTCGCAGCACTTCACGTCTCTCGCCGTTGCCGTCGTCGGCAGCGACCCGCAGGTGATCGTTGTAAATCTTAACGAACTGGTCAAAGCGTTTGCCGCGGCTACGACAACGATACCGATTGTCGCGATCATGGGAGACCCTATCGCGACAGGATTGGTTGCAAACCTCGCGCATCCCGGAGGCAACCTGACGGGTGTCAGCGTCGATGCAGGCTACGAAATCGTCGCGAAACGCCTGCAGATCCTGAAGGAGGCGATGCCCTCGGCCGTTAAGGTCGCTTACCTGACATCGTCGCGTACCTTGATGGATACTCCCCTGGGACTGTCGCTTCAGAAGGCAGGGCAGGCCCTGGGCATCGTGCTGAGCTGGAATTTCCTTCAAGAGGTGAATGATGCGCAACTCCATCGTACCTTTGCCGAGCTGACGTCACAGCGGTTCGACGCTGCCATGGTTGACGCGAGCGGCAGCTTTTTGGCGCGATGTGCGTTGATCACCGAACTGGCCGGGAAACATCATCTTCCGATGATCTATCCCTTTCGCGACTATTCGGATGCGGGCGGGCTGATCAGCTATGCGCCGGATCTCGGTGAGCTTGCCGAACGGCTTGCCGTTGATGTGCACCAGATCCTCAACGGGGTCAGGCCGGGCGACATCCCAATCTACCGGCCCAATAAATTCCAACTGGTTATCAATCTGAAGGCCGCCAACGCGCTGAGCCTCGAAATGCCTCCGATGCTGTTCGCCCGCGCCGACGAGGTCATCGAATGAGAAAGCCATTTGCTGCGGTGCATGAGTCTGAAAAATGGCGCGTGGCTGAGCTTAGCCCGTAGAATGGGTAGAGCACTTGCGAAACCCATCACGCTTCACGTCGGATGCTGTCGATGGGTTTCGCAAGTGCTCTACCCATCCTACGGGCCTTCCACTGGATCAAGCATCCGCGTCGTGCCCACGCGGGACGTGGGCCCTCACGAGGGTGGGTCCAGCGCCTTCAGCTCATCCGCCGCCCTGATGATCGCATCCCGGATCGTCTGGAAATACGCGGCATCGACCCGCGAGGCGAGCCAGTCCAATTCGCCCCTGTAGCCATGCTCGTTCTCCTTGCGGACGACGCCTTCCTCGATCAGGGCTTCAAGGCAGCGGCGGACGTTGGAGCGCGGCAATCCGAGGTGCCTGGACAGATCGGACGCGGTCAATGGCGGCGCGCCGAGATCGTCGGCAACGCGGATCGCCAGCGCCGTGAGGAGCTCTTCGAACACTGCGCCGAGGTGCTTGCGATCATAGCCGCTGCGCATCGCGACGAAACACGCCACGGTCAGACGGCCGATGATCGCCGACTGCTTGTGCCGCTTCACCAATGCAGCACCTGAAGTCGTTGGGATTTTCCCGGCCATTTTCGCCACCTTCGTTTTTGCTTGCAATTGTGTCGAGCGGGCGCATGTTCAATTGCAATACGTCAGCTGGTATGGACGCAACCGTGCATAGAAATCTGCCCCCTCCCGAAGAATGCCGCGCACTGGCGAGAGCTTTCAGGAGTAAGGCGACCGAGCCGGGCGTGCCCGCCAGGACGGCCACCATCATGAGCAGCATATCACGCAGCCTGAGCGGATTGGCGAGCCAGCTCGAATTGCTGGTCGAAACGGCCGCGGGCAAGCGGTCGATGCCGGCCCGTGGGCCTGAGGCGCAACGCAGCCATTGCGCTGATCGTTGATGCCGGTGATCGAAGGGTAGGCACGCTGCCGTCGACCGGTGGAATTGATTCAGATCAAGCTCGAGTCCGCACAGATTGGAATTCTCCTCGGGTCAAATGACCAGCCGGGTTGTTTGGCGACATCAATCATTTTTCATTGGAGGGGAATATGCCTGCAGTCATTATGCAGTTCGTTTCGCATCCAAGACCCGGTAGCGATCTTGCGACCGTCCTGCAGCTGGCAAAAGACGGCGCGACACTTTGGAAGAAGCACGGGGCCGATGTCAGCTATTGGTCGGTGATCGGCGGCGAGGTCGGAAACTACGCCTTCGTTGCTCGCTTCGATAGCGTGGAAGCTTATGGGCGTACCCTGGCGTCGCTGGGCGCCGATCCGGCTTTCGTGGAATTCCAAGCCAAGCGGCTGAAGGCCGGGCAATCGGATTGGGTGCGCTCCAACGTTGCCATCCAGGTTGATCTTTGACGGAGCGCCTTCTCTTCGCGTGCGAGGCCGCCCGCGGGCGGTCTCGTGCTGCGCGAGGCGATGTCCGGTCATTCGGCCGATCGCACGCCGCGCGGGTCAGTATTTCGGTTCGAGCTCGTAGGATGGGTAGAGCACTTGCGAAACCCGTCACGCTTCATGTCGGATGCTGTCGATGGGTTTCGCTGCGCTCTACCCATCCTACGGGCGGCGCGACTGATGTCCGGTCATTCGGCCGATCGTATGCCGCGCGGGTCAGTGTCACGGTTCGCGGCCACGTAGTCGATCTCGCCATAGGTAATCCCGATATCCTTCAGTTCCTGATCACTGAGGCTGCAAAGATCGCGCCGCAGCCGCTCCCATTTCCGCCACTCCTGAAAAGCAATCCAGAAATTCCTGAAAGCGCCGCCATGGCGTCGCTGCAATACGGCCGTCCGGGCCAAACCCGTCGTTTGGGAAATCGTGCTCATCGCAGCATCCTCGAGTGGCCTGTTTCCACCCGGAGAATCTGCCGCGATTCAACCCGGCACGCTTGACCTCCAACTTACATTTTCCTCACCGGCAGCTTATTCTTGCGGTCTTCCACCGGGGCTGAAGCGGTAGCCGGTGACCGGGACTTCTGGATTCAGGGAGTTTCGCAGCTTGCGCTATCTGTTCGAGGACTACGCACTGGATCTCGACCGCCGCGAGCTGTATCGCGGCGCGGACGTTGTCCCCCTGGCGCCACAAGTCTTCGACCTCCTGGATTACCTCATCCGCAACCGGGAGCGCGTCGTCAGCAAGGACGACCTCATCAACGCCATCTGGAATGGACGCAGCGTGTCGGATGCAGCGTTGACGACCCGCCTGAACGTTGTCCGGAGCGCGGTGAGCGACACCGGGAGCGAACAGCGTCTGATCAAGACGTTGCCGCGGAAGGGCTTCCGTTTCATCGGACCGGTGCGGGAAGAAGGGCGCGATAGCCCGGCGATCACGGACACCAGGACTGAACCGGAAAGTCCGGCCCTCCCGCTCCCCGGCAAGCCCTCGATCGCCGTACTCCCGTTCGCCAATTTGAGCTCCGATCCGGAGCAGGAGTATTTCGCAGATGGCGTCGTGGAAGACATCACGATGGCGCTGTCGCTGTTTCGCTGGCTGTTCGTGATCGCACGCAATTCGAGCTTCACGTACAAGGGCCGGGCCGTGGACGTGAAGCAGGTCGGCCGCGAGCTTGGCGTGCGCTACGTGCTCGAAGGCAGCGTGCGCAAGGCGGGAAACCGCCTTCGTATCGCGGGCCAGCTCATCGATACCGAAACCGGAGCGCATCTTTGGGCGGACCGCTTCGAGGGGCCGATCGAGGACATGTTCGACCTGCAGGACGAGGTGACGTCCAGCGTCGTGGGAGCCATCGCCCCGAAGCTGCAGCATGAGGAGATCAAGCGGGCCAGACGCAAGCCAACTGAAAACCTCGACGCGTACGATTATTACCTGCGTGGATTGGCGAGAGCTCCCTGGTCCAAGGACGCGAACAGCGAGGCGCTGCAGCTCTTCTACAAGGCGATCGAACTGGACCCTCATCTTGCCTGTGCCTATGGCATGGCGGCCTGGTGCTATGTTCGACGCAAGGCGCTTGGTCGCATGAACGATCAAGCGCAGGAAACAGCGGAAGCCACGCGGCTGGGCCGGAAGGCCGTGGCTCTCGGGGCAGACGATCCATTTGCGCTATGCATGGGTGGATATGCTCTCGCGTTTCTGGCCCACGAGTTCGATGACGCCGCGGCCTTCATGGATCGGGCACTTGCCGTCAATCCGAACTTCGCCAGAGCCTGGATGCTCAGCGCCTGGTTGAGGGTCTGGAGAGGGGAGCCGGAGCTGGTGCTCGCGCACGCAGAGCATGCCATGCGCCTGAGCCCGCGCGATCCGTCCATGTACTACACCACGCACAGCGCCATCGCCTATGCTCATTTCCTGGCGCACCGCTACGATGTTGCGTTGGCATGCGCCGAAGAGGCGATGCGCGACAATCCGGGTTTTATGCTTTCAGCCTGCATTTTAGCGGCCAGCAATGCGATCGCCGGACGGCGCGAGCAAGCGCAGCAAGCGATGTTGCGCGTGCTCGAGCTCAATCCGGATCTGCGCGCCGGCAATCTGGCGGAGTTGGCACCGTTTCGCCGGAGCGAGGACTTCGCGAACTTCGCCAGGGCTCTCCGGGCGGCGGGCCTTCCGGAGTGACGGGCTCCGTCGCACGCGGCAGCGCTGCAGCCACGAGTCTGGATAGGTTGTGTGACTAACGTCACATACGTCGGGCTTGCCTTTGGCGAGGCTCTGCATAGGCTTGCGCGCATATATTTGGGGCGACGATGGGCGCTTTTCGCTGGTTTTCATTGGTCATTTTCATCTGGCTCGGTTGCGGCGCGGCGCATGCCGAGCGCCGGGTCGCGCTGGTGATCGGCAATTCCGCCTACAAGAGCGCGGCGAAGCTCGCCAATCCCGCAAACGATGCCGTTCTGGTCGGCGGCATGCTGAAGAAGGCCGGATTCGACTGGATCGACACCAGGACCGACCTCAATGCTTCGGAGATGCGCAAGGCGCTGCGGGAGTTCGGCGGGCGGGCGCGCGACGCCGAGGTTGCCGTCATCTATTACGCCGGTCACGGCATCGAGCTGGACGGCACCAATTACCTGATCCCGGTCGACGCGGCGCTGGAGACCGACAGCGACGTGCTCGACGAGACCGTGGGGCTCGACCGTGCGCTGTTCGCCGTCGAGCCGGCGAAGCAGCTCCGGCTCATCATTCTGGACGCGTGCCGTGACAATCCCTTCGCCAAGAGCATGAAGCGGACCGTGGCTGCGCGCGCGATCGGGCGCGGTCTTGCCAAGGTCGAGCCGACCAGCCCGAACACGATGATTGCCTTCGCAGCGAAGGCGGGATCGACGGCCTCCGACGGCGACTCCCGAAATAGCCCGTTTGCCACGGCGCTGGTCGAGCGGCTGCCGACGCCGGGCCTCGATCTTCGCAAGGCCTTCGGGTTCGTCCGCGACGACGTGCTCAAGAGCACCGGCTACAAGCAGGAGCCCTATGTCTACGGCTCCCTCGGCGGCGACGACGTGCCGCTGGTCGCGGCAAAGCCGGTCGTGACCGCGCCGCAGGCAAGCCCGCAGGATGCCGTCCGCCGCGACTACGAGCTGGCGCTCCAGATCGGCACCAGGGAGGTGTGGACCGCGTTCCTGGCCGAATATCCCGAGGGTTTCTACGCGAGCCTCGCCAAGGGCCAGCTCAACCGGATCGCGGCCGAGGAAACGCGCGCCGCAGCCGTGGAGAAGGCGCGGCTGGCCGAGGAGGAGAAGGCCCGGCTCGCAGCCGATCGAGCGCAGAAGGCTGAGCAGGACAAGGCCGCCGCCGCCGCGAAGGCCGCCGAAGATGCAAGGATCGCCGCGGAGAAGGCGAAGCAGATCGAGGAAGCCAGGGCTGCCGCGGCGGAGCAACGGCGGAAGGAAGCCGAAGCCGCAGTGGCAAAGGCGATGGCCGACAAGGCTGCCGCGGAGAAAGCGTTGGCTGACAAGATCGCCAACGAGAAAGCCGCGACTGAGGCGGCCGCCAGGGAGGTGGCCGCGAGGAAGGCGCAGGACGGCGGCGACGTGAAGGTCGCGGCCGTTGCGCCGTCGTCATCGCAGCCGAGCCTGTCGCCGCAGGAGACGGCAAAGGCGGTGCAGTCGGAATTGCGCCGGGTCGGATGCCTCTCCGCGGTCGCCGACGGCGACTGGAAGGCGTCCTCGCAGCGCGCGCTTGCGATGTTCAACAAATACGCGGGCACCAGGCTCGATGCGAACAATGCCAGCGCCGACGCGCTGGACGCGATCAAGGCCAAGCCGGGCCGGGTCTGCCCGCTGGTCTGCGATCATGGTTTCAGGGCCGACGGCGATGCCTGCGTCAAGATCGCCTGCCGTGCCGGCTACCGCGTCAATGACGACAATGAATGCGAGAAGGTTCAGGACAAGAAGCCGACCGCGAGCCGCGAGCAGTCCCGGGCGCGCGATGCCGAGCGCAAGAGCGAGGAGGCCGCGCCCGCCAAGCAGCAATCGTCCGGCCAGATGATCTGCAATCAGGCCGGCTGCCGTCCCGTCGCGCGCGGCTGCAGGCTCGTTGCCGACACCTCCGCCGGAATCGGCAACGCAGCCGGGATCAACGGGCGAACGCGCGAAGTGTGCAATTGAGGCGGCGGAGGACGCTGCGTTCCTAAAACTGATATCGCCGCAAACCGCCATCCACGGGGATCACCGTGCCGGTGATGTACCGCGCCACCGGTGACGCCAAAAACACCGCGAGCGCGGCGAGGTCTTCCGGCTCGCCCCAATAGCCGACCGGAATCTCCTCCTCGGCAAAGCGCTCGCGATAATCCGGCGGGTAGTTGCGGCGGATCTGCTCGCTCATGATGCGGCCGGGCGGAATGCAGTTGATGGTGATGCCGTGCTCGCCGATCTCGCGCGACAGGCCCTTCGCCCAGGCGTGCACGGCGGCCTTGGCCGCGAAGGCGGCGTTGAGGCCTTCCGGCTCGGACTTGCCGGTGATGTTGACGATGCGGCCCCATTTGCGTTCGATCATCTGCGGCAGCAGCGCATGCGCGATGCGGCGGTAGCTGGTGAAGTTGAGCGCGATCGCCTCGTCCCATTTGCTGTCGGGCGCATCGACGGGCAGGGGACGGCTGCCTCCGGCATTGTTGATGAGGATGTCGACATGGCCGAGCTCCTTCACCGCGAAGGCGGCGATCTTCTCGGCGGCGTCCTCGGCCATCACGTCCTGCTCGAGCGGTGTGATCAGGCCGGAGCCGACCTCCTTCACCAGCTCGGCGAGCAGGTCGGTGCGCCTCGCCACCCCGACGACGCGGACGCCTTCGGCAGCCAGGCCCTTGGCGATGGCGCGGCCGATGCCGATGCTCGCGCCTGTGACGACAGCGGTTTTCGATTTGAGCCCGAGATCCATGGTCGCACGCTCTCTTGTTTTGCTTTTGCTTGTTGTTGTTCGTTTCCTGCCTATCCCGCGAGCCCAGCGAATTGCATCGGCGGGACAAGCAGTGGTAACCAAGAGCGCTCGCGAAGGAAACACGAAAAAGAAAAGGCTGGAACGATGGTCTGGGATCCGCAGCAATATCTGAAATTCTCCGGCCACCGGCTGCGGCCCGCCGTCGACCTCTTGATGCGAATTCCGGATTTCGCGCCGCGCGAGATCGCCGATCTCGGGGCAGGCGCCGGCAACGTCACCAAGCTGATCAGGGAGCGCTGGCCGGATGCGGCCGTGACCGGCGTTGAGGGCTCGGCCGAGATGGTCGCCGCCGGCCGCAAGGCGGCCCCGGATGTGGAATGGTTACACGAGGATCTCGGCCATTGGCGTCCGGCGAAGCCATATGACTTGATCTATTCCAATGCCGCACTGCACTGGCTGCCCAATCATGCGGCACTCTTCCCATCGGTGATGGAGAAGGTGAAGCCGGGCGGCATGCTCGCGGTGCAGATGCCGCGCAATTTCCTCGCACCCTCGCATGTGCTGATCGGCGAGACCGCGCTCGACGGTCCCTGGCGCGCCAAGGTCGAGCATCTCGTGACCCCGCCGCCGGTGGAGGGGCCGGCCTTCTATCACGATCTTCTGGCGCCGATGTCCGCCAATATCGACATCTGGGAGACCGAATATCTGCAGGTGCTCGAAGGCGACAACCCCGTGAAGGAGTGGACCAAGGGCACCTGGCTGACGCGCTATCTCGACATCCTCGAGGGCGACGAGAAGGCCGCGTTCGAAGCCGCCTATGGCGCGCGGGTGGCCAAAGCCTATCCGAAGAATGAAGCGGGGCAGACGCTGTTCCCGTTCCGGCGCCTGTTCATCGTGGCCCAGCGCAAGAGCTGATCGCGTTGCCGCAATGCGGCATGAGGCTCGCTTTGTCGCAGTGAAGCGGGCCGGGTTGCGCATGCCGCTCGCGTCACGATAGCTTGGCTGCCAAAAATTGGGCTTAGGTCTAGTTGTTCGGCTGCCGGTTTGCTGCCACTACTGACCACGCAAAACAAAAAAGACCCGGTTATAGAGGTTGTTGGGAGGTTTCTTCATGCGCAAGCTGCTCCTTGCGGTCGCCGCCGCGGCCATTCTCATGGCCCCCGCGATCGCAGCGGCCCAGAGCCCCATCGTCATCAAGTTCAGCCACGTCGTCGCCAACGATACGCCGAAGGGCAAGGGCGCCCTGAAGTTCAAGGAGCTTGCCGAGAAGTACACCGACGGCAAGGTCAAGGTCGAAGTCTACCCCAACTCCACGCTCTACAAGGACAAGGAGGAGATCGAGGCACTTCAGCTCGGCTCGGTGCATATGCTGGCGCCGTCGACCGCGAAATTCGCGCCTCTCGGCATCAAGGAGTTCGAGGCGCTCGACCTGCCCTGGCTGTTCAAGGACGATGCGACCTATTCCGCCGCGATGAAGGGCACGGTCGGCAAGTGGCTGTTCCAGAAGCTGGAGGCCAAGGGCATCACCGGGCTCGCCTATTGGGACAACGGCTTCCACATGCTTTCGGCCAATCGTGCGCTGGTGAAGCCGACCGATTTCCAGGGCCTGAAGTTCCGCATCTCCGGATCCAAGGTCGCGGACCAGTATTTCCGCATCCTCGGCTCGATCCCGCAGATCATGGCGTTCTCCGAAGTGTACCAGGCGCTACAGACCGGCGTCGTCGACGGCTGCGAGAACACCGCGTCCAACTATCTGACGCAGAAGTTCTACGAGGTGCAAAAGGACATCACCGTGTCCTATCACGCGCATCTGCAATACGCGGTCATCGTCAATTCGAAGTTCTGGAACGGGCTGCCGCCCGACATCCGCGCCCAGCTCGACAAGGCGATGGCGGATGCCACCGACTACACCAACTCGATCGCGCGCCAGGAGAACGACGACGCGCTGGTCGAGATCAAGAAGACCGGCAAGACCACGCTGCATTATCTGACCGACGCCGACCGCAAGGCATGGCAGGAAGCGATGCAGCCGACGTATAAATGGGCAAAGGGCCGGGTCGGGCAGGAGGTGCTCGATCTCGTCGCCAAGGAACTCGACGTCAAGATGAACTGACGGCGGCGTTCGCACGAGAACAACAAGAACGGTCGGGAGTGATCGCACTCCCGACCGTTTCGCTCTTGAAAGACAGATTAATTCCAGGGGGCTGAAGTTGCTGCGTGTGCTGAATCGTTTCCTCGATCATCTCGAGGAATGGCTGATCGCGACGATGATCGCGGCTGCGACCTCGCTTATCTTCGTCGCGGTGCTGCACCGTTACGGCGCAGGATTGTCGATCGACATCGCCAAATGGGCGGAGGCCCGCAGCCTGGGCTTCATTGCCGTGCCCGCGCGCGCCGCGTTCGTCTGGCTTGCCGCGCTCGATCTGTCCTGGGCGCAGGAACTGTGCATCTACATGTTCATCTGGATGGCGAAGTTCGGCGCGGCCTATGGCGTGCGCACCGGCATCCATGTCGGCGTCGACGTGCTCGTCAACGTCCTTCCCGGCGGATCACGGCGGCGGGTCATCACCTTCGGCCTTTTGTGCGGCGCGCTGTTCACCGCCATCGTCGCCTATTTCGGCGCGGCCTTCGTCAACCAGATGTGGCACACCGGACAGCAATCCAACGATCTGGAAGCCCCGATGTGGATGGTGTATCTCACCATCCCGCTCGGCTCCGGCCTGATGTGCTTCCGCTTCCTGCAGGTCGCCTGGTCGTTCTACCGCACCGGTGAGCTGCCGCATCACGACATGGCGGGCGTCGAGGGCGTCGAGCCCGACCCGGTGCATCCGGCGCCGGTCACCCGCAGCCAGGTCGTCCGCGACGAGCGCAGCCCGCTCGGCTGGATCCTGATGCTGCTGCCGGTGCTGATCGTCGCCATCTGCTTCGCGCATGCCGGCCATATCATCACTCTGCCGCAGGGCCTGCGCGTCGCCATCGTGTTCGGGCTGCTGCTCTCGCTGATGCTCACGGGCATGCCGATCTCGATCGCGCTGGGTCTCACCGTGCTCAGCTTCATGTTCACGCTGACCGACGTGCGAACCGAATCGGTGGCGCTGAAGCTGTTCACCGGCATCGAGAATTTCGAGATCATGGCGATCCCGTTCTTCATCCTCGCCGGCAATTTCCTGACCCATGGCGGCGTCGCGCGCCGGATGATCACATTCGCGACCTCGCTGGTCGGGCACTGGTATGGCGGTCTCGCTTTGTCCGGCGTGGTGGCTTGCGCGCTGTTCGCCGCGATCTCCGGCTCGTCGCCGGCGACCGTGGTGGCGATCGGCTCGGTGATCCTGCCCGCTATGATTGCGCAGGGATTCCCGCGGCGGTTCGGCGCCGGCGTGATCACGACCTCGGGCTCGCTCGGCATTCTCATCCCGCCGTCGATCCCGATGGTTCTCTATGCCGTCTCGACCAACAGCTCCGTGGGCAAGCTCTTCATCGCCGGCATCGTGCCCGGGCTCGTGCTCGCGTTCCTGCTTGGCGCGACGACCTTCTACCGCGCCTGGCGCAACGACTATCCGCGCATGCCGAAGGCGACGTTCATGCAGCGCCTCGATGCGTTCCGGAAGTCGATCTGGGGCATCCTGCTGATCGTGATCGTGATCGGCGGCATCTATAGCGGCCTGTTCACGCCGACGGAGGCCGCGGCCGTCAGCGCCGTCTACGCCTTCATCGTCGCGGTGTTCATCTACAAGGACCTGAAGCTGGCTGACGTGCCGCGGGTGCTGCTGTCGTCGGCGAACCTCTCGGCGATGCTGCTCTACATCATCACCAACGCCGTGCTGTTCTCGTTCCTGATGACCTACGAGAACGTGCCGCAGGCACTGGCGCAGTGGATGATCGACCAGGGTCTGGGCTGGATCGGCTTCCTGCTCGTCGTCAACCTGCTGCTGCTCTTGGCCGGCAACGTGATGGAGCCGTCCTCGATTATCCTGATCATGGCGCCGATCCTGTTTCCGGTCGCAATCAAGCTCGGCATCGACCCCATTCATTTCGGCATCCTGATGACGGTGAACATGGAGGTCGGGCTGTGCCATCCGCCCGTAGGCCTCAATCTCTACGTCGCATCCGGCATCGCCAAAATGGGGATCACCGAACTCACGGTCGCGGTGTGGCCGTGGCTGCTGACCATGCTGGGATTCCTCGTGGTCGTGACCTACTGGCCGGGCCTGTCGTTGTGGTTGCCGCGGCTGCTGGGGATGTAGCGGGAGAGGGCATCAGCCGGCTTCCCGGCCGGACATGGCTAACGCGCGGTGAACCCGCAGGCTCAAATGCCGTCGCATTGCAGCGCACGCATTTTTACGGATATGCGGTACGACCATGCCAGCGGATGGGGACTGGCATGCTGTTCAACAGAATGGAATCCGGACGGGCGTCGATCTCCGACACCGTCTATCTGGAAGTCATCACGGGCCTTCACGGCACGACGATGCCCAACATTCTGGCGGCCGCTTGCCTGGCGATGGTCGGCGCGATCACGACCTACGAGACCGGCGACATGGTGACGGCCGGCCTGACGGTCGCCGGCGTCGTGATCGCCATCGTCCGCCTCTGTGAAATCTTTGCATTCCGCCGCCGGCTTGCGCGTTCGCCGCAGCTTGGTCGGGCGGAGGCCGTCCGCTGGGAGCGCTGGTACATTGCCGGCACCGTCGCGACGGCTCTCGTGCTCGGCGTATTTGCCGCGCGCAGCATCATGCTGGGCGATGCGCTCTGCTCCGTCATGGCGATCGGCATCGGATTCGGTTTTGGCGCCGGCGTGGTGGCGCGGCTGGCGTTGCGTCCCGTCGCGGCGCTGCTCGATCTCGTCGCGATCGCAGCGCCCGCCGCGATCGTGACCTTCATGCAGCCCGACCTGCGCCATGTCGGCCTCGGGCTGCTCATCCTGATGTACGTGGTCGCGAGCTTCGAGATGGTGCGGCTGAGCTTCAATGCCTCGATCAGCCAGATCACGCTCAAGCGGCAGTTCGAGCAGCTCGCGCGCCTGGATCCGATGACCGGCGTTGCCAATCGATCCGTGCTGGCGACGGACCTGCCGCCGATGCTGGCGGCCGGGATGGTTGCCGTCCATGCGCTCGATCTCGACCGCTTCAAGGAAGCCAACGACCGGTTCGGCCATCCCGTCGGCGATGCGCTGCTCAAGCAGGTCGCCGGGCGGCTCAAGGCGATCGCCGCGGCCGATGACCTCGTGGTGCGGATGGGCGGCGACGAATTCGTCCTGGTGCAACGCGCGGCCGGCGATGCTGAAGCGATGGCGCAGCGCATCGTGCAGTCGATCGGTGCGCCCTATGATATCGACGGACAGATGGTCGAGCTCGGCGTCAGCGTCGGCGTTGCCGTCGCGCCGCACGGTGGCCGCACCGCAGAAGCGCTGTTGTCGCGTTCCGACAGGGCGCTCTACCGGGCCAAGGAGAGCCGCGGTGGCTACGTGCTGGCGCGGGACTTGCGGATGCGGGACTCGGGCCAGCCGATCGAAGGATTGGCCGCCTAGCCGCTCCGAGAGGGAATAGCGTAGCCCGGATGGAGCGCCAGCGTAATCCGGGGCCTTTGCGCGCCGGGATCAAGAATCCCGGATTACGCTTCGCTCCATCCGGGCTACGCATCCTTCCGCCAGCGATGGCAATCGACCGCGAGATGCGGTTAGATGCCGCGCAATGAGCCGGGAGGAGACAAATGACCGAGATGTCCAGCAGCGAGCCGAAGGACGCAACGCCGTCCGTGATCGCGCAACAGCAGGCGATACGGAACGCGCTGCCGTTTTCCGACACACGGGATTTCGACGATGCCGCGCGCGGCTTCCTCGGCACGATCGAGAACGCAGAGATCACCAATCCGCAAGGGCGGACGGTGTGGAGCCTGAAACCCTACGGCTTCCTTTCGGCTGAGGAGGCGCCGCACACCGTCAATCCCAGCCTGTGGCGGCAGTCGCGGCTGAACATGCAGCACGGCCTGTTCGAGGTCGTGCCCGGCGTCTACCAGGTGCGCGGGCTCGACATCGCCAATATGACGCTGATCGAGGGCGACAGCGGCGTCATCGTCGTGGACACGCTGACCTCGATCGAAGGTGCGCGCGCCGCGCTGGATCTCTATTTCAGGCATCGTGGCCAGAAGCCCGTCGCGGCCGTCATCTTCACCCACACCCACACCGATCATTGGGGCGGCGCGCGCGGCGTGCTGGAGGAGGATGTGCTCGCGACGGGACGAGTGCCGATCATCGCGCCGAACCTGTTCATGGAGCACGCGGTCTCCGAGAACATCATCGCAGGGCCCGCGATGCTGCGGCGGGCGCAGTACCAGTTCGGCCCGCTGCTCGCCAAGGGGCCGCGCGGGCAGGTCGATTGCGGGCTCGGCAAGTCGATGGCGGCGGGATCGGTCGCGCTGCTGCGCCCGACCGACCTGATCATGGCGACCGGCGACAGGCGCGTGATCGACGGTGTCGAATTCGAATTCCAGATGGCGCCCAACAGCGAAGCGCCGGCGGAGATGCACTTCTTCATCCCGCGCTACAAGCTGTTGAACCTCGCCGAGAACTGCACGCACAATTTCCACAATCTGCTGCCGTTCCGCGGCGCCGACGTGCGCGATGCGCTGGCCTGGTCGAAATATCTGAACGAGGCGTTGCGGCTCTGGGATGGCAAGGCCGAGGCGATGTGCGGCCAGCATCACTGGCCGGTGTGGGGGCGCGAGCGCATTGGCACCATGATCCGGCAGCAGCGCGACCTCTACAAATTCGCGCATGACCAGACCATCCGCCTGATGAACCATGGCCTGACCGCCGCCGAGATCGCCGAGACGATCCGGTTGCCCGGGAGCCTCGAAGGCGCCTGGCACGGCCGCGGCTATTACGGCCATATCCGCCACAATGTGAAGGCGATCTACCAGAAATATCTCGGATGGTACGACGCCAACCCGGTCAATCTCGATCCGCTGCCGCCGGTCGAGTCCGGCAAAAAATACGTCGAGTACATGGGCGGCGCCGAGGCGATCCTCGCGCGTGCGCGCAATGATTTTGCCAAGGGCGAGTTTCGTTTCGTCGCGCAGGCGCTCGGCCATCTGGTGTTTGCCGAGCCCGACAATGCGGCGGCACGCAGCCTGCTCGCGGACACGCTGGAACAGCTCGGCTATGCCGCCGAGAGCGCGACCTGGCGCAACGCCTATCTGTTCGGCGCCCAGGAATTGCGCCAGGGCATGCCGAAAGTGCCGGCCCGCCCGCCCATGCCGCGCGAGACGTTGGCGGCTCTACGCACCGAGCAGCTCTGGGACGTGCTCGGCATCCGCCTGAACGGGCCGAAGGCGGAAGGCAAGCACATCGTGCTGAACTGGACCTTCTCGGATACCGGCGAGACGTTCGCGCTCAACCTGGAGAACTGCGCGCTGACCTACACCGAAGGCGTGCAGGCCGACAATGCAGACGCCGGCTTCACCCTGGCGCGCGCAACGCTCGATGAAGTCATCGCGAAGCTGACGAGCTTTCCGGAAGCGGTCGCCGCCGGCAAGGTCAAGCTGTCGGGCAACCCGATGAAGCTCGCCGAGCTGATGGGCCTGATGGACGAGTTTCCGCGGATGTTCGAGATCGTGGAGCCGAAGCGGGCGGCGGTGGGGTAGGGCGGCATTTGGTCGGATTCTTCCCTTCTCCCCTTGCGGGAGACGGTGGCGCGGAGCGCCGGATGAGGGGTCTCTTTCCACGGAGAGAATGTCCTATGTGGAAGCAACCCCTCACCCAGGCGAGCATGCCGCTTTGTCCTTGAGCCCTCTCCCGCGAGGGGAGAGGGCGCTTCGACTAGCGGCGGTGTAGAAGGCCTACTCCGCGCTGCTCACCAGCTTGATCCGCGGTGCTTGCTCCTCGGTCAGGCTGCGATAGGCGGCGAGATAGTCCAGGGCCATCCGCCGCGCCGTGAAGCGCGTCTCGAACTGCTTGCGGATCGCGGCGCGGCTCAGTTGCGGTAGGCGGTTGACGACGCCGGCGGCGCTAATGATGTCCTCGACGACGAAGCCGGTGAGACCCTCGTCGATGATCTCGGGCACCGAACCGCGGTTGAAGGCGACCACCGGCGTTCCGCAGGCCATGGCCTCGATCATCACGAGGCCGAACGGCTCCGGCCAGTCGATCGGCAGCAGCAGGCCGAGCGCGCCGCTGAGGAACTCCGACTTCTCGTGATCGCCGATCTCGCCGATGAAATCGACCAGCGGGTTGTTGACGATCATCGGCTTGATCAGCTCGTCATAATAATCCTGGTCGGCACGATCGACCTTGGCCGCGATCTTCAGCGGGATACCGCAATGGGTGGCGATCTTGATGGCGCGGTCGACGCCCTTCTCGGGCGCGATGCGGCCGAGCACGGCGAGGTATTCCTGTTTCGCCGGCTTCGGCGTCAGCAGGTTCTCCGGCAGGCCATGGTGGATCGTCTTCACCCAGTTCGCCTGCGGCACCGGCCGCCGCTGCGCATTGGAGATCGAGATCACCGGGATCTTGGAGAAGGTGTTGAAGACAGGCTGATGCTCCGGCAGGTCGAGCCGGCCATGCAGCGTGGTCAGGAACGGTGTCGGCTGCCGGTAGAACAGCGACCAGGGATAATAGTCGAGATGGAAGTGGAGGAAATCGAACTCCTCGTCGTCACATTTTTGCCGCACGCGCTCGAGGAGCACCATGTGCAGGGCGTTGGGGTCGCGCACGGAGCCGTCCAGGCGAAGCGCCCGCGGCCATAATGCATCCAGCTTCGCCGACGTCTGCGAGTCGCCGCTCGCGAACAGTGTGACGTCGTGTCCCAGGGCAACCAACTCTTCCGTCAACCAGTGCACCACCCGCTCGGTGCCGCCATACAGCTTGGGTGGAACAGCCTCCGTCAACGGAGCTACCTGCGCGATGCGCATCTCACCATCTCCTCTGCGATCATGGAGTTTAAGCCCCCGCCGTGTTTGGGCACCGGCACGCCAATCAGGGAACGTTCTCGCATTTGCGAAGTTCCTTCCCCCGAACGTTACTTCTTCGACACAGTGCGGCGTGGTCGTGATGCTGCCATCACCTCTTCTCACTCCGTCCGCATCCGCATGTCGTGATCGCCCGGCCCGGGAACCGAGGCGAAGCAGTCGATGTTCAGTCGGCTAAGACAAAAAAACCGAACTCATAACGACGGGGCGATAGCCATATGGATCATCTTTCTGGATACGCGCGCAGGCCATTTGCCTTTGTCTTGCGCTATCTGCGGCGTCGCCTTGCATCGCATCTGGTGATCCTGACCGCCTCGTCGCGGCGGTTGCCTGCTCTGTAGGCACGCAGTACGGCGTCAAATCCCTGGTCGACAGTCTGTCGGCGGGAACTGCGCATGGTGGCAGCGTATGGCTGGCATTCCTTCTGCTCATGTCGCTGATCGCGGCGGACAACTTCCTCTGGCGCATCGCGAGCTGGACGGCGAGCTTCACCTTCGTTCGTGTCACGGGCGATTTACGACGTGACATATTTCGTCATCTGACCGGCCACGCACCGAGCTACTTCTCTGATCGCATGCCGGGCATGCTGACGAGCCGCATCACGGCGACGTCGAACGCGGTGTTCACGGTCGAGAACATGTTCGTCTGGAACGTGCTGCCGCCATGCATTGCCACAATTGCGGCGATCATGCTGATTGGAACCGTCAGCCCCTATATGGCGCTCGGCCTGATCGTGGTCGCCGGCGGCATGGTGATCGCGATGTTCCGCCTGGCCGCCGCCGGCAAGCCGCTGCATGACGATTTCGCCGACAAGGCCGCGGTCGTCGACGGCGAGATGATCGACGTCATCAGCAACATGCCGCTGGTTCGCGCCTTCTGCGGTATCGGCCACGAGCACGAGCGGTTCGACGCCACGGTGAACCGCGAGCTCACCGCGCGCGGCCGCAGCCTGCGTTATCTGGAGAAGCTGCGGCTCACCCATGCCGGCGTGACAGTCCTCCTGACCGTTGCACTCATGGCCTGGGCGATCACGCTGTGGCAGCAGGGCGAGGCGACCACCGGCGACGTCGTGCTGGTCTGCACCCTCGGCCTGTCCATCCTCAACGCCACGCGCGATCTCGCGGTGGCGCTGGTCGACGTCACCCAGCATGTCGCGCGCCTGACCGAGGCGATCGCGACGCTGCTGGTGCCGCACGAACTGCGCGACCATCCCGAGGCCGAGCCGCTCGTCAAGAGCGGCGCCGCGATCGCGTTCAACAACGTCACCTTCGGCTATCCCGGCGCCGAGAAGATCTTCGAGCGCTTCAGCCTGCGGTTGCAGCCCGGCCAGCGCGTCGGCCTGGTCGGCCAGTCCGGCGGCGGCAAGTCGACGCTGTTCACGCTGCTTCAGCGCTTCTATGATGTCGACGAGGGCAGTGTCACCGTCGACGGTCAGGACATTGCAAAGGTGACCCAGCAGAGCTTGCGCGAGGCGATCTCGGTGGTGCCGCAGGACATCTCCCTGTTCCATCGCTCTATCAGAGAGAACATCCGCTACGGCCGGCCCAACGCGACCGACGACGAGGTTCTGCGCGCGGCGATCGCGGCGCGGTGCGATTTCATCGACAGCCTGCCCGAGGGCCTCGACACCATGGTCGGCGACCGCGGCGTCAAGATGTCCGGCGGCCAGCGCCAGCGCATCGCGATTGCGCGCGCCTTCGTGAAGGACGCCCCGATCGTGCTGCTCGACGAGGCGACCGCCGCGCTCGACAGCGAATCCGAGGAGGCGATCCGCGAGGCGCTGTCGCGCCTGATGCGCGGCCGCACCGTGATCGCGATCGCGCATCGCCTCGCGACGCTGCGCAATTTCGACCGCGTGGTGGTGCTGAAGAACGGCCGGATCATCGAGGACGGCGCACCCGACCGCCTGATGCAGGGTCACGGTCCGTACCGTGAGCTGGTGACGCAGGAGATGAGCCGGCTCGCGAAGTTCGCCGCGTAGGGCCGACAGTCGCGTTCGCGTTGGTTGCGTCTCGAAACAAGCGCAGGGGAGCAGCTTATGGCCGCCGAAGTCGTCACCAAACTCGTCTCCGTGACGCGAACCGTCGAGCAGGTCGCGGAGCAGCCGTTCTATATCCCGATGACGGGGCCCTCGGCGCGGCCGCGGCGCTCGCTCAAGCACGACGACACCTTCATCGTGCTCGACAGCCATGGCGATATCGGCGCGTCCGCCGGCGGGCCGGACGGCCTGTTTCACCATGACACCCGCTATCTCGCCCGGCTGGAGCTCGTGCTCAACGATCTCCAGCCGCTGCTGCTCGGCTCCAATCTGCGCGACGACAATTCGGCGCTGACCGTCGATCTGACCAATCCCGACATCTACCGCGAGGGCAGCCTCGTGCTGCAGAAGGACCTGCTGCACATCGTGCGCACGATCTTCCTGTGGCGCGGTTCGGCCTACCAGCGCATCGGCGTGCAGAACCACGGCGACCGGCCGACCAGCTTCGAGCTGACGCTGCTGTTCGGCAATGACTTCGCCGACCTGTTCGAGGTCCGCGGCGAGCGCCGTCCGCGCCGCGGCACCGGCACGAGCAAGCTGCTCGGCCCGACCGACGTGCTGTTCGAATATCACGGGCTCGACGAGTCCGAGCGCACCACGGCCCTGCATTTCGACCCGCGTCCGACCCGGCTCTCCGTCAATGCCGCCACCTGGCAGCTCGAGTTGGGCCCGCACCAGGCGAAATCGCTGTTCGTGGCGGTGTCCTGCAACAGGCCGGCGTCCGAAAAGCCGGCGCGCTTCTTCCGGGGCCTGCTGGCGCACCGCCGCGAGATGCGGCAGTCGACCATGGGCGCGGCCAGCATCGAGACCTCCAACAACATCTTCAACGAGGTGCTGTGCCAGGCCATGGCCGACCTCAATATGCTGATGACCGAAACGCCGCAGGGCCGCTATCCCTATGCCGGCATTCCCTGGTACTCGACGACGTTCGGCCGCGACGGCCTGATCACCGCGCTGCAGATGCTCTGGGTCGACCCGCGCGTCGCCAAGGGCGTGCTCAGGCGGCTCGCGCATTTCCAGGCGAAAGCCGTGGATCCGCTCGCCGATGCCGCGCCCGGCAAGATCCTGCACGAGATGCGCGGCGGCGAGATGGCGGCGCTGCGCGAGGTGCCGTTCGCGCAATATTACGGCAGCGTCGATTCGACCGCGCTGTTCGTTCTGCTCGCCGGAAGCTATTTCGAGCGCACCGGCGACGAGAAGACGCTGATCGAGCTGTGGCCCGCAATCGAGGCGGGCCTCGCCTGGATCGACGGTCCCGGCGATCCCGACCAGGACGGCTTCGTCGAATACCAGCGCGCGACCGAGAAGGGCCTGGCCAACCAGGGCTGGAAGGACTCCTACGACGCGATCTTCCACGCCGATGGCCAGCTCGCGGAGGGCAATATCGCGCTCGCCGAGGTCCAGGGCTACGTCTACATGGCCAAGCTGCTGGCCGCGCGCTGTGCATTGCGGCTCGGCAAGCCGGACCTCGTGCGCAAATTCGAGGCCGAGGCCAAGGCGCTGGCGGAGCGCTTCGAGCAGGCGTTCTGGTGCGAGGAGCTCGGCACATACGCCCTTGCCCTCGACGGCAAGAAGAGGCCCTGCAAGGTGCGGACGTCCAATGCCGGGCAGGTGCTGTTCAGCGGCATGATCCGCGAGGATCGCGCGCGCTTGGTCGCGGCGGACCTGATGCGGCCGCACTTCTTCTCGGGCTGGGGCATCCGAACCGTCGCCGTCGGCGAGGTGCGCTACAATCCGATGTCCTATCACGACGGATCGATCTGGCCGCACGACAACGCGCTGATCGCGCTGGGACTGGCGCGCTACGGCCTCAAGCATTCCGTGGCGCATGTGTTCAAGGGGCTGTTCGATGCCGCGACCTATATGGATCTGCGGCGCCTGCCCGAATTGTTCTGCGGCTTCCGGCGCGAGAAGCGGCGCGGCCCGACGCTCTATCCGGTCGCCTGCGCGCCGCAGGCCTGGGCCAGCGCGACGCCGTTCACGCTGCTCGAGGCGGCGCTGGGCCTCGAGTTCGACGTGGCGCGCGGCGAGATCCGCCTGCGCAATCCGCATCTGCCGGCATTCCTGAACGAAGTCATCCTGCGCGATCTGCGCCTCGGCGAGTCCAGCGTGGATTTGCGCGTCAGCCGCCACGGCGACGACGTGGCGCTCGAGGTGTTGCGCACGCGCGGCCAGATCCAGGTCTCGATCGTGCTGGCGCGCTAGCGGCGCGCAAGGAGGGACCATGCGTGTCATCGGTGTGTTGATCCTGAGCGTGGTCATTGCCGGAGGCCTGGCGGTCGCCACGCGCGCCGCGGAAGACCAGCCCGCGGCGCAGAACGAGGCGAAAGCGCCGCCGGCTTCGACGGTGCCCGTGACACCGAAGGACGCCGCGCCGCCGCCCTCGGTCACCATCATCGGGGCGAGCGATGCCCACGGCGTGCTCGGCCGCGACGTGCGCAGCGCGGCGGACGAGGATATGGGCCGCATCGTCGACGTCATCGTCGATCGAGAGGGGCATGTGCGCGCGGCCGCGATCGATTTCGGCGGCTTCCTCGGCGTCGGCAGCCGCAAGATCGTGGTGGACTGGAACGCGCTGCGCTTCGGCAAGATCGCCAACAAGAAGGACAGCATCACGCTGGAGTTGACCAAGGCGCAGGTCGCGGCCGCGCCGGAATACAAGGAGGACACGCCGATCGTCGTGCTCGGCGCGTCCGGCAGCCTGCAACCGCTGCAAGCGATACAGTGAGGCGCGGGGAGGGATGGCCGCTGGTGCTGTTGTCAAGCAAGCCGAACCCTGCCGCCGAGGATCGCGCGCGCCGCGTTGAACAGGACAACGTCGTGGCGCTGTCGGCTGGCGGCATCCCGGCGCCGTCGCGCCGCAGCCTGCGCGGCCTCGACTGGTTCATCTTCTTCCTTGCCGACGTGCAGACCGGCTTCGGCCCCTTCATCGCGGTCTACCTGACGACGGAGAAATGGACGCAGGGGCAGATCGGCCTCGTGCTGTCGATCGGCGGCATCGTCGGCCTGATCGGGCAGATGCCGGGCGGGGCGATCATCGACGCGGCCAAATCCGAGCGGCTGGTCGCCGCGCTGGCGATCGCGACCATCGGTGTCTGCGCGCTGGCCTATGCGGCCATGCCGGTCTTCCCCGTCGTGGTGGCTGCCGCCACCCTGCACGCGGCCGCGAGCTGCGTGCTGGGACCGGCGATCGCGGCGATCAGCCTTGGCCTCGTCGGCCCGCTCGCGATCGGCGAACGGCTCGGCCGCAATGCGCGCTTTGCCTCGCTCGGCAACGGCGTTGCCGCCGCCGTGATGGGCACGGCCGGATATCTGTTGTCGAGCCGCTCGGTCTTCCTCGTCACCTTCCTGCTGACGATCCCGGCCCTGATCGCACTCTCGCGCATCCGCGAGCAGGAGGTCGACATCGCGCGCTGCCATGGCGAGATGCCGCGCGAATCGGCCGATCGGGGCGACACCAATCTCTGGCATCTGGTCCGGCAGCGGCCGCTCATCGTGTTCGCGCTCAGCGTGATGCTGCTGCAGCTTGCCAACGCCGCGATGATGCCGCTGATGGCGAGCGCGGTGACGGCGCGGTCGAGCCAGTGGGCGACGGTGCTCGTTGCCTTCTGCATCGTCGTGCCCCAGGCGATCGTGGCGCTGCTGTCGCCGACGGTCGGGCGCAAGGCGCAGCTCTGGGGCCGCCGGCCGCTGCTGCTGATCGGCTTCGCCGCGCTGACGATCCGCGGCCTGTTGTTCGCGACCGTGCGCGATCCCTATCTGCTGGTCGCGGTGCAGGTATTCGACGGCATCACCGCGGCGGTGTTTGCGGTGATGATTCCGCTGATCGTCGCCGACGTCGCCTTCGGCAGCGGTCATTTCAATCTGGCGCAGGGCATCGTCGGCACCGCGACCGGCATCGGCGCGTCGCTGAGCACGGCGCTCGGCGGCTATGTCAGCGACAAGTTCGGCAACGCCACGGCCTTCGTCGGACTGTCCGGCGTCGCCGCGATGGGCCTGCTGCTGATCCTGCTGGTGATGCCGGAGACCCGGCGCACGAGCATGATCGCGCCAAAAGAAATGGCCGGCTGAACGAATTCAGCCGGCCAAGTCAGTGGGGAGGAAATTCAGGCGTCGAGATTGTGCAGGCGCGCCCGGTTGCGCAGCACGATCTGGCGGGCACCGGAGAAGCCGAGAATGCCTTGGGTGTGGAGCTGGGACAGCGCGCGCGAGACGGTTTCGAGGGTGAGACCGAGATAGTCGCCGATATCGCGGCGGCACATCGGCAACGCCATCATGCCGGCGACGGCGAGGCGGCGGTCCATTTCGAGCAGGAAGGTCGCGACGCGCTCCATCGCGGTCTTGCGGCCGAGCAGCAGCATGTGGTCCTCGGCATGACGCAGCTCGCCGGCCGTCATGGCCCAGAGCTTGCGGGCAACCTGGACGTCGATGCCGGCGGCCTTCTCGAGGCTGGCGCGCTTCACGAGGCGCACGGTGGTGTCGATGATGGCCTCGGCGGCAAGACGGTGAGCGGCGCCGGATTCGAGGCCGAACACGTCGCCGGCAAGATGGAAGGCGCCGATCTGGCGGCGGCCGTCGGAGAGGAGCTTGTAGCTGCGCACCGCGCCTGACACGACCTGGTAGACATATTCGGCCGGCTCGTCCTCGCCATAGATCTCCTCGTCCTTGCGATAGGAGAACTCGGTGGCGACGAGGCCGACATGGCCCGTGATCGCGCCGAACTGGTCGGAAACGGGGTGGGCAGGAACAACCTTGCCACGGACTTCCGTGTTGATCGCCTGGGTCTTGAGCGTCTGGGTCAGCATCTGCGCCATCTCCGTTGTGATGGAGCATTGCTACGCGGGTTTGCGCAATCCGGAAATTTCGCGCGTTATCTTAAGGACGTTTACCTACGTAGAACCCCGTAGGTCAGGCCCGAGGCCGGTCCTGGATGGCGCGGCGGATGCGTTTGACCAGATTTTCATCGAGAAGCGGCTTCAAAACCACGTCTTTTACGCCCGCTGCGGCGGCCCGGGTCGAGATGTTCTCGTCCGGATAACCGGTGATCAGGATCACGGGCGTGTCGCCGTCGGATTTGCGCAGGCGGCCGGCGAGCTCGATTCCGTTGATGTCGGGCATCTTGTAGTCGATCACGTAGCAGTCGGCCCCGGGCGCGCCGCCGGCATTGAGCAGCGCCGTACCGCTCCTGAAGGTCCGCACGGCAAAGCCGTCGGTTTCCAGCAGGAATCGCAGGGATCCCAGGACGGCGGCATCGTCATCGACCACAAAGACGGTGGGTTTTGCGGGGGACGGCAGCCGCTCATGATGTGAACTGACCTCGATCATGCTGCTTGGCTAGCACAGCAGCCGGCAAGGGCTTTGACTTGCCTCAATCGTTGAGCATGCCGGCGCGCATCGCGAGGCGAACCAGCTCCGAAAGGCTGTTGGCCTGCATCTTGGTCATGACGTTGGCCCGGTACACCTCGATGGTGCGCGGGCTGATGTCGTACTCGCGGGCGATCAGCTTGTTGGAGAGGCCGGCGATCAGCCCTTCCATGACCTGACGCTCCCTGGGGCTCAAGGAGGCGACGCGGGCGGCGATATCCTGCGCGACGGCCTCGCTCCTGGCGGTCGGCTCGGCCTGGCGGATCGCCGATTCGATCATGACGGTCAGGCGGTCGTCCTCGAACGGCTTTTCCAGGAAGTCGACCGCCCCTAACTTCATCGCCTCGACCGCGAGCGGCACGTCGCCGTGGCCGGTCATGATCAGGATCGGGAACGGGCTCTGCTGCGCCTTCATCCGCTTCAACAGCTCGATCCCATCGATTCCAGGCATCCGCACGTCGGAGAGGACGCAGCCAAAGGTGAGGCCGGGCAGGGCGTCGAGAAAGGCTTGCGCGTCGTCAAACAGCGTGACGCCGAAGCCGGCGGAATCCAGCAGGAAGTTCAGCGAGTCCCGCATCGCCGCGTCGTCGTCGATGACGTAGATATGTCCCTTGGTCGTCATGCATCAGTCTCATCGGCTGCCGGGAGGGTGAAGCGGAATGTCGCCCCGCCCGATGCGTTGCTCTCGGCCCACATGCGCCCGCCGTGAGCTTCGATGATCGAGCGGCTGATGGACAGTCCCACGCCCATGCCGGTGTCCTTGGTGGTGAAGAAAGTCTGAAACAGGTTCGGAATGACGTCGTCCTGGAAACCGGTGCCGGTGTCGGACACTTCGACCTCGATCATGTCGTCGGCGACCGGGGTGTTGGTGACGACGAGCTCGCGCTGCGGCGACTGCGCCATCGCTTCCAGCGCGTTGCGGAACAAATTGACCAGGACCTGCTGGATCTGCACCCGGTCGGCGAGAACCAGATCGGCCTCGGGATCGAGGCTGAAGCGGAGCTGCACGTTCTGCTCGCGCGCGCCGGCGAGGCCCAGCGCGCCGGCCTCTTCGATCAGCTTCGACAGGCTCTCGACCCGCTTCTCGGATTCGCCGCGGGAAACGAAGTCGCGCAGGCGCCGGATGATCTGGCCGGCCCGTAGCGCCTGCTCGGCGGCGCGGTCCAGCGCGCTCTCGATCTTCGGCGTGTTCGGGTCGGCGCTGCCGGCCAGCAGCCGCCGCGAGCCCTTCATGTAGTTGCTGATCGCCGCCAGCGGCTGGTTGAGCTCGTGCGCGAGCGCGGACGCCATCTCGCCCATGGCGCTCAGCCTGGAGACGTGGACCAGCTCGGATTGCAGCTCCTGCAGCCGCGCCTGGGTCTGCTGGTGCTCGGTGAGGTCGCGGACGAAGCCGGTGAAATAGGGCTCGCCGCCGGACTGCATCTCGCCGATCGAAAGGTGCATCGGAAAGGTGGTGCCGTCGCGGCGCCTGCCGGTGACGATGCGGCCGATGCCGATGATGTGCGGGTCGCTGGTGGTGCGGTAGCGCGCGATGTAGCTGTCGTGCCGGGAGCGGTCGGGCTCCGGCATCAGGATGTTGACGTTCTGGCCGATCGCCTCGTGCTCGGACCAGCCGAACAGGCGCTCGGCGGCGGTGGAGAACAGCTGGATGATGCCGTGGCCGTCGATGACGATCATGGCGTCGGGAATGGTGTGGAGGATGGAGCGAAGGTGGCTCTCGCGCGTGCGCAGCGCCTCCTCGACCTGCTTCTCCTCGTCGATGTCGAGGAAGATGCCGCTGAGATGACGGGCCGCACCCGTATCGTCGCGAATGACTCCCGCCCGCGCGCGAATCCACTGGCCTCCGCCGGAGGTGCCCGCGACCTTGAAGGAGACGTCGAGCCCGCCGCCGCGCTCGCAGACGCGCCCGATCGCGCTGTCCACGCGCGCGCGATCCCTCGGCTCGAGCCGCGACAGGAAGAGATCGTAGCTCGGCGCCTGGTCAGGCGCGATGCCGAGCAGGCTCCTGGCGGTGTCCGACCAGTCCAGTTCCCGCGTTGCGAGGTCGAGATCCCAGGTGCCGACGCCGAATCCCTCGATCCGGACCCGGAAATGCTCGCCGCGACCATCGTCCGGCGGGTGCGTTACGCGGGTCGGCGACAATCGATGGCTCCCATTCTGACGCGGCGGGCGAGGTGCCGCGAAACTGGGCCGCAATTTCGCCCATGGACGAGCCGGAGGCAAGTTCGGATGTCTGATTCCATTGCCGTATTTCCCGCAACACAGCACCCGGCGATTTGATCTAGCTCATCCTGCTTCGCACCGGCGCGGCTAGATTTCGCGCCAGTTCACCTCTGTGCGGAGATTCCCGATGACATACGCGACCGTGATGGTCGGCCTGGCGCTCGATCAGTCCAACGAAGCGCGTCTTCAGGTCGCGGGCGAGCTCGCCGAGCGATTCGAATCAGCGATCATCGGGGTCGCTGCGGCGCAGTTCGCCCCGCCGCTTTATTTCACCGACGGCGCGCAAGCCCAGCGGCTGATCGAGGAGGGCGAAGCCTCCGTCAGGCGCCGGCTGGCCGATCTGGAGGCGCAATTCCGTACCGCGATGAAGAATCGCGGCGGGCGCGCGGAGTGGCGCAGCGCCATGGATTTTCCGGCGCGATTCATCCTGGCGCAGGTGCGCTGCGCCGATATTGTCGTCAGCGGCGGGCAGAGCCCGGCCTTCTCCGATGCGTTCGCGCTCGCAAGCCCCAAGGATCTGGTGATGCAGGCCGGACGTCCGCTGCTCGTCGTCCCCGACCGCGTCAACTGGCTCGATCTGCGCAGCGTGCTGGTGGCCTGGAAGGATACGCCGGAGGCGCGGCGTGCGGTGACTGACGCGCTGCCGATGCTGCGCAAGGCGGGGGACGTCACCGTCGTCGAAATTCCCGAGCAGGGCGACGACCGGTCGGCCGTGATGGCCGGCGTCACCGACGTCGCCGCCTGGCTCGCCCGCCACGGCATCTCGGCGAGCGCGCGCATCGCGGACAGCGCGCGGAGCGAAACCGCCGCCGCGCAATTGGAGAAAATCGCCGGCGATGTCGGCGCCGGCCTGATCGTTGCTGGCGCCTACGGGCATTCGCGGTTTCGCGAGCTGATCCTGGGCGGCGTCACCCAGCATCTGGTCACGCAATCCAGCCGCTGCGTGCTGCTGTCGCACTGACGGCCGTTTGGCCTGGAGCTAGTCGAGGAGGACGCGCCGTGTACAGATTTCTTGAGCAGACCGCCAGCGGCTACATGACGCGCAACGTCAGGACGGTGCAGCGCGACCAGGATCTGCTCGCGCTCAGCGAGATGTTCGAAAGCGACGATTTCAACTCCTATCCGGTCGAGGACGACGGGCAGGTGGTCGGCATCGTCACCAAGTTCGACATCCTGAAGTGTTTCGCCTTCACGCCGAACCAGATGCTGCCGCGCTACCACGACCTGATGAGCCGCAAGATCGGCGACGTCATGACGCCGGAGTTCATCTATGTCAGTCCCGACACGCGCCTGACGCGCGTGCTGCAGATCATGGTCGAGCACCGCATCAGGAGCATCCTCGTGCTCGACGGCGCGCAGAAGCTGGCCGGCATCATCGCCCGCGAGGACGTCATCGCCGCGCTCAAGGCGACGACGAAGGATTGACCTCTTCTTCCCTTCTCCCCCTGTGGGAGAAGGTGGCGCGAAGCGCCGGATGAGGGGTATGTGTCCGCGCATTTCAATCGGCGTTGGACTCGCGGACAGATACCCCTCACCCAAATGAGTTTGCCGCACGGTCCTCGCTGCCCTCTCCCGCAAGGGGAGAGGGCACTTCAACTGGCAGGCCGCAAAACTACGGGCTGATCCCCAAAAATCGAGGCCGCATAAGTAGACCTCAAACGCCTGTCTTGATTTCAATCAATTCCCCGCGAGGGTGAATGTGGTTTCTGGCTCCGTGTTCTTTCGAAAGAGAATCCGCGATGAGCCAGCCCTCCATCTCCAAATCCATGACGCCAGGTGAAAGCGGCCTGGCTGTCGTGTTCGCAGCCACCGCCTTCCTCTGCGTGGTCGCCTCGGCCAAGGCGCTCGATGCGCCCTTTGCCTTCCATGCTGCGCTGAGCGCGGCGGCGAGCCTGGCAGCGGTGTTCGTCATCATCAATCGCTACTTCGAGCGCCCGGCGGCGCTGCCGCCGGCGGAGATCAACGGGCGTCCCAACTACAACATGGGCCCGGTCAAGTTCACCGCCGTGATGGCGATGTTCTGGGGCATCGCCGGCTTCCTCGTCGGCCTCATCATCGCCTCGCAACTGGCCTGGCCCGCGCTGAATTTCGATCTGCCCTGGACCAGCTTCGGCCGCCTGCGGCCGTTGCACACCTCGGCCGTGATCTTCGCCTTCGGCGGCAACGTGCTGATCGGCACGTCGTTCTACGTCGTGCAGAAGTCCTGCCGCGCGCGTCTTGCCGGCGACCTCGCGCCGTGGTTCGTCGTGGTCGGCTACAACTATTTCATCCTGGTCGCCGGCACCGGCTATCTGCTCGGCGTGACCCAGTCGAAGGAATATGCCGAGCCGGAATGGTACGCCGATTTGTGGCTGACCATCGTCTGGGTCGTCTACCTCCTCGTCTTCCTTGCCACGATCATCAAGCGCAAGGAGCCGCATATCTTCGTCGCGAACTGGTTCTACCTCGCCTTCATCGTGACGATCGCCGTGCTGCATCTCGGCAACAATCCGGCGCTTCCGGTCTCGGCTTTCAGCTCGAAGTCCTATGTCGCCTGGGGCGGCATCCAGGATGCGATGTTCCAATGGTGGTACGGCCACAACGCGGTCGGCTTCTTCCTGACCGCCGGCTTCCTCGCCATCATGTACTACTTCATTCCCAAGCGCGCCGAGCGGCCGATCTATTCCTACCGGCTGTCGATCATCCACTTCTGGGCGCTGATCTTCCTCTACATCTGGGCCGGTCCCCACCATCTGCACTACACGGCGCTGCCCGACTGGACGCAGACGCTCGGCATGACCTTCTCGATCATGCTGTGGATGCCGTCCTGGGGCGGCATGATCAACGGCCTGATGACGCTGTCGGGCGCCTGGGACAAGCTGCGCACCGATCCCGTGCTGCGCATGCTGGTGGTCTCCGTCGCCTTCTACGGCATGTCGACCTTCGAAGGTCCGATGATGTCGATCAAGGTGGTCAACTCGCTCAGCCACTACACCGACTGGACCATCGGCCACGTGCATTCCGGCGCGCTCGGCTGGGTCGGCTTCGTGTCCTTCGGCGCGCTCTATTGCCTGGTGCCGTGGGCCTGGAATCGCAAGGAGCTCTACAGCCTGAAGCTCGTCAACTGGCACTTCTGGATCGCGACCCTCGGCATCGTCCTCTACATCTCGGCGATGTGGGTGTCCGGCATCCTGCAGGGCCTGATGTGGCGCGCCTACACCTCGCTCGGCTTCCTCGAATACTCCTTCATCGAGACCGTCGAGGCGATGCATCCCTTCTACATCATCCGCGCTGCCGGCGGCGGCCTGTTCCTGATCGGCGCGCTGATCATGGCCTATAATCTCTGGATGACGGTTCGCGTCGGCGAAGCGGAAGTCCAGATGCCCGTCGCTCTTCAACCGGCGGAATGAGGAGCAAACAATGTCATTCTGGACACGTCATCAAGTCTTCGAAAAGAACTCGATCATCCTTGTCGTCGGCATCCTGCTGGTGATCGCGATCGGCGGCCTCGTCGAGATCACCCCGTTGTTCTACTTGAAGAGCACGATCGAGAAGGTCGACGGGGTCAGGCCCTACACGCCGCTGGAGCTCGCCGGGCGCAACGTCTACGTCCGCGAGGGCTGCTATCTCTGCCACTCGCAGATGATCCGGCCGCTGCGCGACGAGGTCGAGCGTTACGGGCACTTCTCGCTCGCCGCCGAGAGCATGTTCGACCACCCGTTCCAGTGGGGCTCCAAGCGTACCGGTCCCGATCTCGCCCGCGTCGGCGCCAAATATTCCGACGATTGGCACGTGACGCATCTGACCAATCCGCGCGCGATCGTGCCGCAATCGGTGATGCCGGGCTATCCGTTCCTCAGCAAAACCGAGCTCGAACCGGACACCATCGCCGACCACATGCGAACGCTGCGAACCGTCGGTGTGCCCTACACGGACGACCAGATCGCCAGCGCCGGCGCCGACATGAAGGCGCAGGCCGATCCGGAGAATGCCGGCACCGACGCCTTCAACAAGCGCTACGCCAAGGCCGTCGTGCGCAATTTCGACGGCAAGACTGGCACGCCGACCGAGATGGATGCGCTGATCGCGTATCTGCAGATGCTCGGCACGCTGGTCGACTTCAAGATCTACAACGAGAAAGCCAATCTTCGCTGAGAAGGCATGAACGATGAAAGCCATCCTGACACTCGACAATCTCGCGTCCGGTCTCGTGACCACGATCTGGACGCCGGTGTTCGTCGCGATCTTTCTCGCGATCATCGCCTACGCTTTTTGGCCCCGTAACAAGGCTGCCTTCGACGAAGCAGCGCGCCTGCCGTTGCGGGAGGAGTGAGAGACCATGACCGACCATCATAGCGACATCGATTCCGTCTCCGGCAAGTCCACGACCGGGCACGAGTGGGACGGCATCAAGGAGCTCAACACACCGCTGCCACGCTGGTGGGTGATCACCTTCTACCTCACCATCGTCTGGGCGATCGCCTACTGGATCGTCTATCCGGCCTGGCCGCTGATCTCCAGCAACACCACCGGCATGTTCGGCTACTCCTCCCGTGCAGACGTCGCGGTCGAGCTCGCCAATCTCGAGAAGATCCGCGGCGACAAGATGGTGGCGCTGGGTGCGGCCTCGCTCGCCGACATCGAGAAGGACCCGGCCTTGCTGGCGCTCGCCCGCGCCAAGGGCAAGACCGTGTTCGGCGACAATTGCGCGCCCTGCCACGGCTCCGGTGGTGCCGGCGCCAAGGGCTATCCGAACCTGAACGACGACGACTGGCTGTGGGGCGGCTCGCTCGACCAGATCATGCAGACCATCCAGTTCGGCGCGCGCTCCGGTCATGCCAAGACGCATGAGGGCCAGATGCTCGCCTTCGGCAAGGACGGCGTGCTGAAGCCGGACGAGATCGTCACGGTCGCCAATTACGTGCGGTCGCTGGCGGGCCTGTCGACCCGCACCGGCTTCGATGCCGCCAAGGGCGAGAAGATCTTCGCGGAGAATTGCGTCGCCTGCCACGGCGACGGCGGCAAGGGCAACCAGGACATGGGCGCACCGAACCTGACCGACAAGATCTGGCTCTACGGCTCCGACGAGGCGACCCTGATCGAGACCATCAGCCAGGGCCGCGCCGGCGTGATGCCGGCCTGGGAAGGGCGGCTCGATCCCGCCACCATCAAGGCGATGGCTGTCTACGTCCACTCGCTGGGCGGCGGAAAATAGTCGAAGACGTGTCGATCGGCGGCGGAACGGGGGCGAACAAATTCGCCCCCGTTTGCGCTGGATCAACTGGCCCAGCGGCATCGGGTCTAGGTTTAATCGCACCTTCCAAGGCGACTGAAGCGATGAACAAGACCGTGAACCCCAAAGACCTCACGTCGGATGGCGACGGGCCGCTCTACGTAGCCCAGAAGAAGGTCTATCCCCAGAGCGTCTCCGGCACGTTCCGGCGGATCAAATGGGGCCTGATGGCGGTCTGCCTCGGCGTCTATTATTTCCTCCCCTTCGTTCGCTGGAACCGCGGCATCAGTGCCCCGAGCCAGGCGGTGCTGATCGATCTGCCCAACAGCCGCTTCTATTTCTTCTTCATCGAGCTGTGGCCACAGGAGGTCTACTACTTTACCGGCCTGTTGATCGTGGCGGCCGTGGCGCTGTTCCTGATGAACTCGGTCGGCGGCCGCATCTGGTGCGGTTATCTCTGTCCGCAGACGGTGTGGACCGATTTGTTCTACGCCGTCGAACGTCTTATCGAAGGCGATCGGCGCGAGCGGATGAAGAAGGACAAATCGTCCGACCCGCTGAAGCTCGAGCGGATCTCCGAGATCGTGCTCAAGCATTCGATCTGGCTGCTGATCGCCTGGTGGACCGGCGGCGCCTGGGTGCTCTATTTCAACGACGCGCCGACGCTGGTGAAGGAGCTCGTCACCTTCCAGGGGCCGATGATTGCCTATATCTGGATCGGCATCCTCACCGCGACGACCTATCTGCTCGCCGGCTACATGCGCGAGCAGGTCTGCACCTATATGTGCCCCTGGCCGCGGATCCAGGCGGCGCTGACCGACGAATGGGCGCTCAACGTCACCTACCGCTACGACCGCGGCGAGAAGCGCACCTCGGTCAAGAAGGCGGCCGAGCTGCGCGCGCTCGGCGAGCAGGTCGGCGATTGCGTTGATTGCTATCAATGCGTCGCAGTCTGCCCGACCGGCATCGACATCCGCAACGGATCGCAGATGGAGTGCATCCAGTGCGGGCTCTGCATCGACGCCTGTGACACCGTGATGACCAAGATCGGCCGGCCGAAGCGGCTGATCGGTTACGACAACGACATCAACATCCACCGCCGCCAGGAGGGCAAGGCGCCGATCTACAAGACCGTGCGCGCCCGCACCGTGGTCTACAGCGCGATCATCGCGGCGGTCGGCGGCTTCATGGTCTACACGCTGGCGACGCGCAGCCTGCTCGACGTCAACGTGCTGCACGACCGCAATCCGGTCGCGGTCAAGCTCAGCGACGGTTCGATCCGCAACGCCTACACGGTGCGGCTGCTGAACAAGAGCGGCTACGACCGCGTCATCGCCATCGACGCGGAGGGGCCGGTCAATCTCACGATGCATGTCGTCGGCGCCGATTCGGTGACGCCGGACCGGCCGATGATCGTGATCCCGCGCGACGCCACCAGCGAGCTGCGGCTGCTCGTGACCGCGCCTGCCGGTAACAATCCGGAAAAATCAATTCCCGTCCGCTTCCACGTCATGGACATCGGACTGGGTGTCGCGGCGACCGCCACCGACAATTTCGTCGCGCCGTAAGTTCAGGAGACCG
>Ga0207426_1000459_pt1 | contig 63901 bp, 46 predicted proteins | sample AraplaMF_Cvi_mMS_FD_184265 | JGI IMG/M metagenome (GOLD analysis project Ga0207426, IMG submission 184265) | Arabidopsis root microbial communities from the University of North Carolina, USA - plate scrape MF_Cvi_mMS (SPAdes) (version 2) | ecosystem: Host-associated > Plants > Roots > Endosphere...
GCCCCGGTTGCACCGGGTAGATCTTTTGTCCGTTAAAATCGTCGCTCCTGAAAGCACATAACAGGAGTGCTGCTAATATTAGATAATTCCGCATAAACAGGATTTAGATGCCTATGGTGTATGACACCTGGAGGGGTGGGCTTGTCCTATTCAGGGGGAAATTATTGTTATTAACAAGGTCTATATGTCGTCAAATTGTTGAATAACGTCCTGTGCGGAAATAGTGGCGCCTAAGCTAACGATGGCTTCAACAATCTCTGACAATGATTTCTGGTCCTTTATGCGATATGCCAAAAGATGCAAGAGCGCATCTGAGCTTAACAGTACGAACCTTTTAATGTCAGTACGCCAGGTTATTTCATTAACAAACTCCTCGAAAGCGGATTTGAAGGTATTACTAATGAGAATAAAACCAATTTTTTGAATTCCCTCTTTTTTGAGTTTGGGACAGGATTTATCAATATATTCTCTAATGGCCCTTTCATCTGTGGCGCTTAGCATATATCCATTGGTATACGCTTTGGCATCCACTATAAAGGCTACATTTTCCTCTTTGTGGATAGCAATTAGATCCGGCTCTCGCCCTGTTCCTTGTCCTAAAGATTGTACAGTAAATCCCAATTGTCTAAAAACTTCGCAAACCGCTTTTTCGTATTTACTACCTTTTAGAGAGCCAGATCTTTCAGTTTCTTTACCCAGTTCTATAATATTTGCTATTACTCTCGGCAGGTAGTCATAGATGTCAAAACTAGCTTCTGCCAATGCGGAAATCTGAGCTTCCTTTGTTACATCCGGTTGTATTGTTGATTTAGGTTGTAGCTCTTTCTTGGGATATGCTGTTACCCGTCTAAAATTCCAAAATGCATGCTCCGCGTCCCAGTTGGAAATTTGCTTACCTGTATGTACTGATAAAATCTGTTTTATCTCTTCATTCAAGTTGTAAAATTCTTCGTAACCCTCCCTTTGGGATTTAGGAGCTTGCCACAAAGCAATATCTGTAAAAGATACAATCATAGAGCTATACATTATCGCCCATTTTTTATGATTGTGTATCTGCCAGAAGTACGAAAGAAAATAGCCAATGCTACCTGGATTAGGCGCCTTACGTTTATCAGGAGCCTTGTTGAAAATCCCCGAAACATATTTTTCTAATGCTTCAATTTTATTTAAGGCGCCGGATAGGTCGTCTGGTTCATCAACGCATTGCTTCAGCAAGGCCGTAAGCTTTAACCCTTCATTCTCACTCGTTTTGAGTAAGAGATTAAAAAACATTTGTCCTTTGATAGAAGTAAACCCCCAAAAGTTGTTCTTTTTATTAAAACTGTCAATATCTGTTTTGAACTCAGCTATATCAACCGCTCCGGAAAGGAAATCCTGTACTATTATTTTAAGTGTTTCTATAGCTTCTACACGCTTGCCATCTATATCATCATAGGGAACGCCTTTGATATCTAACACCTGTTGATTGTCGGCAATATATTTGTCCCAGATACCACAAATCTGAGTTTGTATGTCTTTTGATATCATTTACAACTGTGATTTGATCAAGTTTATATTACGCGCTCTTCTCCTCATACAGATGCTTCTGAAACCCGATAAACAGCTCCCTGATTTCTGTAACCCCTCCTAACTTCTCCGCGGCATCATTAATTGTGTTATACTTTAATCCCAATAAATCAGGCAATTTCTCCTGATCCAATTCTTCAACGCCGGTTTCAATATATTTCGTAAGGACAAATTCCAGGAACTCTTTTTGTGCAGGTTCGAGCAGAGCGAAAATATTGCTTTGTGCTTTCGCTACTCTTTCTTCCCGTGTTATAGGTTTTTCGGCAAAAGCGATATATTCTAAGACATCAAACAGATCGCTTTTCTCTGCGTCAACAATTTTTTGAAGTGTATGCAATTCGTCTATCCCAAATCCCGCATCAGATAGCTTTTCAAGTAAGGTTTTTCTTGTTAGCGGACTGCTCCATATGTTTCTTAATTCTTCTTCGCTATTGAAAAGATCAGGAAGCTTACCAAATAAATGATCCAGGAATTCCTGCACGGTCATTGGCTTGCCATCGGGGCCTATAAATAGCGTAGATACCGAATGCTGAATGGTATGTTCCTTACCCTTACCCAGCTTTATTTTAATTTTCTTTTTGGTTTCATACACCGGACTGTCTTCAGCTTGGGGGAATATCGGCTCTTCATTGGTTAAATAGGTGGGGCCGCCGGTAATAGGTGGTTCGATGGGTTCTCCGTCCCATTCCGGATCTTTAAATCGTTCACTAGCCTCTACGAAATCGTATACGGTAAAGAAGTTCTTCCCTTCAAATAAACGGGTACCACGGCCAATTATTTGTTTAAATTCTACGATGCTGTTAATGGGCCGTAGCAAAACAATGTTACGGATATTTCTTGCATCTACGCCAGTTGATAATTTTTGTGAAGTGGTCAATATGGTAGGAATACTTCTTTCATTATCCTGGAATTCCCTTAAATATTGTTCACCTAGTTCCCCATCATTAGCGGTAACACGAACACAATAGTTTGGGTCTTTACTTTTTTTGTATTGATTGATCAAATCCCGTATGGCAGCTGCATGATCCTGGTTCGCGCAAAACACCAGCGTTTTTTCATTTTGATCGAGCATGTCCATAAGGAGTTGAACCCTTTTTCGTTCTCTTTCCTTTATTTCGATGATGCGGTTGAAGTCAGCTTCTTTATAGACCTTGCCTTCTTCAATTTCCCCTTCAATTACATCGTCATCAGTCTGATAGGTATATTCGTCAAGAGAAGTTCTAATTCTCTTGACCTTAAATGGCGTGAGAAATCCATCATTGATGCCATCTTTCAATGAGTAGATGTAAACAGGGGCGCCAAAATATTTGTAGGTGTCAACATTTTCATTTCGTTTAGGTGTGGCTGTCAATCCAATTTGCACTGCAGGTTGAAAGTACTCCAGTATATCTCTCCAGGTGCTTTCATCATTGGCGCCACCGCGGTGGCATTCATCAACGATAATCAGGTCAAAATAGTCAGGAGGATATTCGCCAAAGTAGGGTAGAGGATTCCCCTCTTTGTCCTTACCGGACATAAAAGTCTGAAAGATAGTGAAGAAAAGGCTGCCGTTTGTAGGTACCCGTCCTCTCTTCTTAATTTCATTAGGTTTGATGCGTACCAGCGCATCTTCCGGAAATGCGGAAAAAGCGTTGAAAGCCTGGTCTGCTAGAATGTTCCTGTCGGCGAGGAATAGGATCCGTGGTCTCCGTTTGCCGTCGTAGTTTAGGTTCCAGCGGGTATGAAACAGCTTCCAGGCTATTTGAAAAGCAATAAAGGTCTTGCCCGTTCCGGTGGCTAGTGTAAGCAATATGCGATCCTTTTTTTGAGCAATTGCATCCAGGGCTTTTTCAATGGCAATCTCCTGGTAAAACCGGCCATCCATGGCGCCGCCTTTAGTTTCTTCAGGCACTGCATCAAAACTATCCTGCCATTCATTTTTTTGGGGAAAGGCTTTGTTCCATAATTCTTCCGGAGTGTGAAAGTTTTCTACCAAGCCCTCTTTGGCCGAGTCCATATCAATATGGTAGATTTCAAGTCCGTTGGTTGAGTAGGTGTCGTCCAGTTTTAGTTTCTCGGCATAATTTTTTGCCTGGGCTACACCTTCGCCTACTTCACATTCATCACTTTTAGCCTCAACCACCGCCAGCTTTCGGCTTTTATAGGCCAAAACATAATCTGCCTTTAATGGTTTTTCTCTGCCACCGCTTGCTTTTATTTTGCCAGGAGCAATGATGAATTCCCGGTGCACTTTGACATCGGGATTGGCTTTACTGTCCCAGCCGTTTTCTTTCAGTTTTGGGTCTATGAGTTCTGCCCGGGTTTCGGCTTCATTCATGTGATTAGGGTTTTGGTTGCTGTAGTTAGTTCTCCGGTAAATGCTTTTTGTAAAATGGATTTTTTCAATTCTTCTAAGTCGTCCACTTTTTTTCGATATACTTTTTCAAGGTTCTTTGTTTTGAAATAGACCGCGATGATTTTATTAACAATGGTCTTTTGCAAATCCATCGATTTGGGATAGCTTATTCTAAATTCCTCAAGTTGTGCTTTGGTAATAGCTTGTCGGGTAGCACCTGCTTCGCCCGTTTTGAGAAGCTGCTTTTTATTATCTTGAGATATCAGAGACAGTTGAGCAAATTTTGGAAGAATTATCTCTTTCTTTACTCTTATTATAGATACGTGTTGATTAACACGGGCAGGGAGGGTTTCTTTTGGAACAAGGCAACATCTGGCAATCGACGCACCTGTGATGTTAAATAGTACATCATCTTCTTCAACAACTACATTGTTTAATTTGGAAGCCTGGTTGTCATCAATAAATGCTAAATCCTTATCTCTAAATTCATTGTCGTAAATGTTCAAGCTTCTGATCAATGACATGCCGGTATTTTTATATGCTTTTCCTCCGCCAAGAGGTGTTGCACCACTTCCGATTTTGGTTGTTACTTCAACAAGTTTGCTAGTCTCCCAATCTTTACCCTTATTTATAAGAATATTTTGTAAATAGCTGTCAAAAAGGGCTTTCGTATTCTGTAAGTTTTTTTCAATGTTCGCCTTTGCTTTATCAATTGCCGCAAATGCTTTATCCAATATTTCTACAATGTGCTCTTGTGCAGAAAAAGGCGGCAGAGGAATTTTCATGTTTTGAATCATTCCTATTTTTAGGAATTTTGTATTTGTTCCTAATGATTCCTCTTTAAACGTTTTAAGGTTATTAATTAATAGATGCATTAGATATTTATAATGCAAAGCTGTTTCGTCTTTAACTGTTATTACATAGGTTCTTTGGTATGCATTGAATTTCCCGTTGTAATACTTTACGTTAAAATCACCGCTAGCATTGTTTCCTGCTAAAAGGATTGCTTCACAATCAAATGCATATTTGTCAATAGAGTAAATTTCTTTTGCGCAAGTGAAGAATGGATATGTACCTCCTACAACCATCGCATTTGCATCAAGTTTACCTGTCTTGATATCGACTAAATTACCTAAGCAGGTTATTTTCCAACCATCTCTCATATCATATCTAATATTGATTTCAAAATTTCAGTTGTTTCTTCATCTAATATTCTCATCTCTTCCAAAATCTCCTGTGGGCCTCGTGAAACAGCCTCTTCCTTTTTATTGGGATTTTTTACGCTCAGATCATAGGTGTTGGTGTTAATATTCCCAAATTTCACAGTCCAACTGTTGTTGCTGTTTGCGTTTATTCTTTGCAGCTTAACGAATTCGGCAAGATCAGTTTCGCTTAATGGATTCGTCTTGCCGAGATTCCTGTCAAGGTTCAATTGGTAATACCAAATTTTTTTTGTGGAGCTTCCTTTTTCAAAAAACAGTACTACAGTCTTCACACCGGCGCCTGTGAAGGTGCCACCAGGTAAATCCAATATTGTATGCAGGTTACAGTCTTCCAGTAATTTTTTTCTCAAAGCTATAGAGGCATTGTCTGTATTGCTCAAAAAGGTGTTCTTAATAACAATGCCTGCCTTGCCACCAGCTTTCAGTATTTTAATAAAATGCTGAAGGAACAAATAAGCTGTTTCGCTGCTTTTTATCGGAAAGTTTTGTTGTACTTCGGCCCGTTCCTTTCCTCCAAAAGGGGGATTGGCAAGCACAATGTCATATCGATCTTTTTCCTGGATATCCTGAAGATTTTCACTCAATGTATTGGTGTGAATGATATTAGGGGCTTCAACGCCATGCAATATCATATTCATGATCCCAATGATGTAGGCAAGCGACTTCTTTTCCTTGCCGTAGAAAGTTTTGGTTTGTAGGATTTTATCTTCTGCCGTGCTTCGGTTAGCATACTTGTGCTTCAAATATTCAAAGGCCTCGCACAAGAAGCCCGCACTGCCGGCAGCTCCATCATAAATAGTTTGCTTCAGTGCAGGATCAACCACTTTGATGATGGTATTTATCAATGGTCGTGGAGTATAGTATTCACCACCGTTACGTCCAGCATTGCCCATGTTCTTGATCTTGTCTTCGTACAGGGCACTCATTTCATGTTTTTCAGCATGTGTACGAAAACGAAGTGAGTCTACGAGGTTAATGATTTCGCGCAAGTTGTACCCACTGCTAATTTTGTTTGTTAATCCGCTGAATATTTCACCTATTTTGTATTCGATAGTATTGGCTGATTCAGCAGCGGCTTTGATTTTTCTCAAATAGGGAAACAGCTCTCCATTTACAAAGTCTTTCAGGTCATCACCCGACAATGCTTTTTGGTGATCAATCTTTCCATCTTTTGTTTTCGGTGCAGCCCAAGTCTCCCACTGAAATTTCCTGGCAATAATGTCTTCGTATTTTTTACCCGTTAACTCGGCTTTGGCACGACGATCACGTTCTAAATCATCCAGGTATTTCAGAAAAATGATCCACGAGGTTTGTTCTACATAATCTAACTCGCTTTGACACCCAGCTTCTTTCCAAAGGATGTCGTCAATATTTTTAAAGGCTTGTTCGAACATAGTTGAGCTTTAAGGCCGATTTTAATTCTTGCAAAATAAAAAAATGAGTAAAACTAAGCAATTTTACCAGAGGTATATGAGGTGCTGTTTGTGTTTTGCTATTTGGTACTTGCCTTACCTGCGTCCTCATGGAATTTATGGTTATTAGAAAGGACATTTGCAAAAATAAAGATTCCGGCTTATCAAATTGATCCATTTGGTGAAATATCAATATTTCTTGGTGAATGTTGCTTTTGAATAGATATAATATATAAAAATAATATTAATAACTAGTATCTAAGTGTGGAGACACAGAACGAAGTAGGAGGAACGACTGTTGTAATACCGATAGTTCCCGGCCTGGGAAGGCGATGCAAAAAGCGTCATTGATCGTAAACTATTTTGTTTGTGTACTATTGGTTTTTCTTATGTAATGAACGTATTGAACGTAACATCTGGATGTACTATACTTGGGGAATATGCTTTTTTTCAAGGTATACTGGATTTGTTATATTTATTAATTTAGATAGAATTGACAAATGAGCAATGTATTTGGATGCAATATTCTATTACCGACGTAACTTTTGACCTTATCGGTTTTTATACTAAGTTCTTCGGTACAACTTAGATTAGACGGTTGAGAACATTGTTGGTCCAGTATAGCCGTATCGCAGTCGTCTTTAACAGATGTTGCCAATGCTGTCTTGCTGCGATATCCGGGCCCTGATGTATCGTCTGCTCTGTTGATACGTTTATGGACGGTATAAAGAGAGCTGACTTCGCCCAGGAAGCTTGCAACGGTAGATCTGAACCGCGTATCTATCGCCTCGAAAGAAGCCATATTCCGGCGTTGAAAGTATAAAGAATATACCAGCTTCAACATGTATGCGATTGCTTTTACCCCCGAAGGACAATTTTGCAGGATGCGTTGCAGAATCCTCCGGATTCGTCGTTTGCTATAAGAATATGGTTGTTCGTAGTATCGGTACCGGTCATACGCAGGTTGTAATTTTATTTCAAGATGATCAACCGGTTTTCTATTAAGATCGCTGTCGTTTCTCTTCCTCACTTGTTTTTTCCTGGTGATAGTCCTGTTTACCGGTGTACTGGTATGATAGGACCTTTTTCCGGGGACGGGGTCACTGGGCTCAAACCCGTCCATATTGCGTCTGTGCGCCAGGAACAATGATACTATGATAATAATGAAACCGGCGCTGAGGAAAAAGCACCAGCCGTAGGGTACTCCGGCTGCCAATGTGGCCCCTGTACCAATCAGGCATAGAAGACAACCCAGTTGCATACAGATCGCGTAGATACCGAGCTTGGCTTTAAGTTGTTGAGGACTACTTTTTATTATCGAGATCAGGGGGTTGAAAGATCGCTTCGGCGCTTTGGTAGAACTTTTGGGCAGCATAATTTCTCGTTGATTGGTTTTAAAAGGTTTGTTACTTAGCAATGGCTCTAATCACTCAAGATCATACTGATCATCACAATAATATTCTGCAATAGAATAAATTTTGAAGTGATAGCTCGTTAATCACCGGTTAATCGGACGGAAAGTTGCCAATATATTGGTCTTATATTGAATAAATAACGAATTGTGGTATATTGTAGTCTCCATTACTGATACAGAATGAAAAAAATCCTTGGAAGTAACGTTTTATCCCCTTAACTTCGTCAGTATGTACAATGGAGAATCACAAGTCGCTTTAGATGCATGTGCCTCTTTAAGAACAGGGCAGACCTTTAAAAGTTCACTTCAAGACGAAGTCAACGGAGATCTTGCCGTGTTACAGCCCCGAAATATTGCCGAGGGTAAAATAGTTTCGGTTCCCACCTTGATAGACAGCAGAAAAGTGGCTGCCCTAACTAATCATATTCTTCGTAAAGGGGAGATATTAATTGTAAATAAAGGGACAAAGTTCAACACATTGATTTATAATGAGCAGTTTGAAAAAGCCCTGGCGACAGCGTCTTTTTTTGTTATAACGCCTAAACCAGGAATATTGACACAATATCTCGATTGGTATCTTAACCAGCCACCGGCAAGAAAATTCTTTGCACAACATGCAGGTGGCAGTACTATTCCATCTATTACTAAATCAGTGTTAGCACGTCTGCCGATACCCCTCATTCCTATCGACGAACAGGAATTTATTGGGAAAGTGCTTCGTGAATCAGCATTGGAATTAGAGCTGTTAAGAGAATTAACAAGGAGGAAAGAGGAGTATTATAACAACTATATATGGGAACAGATAATTGGAAATAGTCATGCAAAAGCGGATTGAACAACTGATAACAGCCAGCTTTGACGCGTATCGTCTTTCAGGCAAAGACAGGGTGGAGTTTTATGAGCTGACTTTATCTATGCTAGCCTGGAGCGCTCTTTCCCAATACATTACCAAAACCGATTCAGCGCTATATAAGATCCTGATGCCTCCCGGGCAGGAGTTTTTCTTTAACCATGTAATGATGCAGGTAAATCACCCGGAACATAAATTCATGGTTGAGAAGGCCTTATGGGAATGGGAAAGAGAAAATGACCAGGTGCTTAAAGGATTGCTGCAACTCGACAGCAATCATATAAGAAGTATTCCGGAGGCAGCATGGCTCAGGATATGCGCTTTATGGCTGGACCTCTTCAATTTGAATGATACTATTCCCATAATAGATCACCTGGAAGATCAAATTTTAAGGTCAAGGCTGGATATTGTAACTCCGAAGGAATTGAGCCGTATAATGGTTGATCTTTTGAATGATAACAATAACACAAGTTTGTATGACCCATACTGCAGATCCGGAGACCTGCTCTCTTCAGCCGCCCGGGAAATGGGAAAGCTGAATAAGATACATGGTTTGTCAACCGGAAGGTTACCTTGGAAATTAAGCAAATTACGGCTGCTGTTATTAGATCTGCCGGCAAAAATTGAAATTGATAAGGGGTTTGAACGGCCATATCTAGAGAATACTGCGAAATTTGATACCATCATTTTGAATCCGCCGTTCGGAAGTTACGGACAGGATCCATATTACCAGCCATCTTTAGTAGAAGGACCATGGTCCTGGTTCGCGAGCAAGTCAAACCGGAGTGAGATCATTTATTTATGTCACGTGTTGGATCACTTATCTGATAAAGGGCGTGCTGCGGTTATTGTACCAACCATTTTCCTGTCCGGTCAGGGTGGAATAAAAGAACTAAGGAAACAGATCATACAACAGAATATACTGGACGCTGTCATCACACTACCACCCGGAATATTTTCACAAACAGGCGTTTTTACGGCTATATTGATCTTTAACAAGGATCGTAAGCAAGACAAGGTCTTTATGCTCGATGCAGCAAAACTGGCAGTTAAAGACGGTAAGCAGGTTTACCTGGAAGAAACAAAGGTGAATCAGTTCATTCTCCAATTCAAAGAGCAGCAATATAGTTCAAATGAGCATACCCGTGTTTTGACTATAGCGGAAATTGAAGGGCATGATCATGATCTTCAATTTTCTGTATATGATATCAGCGATGACCTGTTTATAGAGAAGTTGATTCCGGCTGCTGAGATATTGGATGAGTGCAAGCACTTGGAAGATGAACTTAAGCAGGTGAGGGTGCGGATAGCAACATTGTTGGAAAGTCGACAACATTCTGTTTCATAACATTCCGATCATGGGACGGTTAAAAATTAAAGATATCGAAGGCGACGCACCGGATGTAAGCAATCTCTTCCAGATTGGAAGATGTGATCTTGCGAGCTATCTGGGAGCAGAAGAACCTCCCAAAAAGATATCCAATCTATGGATCTGGATGATTGCGGGTCTGTTTTTTATCCTTGCATCATGTGTTTGGGTGGATATCTTTAACGAAGTATGGACAAAGGTTGCCATACTTGGATTGTTTGCACTCTGTTTCTTGTTGCTGCTAATGGTACATTATAACTTCAAAAATTGGTCTTTGACTGTTATCACAGGGTTTGCAGAACTAGTTCTTATTTTAGTAGCGTTGAACGTTTATCCGCCTCAGGAAATAGCCAGAAGAATAGAGAAAACTACTGTAAAAAAATATGAAGAAAGTAAATGACATCATATAAATGATTCTATGTCATACCTGCGATCTATTTCCACCTTACTTTTTCCTGTACTGTTGTTATTCTCCTGCTCCTGTAAAGGGATAGTATGGGAATATAAAAAAGGAAATTTACTACTACGATGGGACCTGGATAAGGATCACCTGGAATTAGTGCATACTCCTTCCGGCGCTATCAGCTGGCAGGGTAGCCTCTTGCCGGGTTTCTGGTTGTGTGATGCCAGGGGACGGAATAGCTTTGTAAAAGCCAGCGTACAGGCCACCACTTCCGTGATTGAAGCTGACCGCTTAACCCTAGCGCTGGAAATAGGCAAATACGGCAAAGGTAGTTTACTAATAGAAAAAGCCCCCTGGGGCCTCCGCGTTAAGACATTCCGTGTAGTATGGAACACTACTCCACCAGCCATTATAGCAATGTACCTGGGCGCATCTTTACCGTCCACGAAACAGACAAGCTCCCTACCAGGATGGGACAAGCCTTTTTTGCCTGACTGGCAGGCCATGGGATATTGCGTTCCCGGCGCCAAGGCTGGAACCGTACAAAGCTACTTCCGTAAATGGGATTTGGGAAATGCGGCCATTGCACTGGGCAATTTCGGACCATCCATGGGAACGCCTTATGGGGCGGGCTTTCCACGCCCTGTATTGTTTGCGGGGATGGGAAATGACGGCGCGTGGCTCACTATAGGCGCAGGCAGCGTACCGGACGGCGCCCTTTCATTGAAATTGCAATTTACCCGCAGCTGTTTACAATACCTCTACCGGGAAGATCTCTGGGGACCTCTGCCCGGTAAAACCCGTGTATGGGAAGATCCCTGGCGCATCACCATTGACAGCTCTGCCTATGCTGCTTTCAACGCTTATTACAGCTCCTTTCCTCCCACGGAAAGAAAAGAGACACTTCACGCGACTGCCGTCTGGAATACCTGGGGCATGTGGCGCAATAAACAATATGATATCCGGCCTATCTCCGATCTGGCACAGCAGCTTGGTTATGAAACGCTGGTGCTGGACGATCCCTGGGAGTCCTCACAAGGCAGCGGCAAACCCAATACGGTGCTTTTTCCAGGCTTTTATGAGGACCTGGCCTATATCCGCGGCAAAGGCATGCAGGTAGGGCTATGGGAAACTGTTGGCTGGGTGAAAGATCCTGCGGCGCTTGGTCTTGATACAGCAGACCTGGTGCTGGATCAAGCACGGCAGCCCTGCAAAACCAGCTGGAGCTTCGATCCGGCGGAGGCAGCGAACTACTGTCTGGATATTAGTTCTTCACGCGCACGCAGCTTCCTGGAGAAACGCACGGAATGGATCATGCGCAACATTAAACCGCATCTGCTCAAACTGGATTTTGGTTATGGCCTTCCCAACGCCGATATGGGCGTGCCTCGTGATCCGCGCTACAGGGGAGAACGCTATTGTTTTGAGTTGATCCGCCTGATAGCTAATGCTGCAAAACGTATAGACCCGAATGTTGTCATTATGTATTACGGGATCAGCCCTTTATGGGCGCCCATTACCGATATGGTATCCCTGGATGACCAAGGCGATCTCTGGTACAACATCCAGCAGGGGCACCAGGAATGGAGCATCTGGGCATCCCTCTTATCACAGCAGGGTGTGGCGGTGAGCGGCTCTTCCGGTTACGACTGGGAACAGGATGGAACGGTATTACGGAATACGGTTGTATTGGGCGTACCGGGCGCCGTGCTGCCGGTAGTAGCGCCAGGTGGCGACCCTGTTGCTGAAAGATATCTGAACAGACGCCTGGCTGTTAATAAATGGTGCCGCCGTCCGCCGTTCTGGGAACCTTGGTGGGGCAGCAGTATTACGGGTAATATGCAGCAGGCGCCGCGGCTGCGCTGCTGGGGGAGGAGGGAGCAATCTTTGCTCGCCGCCCTGGTGCTGGACGAACAAGCCGCTGATACATTCAAACTACCTACAGGAGAAGTATTGCATTGGTCAGGTAGCTGGGGCCTCATTGCACAAGATGCACAATCCATCACCACATCCCGCAAACTGGCTGTCATTCCCTTCAGTGTAGGTACGCTGGTTTTTCCTTGTACTGCAAAGCCAGACAGTGTGATCCTGCACAATGTAAGGGGGCAGTATGTATATGACGATTGGAAATGGGTGAACAAGCAGCTCTTACTGACCGTATCCCGGGCGCAGCTGGATACTGTAGCAGGATTCTATATCCTACATTGAAATCCGGCATAGCTTACTGCTCGTTTGTGAATGTAGTCCTGTGGCCGGTCTCGTTCTCATGCTTCGCACTTATCGCCATAGCTTCTGCTTTGGTCAATCCACTTTGGATAACTCCATCCACTGAACATTCAACTTTCCATGTTTTAGTACCGGTGACCGCGGCCTTTTTCTTTGGTGCCGCTTTTTTCTTCACGGCTAATTTCTTTTTAGGAGCAGCTTTCTTAGCAGCTGCTTTCTTTTTAGATGGAGACTTTTTTTTCATTTTATTTACTTTAACGAATTTTTATTTATTATATGCCAGATCTATAGAGGATCATCGAAAAAATACCTTTTGAAACGGTACAGTGGCCGACACTCCAATTTGCTTCCGCTGCCATACCGATTTTCCTTTATCTTTTGTATCGGTCATGTCATTGAATGCGAAAAACAGCTCGAAGTTTATCAGTGAGCTTTCTTTTTCCGAATCTTTGAATCTAAAAAGCATACCTATATGGGAATTAATGACTTCCTTCTTGCCTGAACGAATATCTACCGAGCCCGTAATATTGAGACCGAAAAATTGCTTCTTGCCTAGCATGGTTGTCGTCACTATCCCCAATCGATGCAGCCATGATGGAGAAAGCGTTTTGCCAGATATATCACGGAGTTTTTTCGAATTCGAAAACTCGTAGATCGTGTCGTTTTGCGTTCGCACACGTGATATTGACATCGATTGTTCATTTAAGTCCTCATAATTATTTGTTCGGATGAGAGAGTAATTGAAGTTGGCGTAAAAGGAGTTAATAAACTTAGCATTTTTAAATGCTATCCATGAATCCGTTCTTTGCCAGAAGAAATTGTAAGCACCGGTTAATGTCCATTTGTCAAAATCACTCTCTCCAATTCTTTTTGAAAGTACTAGCGCGCTATCGTAGGTAGAATAATTGTCTTTTCGGTATGCAGCCCCGAGGCTCAGCCAGTGCATCCGAAACCAGTTTATCCCTTCAGTCGTAAGTTCTTGTTGAAGCGCCAATTTGTCGGCAGCTTTCATTATTGCAGCTGCTAGGTCTTCCTCCTTAGTAAGGTCATCGTCGAGCAATAAAAGGGATTGTCTTGTTTTCTCCCGGCTGTCAATAATGCCCACTAAAGAGTCTTTATACTGTAGCCTGGTAAATTCGTTGGTATGGGGATCATTTACTATTAAATCGTATTTGTTAAGCAATTCGTTCTGCTGATTTAATTTTTGTAGTAGTAGTTCGCCTAAATATGGATTTTTTCTATTGTGAATCAACCAAATACTGTCTACTACCCGCTGGCGCTTCCTGTAGTTTAGATCTGCAGACGGGCCTCGAAACTCAATTTTTCGTAAGCCTGGTATCAGAAATGAAAAACTACCAAAGAATTCCGTACCTGCAGTGGGCCTATCGCCTGAGAAAATGACACCGCTGTTATCGGTAATATTCAACGCCGTTCCCACACTGAAAATGGTGTTTTTCTTCTTCTTTGAAAGTGTTAAATTCAAGGTTGTCTTATTGTCGGCTACACGTAGTGCCGCTGAATTACCCTCTGTGAAGCTTTCCCTGTCGTATTTTATTAGCGTAAAATATTTGTCAAAATAGTGATCGTAGCCATCACTGGAAAAATAGTGATCGTTGTTCATGTCATCTTGAATCTCCTGTTGGCGTGCATTCCGGTATGTGTCGATTGCACTGGCAATCTTTTGCAGCCTGGCTCGAAGTGTAGCCTGTACGTATGTATCCTGAGCCGACAATCCCTGGTAGACCAGGAGAGATAATAAAAAGGGAATGAATTTGTTTCGCATACGATTTAATGTTATACTGGTAAGAGATATCCTTTATTTTTTGCCGCGCTATGTAGGAATTGAGCAGAAAAATAGAAGCCATCAGCCACTAAACCAGGTACTTCGTTGATTGTTTTGACCTAAAGCACATGGAGAGGATAATTATTAAGATACAGGCTTCGACATAAAGCGTTGATTTCTGGGGATCACTTTAATCGGTTATTTGATTGCTGCAATTTTATGAAAAATGTTATTCGCTCTATCTCCAAAAAGGTGAAAGATGCATTTTAACTCGTGACCGCCAGAGAAATTAATGTAAGATTGCCTATTAATACAATTAATACTATAGAGATTAGTTAAATAATTTAATAGTTTAATGTTCTTCTTTAGGAATTAAAAAGCTGCTTTAGATAACATTCAGTCTGAGGTGATCACTTATATTCTACGACTAATTAAAATGTATATTCTGTAAAGCTTTGCAAATTCAGTAAGTATGGTTTCTGCTATATTCTGTTCTGAGAGATCCGGGTCATTTGGGTGATAGTTTCTGCCAAGTATGTAGTAGTCATCGTAGTTGTCTGTTAACATAAAATCACGTAGTATTCCGGGGGATCTCAACTCATCCACCCCCAATGTATTATCTCCGATATTTAACCAATAGGCATCCCCTAAATCTTGTATGTGCTCGTAAAGAGGCAAAAGAAAGCTGTTTTCCAGGACTTGAGATCTTATATAATGTCTATCGTTATAGCTACCATAAGGTTTTCCAATGAAGAGAGAAAGCCCAACATAAGTTCCGCTATTGGAATTCCTTAGTATTACTTGTATCCTGATATTTTTGGAGAATATTTTGTCAGCGCTGGCTTGGAGCTGTGCTGAGCTCTTCCCATAGTTGAGCCATATGGCGTCCATGGGACGGTCGTTGTTCCCCCTTGTGTGCCAGTAATAAGAAGTATAATTGTTGCTCCTGGCAGGCAGGTGCAGATCAGCTATTCCATATTCCCTAAAACGGGGATAAATTAAATTGTTTAGTTCTATTAATCGTTTTCTTACTCTACTTCTCAGATTGACTATATCGTTTGAGGTCTCAAGATGGTAAATAGGAGAAAATATCTTAAAATCACTTTGGCGAAAGAATTGTCCATTCACTATAGTGATATTATTGGCATTGGGAAGATTGGATTGGTATTTGAATTTATCTTTATTGGACTTTACCGTTGAATCCAGTGCCCTGTTTTTCTTGTAGAGCAACTCGTATTGGTCAATATAGTCGTTATCGAAATCAATTCCAGTATGGAAGGTGTGGTTAACCCACCCGATTAATTCCTGGCATTGGATCTGGTCGGTGATCTGAAAGTTCATCTCTATATTCTGAGCAAATCCACCCGCTGTGGCATTGGCAGACCCTATAAATGCTACCAGGTTTCCATTTTTACTTTTTATGACGTAAACTTTAGGATGGAAGATTGAATTTGTTGAGTAGATTTTTGATCGAAAGGTGATTGGATTGCTTTCCTGCGTTCTTAACACCTCTCTCAGCGTGCAAGGCCTGGTTGGTAGATCAATACCAATGACCATTTTTGTTTTACAGCCTACTGGGACTTTTTTGAGTGTTTCTAACCCAAAATTATTCAGTAAGGCGACGGCCACCCATAGTTCATCTGCCGTTGAAAGATGCCGGGTGAGTTCGGGGAGAAGGTTAGGGATTATCATATTTCATGATTTTTGTATTACTCTCAGCATTATTGAGGGAAATATCCATTTTATGGTTGCGTATTATATTCCACACTCAGTATGGCCGCTTCGGCCGTATCAGCTACCCAGAATGCAAACTTATTGGAGCTCAGTTTATAATCAGGCTGGGTACCAAGCATTTTTTTACAACGCAATGTTATTGAAAAGAGGAATATCCGCAAAAAAAAGTGGGTGAAGAGTTGATTTGACGCTAGAAATACTCAAAAATTGCAGTTATCCGCACTATTATTGTTATTCATGTAATGAAAAAATTGACTGTGAACCCAATAGATGATTCTCGCTAGACCAATTAGTTATATTTATACAGCGAAAAATCTCTGATTTATAAAATTTTAGTATATTGAGAATTGAAAGGATGCCCCAAAGCCCTCTTCAATACATTAGAACTGGGATCATGTAGTCCCTTAAAAAACCACTAACAATAACTCATATGAATGCTTATCCCTACTCGCCCTGGCAACAAATGATGCTATAGATAGATAAATAAATGGATCACTTAGTAGATTAATGTTTGCAAGTTCCATGTCGATTTTCTATCAGCCGGCCCCTACGAATATTTGGACACCTTACCCCTCAGAGGAATAAACAATAGTCCTAGTTTAGTATGAACGAGAAAGAATACTTGATCACATTTCCAGAAAAAGTTTCTGAGAAACAGTATGACCGCTTGTATAACAATATTCTAAATAGATTACCCCAACTAATCAAACAAGGTATCAGAATCGTTTTTGATTTATCCTCGGTTGAATGGTTTGCGAATCAGGAACTGCTTGTTTTTACAGCTATCTTAAAGTATTTAGTTGAAATCAAACACGATTTCTTTGTCAAATTCCTTCCCAAAGAGGGCGGAGAAAAAATTGACAGAAGAAAAGCTGTGCAAATTGTTCAAATTTGGGAAGTTTGGAAGATTGGAAGTATCATTGGAAATCAAAACTATGCGAAGCATTTTGATATGACCTCCAATTTTACTACCGTACTTAGACAAAAGTATGGGATCGATACCAGCAACCAGGAGATATATAATCGCTACGGAGTTACTCCCTTTATATCCCTGGAAAAAATAGAGAATTTTGATGACCTGAGAATTTCGGAAAAACTTTCAAAACTCTATCAACTGAATGATGCAACAAAAGAGATCTTACTGCTCAATAACTGCAGAATGCCTTTTGATAATAAGACCCTAAGCTCTATTATCACCAAAGAATTGTATGAAAATTTTCTGGACCATTTCCAGCCCAATCTATTTAGGACTACGAAGAATTATTCTTTTTTAAGTATCTCTTTAAAGACCAAGTTAAATGAAGTAAGACGTGGCGCTGAGAGTATTCAAAGCATATTAAAAAAGAACTTTGACGAAGAGATGATTCCTGAATTGGCGGCATTCTACACTGACCCCCAAACAAAAGAATTAAAGAACCAATCCATACTGCAACTGACGTTTGCCGATTTTGGGAGTGGAATTTGTAGGACCCTAGAAAGACAATTTCTACAGGCAAAAAAGGAAGGTAATGTTCTTCAGCTTGAGGGTGGAAGCATTGATGATAATATCCTGGCATATGCATTCCAGTTTGATTCCTCAAAAGATCCCATAGATAAAAGATATTTAGGAAAGAAAACAATACCAAGAGGGCTATTCGATCTAATAACAATTGTACGCCGGTTTAATGGCCTCCTGATTGCAAGAAGCAACAGGGGTAAGATTATGTATGATTTTTCGCGTGGGCAATCCTTCAATGAGGCAATATCAAGATTTGGAGATCCAAACATTCCCTTTCAAGGTACATTGGTAAGTATTTATCTTCCTGAAAGGAAGATTGCCGATGCAATATCTGCAGCTCCTATTAAACCTTTTGAAAACTTGGATACGTTAACATTTCTTAAGAAAAAGGTAGTAAATCTGACATTGTTTGATATACAGAGTGAAATTAAGAAATTAAATCTCACTAAAGATACTTTTTACAATAAGGTATTTGAAAGGTTCATTTCAATTTTTGAAAATGAAGAAAATGAAACGCTATTCTATATCGATTTTAATGGATTTGAAATTGATGAGCGGGTGACCAAAAAACTTATATACTTTCTTACTACGGACTACAGAATAAACTCCAATTTGAGCGTTATTATTCTCAATCCTCCGCCATATACGTACCTGGATAACATAAGAAAAGAAATGTTGCTATTGCCCGAAGTTGTCAAGCAATATCATTTCCATCCAACACCATTCGTTTATTTCAGCAACAAAACAAATGATATTAGAATATTCTGGCTCGGAATCTTTTCAGATCCCGACATTGACAGGCTTAATAATCTGCTGTTTGAAATAAGTGATCTCCGTCATAGTGATTTTGAACAACCGGAAAGCATCATTGGGAATGTAAATTATTATGATCAGCATGGCAATCTGATAAGTCTTATAGACAGATCGAACATCATCTCTGTATTAAATTATCAGAGGGAGTTATTAAACCTAAACCAGGTAAAAAGACTGGTTTTAAACTGTCTAAAAAGGGAGCCGCAAATGGTCTACCTGTGTAATGGCAATTATTATCAGGAAGTTTACTTGCAACTAATAGATTTACTGATCAATCGGGAGAATTGCCGATTCCTGGCAAATATTTTATTTGAGAAACTTCAGGCAAACTGCCAAAATATTGAGGAATATTGTTTTATATGCAACACGGCAAGCAGTCAGAAGATAATAGACCAATGGATAGCAACAGAGAAAATTGAAAAGAAGAAAGCCTTTGCAGTAAAAGGTGATCTATCTCAATTCCTTGACGCTATCCGGGAAAATAAAATTTCCAACGGAAGTAAATTTATCCTGGTTTGTGACGTTCTTTCAACTGGTTATATGTGGAACAAATTATTGCCAATACTTACACAAATTAATATGAAACTAGAGAAAATTTGTGTAATAGTGAATGGTATCGATGTAACCTTTGAACCAACAATACAACGTTATAATACCTTCAGGGACAATGTTGTAAGTCTGATTGATTATCCTATGAGAAAGTATAGGAGGTCAGTCTTCCGGTCCCAACTATTAGAAGGGGCGTTACGTGTCAGGAGAATAAACCCATATACAAATTCGCCAATAATCCAGTCTATCGAGCAAAACATAAATAAGACTTCCTCGTTACTAAGCAATGAAGCATTTATTGATATTTTGGATGAATCGCATATTAAGGCCGGTTATTATAAATTCAACAATTTAATCCATCCATATTTTTTTGATATGGATACCTTGCTTAAGGATGATTCAAGATGCAAGCGTCTACTACGCGAATTGTTTTCCAAAATGCAGCCTTCACTTATAAAAGATCTTGATATACTTTTCTTTCCAAAGAACTCAGGAATTGAAAATCTTGACCTGGCATATTTAAGGGATAATATCTTAGGTAATCACAAACTGGAAATAATTGAACTTGAACGGTTTGCTACAAATGAAGGTTGGCGTTTTCCGCATCCTCCTGAATTTCTATACAAGATAGCCGAAGGTAAAAAGGTCCTTATCCTGGATGACGGATCCTGTTCAGGTGAATCTGTCATTCAGATGGTTGATGAAATTGCGACTTTAAATGTTAGTCAGATTACTGTTCTTTCTATTATTGGCCGGATAAACGACCATAAAAAGGACTTTTTCTCGAGGATAAGAATGGTAACAACGAAGGAGGGTAGCATTAAAACAACCATATTATTTGGTAGTCACTGGCATGTACCAACCTATTATATTGAGGAGAGCCCTGTCATTAAGGAAAAGGCATGGTTGGAAGAAATTCTGCAGCATTCCAATTTGCCATATAAAATAAGAATTACGGCTGAAAATGTTTTGGGCGAATTAAAACTGAAAGAGATAAAAGAACCAAACAATAGATATTTATTACAGCCGAAAAAAGGAGCTTTTATACTAAAAGACCTTTTGCTTAGCAAAGAGGCTATTGGAAGGATCTCCACTTATCGATTTTACAAAGAACATTTTGATTTTTTCGACGAATTTATTTTAGAGTATGAAAATGAGAAAGCTTCAGAGGAGCGTTACAAAAAGATAGAATTAATCGCAGCAGTTTTCCTCCATGAGCCTAATTTATATGGCAGGGTGAAAGAAGTTCTCCCTGATTTAACAGAGAAACTGGAAGTTTTTATAACGACTATCTTTTTTGGAAATCCAACAAAGGCGAAAAGACCCATCCTTGATAAGAAAAGCTTGTATTATAAATGGTCTAATAAAAATTTGTTTCATTTATATTTTATTGTTTTTCAAGGAGAGCAACTGTTCGCAGAATTGTCAGCTGGAAAGTTAATAGAAATAATGAACAGATTCTGCCAAGACGAGACTGACTTAAACTATTTGCTATACCGCCTACTAAGGTATTTGCCGCATAAAAATTCCACACCCATAGATATGAAATATGCAGGTAAAGTAGCCTATTTACTTAATGCAGTAATTGAAAACCATACGCTGAATGGCGGCTTGATAAATAAATGTAAACGATTTCGCTCATTTATCTCTACCCTGTCAAACAATAACGATTTCGAAGCGGCCATCACCAGACTAAAAAACAATTACAGCAAGCTAACAGATGATCAATACCATAATCAATCCGTTACTGTACAGGTAGATGTAATTGTAACGCAGCTGGAATTGCTTGAAAGTAAGTATGACCAGTCTTGTGTTAATACAATTAATAAGGTTTGGCCAGACATATCGGCATTTATTGAGGATTTATTATCATTTAGTAAAACATACCCGAGTTTCTTCACGCCATGTGAGGAAAAGGTATACAGCCGATTAGAAAAGAATAATGACTCTTTACGAAGCATCCACGGTGAATTGTCTGAAGCAATATATTCTTTATCGGAAAAGTCTGAATTTGCAAAGATCAGCAAACTCATTCAAAATGTGTTCCAACGATTTGTTATTAGCTCCTCTGTTTACCATGAGATATTTTCCCGTATATCTACTCCAGATATCATTGTTGAGTATAACTTATTCTTAATGCAATTGGAAACACTTTTTCCACATATAGAATGTGTTGACAACAAACAGGATGGTCTTAGTGCGGCAGTGGCTGTCCCCGAGTATTATATAAAAGACATTATGTTTTCAGAGATTTTGAAGAATTTCAGGCATTGCGACCCCACAAGGAGAATTTCGTTCAATTGGGAGGTACAATCTCAATATTTAATTCTTACAATCAGCAACGGAATGCGTTCCAATAATAGAAACGGAGGCGGTGGCTCAGGAATTCTAAAATTAGAAAGCTTGAGTAGAATGCCGGATGATATAGTTAACTATGAAAAGGTTGAAGTAAAGGAAACTAACGAATTTTTTCAAATTATTAAATTAAAAAGAATATAACATGACCAATTCTTTAAAGGATATTACCCTATTAGTGTTTGATGAACGTGAACATTTTAACAATCCCACCACTCAATTAAGGCTTGGAAATGATTTATTTAATAAGGTGGTATTAGTTGAGAGCAAATCAGACTTTGACAAAGAGTATGAAAGCCTAGACCCTTTGGAAAAGTTTGTATTGATATGTCATGTATTTCATGCGGGGAACGATAACAACATTCCATTACGAGGTTTTATCCGTTTTAATAGTACCGGCATAGAGGATAAATACAAGGTTGCTCCTATTTTAGTCTCTGCAGGTGATAGCGGGAATGTAATGAAAGCATTATATGAAAATGAAAATGTACGACTGCCTGTATACTTGTATTCCACAATGAGAGACCATATTAAACAAGATCGAATAAAAGTATATACTAAGAGTGATCTTGATAGCGCCTCCGCTGAGCCCATCAACCTATTAACAAATCGAAATGCAATCAACGTGAGCCAATTTGACTACGCAATAATAACTGCGCTATACAGAGATGAATTTGAACAGCTAAGGTCATACTTTGAATGGACCCCTCAGAGTGATTTTGTAACAGCAACAAAAAAGTATCAGGCGGGCTATTTAAAGGGGCACCCAGAAAAAAAGGTAATAGTAGGTATTCCTGCCGCAACAGGCATGGTTGACACTTCTATTATAGCGACAGAAATGTTGCATCTTTTTAGACCCAAATACCTGTTTATGTCTGGGGTTTGCGGTGGGAAAAAGGATCTTGAATTTGGTGATATTGTAGTGGCATCAAAAGTTTTTACATTTCAGAAAGGTAAAATCAGTGATATAGTCGATGAAAATGGTAAAAGGATCAAACTTTATGATGAAAACAAGGAGGAAGTCAATTATGAGTGTCTCTATGACCGAGCTGGCAACCAAATCCAGGTTACTGTCGAAAAATTTGAAGTCGAGCAAGACTCCATTATGGAGATCGATCCCCTGGTGAAAGATAATCTGGAAGGTGTGATTGAATCAATTAAGACTTCAATAAATAACGAAATTGAAGCCTATGGTAAGGAAATAGATGTCCATTTCGAGCCCATGGCCTGCAGCACTATGGTCATCAACAAACAAAATTTCTTTGAAGATCATATAAAAGTTGTGGATCGTAAAGTGGTAGCAGTTGAAATGGAAAGCTATGGAGTTGCGAGAGCAACCAGATTTGCTAATAATGGACAAACAAAATGGGTGATTTTTAAGGCCGTTATGGACAATATGAGCTTTAAAGACGATAAAGCGAAGAAATTTGCAGCCAAGACAAGTGCATTATTCTTAAAAGAGCTTCTACAACGAAACATCTTGTAACCTGGCTGCAGGGTAAGGATGTGTAAAAGAGAGCGGTTGTATCTGTAGTTATCAGACCGGTACACAACAGAGAATCCGGAATTGTCTCGATCTTCAGCCGTGACATGGGTAAATTACTTAAAAACTGGGAAAATTAGACTAATGCAGTATCTTTTGTTACTTTGTCTATATCGGGAGAGTTTTCGATATTTCGCAGGCGAATGCATATGAATCGAAATTGACAATACGGTGCAAGTTTATTGTTGATATGAAACTTTTACAAATAACAGCGATTGCTGTGGGCTTTTTCTTTTTGGAAGGATGTATTTCCGCTGTTCATGTTAAAGGAACATATGCCAACGTTTATGCCGGAATAGCAGGAGAGAAGCTAGACTTTTCTCAGCAACCCGGCAAATTTGAATATGTTTACAGAACAGAAGGAGGAATAAGGAATTACTCATTTGGAACCTGGAGACAGCAGGAAAGATGATCTTCTTAAATGGATTGGCTGATAGTAATGTCAATGTGATCAATATGGAAAGTAAAGTTGAGGATGCCCCGAATGAAACCAGCGATAACATTGAGATACAATACAAGGATGATCCACTTGATCCATTTACCAAAGTTGATATTGTAGTAAATGAAAGCGTTGGTATCCGTATACCGGGCGATACGGCTTACTTTACTAATGCGGTGATAAGAACGCTTCAGATAAAATCTTATCTGGCCCATGAGGGGGGATTATTGGGAACTCCTCCGCATTTAGATACCCTGTTTTCTCCGCCGAGCCATTTCAAATACAGGTAAACATAAAAGGATTCTCCTTAAATTTAATGTAGATTATAGTGATTTTTACAGGGTCAGGCTCACAGATACGTTAACTGTGAAAAACAGGCGTACGCTTGTATGGGGTAAGCGCACGCTTAAAAAGCTAAGGAGCTAAGTACAGGTTAATGGCAGCAATCCTGATAATTTAAGCATAGAATTAAAGCCGCATAGATCGCATGATTTACGCGGCTTTTCTGTTTCGTGGCCTATGAAACATTGCTTTTTTGTATAGACAACTCTTACCTTGTTAAATAATGGGTCAGGTGAAAACATTAAGTTATTTCCTATAATTTCTATGATTGCGCGCGCCTGGGTTCGTCAGTGTGGATCGACCGTCATCGATGAACGATGTCCCGTCGTAATAGCCCAGTAATCGATCCACTGCCGTCGGATGCCATTGGCTCGGTTCATGAGTTCCGCACTTGGCGTTCGCCCGTGCTCCACGATCACCACGATCCCGGTGTTGAAATGTCGCTGGGAATGATTGACGTCAGGTAAGCGCGGGCCCTCCGCGGCGATGACATCTTGAATCGTAATCCTCATTCGTTGGCCTTTGAAGATCGGGCGTCCGTTTGCGTCCGTGCCGATCCGCACAAGCGGCTTCACGATGTAGAAGTCGGGCACCTCAGCGGCGGCGATCAATCCCATCAGGTAGAGGTCGAGATAGGAGTACCCTGAGGCGGGTACGAAAAAGCCATCGCGCAATTGGGTGAAGGTGCCGTCAAGATTGTCTTGCCATGCGCTTCCACCCAAGGTGGAAGCCTCGAGAGGTAGCGAGTATGGATACGCCACCTGCGTCTCCAATCCAGGATCCCAGTGGGGCCATGCTCCGAGTGAGATCGTTTGGCCATTCACGCGGGCGGCAGCATACGCCAACCAGCGGTGTCCGATCTCGTGACCGAGGTGTCCGACGGCATAATTGTACGGACGGGGCTTCCCGTCGGGTGTCGCCTGCGCGAGTGGGCGTGTATAGAACGAGATATTTTTGGGGTTTCCGCCTGGTGCATTGTCGGGCGAAAACGCTTGCATTTCGTTCGAACCGGCTAAAAAAAGAGAGGCTGCACCTGCTGGTACAACCTCCCGGAGTAGACACCCTACCAGGGGTGACACTTTTTTCCGCTAGTAAGGTAAATATTTTAAATGGCCCCTTTCTCTAATTTCACCATATTGTCCGCATTGGCCAGCTTTTTGTCCTTTACGTCCCTCGCAGGGAAACCGGGCGCTTAAGCATAAACCTCCTCAATTCGCTGACGTCTACATTGAGAAAAGAAGCAATCTGCTCTTCACCTGCATAGTCAAAGACCTCGGAGTTTCCTTGCTTAAGCTTCATATAGTTTTTAAAAGGGCTTAGATATTGTATATCATCTATTCTATTTGCCGTCCGCAGCTTATGTTGTGCTCTAATAAAGTGGTAAAAGTCGCGGTCTTCCTTATATTCCTTCAGATACCGGAAGGTGCGGCTGTATTCGAGGTGATAGAATTCCGCATCTTCGGACAACACGATGTTGCTATATGGAGAGCTTGGGATTACAAATTCTTTATCCGTCCAAAACCAGGATACCAGCTGCTGATTTTTATGTGTTTGGTAATATTCATAGGCAAAGCCTTTTTCAAGGTAGCCGTAACAAGGAGTTTTGGGCGCCCTGGGTATTGCTTGTATTTGTCCAGAGATATGTGGCGTTTTTGCCAGGAGGTGAAACAGTTCGTGGTTTATCATAATATAGATTTTGAAGTTGAATCAGATGGCGGCGTGCAGCCGCTATGCTTTGATATTTTTGAATTTTCTTAATTCATTCACACTTATTCTGAGATAGGAGGCGATCAGTTCTTCCTTTGCGCGTTGAAAAACCCAGGGTTTTTGCTCCAGTAGCTTGATATAATTTTCAAGGGGCGTTAACTTTCTGAGGTCATTGATTCTTTCGGCTACCGCCTGGTTGTGGCGGTCTCTGAGGCCCCGGTACATCTTGCGGAAATCCTCAAACTCTCTTAATGTCCTGAACAGGTGACCATAGGTCATTGTGGCGGTTTTGGCTTTTTCTCCTGTTATTAAAGAGCTATAGGGTGACGTAGGGATGACAACATCGCCATCGCCCCAAAACCAGGAAACAATCTTAGCTCCTTCAATAAAATAGACTTCATAAATAAAACCACGTTCCAGGACATAGCAGGTGTCAGCAGCTGGTTTGCGTATGAGGTGCGGCGTAGGGACATCTAATTTAGTGTTACGTGAAACGCCGCTCAGTTCATTGAAAAGTTCTTTATTGATCATTTTGTGGTTATTTGAGATTTTGATTAATAAGGTGATTTGTTTACTCATTATCATTTTGAACGAATAGCTCCGGATACTCCAGCTGTAATTCATCATACTCAGCATATAGTTTAACTAAGAAGGCATCAATGCCATCCAGTTCCAAACAGGCAGCTTCGTCTTCCAATTTTGAGCGGGCTTTAGATTTATACTCGCCGATTTCCTCATCAGGTACCTGGTACCAACGTTCTTCCTTTGGAAAGCCTATAATATCCAGAACTCTTTCAAAAAGCCTAATGCCGCCGATATAAGGCAATTGTATACCGAGGTCGCCCATCTGACAGCGCAATTCTGTTAGATTTATATAGTCAGCCATCAATTTCTTTATTACGTCGTGATTTTTATTCATAAGATCATTTATAAAAAGGTCTGAATAACATTATAACACTTTCTCCTTTTTTTTCGCCTGGTACCTGCCATTCTTTATCTTGTACAGGGTATCCTTGTCCATCCCGAGGTAGGAGGCGATATATATAGCGGGTATCCTTTTTTCCAGGTTTGGATACAATTTCTGAAAGAGCTGGTACCTTTCTATGGCTTCATGTTTTCTCAACATATTTGCCCGGTCTTCGGCCAGGATATTATAACGTTCGTTTAAGATGCGGCCTACTACATTAAATTCCAGTGATTCTTTATATAGTTGTTGCAATTCATCATAACTGATGGAACCGAGCACGGTTGGTTCTAATGTTTCAATGTACTGCGTAGAAGGTTCCCGGTTATAGAAGCTGCGTACGGAAAAGACTACATCGCCTTCGGTCATGATCCAGATCGTGCTTTCACCGGAATCGTCATGGACGTAAGCTCTTACTGCCCCTTTCTGGATGAACCAGACACGTGAAGAGGTCTGTCCGGGTGTCAATAGTCTTTTTTTGGCAGAATATTCGTCGATGTGCAGTATTCCGTGTAAAGTTTGGACTACAGAGCCGGGAAACCAGCTAATATCCAGCAAGAAGTCGGTTATTTTTGCTACCATTTTAATAGTTTTTAAGTTAAATAATTGATTTTGGTTTACTTATAATTTCAATGCCAAGGTGTTTATCGTATTTTAACGAATAGAATAGGGGGGTGGTGTTTCACCGGGGTTTCATAGGGGTTTCAGTGGGAAGAAAGGGGCTTTTCCTGGGATGTTACCGGAGTAGCAGCATATGAAAAGCCCCCTGTCTTCCGTCAATCGCTCATAAATGGCCGCACTTCTTCTTCTGTCAGGCCGGTATATTCACAAAATTCTGCGAGGGTAAGAATTTCGTTTTTCTCCTTTCCATAATGTTGCCTGATCTGCTGTAGGAACCGCATGGCTGTACGGGCACTTTTGCCCGTTAAACGCTCTATATCGTCTGAAAAAATAGTGATCCGTTGAGGAGGTTGTTGTTTCATTGCTTGCTGTTTTCAAGGATAAATATGTGGGGTAATGATGTTATTCAAATTCTGCCAAAACCGCCAAAACCGCCATTTCCGCCAAAACCGCCATCCCATTTTTTTCGTTTTCTGCTTCTCGTTAGTATTGCATTATCAAACTAAAAGTTAAAAATATGCAACACTATTATAACGCTGAAATGCCTTTCGGTAAAGGATTTCATCATGATGAGGGCTTAAACGGCATGTGCCCTATAACATGCTGCCATTTGTTTTATTCTTTAAATCAATTTTTTATGGCAAGTAAAAATCTAAGTAAGAAGATCGCCACTGATCCGAATTATGAACGTGTTCGTGAGAACAATGCCGAATTTGGAAGAGCCGGTAAAGCCGGTAAATTACTCACCGATGCATTGCGTGCGGTGGTCAACAAATCCAGGGATTCGAAGCAGACCTCGCGGCTGTCCAAAGTGATGGATGATGTGCTCAAAACCGACCAGCTGAACGACCGTGGGCAGCGGAAGGTGAGCGAAGGCGACATCATGCTGTTAAAGGACTTTGAATTTAACGTGGACGCGAAGCTGAGCGCGGTGTTCTTTGCCCCTTATACGGCGAGCATTGACCGTGTTAGCGGCAGCCTGAAGGTGGACATCCCCGTGTTTATTCCGGAGACGATGCTGAATGCGCCGCCTAATACTACGCATTTTGTGCTGGTGTCTGGCGCTGCGGATGTAGATTTTGATACCGGGACGAAGAACGGTGTTTATGCCGCTACCACTAACCTGGTCTACGGAGACGCGCCTACGGACGTGATCAGCCTGAGCCACACGCTTGCGCCTAACAGCACGGGATCCTTGTTCCTTGTTCTTGGGGTGAAGTTCTACCAGCAAGTGAACAATAAGTTCTACCCCCTGCTGAGCGGGAAGTTCAACGCTGCGGCGATTGTGCAGGTTGATGTGCCGAATCCGTAATGACGATGTCTTTCTGTAAGGAGCCATAAGGTTGCTTTTCTGGTCCCCTCCATTCCTGGAGGGGATTTTATGACCTTCTTTTGCCGATGTATGTTGTGCGAAGATTGAGCAGGTCGCTGTCTGCAGTTTCCGGCAAATGGTTTTGAGGTATTGTATGTAATTGGTGCGCATTTAGTTTAAGTAATTAGTACGGGTTAGAAAATCGAGGATGTCCAGTGGATTATAATAAAACACACGCTTCTGCCGAGTAAATGGAATGGCGTTGTGCTGGCGCAGCACGGAGAGCTCACGTGGGGAGATCCGGAAGACCTTAATAATCTGATGGCTGTTGAGCATCAGGGTTGTTAAGGTGTTCTGCTGGGAGAGGGCCTGGAGGACATCGGACAGGACCACTTTCGCGATGGATTGCTGGGAAGGGGTAAGTTTGTTCATTGGATAGTTTTTTAAAATTTTAACAATGGTTACCGGGTGAACCGGTTATTCAAATATTAGTGGCCGGCAATTTAAATAAGAAAATTATATGGTCAATAAGGCATATGTCGTATTGCTTTCTCATGTTGCATTCTTTAGTATTATATTACAAAACCTACTTTCGATTTGATTTAGCAAAGTTAAGAAGGGGGTTTGAAATGGGACTTGATTTAAATCAATTAATTGCGGGTTTTTTAAAATTATTTGGACTGAACGGTGGGAGAAATAACCCATATGGTTTTAAAATTGACCTGAAAGTCTATTGGAGTTGGTCTGATTGTCTACCGGTGGATTGGAGGAATGGGGGTAATTTTATAGTGGATAGCGTTGTGATAAGCCTGAGACTACGGAAGAGATACTTATTATAACCATTTACTCATATGCTGGTACGGTACGTTTCAAGGTAGGTGCGGTACATGCGCCGATTTATATATTGCTTTTTTGTTAAGAATGCTGGTGCAGCCTTCCTTTTTATAGAAGGAAGGCTGATCTGGCGTTGTTACTCCGCCATTTGTTTTATCGTCTTTCCGTCTTCACTGTTTGATTTTCTGGGATCTCTTTTATATGAAATGTAATTTACTATGAATAAAGTTAAAATAATGCTGACAGCAATGGTTGTTCTGGGCGCAGTAGGCGGTGTGCTGGCCTTTAAATCGGTAAGAGTAGGCAAGTTTTGTACTGCGGCTATTGTAAACGGGGCATGTCCGGCTACGCTAAAGTGCGAAACTGCTGCAGATATGTAGTCAGTACCGAATGCTGTTCCAAAATGTTATATGGTGACTTATACCACGGCTAATTGTTCCATTGATAAGCCTATGTGTTTGCCAACTCCGGATAGGTTGATACAGGACCAGGGAAGTGCAGCGAGCGACATAAGGTTTTTCGTTTTTAGCAAACCGGAACCAGCGGTCTTCTGTAGCTGGTAAACTAAACCCTATGAATGTATTTTGCCGTTCTCAATTTTTATCCGCTTTAATCCTAATTGCGTTTTCTGGATTTTCTCAAAATGTTGCTCAATCTTCAGATAGCAAATATGACAGATTAGGAAACGGTCGATGGAACCCAGCCGAGTACCTGTGGAGTTATGCTAAAAGCAAAGTAGCGAAAAGTGATAAAAGTCTTATCGATTTCACTGCCATTGATAATTGGCAGAGATTAGGAGATTATTTGGCTGTAAGTCCTAATGGAAGATACTTCGCCTATACCATTGAATTAGCAAGGCAACATCTGAGGGCAGATGGAATTGTGGATAGCCTGATTGTGCAGTCAATAGATAATCCGCAGCGCCGAGTGTTTGCTGCCGTAAAGCCTGGGTTTTTTACGCGGGATAGCAGAATATATGTATCGGGTTCATACATCATTCAGAAGAATTCTATTCATTATTGTTTTGCTATGGCTGGTAGATGCTCAATAAGTTGCTTTTGTCCAGGTAAAGCTCTTCTACGGCTGTGAATTCATTCTTGGGGAACCAGCGGCTTCTTTTTTGTCATGCTTGAGCGGGAGGTCTCCAGGGAGCTGAGCATTTATTGAATTTATCAGCGGCGGCGTGACAGTCTTTCATGGGTACCTTTGTCGCCAGCCATTGGCCCGATAGTGATAAAAGGAGATGATGGCTTAGATATCCGGGGCGGCGAAGTATTTAAGGACTTCGGTTCTTGAGGGAGGATATTGGTGAGGCTTATCTGAATTCGCGGCGCCGGTGATTAATATGATTATGGTGATATTTTTTTGGGGGGAAATGGGTGAGTGGGAGGATTTGGGCGAATCGTTGAAAGATTTAGGGAATGGGATATGGAGGTGAGTGAATAATGGGAGGTGTAGGGGAATTTCTTTTTTTAGTAAGTAGTAGTAGATTTGAAAATTGACCTGAAAGTCTATAGGAATTGGTCTGATTGTCTACCGATGGATTGGAGGGATGGGGGTAATTTTATAGTGGATTGAAGGATAGATCAGTGGTTCCCGTTAGACTAAAGAAGGTATACTAACTATAGCCATTTGCTCATATGCTGGTACGGTATGTTTCATGGTAGTGCGGCACATGCGCCGATTTACATATTGCTTTTTTATTTAAAGATACTGATGCAGTCTTTCTTATTGTAAAAGGAGGACTGTTCTGGCATCACTACTCCATCACTGGATCAGCCTACATTGTCTCTTCATTATTTGTCCTCTGTAATCTCATCTATGTCTGCTCAGTATTAGAATTGTTAGATTTTTTTTGGATCTGGACCTAAATTTCTACAAATATTGATCTGAATGTCTACCGGGGAATTGGAGGAAAGGAGCCATCCGTATAGAGGTAATTATATGCAATACTGCGTACCTGTATTGTAAATTGTTGGAATCGATATAAGGGCCAAAAGCTTTTAAAAGTAGGTGTATTAATTTAATTGAATTGTTTTTTTTGTACAAAAAACATGTTTAATATGAAAAAGCTAAAAATAATGCTGACGATTATTCTTGTAGTAGGTACGGTAGGAGGTGTACTTGCCATTAGGGCAAAAAGGACGGCGAAAGGTTGTACCACGGCAGCAGCGGCAAACGTTGCGTCTTGCGCTGCTTGTACCAATGGTGCTTTAAAAGCAAAAGGAGGGAGTACTAACTTTTGCTATGTGGAAACGCAAAATACTAGTCGTTGTGCAACAGATAAACCGGCTTGCACAACTGTAAATCAATATCAGGAGAATTAACGATGAAAAATCGGGAATTAAGAGTGGTGATCAAAGCCGGCAACAGCACTGTTGAAATGATAATAAGTCGCTGGCTAATATCCGTTGCTAATCTTCATGATCATAATTATGGTTAAGACGAAAAGGATGATGGATAAATTTCGAGAGTTAGGAGCTAGCCGAGCTACTAGAAGGGACAGCCGAAAACCTTTAGAAAGGAATTGGCTCATTTTTTAATGAAGGGTTAGCTTTTGTATTAGACAAGCAGATTTGTTATGAAAAGGCTAAAAGTGATACTGACTGCTATTCTTATAGCAGGGACAGTAGGAGGGGTATGGCTTCAAGGTAAAATAGGTGAAAAAGGTTTATACCACAGCAGCAGCTACGGGCATTGCTAGTTATGCCGCTTGTAAGAATGGTAATCTAATGTATCCGGTGATAGCACTAACTATTGCTATGTGAGAACTGTAAATACTTCTCATTGTGCAGTGGATCAAACGCAATGCATTACTATAGGCAATTAGTAATCGATTGGTAAATGTAAATCAGGAGAGGCTGACTCAAAGCGCTTTTGAGCGGCCCAGTTCAGAGCCGAGTAACTTGTTTCGAAAAAATAGAGGCTATTTATTCCAATATCCTAATATCACATAGGTCACTCATGAAACGAGAGCTGGCTGTCTCTTTCTTTTTTAGACTATTGCTCAGGGTCAGGAAATAATAATATTCTTTCCATTAGCGCATTGCCATTTATATGCATAAAACTAACCGTATCGCGATACTTCGTAGGAGGTAAATGTCTACCACCTCTTCGTTGAAGTTGTATGTAAGAGTAGGCCCATTATTTAGTAAAGTTTAGCTTTTTTTATGTAAAAAAGCATGATTATTATGAATAAAATAAAAGTAATGCTTACTGCTATTTTTATAATAGGGACAGTAGGTGGTGTGCTGGCCATTAAGGCAAAAAGATCTGACAGGTTTTGTACAACTGCGGCAGCTGTAGACGTTGCTCATTGTGCCGCTTGTAAGAATGGTATTAATGTGCAAAAAGGTGGTAGCGTTAAATTTTGCTATGTGGAAACTCTAAACACTGCTCGTTGCTCAGTAGACAACCCCGCTTGCACTACTGTGGATGAATTAGCAAACGATTAACCAGCAAGATTGGAATGAGGACCGCCTCAAAACTATTTTGAGGCGGCTTAGTTAAGCACTACTTTCAGGAAGACGATAAAGTTGGTCCTTTACCCTATAGCATTTAATGTGAAAGCAAAAGGGGGTAGCATGAAGCTTTGTTATGTTGAAACTGCAAATACTTCTCGTTGTACAATAGCTCAACGACCAACACTACTGTAATTCAGTATCGGGAGGATTAATGATGAAGGAAAGGAAGTTAGGAGGGGTCGTCTCAAAGTGCCTTTAAGGGCAGCTTGACTAGGTATACGTTTTCGGGGAAATAAGTTAAGGATGGAAATTAAGATTTTATATTATTATTAACACTTGCTGCTGCTCCGTGGTTGCGTTTTATTGTACATTTTGGTATTATGTCGTGGGACGTTGTTCGCTTTTTGAACCTTAATTCGGTATTCGGTCATCATCAAAGTGCAATAGTCAAATGTTATGGTGGATTAAAAATTTGTGGATTCGCTTGACTACGTCCGACAATTCGGCAGCTTATGAGGGAATTGTGTTAATCAGTTGCTAATTTTCGGACTGACGTTGATCCTTAAAATCTCATATGGGTTTTAATTTAATTTTTGAAATGTTAATCAAATTTTAATGACTGTTTATTGAAGAAGAATGATGATGTCTACTGACGTAAAACAGGTCAAACTTTTGAGTAAATATCAAAAGCATTCGTTAATTTTACTTTATCTGCTTAAATCAATAAGTTGATAACGTACCAGCCCCAAGTTGAACAATCAAGGCGAAACCATTTCTGACTATAGAATATTTATTCTTAATGATTTAAATTAATTGACGATGAAAGTTTTTTTTTCCGTTTTCGCTTTTTTTTTTCTAATCCTGATTTCTTCAATCGTGTTTTCTCAAACTATTTTTAAATCAATAGATAGTGACTATCCTAAATTGGAAAACGCTCACGGAGATCTTGATAGATTTCTGTGGAGCTATGCTAAATGCAAGGTAGAAAACTATAGTAAACCTATAGTCGATTTTAATGCTATTGATAACTGGCAGAGAATAGGGAATTATTTATCTGTTAGTAATAACGGGAATTATTTTGCCTATACGATTGAAAGAGGTAGTGAACGTTCTTTTGACCCCAATCAAAAATTAGATAGCCTAATTGTGCAGTCGTTAGGTAATTATCGACGTTGGGCATTTATTGAGTCAACCCCTGGTTTTTTTGCGGAGGATAGCAAACAATATATATATCAGGAAGAAACGACATTATGTTTTTTACAGCTTAACGGAAATCAAACTAAGTATGTAAAGAACGTAGACGGCTATAAGGTGCCAAGTAAAGATAGGAAAGGTTGGCTGGCTTACAGGTTAAAAAATAAGAACTCCGACGTTGTACTCCAAAACCTAGCTACAGGGAAAGAAGACCTTTTTCATGGCATATCGGAATATGAATTTGATAATAGTAATGAATGGTTGATCTGCAAAGGGAGGCCCAGTAATAATAAGAATGGATCAAAGGAGTTATTGTTGTATCATTTATCTACTGGCGTAGAGAAACGTTTTTTATGTGTAGTTGATTATTTAATTGCAGAGAGCGGGAGGGTAATTTTATTGAAAACCTTGGAGAAAATAGATAAAGCAATTGTTACGACTTTGAAATATGTGAGTTTGCCGGAAGGAAGAGTGAAAGTAATTTGGTCGGAAAAGAATAATGAAATTAGTTTAAGTAACTACAATATAGATAAGTTCGGAAGGCAGGTTGTTTTTAGTATTCGAGATAGCACCCAATTAAGTTCAAAGAATTTGATTAATAATAGCATTTGGTATTATGAAAGTAAAATGGCTAAAGCGATACAGAAAGTAACAGACGAGACTGCAGGCATTGATACAGAGCTACAAATAGAAGGTTCGGTGTCTTTTACAGACAATGGCCGCTACATTAAATTCTCTTTGGAGCCTAAGCCTTCGAGTAGAAGGCTGAATCCAGACATTGTAAAATTGGAAGTATGGAATCATAAAGATCTGATCTTGCAATCTGCCCAGATTGAACAATTAAAACATTCTAAAACTTATAACTCTGTTATCAACATAGAAAAGGGGCATGTAATACAATTGGATGCGGAAGATAAAAATTTATACCTGATACAAGGTGATTTTGCCATTGTTAAAAAGCTCAATCGAGACACATATGGGGATCGTTTTTGGGAGAATGATTACGGTTATGGTTCTGAAAGAGATAGTAATTGGTTGGTTTCCCTTAATGATGGCAGTCATCATCTATTGGGAAGCAAGGATGGGGATGTAACAACGATTGGGCGATTTTATTTTTCTCCAAGTGGCAATTACTTGATTTATTTTGATTATGGCAAAGAATGTCACTATTTTAGCTATGATTTGCGAAATAGAAAACTTACAGATATCTCCGCAAATGTAGATAATAGGCTACTGCGTTATATTGACCCTTTTCAGCGTACTGATAGCATAACCCTGAAGCCGTGTGGCCTCGCTGCTTGGTTAAAAAACGATGAGGGTATTTTAGTATATGACAATAACGATATATGGAAGTTGGATTTACAAGGTAAGAAAAATGCCACTAACTTGACAAATGGCTTTGGGAGGTCGCATGACATTATTTTTACTCTATTTAATAGCCGACGTCTTGGTCGCGATGTTCCAATTTTAGAAGATAAGGCGCCTCTGTTGTTGAGGGCATTTAGTAAAGATAATAAGTATAGCGGATTTTACCGTAAAGTTGTCGGCGTTGGTGGAGATCCAGAGCGGTTATATATGGGGAAATATTTTATGAATTTGATTCCATGGTGCCAAGACCCCAATTTGTCAAATAAAGGGATGCCCCCCGTAAAGGCAATAAATGTTAATACTTGGATCGTGCAACGCCAGTCGGATACCGATGCACCTAATTATTACAAAACGACAGATTTCAAATCCTTTGAGAAATTAACTGATTTTCAGCCTCAGAAGAGATGTAATTGGCTTTTTGAGGAGCTACATTCCTTTAAGTATGTTGACGGTGCAAAAGGGCAGGGGATTTTATATAAGCCTGAGAATTTTGATTCAACTAAGAAATATCCAGTGTTAATAGTATTTTACGGAAAATATTCTGATAATCTTTACCAGTTTCCTATACCAACTTATAATTGGGAAGCCATAACACCAGGGAGATCGCCAATTTGGTTTTTAAGTAATAATTACTTGATCTTTACTCCAGATATATATATAAGTCCACTGAAATATGGCCCTGAAGCATTTAATGTAATTGAAGGTGCTGCCAGATACTTGAAGCAACTACCTTACGTAGATGGAAGTAAACTTGGCTGCTGTTCCCATAGTTGGTCGGCAAAATTAGGATCTTACTTGCTTACGCATTCTAAATCATTTAGTGCAATGGCTATCAGTGAAGGTTTTTTATATGCTGATATAATTAATGCAGCGCTTTCTACAGACGAACGTGGAGAAAGCAGATTGGAGACCGTTGAAAAAGGATTCCAATTTGGAAATTTGTGGGAGAATAGGGATTCTTGGTTAGATCAGACAGCGGTGTTGAATGTTAATAATGCAAGTAGCCCATTGCTGTTATTCTGCAATAAAGGAAGTAGCGAAGAATACCAGGATCAAACCTTACAATTCTTCACCGCGTTAAGAAGGTTAGAGAAGAACGTTTGGTGGCTAAAATATGATAAGGGAGATCATATTCTGTCTGATTTAGATGAGCAAAAAGATTATACGATTCGTTGTACCCAGTTTTTTGATCATTATCTTAGTGAAGCACCGGCACCACGTTGGATGACTCAGGGCATCCCGGCAAGGTTGAAGGGAGTTGAAACCCGTTATGAATTAGATCCCACGGGTAACTGTGGAAATAATTGTAAAATATGTGAAAAATGGAATGAGCAGTATAAGAAATGTCCCCAAATGTTTAACGGACCTATCAATGAATGGCATCTTAAGAAAGACATTGAGTCTATAAATACATCGAATAGACAATAGAAAACTGAGTATTTAATAATATTTTTATCAACCTGTGGTGCATCGTCGTAAGAAAAAATAGCGACTTAGTTTGATCTGTTGCTTTTGACCCCTCTATTATGGAGGGGTTTTTTGTTGCTTCCAGATTAGAAATCTAAAGTTAGAAAATTACCTTGATTATCTCGAGACATTTTGCGTCAGTCTAGTTGAGCGAAGTTTTCAACAGGAGAATAAATGAAATCCTCTATCTGTATTGATTCTCCTAGAGAGGGCAAATGTGGTTATAGGACAGATAATCAAATTTCCGCGATTGATTTCCCTCTAACTACATGATTTCGAGATAAGCGGCTACCCCTACCTGAGCCGATTTTCCACTCGGATTGATCCAATTGTCTACCGATGGTTTATGAAAAAGAATGGATCTTCATAGAGAATTAAAGTATGTAAGAGGATAGGAATGATTGAACAGCGGAGTGATATATTTGTTGAGGTCTAGCCTCATCTTATAGAGAAACTGCGTTGTAAGCCCTAAAAGAAGCAATATAAATTTATTACAATCACTTACTCACACGCCGATGTAGCACATTTCATGACAAGTGTGGTTGTGCGCCGAATTACATTTTTTATATTATTTAATAACCAGCGGTGCTGCTTTTCTTGAAGAGTGTACTGGTGTAAGTAAGCTTTTGGAATTAAAATCCAATAATCTATGAATAATACCGATTTGTTAACAGGTATGGCATCTGCTACATCAGTAGACAGGAAAAGGAATGCTATTATTATTGGTGCAGGACCTGCAGGTCTGACTGCTGCCTATGAACTGCTAAAGCGAACGGATATTGTTCCTATTATTCTCGAAAGGTCGGGAGATATAGGTGGTATTTCCAAAACAGTTGACTATAAGGGGAATCGGATAGATATTGGTGGGCATCGTTTTTTCTCGAAATCTGATAGGGTAATGAACTGGTGGTTCAATATTATGCCGGTACAAGCTGATAGGCAAGATAGCATTAAGATCGATTATCAAAATAAGTCTAGAGCAGTAAAGGCGGCAATGCCTGATCTTGAAAATTCAGCAGGGCTTGATCCTGACAAGGTAATGTTGGTTAGGAAGCGTTTATCCCGCATCTATTTTCTGCATAAATTTTTCACTTACCCCCTTCAGTTATCCTTTGATACCCTTAGAAGACTTGGTTTGTTGAGGACTGTTACTATCCTGTGGTCTTACCTTAAAGCGCAATTACTGCCCCGTAGGCATGAGAGGAACCTGGAAGATTTTATGATCAACCGTTTTGGGGGCACGCTGTATAGGCTCTTTTTCAAAGATTACACGGAGAAAGTGTGGGGTAGGCCATGCAACACTATCTCCGCTGAATGGGGCGCCCAACGGATTAAAGGCTTATCCATTAGTAAAGCTATTCAGCATGCGATACAAACTACGCTGAAAGGTAAGATGGAAAACCGAAGTATATCGCAGAAGGATACGGAAACCAGTTTAATCGAACAATTCCTATATCCGAAATATGGTCCTGGCCAATTATGGGAAGAGGTGGCTCGGCAGGTGATTGCAATGGGAGGGCAGATCCTGATGCAGCAGGACGTAAAACGTATTTATCCTGTAGAGGATAACAACAGGGTAACTGCTGTTGCAACTGTCAACAGTATAACCGGTGAAACCAGCTACCTTGAGGGTGACTACTTCTTTTCTACCATGCCGGTGCAGGAACTGATTGGGGGCATTGACGGCTCCATACCCGATGATGTGTTGGAAGTAGCAGCCGGTCTCCAATACCGGGATTTTATTACCGTAGGGCTTTTGTTGAAAAAGCTGTCTTTCCAAGATAGTAAAACAGGAGAATGGAGGCCGCTGACGTTGGAAGATACGTGGATCTATATACAGGAAAAGGATGTGAAGGTAGGAAGGATACAGTTATTCAATAACTGGAGCCCATTTATGGTGAAGGATCCGGATACGGTTTGGGTTGGGATGGAGTTCTTTTGTAATAAGGACGATAGTTTCTGGCAACTACCAGACGCTACGATACAGCAGACAGCGATGCATGAACTAGAAAAGCTCGGGTTGGCGTGTGATGCGAATTTGTTGGATAGTACAGTGATAAGGATGGAGAAGACGTACCCTGCATATTTTGGAACATATAAAAGGTTTGATGTCATCAGGCAGTATGTTGACAGGTTTGACAATCTTTTTCTGATAGGGAGAAACGGTATGCATAAGTATAATAATTCGGATCATTCGATGCTTACGGCGATGGTGGCTGTGGATAACATTTGCGAAGGGATGACCGATAAAGCAAATATTTGGGCAGTTAATACTGAGCAGGAGTATCATGAAGAGAAATCGGAACCCCGTCAATCAAAGCAGCATACTAGGCATGAGATGCGCGGCGATCAATCTATAGATTGCGCAATATCATTTAGAGATTTTCTAATTAAAAACCGTCGGCGTAAAAGACTGCTATGGATAGCCGGTATCTGTATTATCTTACAATTTATTGTCTTCAAGTACCTGTATCCTTTTGCCAGCTACATCCATGATGATTCATTTATTTACCTGAGAATGGCGGCCCAGAACGTGGATATAGATACCTACCCGATTGGATATCCGCGCTTTCTACGGCTATTCAGTGTATTTAGCAAGTGGGACACTGCATTGGTGGCTTTTCAATACTTATTTATACAGAGTAGTGCATTACTCCTTTTGCATACACTATTTTTTTTTCACGAGCCCAATAAATTAGCACAGCAATTATTACTTGGTTTTGTTACTTTGAATCCACTTTTTTTGTATCTCGCCAATCTGGTATCCAGCGATGCTATTTTTCTCGGGCTAAGTCTGACCTGGTTTACTTTGTTGATGTGGATCGCAGAACGACCAAACAATTGCGTGATTGCAGCACATGCAATAGTGTTGTTCGTTGCTTTTACGTTTCGATACAATTCCTTGATCTATCCGGTAATAGCAGTAGTTGCCTTTGGAATTAGCCGAATGTTCTTATACAAGAAGCTGCTGGGGGTAGCTACCGGTTTCCTACTTTGCGGACTGTTTGTACTCTACACAGGTGATAAGTATAAAGCATTGACCGGGTCGTGGCAATTTTCACCATTTAGTGGTTGGCAAATGGCTAATAATGCGATGTATGTATACCGTTATGTAGATAGTGCGGCTAGAAAGCCTGTACCGAAGCGGTTTCGGGATTTAGATGAGATGATACGTGTGCATTATGATAGTACCCGTGATGCCAAGAAGTATCCGTTCGAGTATATTAAAGCTAGTACGATGTATATGTGGACTTCTGGCTTACCATTGAAAGTTTACGAAAACCGAAAATTTGCTAAAGATACTATAGTAGATACTTTTAAAAAATGGGCATCGATGGGGCCGCTATATGGTGGCTATGGTGCCTATATTATTAAACAATATCCATGGGAGTTTACCGTCTATTTTTTGTGGCCCACAATACAAAATTATTACGCGCCACCGGTTGAGTTTCTTGAACATTATAATGGTGGCAAAAATAGTGTGGATTCAATTGCACAATATTGGTTCGACTATAAAAGTAGGAAGGTAATGTCCCGACTAGACAATGCTGAAAAATATGTGTTGGGATTTTATCCTATCCTTGCCGGTATAGCGAATGCGGTACTAGCTTGTTGTTTGGTGTGCTTTATTATACTAAGTGGACATCGCGTTCGTACATCATTCAGAAAAATTGTATTAATTGTTACCTTACTATGGTTTATAAATGCGCTCTTTACCGTTTGCGCCTCGCCAGCGGCATTGCGATTTCAAGCATTTCCTGTGACATTGGTAACCATTTTTTCAATTATGTTATTGGATTGGATGTTCCAACAAGAGGATCATAAAGGTGTCGTCAAAGATTAATGTGATACAGCGCGGCGGGAGTAGCTCTGTCGGGGCTGGAAATATCATATAGGTACAATATTGAAAAAATGAATATTTAAATTTAGCGTGAGATATTGTTCCCCATTTTGCGATTAACTAAAGGGTAAGCAGTACTATCTTTCTACAAGTTTTCTCGCATGTGAGAATAAGTACTTTTACAAATAATGAAGTTGGGTAGTCGTCCAAATATTATAGTTAGAAAATGCATTTCTAATATTTTTGCTGTTGTATTTGATGTGCTTCGAGTGCCTTATACTGTGATAATCTGGAATATGACTTGCAAAGTACATGATCAGGAAAATGAAGTTATTAGCTGAGGGGAAATTTTGAAGTTCCTATCGTTTGGTCTAATTTTCCACTCGGATTGATCCAATTGTCTACCGATGGTTTATGAAAAAGAATGGATCTTCATAGAGAATTAAAGTATGTAAGAGGATAGGAATGATTGAACAGCGGAGTGATATATTTGTTGAGGTCTAGCCTCATCTTATAGAGAAACTGCGTTGTAAGCCCTAAAAGAAGCAATATAAATTTATTACAATCACTTACTCACACGCCGATGTAGCACATTTCATGACAAGTGTGGTTGTGCGCCGAATTACATTTTTTATATTATTTAATAACCAGCGGTGCTGCTTTTCTTGAAGAGTGTACTGGTGTAAGTAAGCTTTTGGAATTAAAATCCAATAATCTATGAATAATACCGATTTGTTAACAGGTATGGCATCTGCTACATCAGTAGACAGGAAAAGGAATGCTATTATTATTGGTGCAGGACCTGCAGGTCTGACTGCTGCCTATGAACTGCTAAAGCGAACGGATATTGTTCCTATTATTCTCGAAAGGTCGGGAGATATAGGTGGTATTTCCAAAACAGTTGACTATAAGGGGAATCGGATAGATATTGGTGGGCATCGTTTTTTCTCGAAATCTGATAGGGTAATGAACTGGTGGTTCAATATTATGCCGGTACAAGCTGATAGGCAAGATAGCATTAAGATCGATTATCAAAATAAGTCTAGAGCAGTAAAGGCGGCAATGCCTGATCTTGAAAATTCAGCAGGGCTTGATCCTGACAAGGTAATGTTGGTTAGGAAGCGTTTATCCCGCATCTATTTTCTGCATAAATTTTTCACTTACCCCCTTCAGTTATCCTTTGATACCCTTAGAAGACTTGGTTTGTTGAGGACTGTTACTATCCTGTGGTCTTACCTTAAAGCGCAATTACTGCCCCGTAGGCATGAGAGGAACCTGGAAGATTTTATGATCAACCGTTTTGGGGGCACGCTGTATAGGCTCTTTTTCAAAGATTACACGGAGAAAGTGTGGGGTAGGCCATGCAACACTATCTCCGCTGAATGGGGCGCCCAACGGATTAAAGGCTTATCCATTAGTAAAGCTATTCAGCATGCGATACAAACTACGCTGAAAGGTAAGATGGAAAACCGAAGTATATCGCAGAAGGATACGGAAACCAGTTTAATCGAACAATTCCTATATCCGAAATATGGTCCTGGCCAATTATGGGAAGAGGTGGCTCGGCAGGTGATTGCAATGGGAGGGCAGATCCTGATGCAGCAGGACGTAAAACGTATTTATCCTGTAGAGGATAACAACAGGGTAACTGCTGTTGCAACTGTCAACAGTATAACCGGTGAAACCAGCTACCTTGAGGGTGACTACTTCTTTTCTACCATGCCGGTGCAGGAACTGATTGGGGGCATTGACGGCTCCATACCCGATGATGTGTTGGAAGTAGCAGCCGGTCTCCAATACCGGGATTTTATTACCGTAGGGCTTTTGTTGAAAAAGCTGTCTTTCCAAGATAGTAAAACAGGAGAATGGAGGCCGCTGACGTTGGAAGATACGTGGATCTATATACAGGAAAAGGATGTGAAGGTAGGAAGGATACAGTTATTCAATAACTGGAGCCCATTTATGGTGAAGGATCCGGATACGGTTTGGGTTGGGATGGAGTTCTTTTGTAATAAGGACGATAGTTTCTGGCAACTACCAGACGCTACGATACAGCAGACAGCGATGCATGAACTAGAAAAGCTCGGGTTGGCGTGTGATGCGAATTTGTTGGATAGTACAGTGATAAGGATGGAGAAGACGTACCCTGCATATTTTGGAACATATAAAAGGTTTGATGTCATCAGGCAGTATGTTGACAGGTTTGACAATCTTTTTCTGATAGGGAGAAACGGTATGCATAAGTATAATAATTCGGATCATTCGATGCTTACGGCGATGGTGGCTGTGGATAACATTTGCGAAGGGATGACCGATAAAGCAAATATTTGGGCAGTTAATACTGAGCAGGAGTATCATGAAGAGAAATCGGAACCCCGTCAATCAAAGCAGCATACTAGGCATGAGATGCGCGGCGATCAATCTATAGATTGCGCAATATCATTTAGAGATTTTCTAATTAAAAACCGTCGGCGTAAAAGACTGCTATGGATAGCCGGTATCTGTATTATCTTACAATTTATTGTCTTCAAGTACCTGTATCCTTTTGCCAGCTACATCCATGATGATTCATTTGTATATCTGAGAATGGCGGCCCAGAACGTGGATATAGGTACCTACCCGATTGGATATCCGCGCTTTCTACGGCTATTCAGTGTATTTAGTACTTCTGATACAGCTTTGGTTGCATTTCAATATTTATCAATTCAATGTGGTGCCTTGTTCTTGCTATTCACCTTATTCTATTTTTATCAACCAGGGAAGACAGTGCAAATGGGTTTGCTTTGTTTTATTGTATTCAATCCATTGTTTCTTTATTTATCCAACTTGATATCTAGCGATGCTGTTTTCCTGGCCTTAAGCCTACTATGGTTTTCGCTGTTACTGTGGATTATGCATCGGCCTACAACTGCAATTATTATTTTGCATGCGATGGTTTTATTTGTTGCTTTCGTTTTTCGTTATAATGCATTAATATATCCTGTTATAGCGGTTGCTGCTTTTGGGCTTAGCCGTCTAACGATGTATAAGAAGGTTGTTGGTGTTGTTGCTGGCATGCTACTTTGTGGAATGTTCGTAGGGTATACAGGACATAAATATAAAGCACTCACTGGTACCTGGCAATTTTCACCATTTAGTGGTTGGCAAATGGCTAATAATGCTCTCTATATTTACAGGCAGGTTGACAGCGCAGTCCGCAAACCTGTGCCAATTAAATTTAAAGAGTTGGACAATATGGTCCGTAATTATTACGATACAACCGATGGAGTTGGAATAATGCCAGCTGAGGGTTTTGAGATTAATACTATTCATATGTGGGATTCAAGACTGCCGTTAACGAAATATATGGACCGGCAATTCGCTACTGATAGCAGCTCAGGGAAATTCAAAAGATGGGCTTCAGTCGCTTCTTTGTATAAAGAGTATGGTTCATGTATAATTAGACGATACCCCTTGCAATTTGCAAAATACTTTTTATGGCCATCCGCCAAAAAATATTATGCCCCCCCCGTAGAATTTCTTGAAAAGTACAATAATGGAAGTGATACCGTAGGTCAGATTGCTCAGCAATGGTTTAGGTATAGCGAGGCACGTGTAAAAAAGAGGGTGATTGACATGGAGAGGCCGGTACTGGAGTTTTATACTGTATTATCTGGAATTATGAACATGGTACTCTTGTGTACGTTTGCGTGTTTTGCGATTTTAAATGGAATTAGGGCTGATACGCCTTTCAGAAAGTTTGTACTTATCGCAACCACAGTTTGGCTTTTGAATGCCGGTTTCACCATTTTTGCTTCTCCGGCAGCACTTAGGTTTCAAGTATTTCCTGTCATATTGGTTACTATTTCTTTTGTACTATTATTAGACTGGACGATGAAAGTGATGACTATTAAAGAAGACGTACCAACAGTTGAGCCAAGTAAACCCGCCATCCATGCAATGGTTGAAGGATTAGAAAGAGGAAGCTAGATTAAATGTGATAAATGTTGGAAATTCTTAATAGTTAATGTATAATATGTATAAAGAATAATTATAATAAATGTCAGTTTATCATCGCATACCCACTGTGTCATTTAATAAATGGATTTTATTGGAATGGGAAAATAGGCGAATATTATTGTTTTCGCTGGTAATAATAGTGGTAATGTTTGGTCTGTTCAAGCTTTTGTACCCATATCCAAATTTTATGCCTCCCGATTCTCAATCGTATATCGAAGCGGCCTATAATAACGATTTAATTAATATTTGGGCTATTGGATACTCTAAATTTTTGCGATTATTCAGTTGTTTGACGAAATCAGATTTTATACTTGTACTATTTCAATATCTTTTGCTTCAGTCAAGTGTGCTGTATTTTCTCTTTTCGCTTGCTTATTTGATCTCGATATCTAGAAGGATGTTTAGTATGTTAGTCGGATTTAATATTTTGAACCCCCTGTTATTGCATATAAGCAATTTTATTTCCAGTGACAGCTTGTTTACCGCCCTAAGTTTATTGTGGTTTACGCAGTTAATTTGGATTTTATGCAAACCTTCCAGAAGAATAATATTACTACACGCCTTTTTGTTGCTATTAGTATTTATCATGCGTTATAGTGCGCTGTATTATCCGTTTATAAGTTTGATGATAATAGTAATTGCAAAAGTGTCTGCAAACCTAAAGTGGGCAGGTATTGGCTGCATACTATTTCTGTTAGGAGGATTTGTAGTACTTACTCAATACCAATATTACAAACAAACAGCTACTTGGCAATATTCTGCTTTTGGGGGGTGGCAACTCGCTGCCAATGCACTGTATGGGTATGCACATGTTAAAACGGATGCAGTAGAAATTGTACCGGCTCGCTTTCGGCCACTTCATGTTGTAGTGAATCGTCATATGGATTCAATTCAACATCTTAGTCATCGGCCCGACGATGATAATACAGTCTATTATTTGTGGGATGAAAAAGCACCTTTGAAAGTGTTTGCAAATAGTAAAAAATGGGAAGGTGATAGCGGTAGTATTGGAGGTTTTAATCATTGGGCGGCTATGGGGCCGTTATATAGAGATTATGGCCGCTATCTGATTCTGCAACATCCTAAGGCTTTTGTTAAGTATTTCATTTGGCCTAATCTTGTAAGTTATTACGCTCCTCCTGTCGGTTTTATGGGGGAATATAACTTAGGAAGTAGGAGTGTCGCTCCTATTGTTGCTGTATGGTTTGGCTGGAGAAGTAATAAGGTAAGGACTTGTTTTAAGGATTCAGATATTATAGTTGTTCGATATTTTTCTGTCATATGGGGGGTTAGCAACCTTGTCTTTTTAATGGGCTTTGTTAGTTTCGGGTTTAAAGACCATAGAAGCTCAACGTTAAACGGTGATAAAGTTTTATGGTTGACGAGGTTGTTATGGTGCGTTAATATGACGTTTAGTGTACTTGCTGCTCCTGTTGAGTTACGCTACCAGCTGTTTTCTATGATTATTATGTTTACCATCAGCATTTTAGTAATAACATTGATCTTTCAAGGAAAGCGAATACAACCTCTTTAGAAGTAGCATTGGTGTATTTTACGCAAAGATAATTGAATGTGAACTATAAAGTAATAATGATGGATTTTAAACACATATTTATGAAACATGTTCTTTTCTTTTTTGTAATCATCAGTTTATCCGGTTGCTTTGGAAATAATCCTGATAAAACTGGACATGAAGGGAAGCCCTTACCGGCATTCAGTATGCTTCTCGCGGATAGTGTCACCTGGTTTAATCCAGCCAATTCACCCTCGGGAAGAGCGGCTGTTCTTCTTTATTTTAGTCCATATTGCCCTCATTGTAGGGCGCAGATGGACGAGATCATTGAAGATATGGATAGGTTAAGAGAAATACAGTTTTACCTGGTGACGAGTTTTCCAATGAGGGATATGAAGCTGTTTTATAAAAAATATAAGCTAGGTAGTTATCCCAATATTACTGTAGGAATGGATACAGCAAATTTTTTGTCAAGGTACTTCGAAATCCCAGCAGTACCCTATATGGCCATTTATGGTAAGGATAGAAAATTAAGGAAGACATTTATTGGAGAAGTATACAGTAGGCAAATTAAAGCAGTTTCAGAAGAGTAGGCATATTGCAGTAGTAGTAGAATGTCGTGGGCAGGATCCGTAGCGAAGTAGTAAGAATGGAACTTGTTTGAGTCAATCTTGTATTTAATAATGTTGCACGTGCCTGTCAAAATTTAAATCATGGATTTTAAGGTGGTTTTTGTGAATGAGAATGAAGGAAGTCAATTAATACGACATACTAGTAACTGCAAAGTGGATTTTAGATGTCAATTATTTTGAAAGAGATCTGTGTAGTCGGGAAATAGGATAGGCTAGTCTGTTTTCTATTAACTAGGTGTCACTTAAATATGTAAAGTAACCTTATCGCGATACTTCTTAGGAGGTTAATGTCTACCACCTCTTTGTTGAAGTTATATGTAAGAGTAGACGAATTTTTTAAATGAAACTTTAGCTTTTTGTATTAAAAAGCACAATTACCATGAATAGAGTGAAAATAATGCTGACTGCTATTCTCGTAGTAGGTACAGTAGGCGGAGTACTGGCCATTAAGGCAAAAAGAAATGTAAAGTATTGTACAACTGCGGCAGCTGCAAACGTTCCGTCATGCGCCGCTTGTATTAATGGTACCCTGAAAGAGCAAGCTGGTAGCACTAACTTCTGCTACGTAGAGACAGCCAATACCAGTCGTTGCTCAATAGATAAGCCTGCATGCACCACTATAGATGAGTTGCAAAACGATTGACAAGTATAGGATTCAAAATTAGAAAGGACCGCCCCAAATTTACTTTGGGGCGGTCTAGTTGATTATGCTTTTCCGGAGAGGAATGATTTGTAAACTTGCAGAAGTAAACAACGTGTAGTATGTATTAGCCTGAGAGTTGATCAATCAGAATTTATTTATTTCGACACTATAACAAAAACTGTGTAAACGTAGAAGATCGGGGTTCGTAAGAGCTCCGATTTTTTTTACTTTTAAACCTTTACAGAGATTAATGAAAGCAGAAGATTTATTATCAGACGATTTTTTGAAGTAATTTAAAATTGGCAAGCAACTCAATGACTTTCTGGGTCAAATCCAGAAAAGGGCGATTGAAAAGATGTTGGAAGGGGAACTGGACGGGCATTTAGGATACGAGAAGAACGAGCAAAATGACAGTAAAAAAGCCCGGAATGGGTACGGAAAGAAGAAGATCAAAACCAGTTATGGGGAAGCAGAGATTAAAGTATCGCGTGATCGGGATGCGAGTTTCAACCCCATGATCGTTCCCAAACGGGAAAGTATGGTAGAGGGAATTGAGGAGGTGATCGTGTCACTGTATGCCAAAGGAATGAGTGTAAGCGATATTAAGGAGCAGATCAAGGACGTGTACAAATTTGAAGTGTCCACCTCCACTATCAGCCGGATCACTTCCAGGGTAGCCGAAGACATTATAGCCTGGCAGAACCGCCCTCTGGAACCCGTTTACCTGATTGTGTGGATGGATGGCATCGTGTTTAAGGTGCGGGAGAACAGCAAAGTGGTCAACAAATTGATTTATATAGCCGTAGGACTGCGTAAAGACGGCTATAAGGAGGTGTTAGGAATGTGGTTGGGCAAGAACGAATCCGCTGCCTATTGAATGACCGTATTAACCGATATGAAGGCCCGTGGGGTCGAGGATATCCTGATCACCGCCACTGATAACCTTAATGGCTTTACTCAAACCATCCGGACTGTATTCCCGCAATCTTCCACCCAGATCTGTGTTGTTCACCAGATTCGCAATAGCTGCCGCTATGTGGTCTGGAAAGACAAAAAGGAGTTCACCCTGGATATGAAGGATATTTATGCAGCACCTACCCGCCGGGCTGCTCAGGCTGCCCTGGAGACCTTTGAGGGCAAATGGGCCAGTAAATATGGTTATGCGATCAAAAGCTGGAAGGAGCTGACAGTATTCTTTGACTTCCCCATAGAAATCCGCAAATAACCTATACCACCAATCTGATTGAAAACCTAAACGGCAAGACCAGGAAATACACCAAGAACAAACTCTTTTTCCCGACTGATGACGCAGTGCTCAAATCAGTCTATCTGGCCTTGAGGGAGGTGACAAAAAAATGGACAATGCCAATAAGAAACTGGGGCATTGTCCTAATCAGTTTTTAACTATTTTTGAAAACAGGATCAAAATATAGGTCCTACTACGAACTCCGATTTTTTGAAACTTACACAGTTATTGGGATAGTCCCTTTATTTACAAGTTTTGTGCTACTGCAGGACTAATTTATTGTCCCAACCTCCAGCTATTCCAACCAAATTTATTTAGTTTTCCAGGTGGGCTCACCCTTTTTCATTTGAGCAAGTACCTCGCTTAACTCAGCAACGAGCGGTTCATCGCCCTGTTTAACAGCAATATTAAGTGCTTTTAATTGAAATTTTATAGCTTCGTCTTTTTTGCCTGATTTATAAAGCAAATTGGCATAGGTATCGGTTACGTAGGCCATCCAGATAATATCTACGTTTTCGCTTCTTCTAACAACTCCTCTCATCCACTCAATTGCTTCATTTATTTGGGTTCTATCTAATACTTTCTCGAATATGTCCCAGGCTATGTGGTTGAGCCTTAAATCCGTTTTTTCATCGGTTGTGTCCATGCCATAGTTCTTCCATTTTTGAATAAAGTATTTTAGATAAACGATATTTTGCTGGTTCTCGTACCATATTATTTTGGCATTTAATAGATTTCTTTCTGCGTAATCACGATTGTATTTTCTTTCGATAATTTGATGGAGTTGATCCCAGTCAGGTTCCGGGAGACGTTTAGGCTCTGCATACATAATCTTCGCGCCACCTGTTTTTATTTTAATAAAAGGTTCAATATCTTCTTTTAGTATTTTTTTATCAATAAATAGTTCAGTGTAGCCCTTTTTGTTCATGACTGAGTCGACTTTCCGACCGTCTGGGAAAAAGAGGTTGAAAAATTGGGATTTAGTACTTATGACAGAAGTTAAGAACTCTATATTTTCTATTGTATAGAGTTGTTGTTCACTTAAGGATTTAAGATAATTGATGTATTCTCGGGCGACAGTAGACGCAAGGTCTCTTTTTCCCAATGATAAAGCAGTTTTTGCCATATATGGCATTTTGTTGTAGTTTTTTATTCCTTTTTCATAATCAGCCATTAAACTGTCGTAAATTGTATAAGGGTCCAGGTATTTTTTTCCTGGGCTTGTTGCCGTTTGGGCTAACTGCACGAATTCTTTTGGCAATTTAAACCCTATTTCTTTATGTGTAGTTTTTCCGCTGGGCGATAAGAATATGAAGGTTGGATATGCTTGCACTTTGAATTTTGAGGCGATGTCTTCTGCCGCTTGATACCAGCTTTGTACTCTTTTGTCATCTTTTTTTGTTTTATCCATTTGTACTTTTACCGAAATAAATTTGGTGTTGAAATAATCTCCCACAGTATCATTGGTATACACTTCTTTTTCCATCCGCTTACAGGGACCACACCAGGTAGTAAAGCAGTCCAAGAAAATATATTTATTTTCTTGCAAGGCCTTTTCTTTAATTTGCGTCCAATTCAAGTCTTCTGTAAATTTAATGCCTTTGTGTTGAGATAATGCTATTATTGGCGCCAATAGGATGATTAGGAGTACTTTTTTCATTTTAGTCGTATTATTATAAATTAGATATTTAGTATTTGCTAATACCCTGGATTTTGTGTTAATCCAGGTACTTGTTGAATATCTGCTAACGGAAGAGGAAATAGTTGTTGATAGGATTTCCATTGCATCCCATTGGACTTTAATGGTGTTGTAATATTCATTATTGCATCTATATTGCGTGTTCGTTTAAGGTCCAACCAACGATGTCCCCACTCTGTATATAGCTCCACCCGCCTTTCGCGCAAACACGCAGTGAGTAAGGATGCTTTATCATTTGCTGTAGTATTAGGTAAACCTGCCCTGGCGCGGATTGCATTTAGATCACTTTCCGCGCCCGATACATTACCCTGTTGAGCTCTGGCTTCTGCTCTTATTAGATATTGTTCGCTAAGTCGGAGAACCATCAGGTATTCTGTTAGCGGAGCAAAGAGTGTGGCACTCTTGTATTTATGAGGGAAGTAATAAGTAGTTCCTGTCACCGTGACACTATCTATCCAACTTATTTTACGTTGATCGTCTGTTTCAAAACTATTTAATTGGGCAGTACTTAAGTAGACTGGATTTCCATTGTCTCCATCGCTAGGGCCAGATGAAGGGAGAATAAATGTCCATCCATCCTCTGTATTATGGCCGACGAGTACAGGTTGCAACTGCCATATCGCTTCTGTACTATTCATTAGAAAGGCGTCAGACAGCGAGGGCAAATAATATAAGGAGGAGTGATTAATCAAAGTAGTTGCTTGTGCCTCGGCATTTGCATAGTCGCCGTTGTATAGGTATGCTCTGGCTAGTAGAGCAGTAGCAGCCCAACTAGTTGGGCGAACTCGTTCTTGGTCTCCTGTATATGGTTGCAGATTTCCGTCAAGATAATCATTATTCAACATCCCTTGTGCTGACTTTAGGTCGGTAATGATTTTTTGATATACTTGTGATACCGGTGTTCTGGCAAGTTGTGAATTTGCTTGATAATCCGTTGTTGTTGGTAGCGGGATGTCACCAAAGAGATTCACTAAATAAAAATTGTAGAAGGCCCTTAAGAATGTTGCTTCGCCCATTAATTGTTGCTTTACAAGAGGTGTTAAGCTGTTAGATGCGTTCAGCCCTGCCAAGGCGGCATTACACTTATAAATGTAGTTGTAGAGTGGACCCCAAAAATCGGAGCCTATCGCCGTACTTATAGCTAGGGTGTTTGTATAATAGCCTATATAGCTAGGGGATGTTACCCCATTGTAGAGGGTTAGTTCATCTGCTGACAGTCCAGTTAGCAGTGAGATACTGCCAATACCTGCAAATATTCCAGGTTTGCTCATGTCGGTATAAAGGCCTGTTAATACGGCAATAGCAGTACCATCGGTAGTATAGACATTGTCGTCAGCAATTTGATCTGCAGGTGGTGATATGTCGACCAATTTTTTACAGCTTAAGATACTTATTAGAAATAGTAGAATAGTAATTGACAATATTGCCCGAAAAGGGATAGTTCTCTTTTTGTGGACGCCCGCAAATACATTTTGCTTGAGAGAAATACTACTGTTATAGTAAGTTGAATTCATATGTTTAATTTAGGCATTATTGAAACTATTAACGGCTATTAAGTATTTCGTTTACATATGCATCTTGCATTACAGCTCAACTTGAACGCCAAAAGATATTACCCGCAATGGTGGTAAAGATGTGATGCTCCGATTTTCAGGATCTAATCCTTTGTATTTAGTTATAGTTAAGAGGTTTTGGCCTTGCATATAGATTCTGGAGTTGTGAAAGCTTGCCTTTTTTAGCCATTTATCAGGGAGCTGCCAGGAAAGTGAAAGATTTTTCAGCCGTAGATAAGAGGCATCGGAATAGGCCGCATCACTATCTGTCGCATTATATATCGTTGCAAGTGCGTCAGATTCTATGCTGTATCGCTGTATGGACGTAATATCTCCAGGCTTCTGCCAACGCTCTAATACTGTTGTTGGTTGATTGCTAGACCCCCTTGAGAATTCGCCCGGTGCGAGTCGATCATTGTTAAAGAGAATGTTGCGGCCTTTTTGCTTTACAAACTGAATCATAAAATCAAGTTGAATTCCTTTATAAGTAATATTATTTTGAACTCCACCATAAAAAGTTGGAAGAGTTGAGATTAAAGTGGTTAAATCTGTTAAATAATCCGGTGATGTAGTGGGCTTTCCGTGGCTGTCAGCAACTTGGTATAGGCCGGAGGCCGGATCAACCCCCACGAAGTGAAAGGTTTTGGTAACACCAAGTGGTTGACCGATGATTAGACGGTTGGCGTACGTAGACTGTTCGAGATTGGGGAACGAGATGAGTTTGTTACGAGGTATTGTCAAATTAATACTACTATTCCAGCTTAGGGTATTGCTTTTAATATTGACAGTGGTCATAAGGAATTCCCAGCTGACGTTTTTTATAGTAGCTGGAAAGTTGCTTGTGATACTGCTGAAACCAGTAATGGAGGGCAACATATATGGTAATAGTTGATTAGATGAGCGGTTATCGGAATAGGTGGTGGTTAGGATTAGTCTATCATTCCAGAAACCGAGATCAATGCCTAAGCTCAATTTCTTTGTCTTTTCCCATTGGAGATACGGGTTCGGCAGGGAAGTAGTAGCCAAGCCTATGGTGTTTTGATAGGGTAGAATATCTAATCCGGTCGAATAATATAATCCGAGGAAGCGGTAATCGCCAAGTTGGTCATTTCCTGTAATGCCATAGCTCGCCCGCAGTTTTCCAAAACTGAAAGTCGACAGACTTTTATCTAGGAATTTCTCTTCGGTGAAGATCCAAGCTATTCCTAAACTCCCGAAATTGTGAAGGCGGTTCTTTTCGCCAAACCGGCTACTGCCATCCCTTCTGGCTGTTGCATTAATGATGTATTTATTTTGAAAGTTGTAATTGATGCGGCTAAATAAAGCATTGTATTTATAGATGCTCGCGGAGTATTCGGGTCGAATACTGACTGCTGATTTTATATCACCGAGTACGAGATCGCTACTGTATCCCGACCCATTAATGGTTTGTGAACTGCTATTATTTTGTTGAATGCTTGCGCCAAGCAGAAGTTCAAAGTTACCTTTCCCTATGTTTTTTTGATAGGCGAGTTGTGGCTCGATGATCCAGGAAGTCATGCTTCTGTTGCCATAGGTTGCAGTCCTTGGAGTGGACGCCCTTCTTTGTGGGGCAATAGCTCCAAGGGGAATAGGAGTAAAAGTGGTGGTCTGCATATTAGTATAGCCAGCACTGCTTTTGATATCAAGGCCTGGTAGTATAGTGTAGGAAAGAGTTGCGCTACCTACGAGGTTGTTGGTTTTATTACTATAGGTGCTATAGAGTTGATAGATAAGCGGATTCTCCCAAGTAGCCACTCCTGAGGGATTGAGAGCCCAATTAAGGCTGCCATCTGTATTGTAAAGCGCCGGTGCATTTGGTTCATACAAGACAGCCCTTGACGTTAAGTCCGATCTGGGTAATTTGTTGTTGTCTACCATATAATTGCCGGACAGCTGTAGCTGGATTTTTTGGTTGATGGACTTGCTACTGAGGTTAAAATGAAGGGATCCTCTTTGGTCCGCAAAATTTCCCGGAAATACGGTGGTTTCTCTATGGTAAGTACCTCCGACGGTATATTGTGAGGCGGTCGTCCCACCTGAAATGCCAACATTGATATTGGTATATTGTGCTGTTCCTCCGATTAGGGTTTTCTGCCAGTTTGTATAGCGGGTTGTATCCCAAAGTTTTAAGTCGTTGGCAGTGACATCTGATGATTTCCAGTCAACGTTATCATTGCGATAAGCTTCATACCGCATATCTAGATATTGGCGAGTATCTAGCATATCAATTCCTCGGGTCACTTTACTCCATCCTTGCTGCAAATTAATATTTACCTTTGTTTGGCCAACTTTTCCTTTCTTGGTTGTAATAAGTATAGCTCCGTTAGCGGCTCGTGATCCATAAATAGAGGTGGCATCGGCATCTTTTAATATATCAATGGATTCAATATCAGAGGTATTAATAAAGTTCAATGGATTGCCACCCAATATTATGTTTTCGGATCCAACGCCTATCATTTGAGCTGGATATGGTACTCCATCAATTACATATAGGGGATCATTGCCATTGGCTATACTATTTTGGCCCTGTATACGGACGGTTGCTGATCCTCCAGCAACACCCGTATTTTGCGTAATAAATAGCCCTGGTACTCTACCCTGTAAAGCTAACAGGGGGTTATTAACCGGTTGCCTCTCTATATCTTTTGCCTTAACTGTACTTATATTTCCTGTACTTAATCTCTGCGTTGTTGTTCCATAGGCGATTACCACCTTTTCATCCAATGCACTTACCTCCACATTCAATTGTACCAATACACTTCGGCCTCTCACAACTAAAGATCTCGTTTCAAACCCGACAGAACTAACAATCAACATTTCTCCATTTGCAACTTTGGCCAAGGTAAACTTTCCATCCATATCTGTTGTTGTTCCCTGATTTGAACCTTTAACCAGTATCGTTACCCCTGATAGCGGACTCCCCACAGCATCCGTAACTTTTCCGGTGAGTAGAGAGGGAGTCACTGTACTATCCTCTGCTGTTTCAGTTTTTTTAGGCCCTTCGCCCATTCTCTTATGTATCACCACTACATCATCACTATATGTCCAAGCCAGGTTCTTACCGTTAAGCAAGAAAGAAAGTACCTCATCCAGCGGTGTATCCTTAAAATTTACTGTTACTTTTTCTTCCTGGTTCAGCATTGTAATGCTCGTATTATACATCACTGCAAAACCAGTTTGTTTTTTAATAGCTTTGAAAACCGTCTTAAGTGAAATGCCAGAACCGGTGATTGTTACCCGGTGATTAGCAGCTTGAGCACTGGAGTGGAAGCAGATAAGGGATAGCAAAAGGACGATCAGCGTCCGATAGCACAATCGGTTACGTAGTAACATTGTTTGCATACGCAGAGAATTTGGTGATCAGTGAAATTGATTATCGCTACACAGGCATTTGTGGGGAAAAGAATTGGTCAAATTAAGAAATAACGATAATTTAATGTTGTCTACCAAAATAAAAACGGCAGTACTTTACTGCTGTACTATTGCGTTTGCGAAATTTTCATACCATTAACGAGCTATTCACATTTCAGTCCTTTTAGTCGTTATAACTTTATGTTGATTAAAGGCTCCTATTGCTTTATTTATTTCTGTTTGGCTTTAGATAATAGGAAATGCTAAGGAGGAATATTCGCTGTAACATGTTATTATTTACATCTTCTATGTAATTCTCACCGATATTACGGGTAATAGAGGTGTTTTGATTGAGGAGATCAAGGCCATGAAACTTTAGGTTAGCTTGTTTGTCTCGCAAAATACTCTTAGATATGGCTGCATTTAATATGAGGACATTCCGATTATAGGGTTCAGCCCGGCCACTTTGGAGTGTATAAGCGAGATTACTGCTGAGGATGAAACCAAGGGGAAAATTTATGTTATACCTTAGATGTGCTGTATAGTTAGAATATTCCGCATTGTTATTTTTTTGTACTGAATAGTTGACATTATTGTAATTTACACTACCAATGAAATTGAGCTCGAATACTTCACTGTTGATAAAGCTAAAGCTTAGTTCTTGTGTGAGAACATAATTGCGTATATCTCCTTTAACGTTATTGATAAAATTGACATTTCTGCCAATCTCGAAGATTGTATTAGTGTTAATTGTTATATTTGAGTTTTTAATTGGAAAAGCGTTTGTAACCAACCCAGTAATTGAATAAGTTCCATTAACATTTATAGGGTAGCTGATTTGTCTGCCTAAAGAGTCGAAGTTATTTGCATAAATAATCTTATTTCTGCTTAACGAAATAGATACGTTGGTTGCAAGATAGTGTTGGTTTGCTGGATTAATTGCTGTGTAGGACAGGCCGAAATTGTGAGCTAAACCCATACGGAGGTCAGGATTTCCTTGCTGTATATATATCGGATTATTATTGTTAAATACCGGTTGCAGTTGGGAGATTTCCGGCAGCTCTGGAACTCCGGCATAGGTGATATTTACGCGGTCATTGTTTCTTAATATATGGTTGAAGTAGACAGAAGGGAGAAGGATGAAGTTTTGCCGTCTTAGCTTCTCCGGATGGGTAATATTCTCATTTGTTATACTGTATGATGTCATATCTAATCCTATTCCGTAATCATATTTGTTTTTTTGGGCACGAAGAGTCAAATTAACAGAATGAAACGAAGAGATGTTTTTGAAACGATTACTTAAGTCGGTATCTAAGTGTGTGTAGCCTCCTGTAGATTTAACGTAGTTGTAGGTTATTTTTTCTGACGAACCATTTTTTGACGTAAGAACATAAGTAATGTCCAAGAAATGATCTTTAAAAAGAGGCTCAGTATACATTGAAGATAGTCGAATCATTTTATTAGAGGTGTAGATGTTATAGCATTGATCAATGCTGTCGGTTGTCGACGCCCCGTCTTGTAATATAAATGTGTTGTGTGATCTATTAAAACCGTTTTGGATACTATTGGTATAATTTGTAACAAGAGATATTCGTAGTGATCGATTCCTTTTATTGAATTTTTGCTGAAATGTAGCAATACCAGATAAACTAATGTCATTTGATGAGCTAGAGTTATACAGGTTCCCACTGTTTAGTAGTTGCCCGTTATTTCCAATTGATTCATACAAACTTTTACTCAAATTCTCGCCATAAAATTGATTTAAGCTAATATCCATCATAGTATACCGTAGCGTATCTATTTTGTATTCAAGACGCCCGATAAAAGAATTGCCTCTCGTATTATTTTCAATGGTTACGTTTTGATTATAAAAGTTGGAACTGTCACGTAGAAAGGTTTCTCTAACGCTGCGGTACTCATTTTGCGATCCCTTGTCGGTTAAAAGATAGCTCGCGCTTAACTTTATTTTTTTTCCAATATCCTTATTGTAGTTTATGCCACTTTGCAAGTTGCTGATAATACCTGTTAGCCTTGGGTTCGGGGCTCCCGTCGTCAGGAAATCCAGGCTGTTCATATTATGCCCAAGGCTTAGCAAGGATAATTGTTCATTATTCTTAAAACGGTTAAAATTAGCATTCCAGGCATAACAATCATTTGTTCCAACAGCGGTGGATGCCTGGCCAAATAAGTTACTCATCCAGTTTTTCTTAATTGTTATATTGATCACCGTTTCTTTTTCCTGGTTATTCCCTCTTGTTAATCTTCCACCATCGGGCATCCAGTCAAGAACCTGTAATTTCTCTATCATTTCCGCTGGTAGATTTTGTGTTGCCAGTTTGGTCTCAGGTCCAAAGAATTGCCTGCCATCTATCAATATCCTTTTAATGGTTTCGCCATTCACCTTGATTGTACCGTCTTTTTCTATCTGTATACCAGGTAATTTCTGCAGCAATTCTTCTATTACTGCATTTTTTCTGGTTTTAAAATTATCGGCATTAAACTCAAGGGTATCCTTTTTAATCGATATAGAGGGGAGTGTGGCCAGAATCTCCAGCGTTTGTAGGGTAATGCCGGTTCTTTGCATCAAAATACTATCCTGATTTATAATATACCCATATATAGGGATGGTAATTGACTGTGTAACCGTTTGGTAACCAAGATAGGAAATGCGAAGTGTGTATTTACCCGGTTGCAGACTATCCAACAAAAAATTGCCTGATTGTTTTGTGAAGGTAGAGCCGGCTATGGTTGCGTTGTTGTCGTATAATAGTACAACAGATGCATTAAAAAGACCGGTTTTACTATCCAGATCCAATACACTGCCTTTGACCTGCGCCAGCTGCTGAGTTTGCGGCCAGGCTTTAAGCAATGTAAAGATTAATATTGACAAGATGAGTGAGGTTTGTCTCATCATAGCATAATTGTTATAAAGCTTTCGGCTTTTACTTTAATAGCTACATTTTTCTCAAAGTTGTAGCTAAAGGCTCAGATACCCGGTGTATTAAAAGGTCAATTTGGTGGAAAATCGGGTCAATTTTGGGGCGATTTCAATGATGTTGAAATGATTCAATTCTCCTCTAGTAGGGGCCTTTTCTCTGCATGAAAAAGGGGAGTTAGTGTTAACACTACGTTTACATTCCCGTTAACACCGTATTCACATTTTGATCCTGTAAAATCCGCTACCTTTATCTTGCCTCAAAGAACCTGTTAAAGTAACGGTTTTGCTACGCACCAAGCTCTTATAAAACATGTCAGTACAAGAACAGGATATACTTTTACTTGAACAGTTGAAAGCAGGCGATAAGCGAGCCTTTGCCGTCTTTTATGATAGGTATAGAAAATACCTTATGGTAGCCGCTGTATCTTTGCTGGAAGATGAAATGGAGGCGCAGGACATAGTGCAGGACTTCTTTATAGACTTCTGGCAAAAGCAATTGTTCAATAAAATAGATCCCTTATATAACAAAGGAGACGGGGGACCGATTAAAGGTTACATCCACCGTATCATCTATAACCGTTGCCTGGATAGAATTGCCCGGCGAAAGACCAGGCAGCACAGGTTAGACGCCATGCCCAGCCCGGAGATGAGCTCTCCTGCTGAAAGCCGCATCGAAGCCAGCGAATGGCAGCAACAGATTGGCCAGGCCCTGAATGCCGCCATCAGTAAAGTGCCTCCCTTATCAGCGAAAGTATTCCAGTTATCCTATGTCGAACATAAAAGCCGCCACGAAATAGCCACCATTATGGGTGTAAGTCCTCATACTGTTAAAAATCAACTGCTTAGGGCAGTGAAGATCATGCGCTCCCAGTTAAAAAGAGGATAAATTTCCCTTCACAATAGTACATTCACTCACGGAAACTAGTATTCCTCATGATGAAGCGTGACCCGCGCCATATACATGCATTAATGACCTCCTGGCTCACCGGTGATATCACCCAGGAGGAAGCGTTGCTTTTAAAGCAACTGATAACAGAAGATCCTGCCGTTAAAGCTGCCTGGATGGAATTCCGGGAAAAATTCTCCGAAGAAGATAGAAGGACCAAATTCGAACGCTTCGAGGAATTACCTTGGATACCGGTTGAGGAGATCACCAACGCCCCCTCGCGCCCTAAGCACATATTTAAGCTGATCATGCGTGTTACCGGACTGGCAGCTGCAGTGATCACCGGTATCGTCGTAGGCTGGTACCTGTTCACCAAAAGCAGGCAACCAGAGATATCACAACCGGTTGCAAAGATCTCCAATGGGCAGGTGGAGAACAAGAAAGATATCGCCTTACAGCTGGCTAATGGGCAGGTCATTAACCTCTCCGGTACTACCGACAGCATCCTCTTAAAAGACGCCCGGCTCAATAACGCTGGTAAAACCTTATCCTATACCTTAGTAAATGCGGACAAGGAGCCTACGGGATCAACCTCCCTCAACCGTTTAACAGTCCCCATCGGAAAAGACTATAAAATCACCTTGTCAGACGGTACAGAAGTCTGGCTCAACTCCGCCACTACCTTACAATTTCCATTCCGCTTTACAGGTAAAACCCGTGAGATCAACATCAGCGGAGAAGCCTACCTGAAAGTAGCCCAGAATACTAAGCAGCCTTTCCTGGTACATACTCAAAATGGAACGATACAGGTACTGGGTACTTCCTTTAACATCAATGACTACGACTCCGGAGTGTTAAAAGTAGCCCTGGTAGAAGGGGCAGTACGCCTGAAGGCAGGGGAGAAGGACCTGATTGTTAAACCAGGTAAGGAGGCCGTGTATACGGTTAATAAAGGCATCCAGGTGCAGGCTTTTGATGAAGAGGATGTACTGGCCTGGCGCTCGGGCAAGTACTATTTTTATGATGCTACCCTGGAAGAGATCATCTCCGTACTGCCACGCTGGTACGGTATCCAGGTGGTCATCGACAATCCCAGCCTGAGCAGGGAACGATTTACGGGTATGATGGACCGCAACAAGCCAGTCCAGAAATTCCTGGACGCACTTTCCCGAACTATGAAGATCAGGTACAGTCTGGATAAAGATATACTGCACATGCAGTAGTGTGTCATCATTTTCATTTTTCACCAATAGATATGTATGGTGTGGGCCGTTTTCTAACGGCTCTCTTTCTTTTGCTAATAGACACTTGTTAAAACAACTATGATCAGCATGATTTTCTTAAAAAAAATTTGATCCGAAGTAGTACCAAACACCAGCTTTGTACGTATATATAGAGTAATATACCAGGCACGACTGACTATGTGTGAACTAAACACACCCCAATCTATGAATGGAAGGGATAGAATAGTGAACAAAGATCCGTCTGTTATGCCAACCAACTTTATTGAGTAACCCACAAAAAACACCAACAACAATTTATGGACTTCAATCAGGACGAATTCCTCATTTTACTGCTACGCCAGCTTGAGAATTGTACCAATTGGGACGAAGACCGGTACATTGACCACATCCTGCGGAAGTATGAAGTCGCCCGGCAGCTGAAACAGGATGTGAGCGAAACTTATCCAACGGAGGCGAATAAACATCCCTACTTCGTAAAGGGAATACGCCCGCTGACGATAGTAAAAGGCCTGGAACCCGTAAGGGAAACACTGGCGTCGCTGCCACTGTCATCGCACCGGAAACGAATATCTTTGAATATCGCCGCTGCCGTGCTGGTAGCAGTGGCCACTACAGTGAGTCTCTTTCTTGCTCCCTCAACAAGACCACATAAAGCCTCCGCACAAAGCTCAAAAGGAGTGACCCTGCAGCTGGCAAAAGGTGAGCGTATAGTACTGGGTGATGCGATGGCCACCATCCCCACCCGGTACGCCCTGCTCAGTACCAATGCAGCCATGCTGCAGTTCTTGGCGAAGCCGGGCAAAGAAGGGACCCTGGAAAATAGCCTCCGGGTGCCTGCGGCCGGGATGTACAGCATCACCCTGGCAGATGGTAGCGTGGTGCACCTGAACGCGGCTACGGAATTGCGCTTTCCCTTTGCCTTTAAGGATCATAGCCGGGAAGTATTTGTGGATGGGGAAGCCTACTTTTCTGTGGCAAAGGATGCCAAGCGCCCTTTTATCGTACACACGAAAAAGGGAGATGTGAATGTGCTGGGCACAGATTTTAATATCAATACCTACGAAAATAAATTGATAGTATGTTTGATCTCCGGATCGGTGATGGTGAAACGGGGAAAAGGAGACGGAATACAGCTGAAGCCCTGTCAGGCGGTAGAGCTGGACCCGGAAAGACTGGAAAGCTCCCTGGTAGTATTCAGCAGCGAAGAGGTGATGAGCTGGCTGCATGGGCAGTTCCGTTTCCGGCAACAGCCCCTTGCTGCCGTGTGTAAAGCGGCAGAACGTTTATATGGGGTGAAGATCCGGCTGGACAGCGAAGCACTGGGAAAGGTGAAGTATAACGGTATGATCGATAAGAAGGAACCCTTGCAGCGATTCCTGGAGAAGCTGAAAGAAAATGGGAAAGTAGATAAATGGTATTATGATGAGCATGGAACGGTGCACCTGGACTGATACATAAACAATGGATAAAATAATTTCATCATCGCTATGCTGTCCTTTAGAAAACACTTGCGGCAACAGCAACGGGTATCTGATAAAATACTCGCTGACGTTTTCTTTGATGTAGACGAATTTATTGAGCTGATCGTGCGCAAACAGGCGCGGCGCACTACCTGGAAAGAGAACAGGTACATCCGTATGCAGGTAAAGCAGAACCCAAAAGCTGCACAGGCCTGGCAGGATGCAAAGGAGACTTCCCCGCATGAGCATTTCAGCCTGTACGGATATCATCCGACATTGAAGAGGGTGCTGGCAGTATGCCTGCTGGTGGCATTAATAGCAGTGGGCGTCTACGCGCTGATGCGGCATTACGATATTAGTGTCCAGGTACACATCGAACCAAAGGAAACTTATAACCCGCGTTTTACGAAAAAACCGTTGGGGGACATAGCCGCTATGATCGAGAGCACTTATGCTAAGAAAGTGGTCTTCGACAGAGCGGAGATCCGGCAGAAGCTGCTGTCTGGCAAGATGGATACCAGCAAAGGGCTGGAAGATTTCCTGGAAGATCTGCGCAATAACGGTGTGGATAATTACATGGATGATAAAGGGCTTATTCATATCAGATAAGGATAGGAAAAAAAAGATGACACAGGGTGAAATACGGCTATTTTGCCGAACCAGGATCCAGGCATACCTTTGCTACGTATATTTAGTTAGGACTACCAACAGTCCCATAGCAACACCGAACCCCTATTCGTATGCCTTGTAAATCACTGTTCATTCTCCTGTTGATCACCGTCGCGGCCAACTGCGGCTATGCGCAGGGGTATCCTGGCGCAAGGAGATTGACCTATCGGCAGAACGACATGCCGGTAGAGCAGCTCTTCCGGGTGATCTATGAACAGACAGGGATGACAGCCTTTTACAATGATGAGCAATTGAATAGTTATGAAAGAGTGTCCGTCAATTGCAAAAATGAGCCCCTTGATAATGTGCTGGCCCGCCTATTAAGAAAACGCGGCATGGCCTGGTGTTACCGAAAAGATGTTTTCGTGATCGCCTACAAACGCGATGGAGATGTAGACCTGGGCTATCTGCCGGGAGAGGATAAACGTATGATCAGTGGTATGGTGGTGAATGAAAAAGGCGCTCCCTTGGATGCGGTGGCCGTGATGACAGGGGATAAGCTGAACGGTATGAGCACAGCGAAAGATGGCAAATTTCTGCTGCGGGAGGTGGAGCCGGACACCAGGCTGCTGGTACAGCGCGCAGGGTATAAACCGATGATCTTATCCTCCTATGCAGATTCTATCTATATACAGATGATTCCGATGATAGCCCCGCTGCAGGAAGTAAATGTAACGGGCATCGTGCAGGGAACGCTGACCGGATCGGTGAGCCAGGTAAAGAGTAAGGAGATCGCAGAATCGCCGGTGAACAATGTGCTGGGCGCATTGCAGGGACGGGTACCGGGCTTGTATATTAACCAGACCACCGGTTTGCCTGGTGGTGGTTATAGGATCCGATTAAGAGGTAAGAATAGTATAGAGAGCAATAGTGATCCGCTGATATTGGTGGATGGCGTGCCTTTTCCAAGTGTGTCGTTCAATGAGAATTTCTTTAACGTAGGAACTACTACCGGGGCCAATGTGGCGCCCAGCCCTTTGAATTTGCTATCGGTAAATGATATTGAAAGTATCCAGATCTTAAAGGATGCGGATGCGACGGCGATATATGGCACCAGGGGAGCGAATGGCGTGATCCTGATCAATAGCAAGCAGCCGGATGTAAGTACCAAAGGTGCAGTTACTACTGTGAATTTTTACCAGGGAATTGGAAAGGCCACTAACCTGGTACATTACCTGGATACAAAGCAGTACCTGGAAATGAGAAGGGAGGCTTTTAAGAATGATGGGATGGATCCGGATCCGGCGGTAGATCATGATCTGCTGAAATGGGATCCGAATCGTTATACGGATTGGCAGAAAGAGATGATCGGGGGGACGGCGAATATTAAGGATGGCAGTGTGGAATTAAAGGGGGGGAGTAAGCATTTTGGTTATAGGGCCAGTGGTTTGTACAGGCAGGAGAGTACGGTGTACCCCTCG
>Ga0207426_1000462_pt1 | contig 63167 bp, 70 predicted proteins | sample AraplaMF_Cvi_mMS_FD_184265 | JGI IMG/M metagenome (GOLD analysis project Ga0207426, IMG submission 184265) | Arabidopsis root microbial communities from the University of North Carolina, USA - plate scrape MF_Cvi_mMS (SPAdes) (version 2) | ecosystem: Host-associated > Plants > Roots > Endosphere...
GTCAGAAAACCCGCGCTGCCCTTGTGTCGCTCGTTCGCGGCCATGAAAATCTCTCCTGATTGCCAAGCGCCTAAAAACAGCGCCGCACAACCCAGCAAGACCAGCTATCTTCGATAGCGTCCAATACAGAATTGCGTGCCGGTCCTTAGCTTTTCTAAATCGATCGGGGCTGGCGACGGCAATTCCGCGAGCCTTGCGGACGTCAGAGATCGTATCGCAACATCCCGGGCCTCCTCGGCCCGGCTGAGGAATTGCACGGATCGCGATACCGTCAAGCTATCATCACCGTCTTGAATCGGTATTAGACCGAATGTCTGATTGCTTTAGGCTTTGCTATCAACATTCGGATCAGAACAGCGGGAGGAGGCCAGTCATGATCAGTCGCGACGTCGCCGGCGGCTTCCTGATGATGGTCGTCGGGTTCGCCTTTTCCTATTTCGGCTGGGCCTATGATGTCGGCACGTTGAGCCAGATGGGTCCGGGATTCATGCCGGTCGTTCTCGGAGGCGTTTTGGCGCTCCTTGGCCTGTTGATCCTCGTGAATGGTATCGGTGTGTCGGCGATCGCCGGCGACGCGCTGGCTTGGCCGGACTGGCGCGGCCTGGTGGCCGTCATTGTCGGAATGGTCGTCTTCGTCCTGCTCGCATCGCGGGGCGGCCTGATCGTTTCCACCTTCGCCGTGGTCTTCATCTCGGCACTTGGCGATAGGGGCAACCGACTGCGGGAGGTTCTGCTTCTTGCTGCCGGCGTTACGCTCTTCGGCGTAGCCGTCTTCTATTACGGGCTGCAGATACGGCTACCCCTGCTGCCGGGCTTCCTGCAATGATGACTGCTCTCTCAGATCTCGGCCAGGGATTCGTCATCGCTCTGCAGCCCCACAATCTGCTGATGTGTTTCTGCGGCATTCTTCTCGGAAATATTGTTGGGGTCTTGCCCGGCATGGGGGTGATGGCGGCGATCTCGATCCTGCTGCCGCTCACTTTCGGCATGAGCCCGGTGGCGGCAATCTTGATGCTGGCCGGCATCTATTACGGCGCGCAATATGGCGGAGCGATCTGCTCCATCCTGCTCAACCTGCCATGCCATCCGCCGCATGCCGTCACTTGTCTTGACGGTTTTCCGCTGACGCAACAGGGCAAAGGCGGCACCGCGCTTGGGGTGACGATCATCGCATCCTTCGTGGGCGCTTCGTTCGGCATCACGGAGATGGTGTTCCTGGCGCCGATCCTGGTACGCGTCGCCCTCAATTTCGGGCCAGCGGAAATCTGCTCCCTTATGCTGCTCGGCCTGGTCGCCGGATCGACGCTTGCCAAGGGGTCGCCCCTGAAGGGGATCGCTATGACGACGCTTGGCCTACTTCTCGGCATGGTCGGAACGGACGTCAACACCGGCATCGCGCGGTTCGATTTCGGCCTGCTGCAGCTAGATAACGGTCTCGAAATCGTTGCCATCGCGCTCGGTCTGTTTGGCGTCGCCGAGTTCATCAACAGCATTAACCGCATGGGCCCCGTCAATACACGCCACACGAATGTCCGCATGCGCGACATGAAGCCGTCTCGCGCGGAACTCAGGCAGGCATTCTTTCCGATGATCCGCGGCACGTTGGTCGGAAGCCTGTGTTCGCTGATCCCAGGCACAGGACCAACGATCGCGTCCTTCGTTTCCTACGCTCTCGAGAAGCGCGTTTCGCGGACGCCCGAAAGGTTCGGCCATGGAGCGATCGAGGGGGTCGCCTGTCCGGAGGCATCGACGCATTCCTCTGTCCAGGGCGATTTCATCCCGACAATGAGCCTCGGCATTCCGGGGGACAGCGTCATGGCGCTCCTGCTCGGGGCGCTCATCATGGCAGGGGTCACGCCGGGACCACAGCTTGTGACCGAGCATCCGGATATCTTCTGGGGATTGATCGCCAGCTTCTGGATTGGAAATATCCTGTTGGTGGTATTGAACGTGCCGTTGATCGGCGTCTGGGTGAAGCTGCTGTCGATTCCTTATCGGTTCCTCTATCCCTGCGCGCTTTTTTTCATCTGCGTCGGCGTCTACAGCGCCAATAACGATCTTTTCCAAGTGGATGAGACGCTTGTCATCGGGCTTGTCGGCTGCCTGTTGCTGTTCCTGGGTTTTCATCCGGCGCCCATTCTGCTGGGATTTGTGCTCGGCCCCCGATTCGAAGAGAATTTCAGGCGCGCGATGCTGGTGTCCTACGGTGATCCGAAGATATTCCTGAGCCCTATCTGCACCGTCATACTTGGCCTCTGCGTGTTGATGGTAGGGCTGCAGATCTTCTTCTGGTTGCGACGCCTCCGAAAGGGTAGACACGTGAACCGAACGAGCCTGTTCAGCGCTGCCGATAAAGCCTCCCCCGCAGGCCGGCCGGTTGTGGAAGTCGAGCAAGCCGGATGACAGCCCGCTCCATATAAGCTCATCAGGTGCCGGCTCGCCGGCTTCTTCGAATAGTCCGAGAAAACGAAAGGTGTGACATGCCGACTTGGTTCACTACTGGCTGCTCGACCGGCTTTGGCCGGCAGCTTGCCCTCGAGGTTCTTTCCCGCGGGTGGCAGGCCGTCATTACGGCGCGCAACCCGGCCGATATTGTCGACATCGCGGCCACAAATTCGGATCGATGCCTGGCGCTCGCACTCGACGTCACCGACAGGGGGGCCATCAACGGCGTCGTTGCCAAGGCGATCAAGCGGTTCAAGGAGATCGATGTGCTCGTCAACAATGCCGGCTATGGCTATCGCTCCGCAGTGGAGGAGGGCGAAGAAGAGGAAATCCGTAAGGTCTTCGAAACCAATGTGTTCGGCCTCACGTTCGTAACGCAGGCAGTGTTGCCTCATATGCGCGCGCGCCGCCGTGGCCATATCGTCAATCTGTCTTCCATCGCCGGCCGCATGGCGCAGCCGGGGTCTGGTTTCTACGCCGGCACGAAATTCGCCGTCGAGGGCATCTCCGATGCTCTGCGCAAGGAACTCGAGCCGCTTGGCATCGGCGTGATGCTGGTGGAACCCGGCGGATTTCGCACTGATTTTGCCGGCCGCTCACTGCGGCAATCGAAACAACCGATCGCCGATTATGCGACGACCGCCGGCACGCGCCGAAAGGAGAACAGCAATCTCGACGGCAATCAGCCCGGCGATCCCGTGCGCGCCATCAATGCCATCCTTGACGCTCTCGCATCGAAGACCCCGCCTTTCCGCCTGGTACTGGGGCGCGACGCGAGCCGGCGCCTGAAGGACGAATTGCAAGCGCAACTTCGAGAGCTGGAGACCTGGATGCAGGTGGCGGTCGACGCGGATTTTCCGACCTGAGCCCGTCAGGCCTCCGCGATGACGAAGAGGGCCGGCCGGCGAGGCCGGGGCCGCCTCTTCGCCGAAACATATAAAACCGAAAAATGGAGTAGGAGGAGAAACATGCAGAGATCCGGAATTTGGACTGTCGTTCTGGCAGCCGTGATAGCTTTTGCCGCTGCGGGCGTTGAGGCGCAATCCGCCTGGCCGACTGGCCCTGTGAAGTTGGTCGTCCCGCTAGCGGCCGGCGGCTCGTCGGACATTGCGGCGCGCGCTTTGGCACAAGGCCTGTCGCGGAAATGGAAGCAGCCTGTTGTCGTCGAGAACCGAACGGGCGGATCGACATCATTGCTGCGCAATACGTCCTCAGCCAGCCGGCCGACGGCTATACGCTCGATGTCTTCCCCACCACCCATTCGATCAATCCGGGTGTGCGAGCACGCATGCCCTTCGATACGATGAAGGATTTCGCCTATCCGGCCATGTTCATGGATGCGCCGATGGCCATTCTCGCAAACCCGAAATTCGGGCCCAACACGCTTCCCGAATTAATCGACGAAGCGAAGAAGCATCCGGATCAGCCCTTGCTCTTTGCCTCTCCAGGCGTTGCCAGCGCCGGACACATGGGTGGCGCACTTCTGGAATCGCTTGCGGGCATCAAATTGCAGCATGTCGCCTACTCGGGCAGCGCGACGGCGCTCCCCGATGTCCTGTCCGGCCGTGTGCCGCTGTTCATCACCCCGTTGACGGGCCTCACGCAATACATCGACAATGGCCAGTTGAAGCTGATTTCAGTACTCGGCGCCAATCGGGCCAAGGCTTATCCGAACGTGCCGACCGCTTCTGAAGTCGTGCCTGGCTTGGTCGTGCGCGCATTTACCGGCATTGCGGTGCGTGCCGGCACTCCGCAGGCCATCGTACAGAAAATCGCCGACGATACGCAGTCGGTGGTCAACTCGCCCGAATATATCCAGGTCAGCAACAGCGCCGGCTTTCTCCCCTGGGTTATAGCGCCCCAGGAGACGACACATATCCTGCAGCACGAGGTCGATCAATGGAAGCAGATCGCCGCAAAACAGAACATCCACGTAAATTGAGGATCCAATGACCGTTGAAAACGAATTGCTCGAAGCCGAACGCGCGCTCTACGATGCTATGGTGAGGAAAGACATCGGCGCGCTTGAAGGCATATTGCACAGCGATCTGATATTCGTGCATTCGACGGCGCTCGTCGAAGACCGCCCGACTTATCTGGCAAGCGTTGCCGCGAACCGTTACCGATATGAAAGTATCGTGCCACGACCCGGAGGCATAACACGTGCCTACGGCGACTTCGCGCTGATGAGCGGTGAGGTCGATATGAACACGACGCTGCATGTACAGGTGGTGTTGGGGTGGGTGCGCGAGGCGAGCCGGTGGCTGCTTGTTCTTCGACACGCAGCGCGTATCCCGTGAGCATAGGCCTTGGTGCATGGATCCAGAATTGAGCGGCAGCCGATCTTTGAAGGGGCATACTATGCCGTAGCTTCTTTGCGGCGGACGGATTTCGGGCGTGCGTAGGCAAGCATTCGGTTGAGGACGGCGCAGCCGATGGCGGCTTCTGTTTACTGAGCAGGAAGCAACCGGGCTCGCAGACGCGGCCCGATGATGGACTTGTATCGCCCGATGGCGGTCGCGACCAGCGAGCGTTTGCCATAACCGTTGGAGACCTGCCATTTCATCCGGCCGTTTCTGCTGATTGCGGCGATTTGCTGGTCCCTTTGGCCGGGAGGTCTATCGCCGATCGGCGTTGGTGCACGGATCTGGGATTGAGGGGCTGGCGACCTTTGAAACGGTTGTCTATGGCGTGGCTGCCCTACGGCGGACGGATTTCGGGCGTGCGCAAGCAAGCATTCGGTTGATGACGGCGCAGCCTGTGGCGACTTCGGTTTGCTGAGCAGGTAGCGACCGTGCCCGCAGACGGCGCCCGATGATTGACTTGTATCGCCCTATGGCGGTCTCGACCAGCGAGCGTTTGCCGTAGTCGTTGGAGACCTGCCATTTCATCCGGCCGTTTCGGCTGATTGCGGCGATATGCTGGTCCCTTTGTCCCGGAGGTCTATCGCCGCTTGGTTCGACCGCATTGACGCGAGGCGGAATGACGATGGCAGCCGCAGCGCTATGATCGATGACTGCATCATAGGTTGGCTTTCCATCATAGGCACCGTCGGCCGTAAACTGTCCGATCGGAGCGTCAATCTGGTCGAGTAGTGGCGCAACCTGAGAGACATCACCGGTGTCCTGATCCGTCAGGATATGGGCAATGATCTCGCCGCTATCGGCATCCAGTGCCAGATGCATCTTTCGCCAGCCTCGACGGGATCTGGCGCCATGCTTCTCCTCCAGCCACTGGCCCGCGCCGTGAACTTGAAGACCAGTGCTGTCGGCCAGAATATGCAACGGTCCCGCCGGCAGACCCGGGCGATCACGCCATTCGTGGGGCGATTGCCAGGTCCGCGCCCGGCGGCTCAGGGTGGTATGATCGGGGACAGCGAGTGCCAGCCCCATCAATTGCAGCACCGATTCCAACAAGCCTTCTGCCTGGCGTAGCCGCAGGCCAAACACCAGGCCCAGCGTCAAGGTGGTCTCGATCGCTAGATCAGAATAACGAGGCTGGCCGCCGCGGGTCTTGCGTCTTGGGGCAGCCCAACAGCTCAGCGCTTCCGCCGTCAGCCAAACGGTCAAGCTACCGCGTCGGCGAAGTCCCGCTTCATACTCCGGCCAGTTCATCACCTTGAATTTCATCTTGCCGATGCGATGACGGCAGGCGGCATTGTGTTTGAAAGGCATGGCGGCACACAACGGCTATTGCGGGACACTCCCACTTAACTCAAACTGCTGAACGATCCATGCACCAAAGCCGCGCGGAGGCGTTCCAATACGATGCCATCGGTCGCGTCATCAATCACTCCAGCGATCTTGGCGCCTTTCAGCTCAGCTATCTTGGGCAGACGCCCCAAGTTATGGTCAGGCAATTGCTGCCGTCGACCTCGAGCCTGAAAACCACCTGGAGCTGTCTCGACAACGCCCATGACCGGCATCTATCTGGGATCGCCAACATGGGGCTGACCGCGGGTCAGTTCACGAACTTCACCTTCGAAACTTCGCCCGAGAATTTTATCACCGGCATCACGCAGGAGAGCGATGCGAGTGTTGCAGAGCCCAATCCCGTTGCGCAGACCGTGTCCTTCAACAACCTCAATGAGATCACGCAGGTATCTGCTCAGGCCTACAGCTATGACGCCAACGGCAATCTTCTCTCCGACGGTCAACGAACCTACGGCTGGGACGCTGAAAATCGTCTGATCAAAATCAGCTATCCTGCTCAGCCCGGCAAACAGACGCAGTTTTCCTATGACGGACTCAGTCGGCGTATCGAGATCGACGACACGCCCGGAGGCGGAGGCAACGCTGCTACCTCGGGGTACATCTGGTGCGGCAGCAAGCTTTGTCAGGCCCGTGACGCTTCCTATGTCGTGACCCGGAGCTATATGGACGAGGGGGAATATAAAGTCGGGGCAACCGATCCGTCGCTCTTTTACGGTGTCGATCAAATCGGCTCCGTGCGACGGGCGTTCGAAAGTGCTGTGAACGCTCCGGCATATGACTACGACCCTTGGGGTGTTTTCGCTCAACCGGCCGCGCTGATGACGGACTTCGGTTTTGGCCAAATGTTTGACCGCCAAGACATAGGTCTGAAGCTGACGCAATTTCGGGCATATGATCAGACAACTGGCCGCTGGATTTCTCGGGATCCGTTAGGCGAAATAACTGATCCGCATGGAAATCTCTATCCCTACGTAATAAATTCGCCACTAATCGGTATCGATCCGAGCGGTCTGGATTTAGCAGATGATATTCTTGAATGGTTAGGCCCAGGCTCTATTTGTCAACCAAGCCCCAACGGAGCGATTCAGTTTATGTCGGCAGCCCGAAGCAGGCTAATTAGAGCGCGTCCGCTGAACGCGGAATCGGAATTTGGATGACAGTCGCTGTTTGCCGTGATTCCCTGGTTTCGAATCAGGGAGATAGGGATGTCACGTGCATTAAGCGATGATCTTCGCAGCCGTGTTCTGGCGGCTTCTGCAGACGGGATGTCTGCACGCTCGGCGGCGGCGCGGTTTGGAATTGGGATTTCGACGGCCATTGCCTGGATCGCCAATGCGCGACAGGGTCAATTGACCGCAGGCAAACAAGGCCGACGTTCTGGCTCCAGGCTGGATGCGCATGAGGCATTTATCATCGGCCTGATCGATGTGGAGAAGGACATCACGCTCAACGAGATGGTTCTGCGCTTGAGCACGGATAAATCCGTATCGATCGGCCGTAGTGCTCTTGACGTGTGGCTTCGCAAGCGGGGCTGGACCTTTAAAAAAAGACCGCACATGCATTGGAGCAGGAGCGAGACGACCTTTTGAGCCAGCGTCAGGACTGGTTTGATGGCCAGCTCGATCTCGATCCCGCCAAGTTGGTTTTTATCGATGAGACCGGTCTTTCCACGAAGATGGCTCGACTGCGCGGTCGCTCCTTATGCGGACAACGCTGCCGGTCGGCCGTTCCCCACGGACACTGGAAAACCACGACCTTTACAGGCGCGCTCAGGCTCTCCGGCATGACGGCACCGATGGTCCTCGACGGCCCGATGAACGGTGCGGCATTCCTGGCCTACGTCGAACAGGTTCTCGTGCCGACGCTCAGTTCGGGTGATACTGTCATCATGGATAACCTGCCGGCTCACAAAGCCGATGGTGTCCGCCAGGCTATCGAAGCTGCTGGCGGCAGGCTGCTCTATCTCCCGCCCTACAGTCCCGACTTCAACCCCATCGAAATGGCCTTTTCCAAACTTAAAGCGCTTCTGCGCGCAAGAGCCGAGCGCTCCGTTGACGCCTTGTGGGATACCGTCGGCAAAATCGTCACGCTCTTCAAACCGCAGGAATGTGCAAACTACTTCGCGGCAGCCGGATATGACCCCGATTAAAATGGACGTGCTCTAGGTTCGATATTACACCTCAAACTAGCCACGGATTGGGGCCTCATATAAATATAGAACCGGGTCGCCAGCACATCTTCTTGAACAATTAAGAGCACGAGAATGTCTACAGAATTTTTGAAAAAGGCCGGAAAGGTTTTTACAGAATTGACGAATGTAGCCATTTTTTTGAGAGAAAAAGGTTTTCCTGAAAGAGCGCTTGAGTGCCTGTTTGTTTTGTCGGAGGGCGACTCCACCTATGAAACGGGCACTTATGCCTACGAGATAGGGCTTTGCTACGAAGTGCTTGGTGACGGCGACGAAGCAGCGAGATATTTCACCATTGCCGTTGAACAAAATCCAGCAGTCGCTGAATTCCGGTTGGCCGCTGAGCGGTTTGGACTATCACTACCACCTGATCCCGCCTCAACGTGAGTTTCCACGACTTAACAACAAGGCGCTGGCCTGGTCTCCACTAAGACAGTCGCGGACAATCAGCACAAAAAGCGGACGTCTGTCAGCGTTCGAAAATATCTTTCTCTATCAACGATTTGGCAATCACAGGTCTTCGGTTCGAATCCCATCAATAGCTAAACCGCTGATACGTACATGCATCCGCAAGGCTATTTCAGTCTTACCGGCCGGGGTTGTTATACCGACGACGGTGATCCTTCGCCGGTTCCAGGGGTATGGGGATCGTCGAAAAATTGGTGAGCGAGGAAGGCCACGTCGTGCAACTACTCTTCCGGTATGCGTGAACAAGGAACAAAGTTACAGTCCGTACCTGCTCAGCACTTGCCGGAGTAACAGCGGAAGGAGGCGGAGGCGTTCAATCGATTCAAGCCGGACATCGAGCCGGAATTATCACATTACATATACGAGCTTGGTCAAGCCGCTTCGGGGAAGACCTTTCGAACCAATAAGTCGATGTAGGCGTCATCGATCGGCGCATAGGGAATGAGCAAATGATAGTAGAATGCACCGAAGAGCAGATCAATTATGACGTCCTCTTCCTGAACTGGCAGGCTCTCGGCTTGCAAGGCCTTACGCGCTTCCTCACGTCGCGGTCCGACCCACCTTTCCCAGAATTCGCGCGCGAGATCCGGATCCGATTGCGCGGCTCCAATCAGATGGCGCAATAGTTCACGACGAGTCGGGTTGAGCGCCCGTGCTAAATCCCCAAGGACATTCCGAAACGTTTCGCGTAGGGTCGATCCCCTCCGATAGATGATGTCGGCTTGGATGTCCGCAAGAAACGCATCCATAATCAAAGCGGCGGCGTTGGGCCATCGCCTGTATATCGTTGTTTTTGCGATACCCGATGCATTTGCGATACCGTCGATCGTGACACGGCTTGGACCAAGTTCATGAGCAAGAGCCAATGCAGCCGCTTGAATTGAGGCGGTTGCGACGCTGCTCCTGGCCCGGCCCGTGCGTCCCTTCACGCCGATCGTCATTCGATTATATCTCCGTAAGCAAAGGAAATTTGCGCCTTTTGCGCTGGCTCTATCTAGAGCATTTCGCTGCCTCCGGCCATGAGTGACTAAAATGACCGAGCGCCAAGCGCAATTAATTGACAACGCTACGGAGCGTAGCGTAATAGTGCTCCGGGCGACCGGGCAGGACGCGTCGAGTTGGTGGTTTGGTCTGCGACTGAAACCGAAGAAGGTTGAGGTATCCCACGTCGTCGGATGAGGCTTCACTCGCCCTCGATCGACGGCCGGGCCAAATCGGTGGATCGTGATCTGAAATTATCAGATAATTTGGTGTGCAGATGGACAACGATAATAGCATTCACGCGGTTTGTGTTTACTGCGGATCTTCGGTTGGCAATGACTTGGCCTTCATGAACGCCGGCACGGAATTGGGACGAGCGCTGGCAGAAGGCCAGCTCAAACTAATCTATGGTGGCGGGACGGCCGGACTGATGGGGGCTGTTGCGCGTGGAACGCTCGATGCCGGCGGTCAGGTTGGCGCGATTATTCCGAGCTTCTTGATAAATCGCGAGGCAAACCAGGAGTCGTTGACGCTCTTCGAAGACCTGACGATTACGGACACGATGCATGAGCGAAAACATCGGATGTTTGAACGCGCAGATGCTTTTGTGGCACTCCCCGGCGGCCTCGGCACTGTCGAAGAAATTGTGGAGGTCATGACCTGGGGCCAACTTGGCCAACACTGCAAGCCGATCGTTCTACTCAACATAAACGGTTTCTGGAATCCGTTGCTTGCGTTGCTCAATCACCTGCGGGATACGGGGTTCATCCATAGCGACCACCTGCTTCGACTTATTGTCGTCGAACGGGTAAAGGATGTCGTGCCTGCGATTCTCGCTGCGGAATCTGCCGCCGGAGTTTCGTCTGAAGGCGAACCGATAATCGAGAGGCTGTAACATTTCGTCCAGCGTCGTAGGTGTACCTCAAGAGATGGCTGACAACCAAGAGGAAAGCCGTTGCTTACATACGGGCGCAATCGGGCTGTTCGTCTTATCTGACCTAGAAACCTGCGTGCCACAATGATGGTCGGTACGAGGTTCGTCTATCGAAGTCGGTCGCTCTCCTCGCTTCGGGACCCGACAATCGAATTCGTCGGCACAAACGAGACGACCGAATCAATGTCCTTCGTAATCATCAGAGCGCCGTTCATTGAAAGGGACCACGGGAAATCGTCTCGGCCAAGCCTCGAATTATGCGATCGCCGTTTGTCGCTTTCAATGATTCATACCATCGATACGTTGCAGTGGGGTCCTTGCCGTGAGTTGTATCGGACCGGGTCCGTGCCTTCATTACAAGCTCGTTTGCGCGCTGGCGCCTACGCTCCTGATAGCGATAGAGGGCGTCTTCCACGCCTAGCGAATGAGTCTGCAGCGTCATTGCAAGCATGACTGCGTCCTCTAACGCCATACAGCCACCTTGACCGATGTCGGGCGTCATACTGTGGGCTGCGTCGCCAAGTAGCGCGACCCTCCCTCTACAGAATTGTTCGATCGGCTCGATATCATGTATCTCGACTCTGTTTGTCGACGCCGGGTCGAGATTCTCGATGAGGGTCTGGACGGGTCCGGCCCAACCCTGAAAATATCTGCGTAAGTCAGTGCGCACTGTAGACCGATCTTCGCGCAACCCTTTGGGCAGCGGGACATCAAAGAAGAAATAAAACCTCTTTCCCGCGACGGGCATCAAGGATACTCGCTTCGACTCACCAACGAACATTGTCCACTGGTTAGGCGGTGCCACTGCCTCATCCACGGCAACCAAGCCGTTCCAGTTCACGTACCCGGCGTATTTGCGCTCGACAGCGAAACCAAGCACGTGATCGCGCACCCGCGAATGGGTCCCATCAGCGCCGATAAGAATATCAGCCTTAGCCTCTGTTCCATCTTCAAAGTAAGCGGTGACGAATTGGCCGTTGTCGTGTATTCGCACCAGACGTTTGCCCAAGGCTATATCGGTAAGACCAAACGCCTGCATCAGCATTTCTTGCAGGTCAGTGCGCGAAACGGGGTAGGGTCGTTCGCCCACGCGCGTTACTAGCGGCTCGAGGCTAAAGCGCGTAATTTGCTCACCACTAATTGCGTCCAGATAAGCCATAAAAGCCATATCACCGCCAATCCGCGCGATTTCACGATTTAGCCCGAGGTAGTTCAGGCATTTGATGCCATTCGACCAAAGAGAGATTGCTGCGCCGACCGGCTGAATGCTTTGAACAGCCTCGTAGATCTCGACTTGATGACCGAACTTGCGAAGAGCTATCCCGGCGCTCAGGCCGCCGATCCCCGCCCCAACGATGATAATTTTCACAGATAAAACTCGCTCAATTGAGTTGCCCTTTCGTGATAAAAAACTGTACGCACTGCGCAATTCATGGTCGAAGGACCTGACCTCACTCACCCGCTCAGCGCTAAGCGCAACGGCGTCTAGGCTGCTCCTTAGTTCGTGTAGCTCATTGTCACAGCTCTCAGCGCTCTGCGCTGCTGCGATTGTTGGTTAACCTCTTGACGACGGCGAAACAGCTAAGGGTCTCTTTAAAGCGTGCTTGTAAACATGGTCGGCTGAGAAGGGAGTTGCGCACAGACGCACGTCTAGAGCATCACGCAACGCATTTCCCAGAGCTGCGGCGACCGGATTGTAGGGGGCTTCGCTCATCGGCTTGGCGCCATTCACGCCCACGTCGTCAAACGTGTCTGCGAAGTAGACTTCTGTGCGCGGTATGTCGGCGAAAGTTGGAATATGGTATTCGCGAAATGAGGTACTAGTGATCCGGCCGTTCTCATCGACAATCAGCTTTTCATAGAGCGCAGCGCCTATCGCTTGAGCGACGCCTCCTTCCACCTGGCCACGGCATTGCATGGGATTGACGACGGTTCCCGCATCGGCCGCGTGAATGCTGCGCAATATTCGGATCTCGCCGTACCGGCGATGAACAGCGATCTCAAACGCCTGGACATTAAATGCAATGGAGCGCGGCGTACCGCCGCAGTATCCGGTGGCTTCGAGCAGCTTGCCCTTTTGTTCCGCCAAGGCCGCCAACTCAGCGAGAGCAATGCGCTGTCCGCGAGCTTGAACATGGCTGCTTGCCAGCCGACAATCGCTGATGGGAACTCCGGTTACCGATGATGCAAAGCCGAGCACAATGTCGGCCAAAGCTTGTGAAGCAGCTTGCGTTGCGGATCCGGCAACAACAAGACCGGTGCTGCCGTAGGCACCGCTGTCGTGCGGAACGAAGTCCGTATCAGACTGACGAATGCAAATTCGGCTTGCCTCTGTTGAAAGCGCCGATGCAGCAAACTGGCTGTGGACGGTCGTTGTTCCGTTGCCGAATTCCGCCGTACCGACATGAAGCTCGTAAGTGCCGTTCCTCGCTAACGCGATCTTGGTATGAGCAATATGCCCGCCCGGAGGGATGCTCTCGATCATTCCGACTGCCATACCCCGGCCAATCAGCCAATCGTTCGGAAGCACCGCCGGCTTTCCTTCGTTTAACGCCTGGTCCACCCTGTCGAGGCATTGATCAAGACCGTAGCTCCCCCACTGCAAATCGCCTTGATCGACATGAGACGATATCAGCGGGTCCCCCTTTTGTACCACATTCCTTCTGCGCATTTCAAAGGCATCGATCCCTAGACGTCGGGCGATCTCGTCAAGGGCAGACTCCACGGCGAAGCTGCTTTGTCCCAGACCGTATCCACGAAAGGCACCGCTCGGCATGTGGTTTGTGTACACGGCGTAGCTGTCAATCTTTTTGTTCTGGCAGCGGTAAAGCGCGATTGCCGCAGACGCGTGGTAAAGGACTGGCGGCGCATGGTTTCCGTAGGCACCCGTGTCCGAAAGGATATTCATTTGCATGGCGGTCAGCCGGCCGTCGCGACGGGCGCCGATCTTGACATGGACAGACATGGGGTGTCGGCTGGTTGATGACCTGAACTGTTCCTCTCTCGAATATTCAAGCTTGACCGGCTTGCCGGTCTTTAGGACGGCGAGAGCGACAATATCCTCAATAAGTGTTTCTTGCTTTCCTCCGAAGCCGCCTCCAACCCGACCAGCGACGACTCGAATCTTCTCCCGTGGCAGGCCATAGATCGCGGAGAGAGTATTGCGCGTTAGAAAGGGAACTTGAGTACTGGTCCGAATGTTCAGGCGTCGATCAGCGTCCAGCCAACCGATGGCGCAATGGGTCTCAAGATGCGCGTGCTGAACGCGCAGACTAACATAGGTATCCTCATAGATGATATCCGCATCGGCGAACCCAGAATCGACATCCCCAATATGACTATGAACCTCAGCCACAATGTTTCGCGCCGCGTTCGCGATCCGCGATTCCGGCGGCTTGTCGTGAACAATAGGCGCTCCCGGTTGCAATGCCTCTTCCGGTGAAAGAACCGCTGGGAGGATTTCGTAGTCGACCTGAATGAGTCCGCAGGCCGCTTCGGCAATTGCCTCCGAATCCGCCACAACGGCTGCCACCCGTTGCCCAACGAAACGCATTACAGGATCCAGGACGAGAGTGTCGTCCGGTTCCCTCGTATAGATCTCATGCCGACCGGTAGAAAAGTGCCGCCGCGGTGAATCCTCGTGCGTCAGAACGGCATGGACACCCGGCAGCGCCATGGCGTGGGATGTGTTGATGGCTTTTATCCTGGCCGATGCATGTGGGGAATAGAGCATCCTAAGGTGTAGCATGCCTTCCAGGTCGCCCTCAGGCACAACGTCCAGGGTAAAGCGTGCCCGGCCGGTGACGACCTCAGGACCTGCAGGGGCCGGTAAATTGCGACCGCAGGCAGCGCCCGGTTCACCATCTTCCACGTGTGCGATACCGGCGATGGAGTCCGCGATGGCGCGGTAACCCGTACACCGGCACAGATTGCCTTTAAGCGCTCGGGGAAGGTCCTGAAGTTGGGCTTGGTCGAGCGAGGCAGCGGTCATCACAATGCCTGCGGTGCAGAAGCCACATTGGAATCCCTGAGCTTGAAGAAAGGCGTGCTGCATTGGGTGGAGTTGGTCTGCTCCAGCCAGTCCTTCGATGGTGGTGACCGACTTACCCTGGGCCCGATAAGCTGGAAGCAGGCAGCTATGTATCGGTTTGCCGTCGAGATAGACCGTACATGCCCCGCAGTCTCCGGTATCGCAACCTTTCTTGACACCGAAATGCCCCAGCTCCCGAAGAAAGGTTCGTAGACACTGCCCGGTACGCGGTTCACTGTCGAATTCTTTGCCGTTTACTTGGAAACTCATACATCATCTCCAAACAGTTCGGACCGAATTTCCTCAGCAAATTCGATGGTGACGTGCCGCCGCCATTCTGGCCGGCCGTGCATATCGTTGTGGTAAAGATCGGGAGGAATGTGCTGATCTAGGCTAGCAATGAGCGCGGATGGAGAGGGCGGGCTCTCGAAAACCAGCCGAACTGGGCGAGACGTCGCAGCGGTTATGATTAGAATGAAACTGTTGTCGCCAGCAATGGCGCCAATCAGCAGAACGCCGGAGCGTCCAAGCGGGGTCAAGGAGGCGCGACGAAAAGCTGTGCGACGATACAGTGCTCTTACCGGAATTTCGACGCTGCGGAGGAATTCGCCGGGAAGCAGCGCGTTCGACTGAGGACCTTTTACGAATTCGACAATTGGGATCTTGCGTTGATGTTGGTCTCGAGTCGAAATGACACACACACCATCGAGAGCCCCTGTCAGCGAAATCATGGGGCCTGCCGGTAGGCTCATGCAGATATTCCCGCCCACGGTAGCCATATTCCAAATCTTGAAGGAGGCGAGAAAGGCGTCGCAACAGCTCTGGATAAGTTCTCCGATGCGCCAATCGGCGGGCACGTCGAACGCGCGAAGCTCGGCTACGGTGCATGTGGCCGCAATGGATAATCCCGCAGAACTAACCGTCAGCGGTTCCCATCGCATCTCCGTTAGGTCTACCATTCTCTTGTACTGGCGCTGAGGCTCAGAAAACAACCAAGTGCCGCCAGCGAGGAAGGTATCGCCTTCCAAGTATATGGGCACATCGGTCTCACTGCGTGGTCGAATAACGGACGATATGGTATGCAGATCCATGTGACGTAACCGATAAGTGAGTGAAAGCTTAAATCTGGGGCGACTCCGACGCGGCTAGTCGCGAGTTTTAGTAGTGTCTTCTAGTTGTGATCGCACGACTTATGAGGTCGGCGTGAACGCCGAGTATTTCGGCGTTCTGGATTTGACATCGCCAGATCGGAAATGTCTTGCTGGGTGGCCGACCGTTGGGCCGCCTTGACGGGGTCAAGGAAGGGGGATCTTGACCTCGTTCGCGGTTGCACCGAGGCGGGAAATGCTATTCCCGAACTGCCTGAGCGTTACGTCATCGGTATGCTGGCACCAGATGCTCGCGAAACCAGTAATCGTCCTCGGTCCCGCGAACCTCTCTTTCCCAGGGCGCGTTTGTGGGACGTGACGTTGGGATATTTTGAGAGCATTCATTTGCCAGCGCCCAGTCGAAATTCTTATGCACCCTGTTGTCACGCTGCAGCGGGTGCAGGTGCTGCATAGATGCTTGCAGGTCGTGCGAGTCCCAGATTTTCTCTCAACGTTTTGCCCGCGTAGTCGCTGTGAAAGAAGCCTCGACGTTGAAGCTCTGGGACCACGTGATCCACGAAGTCCGTCAGACCGCCGGGAAGATAATAGGGCATCAGCGCGAAGCCATCAGCTGCGCCCTCTTCGACCCAACGTATCATTTCGTCAGCAACCTGTCGCGGACTGCCGACAAGGGTAAGATGACCGATCATCGTCACGACGCTTTGCATGGCCTCGCGGAGCGTCAATCGCCGGCCGTTTCGTTCAAAGTAAATGCGGTTGCGGGCGGCGGCTTTGTCGATTTCGGGATCCGCCGGTATAGGAGCGTCCAGTTCCAGTCCGCTCAGATCGTAGCCGCCCATTTTTTGTGATAGGTAGCCGAGCGCCTCTTCGGGTTCTAGCGAAGCAAGCACACGCCCCAGCTTCTTGTTCGCCTCCTCTTCGGTCTCGCCCACCACCACCGAAAGCCCTGGCAGCAGCGAAAGCTCTTCCCGACGCCTTCCATATTTCTCCAGGCGACCCTTGATGTCGTTATAGAAGGACTTCCCGATGTCGATCGTCGGCGTCTTGACATACATGATGTCGGCCCATCGGGCTGCCATCTCGTAACCGGCATCGGAGGCGCCAGCCTGGCAAACAAGTGGACGTCCCTGAACTGAGCGCGGCAAGTTAAGCGGCCCACGCACTTGGAAGTGCTCGCCGGAGTGGTTCAGGCGGTGCGCTTTTTCCGGATCAAAGTAGAGCCCGCTTTCCTTGTTTCGAGGGAAGGCGTCGTCGTCCCAGCTATCCCAAAGGCGAAGCACGACGTCCATATGTTCGCGTGCCCGGGAGTAACGCTGCTCGCTGCTCAGCTGTGCTTGAAGGTTGAAATTCTGAGCCTCGGCCGTGGTGCCGGACGTGATCGCGTTCCATCCGGCGCGGCCTCCAGAAATGTGATCAAGAGAGGCAATCTGCCGAGCGACGTTAAACGGCTCGCTGTAGGTCATTGAGACCGTGCCGATAAGCCCGATATTGCTAGTTTTGACCGCTATCGCAGAGAGTGCCGTCATCGGTTCGAAGGAGACGGCATTCCCATTCTTCCGAGTGCCCTGAAGGTCAAGCCCATCGTCCTTGATCCCCAGGCTGTCCGCGAGGAAAACAGCATGGAATTTGCCGCGTTCCGCCTCTTGAGCACAATGGGTCAGGTAGTCGAGATCCATGTCGCCGCAGGCGCGCCCATACTCATAGCGCCATGTGTTGCTGGGAGCGTTAAGAAGAGTCACCAGGATCATCGCGATCATTCCTTTATTTGGAGAGCAGCAGTCTGAGAATTCGAGACGATCGGCTGTGCTCATCGACGTCATGTTCGTAGTCTAGATGCGATTTTCCGCTGCCAACAAGAATAATTATTAGTTATAAGTGATGCCCAATGGGCAGCACAGATTCGATGGGAGTATGAATTGCATTTGCACAGCAGCAATCTTCGGTACCTTGATGAGGTTGTAAGGTGCGGCTCGATCCGGAAAGCGGCCGCAAAGCTAAACGTGGCGTCATCGGCCGTGAACAGACGCATCTTGAAGCTCGAGGCGGACTTAGGGACGCCGCTGTTCGAGCGAAATCCGAGAAAGCTCCAGCTGACTGCTGCCGGCGAAATCCTGATCCATCATGTCAGGCGCACGCTTCAAGATCTCGAGCGAGCCGAGTCTGAAATCGAGGAGCTTCAGGGATTGAGACGGGGCAGTGTCGAGATTGTTGCGATTGAAGGCGTGGGAATGGGTCTTCTTACGTCGGTGATCAAGGGCTTTCGCCAGCGCTATCCGCGGGTTGCTATCTCACTGAACATCACGCAATCAAGCCTAGTCCCGGCAATTCTGGCAAATGGCGATGCCCACTTGGGAATAGCCTTCAACACACCCGACATTCCTGGGTTGAAGCGGTTGGCGTCGGCGACTTTCGGCATCGGCGCGATCGTCGCACCAGATCATCCACTGGCTGGAAAGAAGGGCGTGCGCTTGGCCGACTGCGTGCAATATCCCATTTGCATGGCGGATCAGACCATATCGGCAGCCCCTATCGTGCATGCTGCTATGTCGCGCGCTTCCCTGGAACTTCACCCTGCAATCGCATGCAACTCGGCCGAGGTGATCAAGGCCATGGTCCGTGAGGGTTTGGGCCTCGCATTGAAAAGCGCGGTGGGGCTCGAGCGCGAAATCGCCAGTGGTGAACTCGTTTTTGTGCCTTTGCGTGAGAAGCTGGAACAGCGGTTGTTCCTGCTGCACAAGACTGACCGCGATCTTCCCGTTCCTGCGGTTGTTCTTATCGAGTGGCTGCGAAAAGCCATGTTCGAACTGGAGATAGAATTGGGCACTCGTCAGGACAGCAACCCGGCAACAGTCCTGTGAAGGTCAGACCTTGTGGTAGCGCCGATCAAAATAGAACAGGGCCTGCCCATCGGCGGTCCAACGCAGCGACAATACTTCGCACAGCAGGACATCGTGTGTGTGTCCGTTCGCGACCGATGTAATTTTACAATCGAAGGAAACCAAGGCTGATTCAAGCATCGGGCAACCAGCGGCGGATGGCGTCCAGTTGGCCGCCGCGAAACGCTCCGCGACGGGTGTTTTGCCGCCGAAAAGGCGGCTTAGTTGATCGTGATGGCCGCCGAGCACGTTAACACACAGTTTCCCATTTGCTTTGATAGCTGGATAGGCCGAGGAGGCGCGGTTCAAACAAACCAGAAGGGTAGGGGGGGTGTCCGATACACTGCAAACCGCCGTAGCTGCAAATCCTGCCAATCCGCCGGGGCCATCGGTAGTTACAATGTTGACGGCCGCTCCAAGTCGGGCCATCGCGTTGCGATATTCGTCGCGCCTCTCATCGGTAGAGGAGGCTGTATCGGTGATGGTCGCATTGGTCAAAATGAACTGCCTCGTATGTTTTTCCAAATGGTGACGCTCAGGCGTTCACGGTGGCAAAGCCGTGAGTTGTCGTCAGCAGAGACCATCCAGCATCAAAGTCGCAATGATAGGCTCGTTCTGGTGATTTTCCGACCGCTGGATTGTCGACCACAGATGTCTCTAGCTGCCCCTGTAGGTGGTATAGCCAAACGGCGAAATCAGGAGCGGCACATGGTAGTGAGCCGCCACGTCGACGACACCAAATCGGATTGGGACCAGATCAAGAAATGGAGCTTCAACGCCGGCGCTGTCGCGAAGATACTTTCCGAAGTGGAACACGAGTTCGTAATGTCCTGCGGCCATCTCTGCACTACCCAGTAATGCGCCATCAACCCGCCCGTCACTGTTGGTTACAACCGTCCTCAGCTTCGCCCAGTTGTCTCCTTCAATTCTGTAGAGATCGATCTGCATTCCTTCAGCAGGAACACCTCGTGCGGTATCCAATACGTGCGAAGAGATACCGCTCATGATGCCCATCCCGTCCCGCGCAACCTACCACCATTCGGATCTGTCCGTGCCCGCATTAGCTCTGCCGCCTTCTCGCCAATCATAAGGACGGTCGCCATCGTGTTTGCGGATGGTAGTGTGGGCATAACCGATGCATCAATCACCCGTAACGAGGATAGGCCGTGAACGAGCAGATCTGGGCCCACCACAGCCATAGGATCGTCTGATGGGCCCATTCGAGCAGTGCCAACCAGGTGACCAGCTGAAGCGCCGTACCGATAGGCGTAGTCAAGCACCGCATCATCAGTCTCGATCCGGGAACCAGGCAGAAGCTCCTCAACAAAATATTGTTTCAGAACCGGCCCTTGCAGAACCTGACGAGCGAAACGAAGACCTGCCAGCAAAACATTTCTGTCGCCTTCATGGTCCAGGTAATTGGGCTGGACGAGTGGCGATACGTCGATATCGTCAGAGGTCGCATGGACAAAACCGTGGCTCTGAGGGCGATGTTGCCAGACCCCGAGAGATATGCCCGGAGCCGTATCGAGCACGCCATAGGCGCCAATTTTATAACTCGCTGGCGCGAAGACGCCCTGCAGATCAGGCTCAACAAGGTTGGTGTCCGACCTAAAGAACAGATTGATAAGCGATGGGCTAACACCCAGAACACTCGGCTGCCTGAAAACCCACCGCAGCACTTGCATCGCCAGACGGCGTCCTTGGGTCAACTCGTTGATTGTCGTGCCCCCACGAACACGGGCAACGGTGCGAATTACATAGTGATCGCGCAGATGTTCACCCACACCGGGTAGGGGATGGGCAAGCGGCACCCCGATCTTCGAGAGCAGGTTTGGGTCGGCTATTCCGGACACTTGTAAGAGCCGGGCAGTGTTTACTGTGCCGGCAGCAAGCACCACTTCTCGAGCCGCCGATATCGTTGCGGGCAATGTCGATTTTGGGCGGCGAACCGCCACACCCACAGCTGTCTTTCCGTCAAGTAAGATCTTCGTCACCGTCGTCGACGTCATGACCTTTAGGTTGCTTCGACCGCGAACGGGCTTGATATACGCTCCAAAAGCAGTTGTTCGACGACCTCGCTCGATGAATCGTTGGCAGTAGCCCACTCCCTCCTGCGTTGAACCATTGTAGTCAGCGTTGTGCTGGAACCCCATGGCGATAGCGTTGTCGATGAACGCGTCGCAAATGTCATTGCGCCAGTCATTTGGGGTGATGCCCAGCGGCCCGCTATCCCCGCGCAACCCTTCCGGATTTGAACCAAACCACTTTTCCGATTTTTTAAAATAAGGAAGTACGTCGGCGAAGGCCCAGCCACGATTGCCGAGACTTGCCCACCGATCAAAATCAGACGGCAAGCCCCGGGTATAAACCATGCCGTTGACAGCGCTCGAGCCACCGAGCACGCGGCCTTGCTTTATAACCAGGGCTCTGTTGTTCGTCCTTGAGGTCGGCATGGTTTCGAATCGCCAGGTCAAGTTTGGGTTTTCGAGCGTTTTGATGAAGCCGGCCGGCATTTTGATAAAGGCGTGCGTGTCTGGAGGGCCGGCCTCAATGAGACATACAGAAACCCTGGGATCCTCTGTGAGACGGTTGGCGACGACGCACCCGGCTGGTCCGGCCCCAACAACAATATAGTCGAACTTCATCGTCATCGCCTCGCCGGTCATGAGTATGCCGCCGAGATGAATTTCTTCCGCTGATAGGTCTCCAGACCTTCAATGCCCCCACCGAAGCCGTAGCCACTCATCTTGAATCCACCAAACGGCGTTTCGGGAGTGGACAGGACCATGCTGTTAATTCCGATCAGGCCGCAATCCAACCTTCCTGCGGTTCGGCGAGCAAGAGCAAGATCCTGCGAGAAGATGTAGCCTGCGAGGCCGTAGTCGGTGTTGTTTGCGATGTTCACAGCTTCGTCCTCATCATCGAAAACAATGACCGGTGCAACGGGGCCGAACGACTCTTCAACGAGTATCCGAGAATCTGGATGGAGATTGCTGATGACAGTTGGGAGGTAGAAAGAGCCTGCTCGGTCGAGCGGCTGCCCCCCGCAGTGTACCTTCGCTCCCTTGTTGACGGCGTCGTTTACGAGCGCCTCAACGGCCGCTAGGCGCTTGCCATTTATCAGCGGTCCCATATTGATGCCTGGATCAGCACCCCTGCCGACTTTGATGCTCTCAGCGAACATCGTCAACGCACCAATGAATTCATCGGCAATACGCTGGTGAACGAGGAAACGGCTGGGGGCGATGCAGTTCTGTCCGGCATTCCGGAATTTGATGGCGGCGGTCTTTCGCACCACTTCATTCACATTGACATCACCAAAGACGATGACCGGGGCGTGCCCACCAAGTTCCATCGAACACCGTTTGAGATGGGCGGCGGAAAGAGTTTGAAGACGTATCCCAACAGGCACAGATCCCGTGAAACTCACTTTCTGAATAATTGGAGACGCCAGAAGATGGATCGAGACTTCGTCCGGAACACCAAACACGATGTTCCAAACGTCAGGGGGAAGACCGGCTTCCAGGAAGCGCTCTGCAATTGCTACAGCGGTCTCAGGCGTTTCTTCGCTGGGCTTTGTGATGATCGAGCATCCCGCCGCAAGGGCCGCTGATACTTTCCGAAGTACGTTGAGCGCGGGTAAGTTCCAAGCGACAAAAGCGGCTACTGGACCGACCGGTTCAACGACAACCATTTGATCCACGTCTGGTGTCCCAGCTGGGACAATGCGGCCATAGCTCCGCCTACCCTCGTCGGCACACCACTCGAGGTTCTCTATGGCTCCTCCGATCTCTCCCTTCGCCTCGGAAATGGTCTTGCCCGCTTCACGACTGATAATGTCTGCAATGAGATCTCGATCCCGTCGGATAAAGGTAGCCGCTTGGCGCAATATTCTTGCTCGCTCAGCTGGAACTGTCCTTCGCCACATCTCGAATCCTTTCCGGGTTGATGCCAGAGCTTCCTCGAGATCTTGAGTGTCCGCCAGAACAACCTCTGCATGGGGCTCGCCGGACGATGGATCGAATACGGACTGAACTCTGCGGGCTTCGCGGTCGACCCACTTGCCCCCGATCAGCATTTTGATGGTGCTCATTGCCCTATCCTTCACACGATGCTGTAGCTGGCTTCGACACTATCAATGAGCGACGCTGCTCGAAGGTGCGCACGGCATCGCACGGGGTCCTGTGCAATCTCCCGCAAAGTCGCGAGATTTCTGCGTCTCACCTCAGGATCCCGTTCCTCAAGCTGTTTCTTGTTGCGAATGGTCTGCGCCTGGATGAAGTCGACTGCGACCGTGCGGCGCTGGCGATCATATAGGCCGAGCAACTCTTCGCTCGCCTGACCTCGCCAGACGCGCGCGAGTTTCTCTGAGAGATTAATGGCGTCATGGATGCCGCCATTCATCCCCATCCCGCCAATTGGATTGTTCAGATGTGCCGCATCGCCGACCAGAATAATTGGACCGCTCAAGAACGTTCTGGCAACTCTCTGGTGAACGCTGTAGATTGCGGATGACGCAATTTCGTAGTCATGATCCGAAGGCAAAAACCTTTTCAGTCTGCCCTGAATGTTGGTCGGATCGAGTGCTTCCTCGTTCGTTTCCGCGATCTTGGCGGGAAACACCACGCGCCATAATCCCGGAGGGCCCTCACCGGTGACCTTGAACAGGTTGCACCATTCTTCCGGGTCGGAGAAGAAGTTCCGGAGTGCGTAAGCTGAATTGCCTGCCGCAAAGTCGAAAGGCGTCATCACCTTGAGAAACCGTTCTTCGTATGTAAAGCCATCAAAAGCTATACCAGCCGACTTGCGCACGGCGCTGCGCCCGCCATCAGCTCCGACCACAAATGAACCGACGAAGTGCATTTCCTTGCCGTCCACGTCACGTGCAGTCACTGCTGGCGTTCCACCCACGTCCACGTCGACCACCTCGACGCCCAGGTGAATTTCTACGTCTGGCATCGATCTTAGGTCTTCCAGGAGTAGGCGTACAAGCTTGTAGTGCTCATACTGCAGGACGAAGGGATATCGTGTGTCGGCAGCCAGGACGGACATGTCGAAATCGGCAATCACCTCGCCAGTGACTCGATCCCAATGCCGGACCACGCTCGAACGAAGGCCTAACGGCATAATGCGTTCAGTGACCCCGAGTTCGTTGAGCATCTCGAGGGTAGAGGGGTGGATCGTTGCTGATCGTTGGTCGAGTTCGGGGGAGATGTTCTTCTCAAGGAGAACAATCGGGATTCCTTGCTGCGCCAACGCTACCGCAAGCACCGTTCCGACAGGCCCCATACCGACAATAATTACCGGCAATCTATCAACCATGCAAACCATCCGACTGTAATTGTCAACCTGACGATGTCCCAGGTTGCTTGCGGGCTGTTGCCCGATCCTGGTGAACCTTAAGGGGACAAAGTCGATGCCACAAAGAACAATTATTAGCCATAGGCGATGCCGGTTGGGCATCATTCAAAGGTGCGGGGCGCAAAGCACCTTTGCTTTCGAGGGCGTGGCGGCAATTCGCGTGGCTTCCACGCCTCGAAGTCGGGGCATAAGCCAGCCAACGCGCTTCGAAATCACCGCGCACCCTTCTCGATTGAGTGCGCTTGGCTTGGCGATTGCTCGGAAGCGGTCTTGTATTTTCAGTGCGAAGAACTAATCCGTTGGCGGGGCGGCCGGTGTCCACAATCTGGCTCTGACGCGGGATTTGCTTACTTGCGGCTCCTTACTTGCTCCGATCAATCGCACCACAGATGATCGAGTTTTGCGTTGCTCTAAATCTAATGAGTCTTTGGCGCGTGATATTCCTTCAGTTGGTCCATTAGATACAATGAGATAGGTCACTTTTCTGTGTCGTTCTCAACGCCGCCAGCAAAGCATGCTGCTGTCAGGACAATGTTAGCCTCAAGCTAGCTGTTGAGCCGACGCGCAGCCAAATTTAAGCGAGGTCAGCGCCATCCTGGTAACGAATGTTGCCGCTGTGCAAGTGACCACCAACTTCGCGCAGGTAGCGCGGAGTGCTGCCCATCCAGCATCATTCATAGCTAAAAATTGTTCTAGGCGGCATCGAAAAAGGTTTGCTAGATCATTCTTGCCAATTCACATGATGCTGCGGCGCTGCCACCGGAAGCAATTGCTACTCATCTGCGATTACCCTGAATGCACATCGATTTCCGCGGTACTTGCCAGATCAAGCCCCGTCGGGAACGCGTGATCTAATGCGCCGCATCAGGTGCACCGGACTTCGATACGAGGGCCGATTATGTGAGGCGTAATTGGATAGTAGGGGATACTTGTCAGATCCTGCCGCTCCGTGGGTATGTCATCGGAGCCTTACTGACCGGATCGCCATCATGAGTAGTGTAATTGGCATGCCTTTTGCAACTTCGGTGCTCCCATTGGGTGGAGCTGCAGACAGAAAAGAGGGGAACGTGTCGTCATCTGATGAGCCGCACGCCGATGCGTTGCTGTCGATCCGCAAGCTAACGAAGCTGTTTGGCAGCTTTGCTGCCTGCAACGAAATCAATCTAGATATCCAACCTGGCGAAATCCATGCGCTGCTCGGTGAGAACGGCGCAGGCAAGTCGACACTGGTGAAGATGCTGTTCGGCGTATTGGAGCCGACTACTGGACAGATTATCTGGGAAGGCAATCCCGTCTCGATCAGCTCTCCGCGCTCTGCCCGCCATCTCGGCGTCGGCATGGTGTTCCAGCATTTCTCCCTGTTCGAAGCGTTGACGGTTGCCGAAAACATTGCGCTGTCGCTCGATGACCGTATTCCGATCGCCAAGATTGCCGAGGAGACCGTGGCCTTGTCGCAGGCCTATGGCCTGCCGCTCGATCCCCACGCCCAGGTCGCCGATCTCTCGGTCGGCGAGCGCCAGCGCATCGAGATCGTCCGGGTCCTGCTGCAAAACCCCAAGCTGATCATTCTCGACGAACCAACCTCGGTGCTGACGCCGCAGGAGGCCGATCGGCTGTTCGAGACGCTGTTCAAGCTGAGGGCCGAAGGTCGGTCGGTTCTTTACATCAGCCATCGCCTCGAGGAGGTGCAACGCATCTGCGATCGCGCCACCGTCCTGCGTCACGGCAAGGTTACTGGCGCCTGCGAGCCTAGGCAGGAAACCACCGGCTCTCTGGCGCGGATGATGGTCGGCAGCGATGTCGCCAGCATCAGGCACGACGATCGCCGCGAGAAAGGCAAGATCCAGCTGGAAATTGCAGGTCTTTCGGCGCCGGCTCGCACGCCCTTTGCGATTTCGCTCAAGGACGTGTCGCTGCGGGTGCGCACCGGCGAGATTCTGGCGATCGCCGGAGTTGCCGGCAACGGGCAAGGCGAGCTTTTCGACGTGATATCGGGCGAATTTCCGGTACCGGTCGACGATCTGATCGACATCTGTGGCGAAATGATCGGCACGCAGGGCATCAACGCGCGGCGGCTGCTTGGGGCGGGCTTCGTCCCGGAAGAGCGCCATGGCCACGCTGCCGTCACCGGCATGAGCCTTTCAGATAATCTGGTCCTGGCGCGCAGCCAATCCGATGCCAAGGCATTTCTCGGCGGCGGCTTTCTCAACATCATCCGCCGTGGAGTGGTGAAGCAGGCTGCCAAGCGCATCTCGGCGGAAATGGACGTTCGCAAGAGCGGCGAGGATCCGAATGCCGGATCGCTGTCGGGCGGCAACCTGCAGAAATTCATCGTCGGGCGTGAGCTGGACCGGCAGCCGACAGTGCTTGTGGTCAACCAGCCGACCTGGGGCGTCGATGCCGGTGCTGCCAGCCGCATCCGCCAGGCCATCGTCGATCTGGCACGCAACGGTTCCGCGGTGCTGGTGATCAGCCAGGACCTGGACGAGATCTTCGAAGTGGCGACGGACATCGCCGTCATCTCGGACGGACGTCTTTCGGCAGCCTACCCGGCTCGGGAAATGACCCGTGAAAAGATCGGCCTGCTGATGGGCGGGACACATGGAACGACGACCGAAGCGGAGCCAGCCCATGCGCATTGAACTCGAAAAGCGCCGCAACGTCTCGAAGCTCTTCGGTTTCGTATCGCCTTTGCTGGCTCTGTTGCTAACGCTGAGTGCCGGCGCGATCATGTTCCTGTTTCTTGGCAAGGCGCCCCTGGATTCGCTATACGCACTTCTGGTCGAGCCGCTGTTCGATCCGTGGTCGCTGAACGAACTCGCCCGCAAGGCGGGTCCGCTGATCCTCATCGCCGTCGGGCTCTCGGTCTGTTATCGCTCGAATAACTGGAATATCGGTGCCGAAGGCCAATACAGCGTCGGCGCCATCTTCGGCTCGATCATACCGGTTTATTTCTATGGCTGGTCCTCACCGATGGTCTTGCCGCTGATGTTGCTCATGGGCGCCATAGGCGGCGGATTGTTCGCAGCCATTCCGGCGCTGCTGAAGACGCATTTCAACACCAACGAAATCCTGACCAGCTTGATGCTGACCTACATGGCGCAGCTTCTGCTCGACTGGATTACCCGTGGTCCGTGGCGCAATCCCGACGGACATGGCTTCTACGGTACGCGCGATTTCACGCCCGACCAGACCCTCCCGCCGATCTGGGACGATGCGATCAGCGCCCACTGGGGCTTCATATTTGCGGTTATAGCTGCAATCCTGATCTGGTTTATGATGCGCTACACCCTGAAGGGCTTCGAGGTGGTGGTTCTCGGCCATTCGGAACGGGCAGGGCGGTTTGCGGGCTTTTCGCCGAAGAAGATGGTGTGGTTTGCGTTCATTCTTTCCGGCGCGCTGGCAGGCCTTGCGGGCATTTCGGAAGTTTCAGGTTCGGTCGGGCATCTGCAGCCGGATATCTCTCCAGGCTATGGCTTCACTGCGATCATCGTCGCCTATCTCGGTCGCCTCAATCCGCTCGGGATCATAGCATCCGGCCTGGTGCTGGCGCTGACCTATATCGGCGGGGAGGCGGCGCAGCTGTCGATCGGTGTTTCCGAAAAGGTCACCCGCGTCTTCCAAGGCTTCCTGCTATTCTTCGTGCTGTCCTGCGACACGCTTATTACCTACCAGATCCGGATTGTCTGGTCGCGCGTGCGCCGCAAAGCGGGAGCCACCGCATGACATTTTTCGAAGCTGTTCTTCTGACAATCATCACGGCATCCACGCCGCTGGTCATTGCCGCCATCGGCGAACTGGTGACCGAACGCTCAGGCGTGCTAAACCTCGGTGTCGAGGGCATGGTCATCATCGGCTCCGTCAGCGCCTTCGTCGCTGCTCAGATGAGCGGCTCGGCCTATGTAGGGCTTCTGGCGGGCGTCGGCGGCGGAGCAATCTTCTCGCTGCTCTTCAGTTTCCTCACCCTGACGCTCGTCGCCAATCAAGTTGCCACGGGACTGGCGCTCACCATCATCGGTCTCGGTGCTTCGGGCATGATCGGCGAGGCCTATGTCGGTGTTCCCGGTGTTCGCCTGTTGCCGCTCGAAATCCCCGTGCTTTCGGACATTCCCTATATCGGCAATATCCTGTTCAAGCAGGATATAATATTCTACCTGTCGATCGTGCTGGTCGTCGCCGTGAACTGGTATCTCTTCCACACCCGCTCCGGCCTGAAGATGCGCGCCATCGGCGACAGCCACAGCTCGGCCCATGCGCTCGGCATCAACGTCATCCGCACCCGCTATCTGGCCATCATGTTCGGCGGCGCCTGTGCCGGTCTGGCGGGTGCGCAGCTATCGCTGATCTACACGCCGCAATGGACGGAGAACATGTCCGGCGGCCGGGGATGGATCGCGTTGGCGCTGGTCGTGTTCGCCTCATGGCGTCCATGGCGGATCCTTGCCGGCGGCTATCTGTTCGGCGCAGTCACGATCCTGCAGCTGCATGCCCAGGCCTTCGGCATCGGCATTCCGGCACAGTTCCTGTCCATGCTGCCCTATGCTGCGACAGTCGTCGTTCTCATCATCATTTCCCATAATCGGCGTGCGACCTTGGTCAACACGCCGGCATCGCTCGGCAAGACCTTCGTGCCGGACCGGTGACAAAAGACGCCAAAAGACGGGTTTCCGAAAACGTCACAACCAAAAAGGGGTTCCTATGAAGAAACTAACAATTGCACTGGCTGCGACCGCAGCCCTAATCCTCGGCTTCGGCACAGTTGCCGAAGCTGCTGGCAAGACGAAGGTCTGCTTCGTCTACCCTGGCTCGCGCACCGATGGCGGCTGGTCGCAGGCTCACGATATGGGCCGCATGGCCGTCGAGAAGGAATTCGGCAGCAAGGTCGAAACAGCCTACCTCGAAAACATCGCAGAAGGCCCGGACTCTGAGCGCGCCATCGAGCGCATGGCCCGTTCCGGCTGTAACCTCGTCTTCACCGCCTCGTTTGGCTACATGGACCCGACGATCGCCGTCGCCAAGAAATTCCCGAACGTGAAGTTCGAACATGCGACGGGTTTCAAGACTGCCACGAACATGGCAACCTACAACTCGCGTTTCTACGAAGGCCGCTATATCGCTGGCGTTATTGCCGGCAAGGTATCGAAGAATGGTGTAGCCGGTTACGTCGCCACCTTCCCCATTCCGGAAGTGGTCATGGGCATCAACTCATTCGAGCAGGGCGCTAAGTCCGTCAACCCGAACTTCAAAATGAAGGTCATCTGGATCAACACCTGGTTCGACCCAGGGAAGGAAGCCGATGCTGCCAAGGCGCTGATCGACCAGGGCGCCGACGTGTTGACCCAGCAAACCGATTCCACTGCACCGATGCAAGTTGCCGAACAGCGCGGCATCCCGGCATTCGGCATGTCGTCCGACATGATCAAGGCCGGCCCGCACGTCCAACTGACCTCCCTCGAGGATACCTGGGGTCCGTATTACATCTCCCGCGTTAAGGCGCTGATGGACGGCACCTGGAAGTCCCAGCAGAACTGGGACGGTCTGAAGGACGGCATCCTGACGATGGCGCCCTATACCAACATGCCTGACGACGTGAAGAAGCTGGCCATGGATACCGAAGCCGGCATTAAAGCGGGCTCGATTGCGCCGTTTACCGGCCCGATCAACAAGCAAGATGGCACACCTTGGCTCAAGGCAGGCGAAAAGGCTGATGACAAAACCCTCCTTGGCATGAACTTCTACGTCGAAGGCGTTGACGACAAACTGCCGGAGTAATCCAGAGAGATAGCATCCGGCTGGCCAGGCTACAGGCGCGACCATATCTGCGCTGCTTTGAGCAGCGCATTTCGCCAAGACCCAATGACGACCGGTTGGAACGCGAGGTGCGCGATGGCACAATCGACAGAAGCGAAACCGGATCTGTGAAACATGTGACCACAAAAAAAGGTGTCCAGTAACTCGGAAATTGAGCGCACGAAGTAGCGGCGCTCTCCAATCAAACGAAAGCGCGTGCCACAGTTTGATACCGAAAGCACCTCGAACTTGAAACAAATTGGGTGGTGGTTCCATAAATCGTTATGCCTCAACGCTTTGATTTGGTCGGAGCAGCGACGCGTTTCGTGAGGATCGACAGTTCGAGTCCTTTCAAGGCGAAGGCTGACTGATAGGATTTTCCTGCTTGGAGGCTCCTGTCGAGGTCAGCGCGGAACAATGGTACAGGCCCGGGGCAAGCCGGCCGCGCTGCCCCACAGTTCGATCGACTCTGGGACAGCAAAGTGCAGGACATAACCCGGGTTTAAGATCAGATCACGCGACCTAGGAAGTCGTGAACGCGGCTGGCGATCTCGTCACTCTTGTCGGCAAGGGCACAGTGGCCGCTGTCGAGCAGATGAAGCTCGGCCTTCGGCAGAACCGTGAGGTATTTCTGCTGGTTGTCGCCGTTGAACAGAATGTCGTTCTTGCCGGTCACGATGAGTGTCGGTGGCTGTTGTGCCTTCAGGAAGTTCTGGGCGTTCTGAAGCACCGGGCCATTGGTGCGGATATCGTAGAGCAGGTCAAGCGAGGCATCGCCGGCGCCGGGACGCAGCAGCATGGCGTATTCCGACTGGTACTGTTCGGGGTCGATTGTCGACGCATCGCTGACGCCGTTGACATAGAGGCCGCGGACAACGTCGAGCGTGTGATAATGCTCGCCGGCCTTCTGGCGGCTGTCGGCAGAACCGGTCTGCCAGTAGGGCACGATCGGTCCGAACCACGGGCTTTCGGCAAAGAACAGCGGGTTGTTCTGTGCGATCAGCGCCTTCATGCGGCCTGGCGACTTCATGGCGACGCGGTAACCAACGAGGCCGCCGAAGTCGGTCGCATAAAGGGCGTATTGCTTGATGCCGACCTTGTCGACGAACTTGCCAACCACTTCGCCAAGGTTGTCGAAGGTGTATTTAAAGCTCGAATTGGAGGGAATGCCGCTGTTGCCGAAGCCCGGATAGTCCGGTGCGAAGACATGATACTTGCCAGCCAGCTCGTCGATAAGCTCGCGGAACATTGCCGACGATGACGGCCAGCCGTGCAGCATGAGGACAACGGGCGCACCCGGCTTGCCCGCCTCGCGGTAGAAGACGGAGACACCGTCGATATCGACGGTCTTGTAGTGGACCTGAGCGGCGGACTTGCCCGGAAGCGCAGCCTTTGTCTCAGGGGTGTTGGACTTGGCGAGGCTGGAGGTGGCGCTGGCTGCAATCACGGCTGCCGAACCAGCGAGGACACTCGTAGCGAAAAAACGACGTGTGATCATGATCTCATTTTCCTTGGGGGTGTTTAGGACTGAGTCTTTGAGAATTTCTGTCTTCAGGTTTCAGCCGCCGAGGTGCAGCGAGCGGTACTCAAGCGCACGGTTGTCGGTCGCCCAGAGCTGTTCTGCCTGCTGTGCCATTGGGTCGGGGAAGATGTATGTCTGTCCCTCCGCGATGCCTTTCACAATATTGGCAGCCGCAGATTCCGGGGTTGTCTTGTCCGGATAGGGAACGACCTTTGCGAGGTCGGTATCGATCGGTCCCGGATAGATGCCGATAACCGTGACGTTGTGCTTTTCCATGCTGCCGCGGAGCGACTGCGTGAGCGAATGCAGGGCAGCCTTGGACGCCGAATAGCCAGCCATCAACGGTACGGCAGACAGGCCGACGACGCTGCTGACATTGGCGATCGTGCCGGAGCGGCGCGCCACGAACTGCGGCGTGAAGGCGCGCATGACGCGCAGCGTACCGAAGTAGTTGGTGCGCATGTCGTCTTCGATCGCGGTCCAGTCGCTGTCGGCATAGTTACCAAAGGCGAGCGTGCCGGCGTTGTTGACCAGAATGTCGACATCCGGAGCGGCGGCTGCCGCGGCGGCGACGGAAGCGTCGCTCGTAATGTCGAGTGGAAGCGGGATAACCCGGGCGTCGTCAAAAGACGGAAGGCTGTTCGGATCGCGTGCGGTGGCGTATACCTTCGCCGCACCGGCTTTGAGCAGCTCCTTGACGGTTGCTGCGCCAATGCCGCGATTGGCACCGGTCACCAGCACTACTTTGTTCGAGATGGTCACGATTTTCTCCTTATGACCGCATTGGTTTTGACGAAGTTCTAAGGTCCCTAAAGCGAGGCGAAGGGAGCTCGATAGAGAATTGGGAAAGGGAAGTGTTGTCGGCGCTCTAAGAGAGCGTGATGGCCTCGAGGTCTAGCCGGAAAATTGACGGCGCCCTCAGGAGCGTCTGGTCGTTCGCGTCCCGGAAGACGACGCGGCGATAGGTCGGGAAAATGAAGCCATCGACGCTTCTGTGATCGAACGTGTAATGAGAAGCCGGACCCTTGCTGACATCCGGCGTGTAATCGTTGCGCACGAGATGGCCGGCATCGTTGAAGTAGAAGCGTTGTTCCTTGCAGTGGACTTCGATATTGTCCGGGAAGGTGACCTTCAGCACCCGCCAGCGCTCGCCATGTTCTTCGTGTGGCGCTACTTCCTCAGAGCGGACACCGTCGCTTGCGAGCAGGAATGGCATGGTCAGGTAGTTGGTCAGCGCATAGCCGATGAAATAGAGGAACTGCAGCTCGTTCCAGGGCGACTGGCGATCGTAGCCCTCGAAAGTCTTGCGTGGCTCGTCGAGCTTAGAGATCTCGATGCCGGAGTAGGTCTCGACCCGCACCGTGCCCTCTTCGTAGATGCCGCGGCTGCCGGGCGCGGGGAAGGGGGCAATTGCGGTGCGTTGCCGCTTGGTGTCGACTTTAACCATGGCGGCGCGCAGGCCATGTGGCTGCTTTTTCAGCTCGAGTGCTGCGCCGCGTAGCGTCAACAGGAAGTCGATGTGATCCACGCGGCGCCAGTTTTCGATCCCGCCATGCGCATGGAGAACTTTTTCTAAGAGGTCGCTCATCTTACGCGTTGTCCTTTGAGTTGAGCGCGGAAGATGGCCAGCGCGGCCCCCTTCATACGTCCCAAGAAGTAAACGTTGTCGTTTACCGCCTCTGATGTAAACGACAACGTTTACTTCGTCAACAGGACTCGCTATGAAAAAGAATAGCAGCGCCAAAAAGGGTTAAGACATGGATCAGGACCTCGAAATCGAGGGAAAGAAGCTCGAAATCGTCAAATATGCCTTCGACCGGTTTTACGAAGGTGGCTTCCACGCTACGACCATGGAAGCAGCATTGGGCGGCAGCGGTATCTCCAAGCGCACGCTCTATAAATATTTCCCGTCAAAGGAGGACCTGATTGAGGCTGTGCTACGGCTTTATGGCGAGCACGTCGTCGATGAAATGTTCGGTCCGGTCGCGGCTATCGAAGATCCGCGTGAGCAGATCGTCGAATTTTTTGATGTGAACAAGATCTCGGGGCGCATGCTGACACGTGGCTGTCTGGGGATGAAGGCTGCGCAGGAATATGCCGGCAAGAACGGCCGGATCGTCGAACTCGGGCGTTACGCGAGTTCACGCGGCGAAGCCAAATTTCTCGAACTGTGTAAGTTGGCGGGGTTTGCCGAGCCTGAGCGTGTGGCCAAGCAGCTCAATCTGATCTTCCAGGGCGCCTTAGTCCTTTCGCACGCCTCTGGTGAGACGTCCTCGTTCATATCGGCGAGGGACACCGCCGCAGCAATTCTGGAGAAGACTGCGGCGCGGTGATCAATGCAATTGGAAAGGGACCGCGGTAGTGGGCAGCGTCATAAGTTCTATGAATTAGCCAGAGCGTGGTCAGGAGTTCCTGCGGCGATGCCGATGTTCCCACCGTTGGCCACGGTCGCCGGCTTGCCGTCGATCGGTGTCGTAACCATAAGCCGGCTGCCCTGGTGAGCATAGATTAGCCTGCCTCTCACATCTATTTCGCCGGGCTTTCCTCCCAATGCAACGAACGTGGCGTCGTAGAAGGCTCTGGCACGCTCCAAGTTGTTGCTTCCGATCATGACGTGGGTGAACATGTTCCATCTCCAGTGGGTTGACCAACCTAACCTGGCCGTTGGTTCGTCGCAAATCGCCCGAATCGCGGCACCTGGTAAGACGTTTTTCGATGCCGCTGCCTGTGGAAAATGCGGGTCCGCCAAGATGACCGCGATGGCAGTGCATGATAGTTCTTCGAAGATGACGCGACAGGAAACCGCCGGAACGCCCACACAATTCGACATGTTCGCCGACGGGTCCGGCGTGTCAGCGCTGCATCCCGTTACCGAGTTGCGCGTAAAGCGCCCGGCCAACGTCCCGATGACCGAAGATGAGATGGTGGCGCATCTTACCGGGACCGGCCGCTATCGCATCCTGCAAAAGCTTGAGCCACGGCCAATCGCAACTATCATACGCGCTGAGTTTCCGTTCAAGGGAATCATTCTGGATACAGAAACCACAGGTCTCCACCACCGCAAGGACGAGATCATCGAAATCGGCGTCATCGCATTCACCTTCGACGATGAGGGCACCATTGGCGATGTTACCGGAATTTACAGCGGCCTACAGCAACCAAGTGCTCCCATTCCCAACGAGATCACCAAGCTGACCGGCATCACCGACGAAATTGTGGCGGGCGAGATTATCGACATGCGGGCGATGCGGTCGCTAATCGACCCGGCCGATCTGATCATCGCCCATAATGCCGGCTTCGACCGGCCTTTCTGCGAGGCGTTCTCGCCAGCATTCGCTCACAAGGCCTGGGCCTGCTCGAATTCCGAGATCGACTGGTCGTCACGCGGATTCGAAGGGACGAAGCTTGGCTACCTGGTGGGACAGGCCGGGTTTTTCCACGATGGCCATCGCGCTGTCGACGACTGCTTCGCATTGCTGGAAGTCCTGGCTCGCAAGGACCTTGCTCATCCTACGACGGCGTTCGCCGAACTTCATAGAGCGAGCCAGCGATCCCGTGTGCGCATTTTCGCAGAGAACAGTCCATACGATTTTAAGGACCATCTCAAAGCACGTGGATATCGTTGGGCCGACGGAAGCGAAGGTCGACCGAAGTCCTGGTGGATCGAGGTAGACGAGCCAAACCTTGAGGCTGAGCTACGCTACCTTCGAACCGAAATTTATCAATATCCGGAAGCTGATCCACCGACCAGGCACCTGACGGCCTTCGACCGGTTCAAGGCCTGACCACATCACCACGGCTAGCCCTATTTTTCCCTAGGGCATGTTGGAACAACGCGAATGTCGAGTGCCGCCATGGTCCACCGAGATACTCCCAGAGGTCGAGGCCCGTAATCTCAATATCATGAGCCCGAAAGCCTTGCGTCAGTTCATGATAGAGATGGTCTGCCTTCGCCTTCGGCACCTTGTTCTGGATCGTGATGTGCGGTTGCCATTTCTGCATGTCCTGCGGACCAAGCCACGACACGAATTCGGCTCTCAGCATTGTGCGAATGTCTTGAAGCGCCGGGCAATCGATCGAATAGGCGACACCGCCGCCGAGATGCTGTAGTCCGGTGACCTCTGCCGTCAATGCGTCGAAACCACCCGCGGCCCGTTCAAGTGACGCAACGATTCTTTCCGAATATTCCCCCGGCAGTCGGTGAAACACCGTCAGGTGAGCACGAAGAAAATTCCGGGCCGGCGGGAAATGCGCTCGTCGCAGGCGATCGAAGGTCTCGAGATCCTTCTCTGCGATCCTGGCAGTCAAAATGAGCGGACGACGTGTTTTCAATCCGTATTTCCGGTCGAGGTCTGGCGCTTTCCTGGCCAGGCCGTTAGCGCGATGTCGATCAGCCGCTTCAGCCGAGCATTGCAGGCGCCGTCACAGGCCTGGGCCGACATGCCCTGGATCACCGCACCATAGAAGCGCGCGAGCGTATCGGTGTCAGTCTGCGCCGGCAATTCGCCTTCCTCGACGGCACGGTCGAAGCGGGTCTTGAGGGTTTGGATCGACGCCTCGCGTAAGGCCGCTGTCATGCGCGCAACGGATGCATTCTCTTCTGCGTGTTGGAGGACGGCCGTCGAAACCATGCAACCTGGCGGCTTGTCCGGCTGGGTATCGCCGTCAGCAATATCGTAAAGGTAGAGGCCCAGGGCTTCGTAGAGCGGAAGATTGGATGCCAGGATGTCCGACCGGCGGCTGTTTTCACGCGCAATACTGAAATCAAGCGCCTGCCGATAAAGCTCCTCCTTCGAGCCGAAGGTCGAATAGAGTGTCGGCGGATTGATCCCCATGGCCTTCGTGAGGTCGGCGGTCGAGGTCCCTTCGTAGCCGCGTTCCCAGAACAGGCGTGCCGCGATGTCGAGCCCGACGTCGCGATCGAGCACACGCGGCCTGCCTCGTTTGCGCACTTGTTGTTCCATTAAAATAGTGATCCCTATTAAAATGTTGACAGGTGTATTTCAATTATTAATATAGGGATCACTATTAATTTAGCAACGGAGTGATCCATGTCTCAGAGACTCGCAAACAAGATAACCCTCATCACCGGAAGTTCGCGCGGTATTGGCCGCGCCGCAGCCGTTGCTTTCGCAAAAGAAGGCGCCGCGCTGATCGGCGTGCACTACACCGCCAATACTGATGCGGCTAATGCCACCGTCCGCGATATCGAGGCACTCGGCGTCAAGGCCGTTGCTGTGAAGGCCGATCTCAGACAGGGCAAGGACGCTGCCGACAGCCTCTGGGCGCAGTTCAGCGAAGCCGCGCGTACCGAGACGGGTTCGCCGGCTCTCGACATTCTGGTCAACAATGCCGGTATTGCGCCCGCGGTACCACTGAAGCAGACAAGCGAGGCGGCGTTCGACGAGGTGATGACGATCAACTATAAGGCGCCGTTCTTTCTCATCCAGGCCGTGGCCGACAACATTCGCGACAACGGCCGGATCATCAATGTCTCGACCGGGTTCACGCGAATTGCGGCGCCGACGCATCCGGCCTATGCGGCTTCCAAGGGGGCGCTGGAGACACTGACATTGGCGCTGGCACCTGAGTTCGCACAGCGCGGAATCACCGTCAACGCGGTGCTGCCGGGTGTGACGGAAACGGACATGAATGCAGAATGGTTAGCATCGCCCGACGCACGCGCCGGCGCCGAAGCGCTCTCGGTCTTCTCACGTGTCGGCCGGCCGGAGGATGTCGCTGATGTCATCGCCTTCCTGGCTTCGAACGAGGCACGCTGGACGACTGGTCAGATGATCGATGCAACAGGTGGTGCCCGGATCTGATCCAATCCGGGGCTCACTCATTTTGCAGCTTTGCAAACCAAGGGGCATAGGCCGTATTCTTGACGAGTGCCGGTTGAGGTCCGGCTCCCCGTCAGTCCACCAGACGGGGCCGCGTTCGCCGAGCGCGACCTTGGCGTCATGCACCCCTCGGCGTGCCTCGGCCATGGCGCTGGGATCGTCTTTCGCATCCCGGACTGCACGCCGCGCTGACATCAACTCCTTGACCAGTCGCTGTCCAACCTCCTCTTCAAGCGCGGGATTGCTTTTACGCCATAGGCGGCCGCGGACGACGAAGTACCGGCCGTCCGGCGTGTCAGGATACGCGGTAGCCGTCCTGCCTGGCGTCATAGCAATTTCCGCTGCGCCGGCACGGCAACGTCGGGCTCCGAGATGTCGCCACGCCGTGCCAGCTCGGTCCGGGCACTGAAACGGATATCGATATCCCGATCACTCAGGAATTCGTTGAGCGCCTCGCTGCTGAGGCGGTCCCAACTCTTGCCCCGATCCGGTCCCGACGGCACACGCGGCAGAAGGCCGGGCTCAGCGCTCCAGGCAAGACACTGCTCGAGGGACGCGGCGTTCAAAAGATCACGAAGATGATGGGCCGTGACATAGGCGTCTGGCATTGCCCGGTGTGCTGGCAGACCGATCTCATGCACCAATCCTTCCGGCATCCGCTCGTAGCGGAGCATCTGGTTGGAGAACCGTGGTAGTTCCGGCCAGACCCGCAAGGCGCATTTCCATGTGCAGATCCAGGGCGTACCTCCAGTGAAACGCGGTGTGCAATATCGCTGCTCGAAGGCTGCACGATGGGCGGCCAGCGCATCGATGCGCCCGGCTGGTCGAAGAATGTCGGATGCCACCTCCTTCCAAAATGGCGCGTCAGCGACCTGGGAGCCGAGGATGTGATGCACAGCCATGGTGTCCGGTGACATCGGCCGACCGGGATTGACGAGGAGAGAGCCTCGTTCTTCCGTGACGTGCCATGTTCCGTCGTTGCCGAACACGACGTCCTGCCATCCGATTTCGCAGACATCGTTCGGGCCGTTACCGCCTGTCTCGAGATCAACAACGCGAACTCGTGGTTTGGACATATAGGAGATCCTGTTTTCTCGGAATGTCGTCCTTAGCGCGGGCCGAGTGCGAGGCGAGGCGGAAATTACTGCAGCTTTGCTTCAATCGCCTGCCCCACGATCGTAAGCTGCAACCTCGGTTCGCCACCGAGAAAGCTCTCTTCGACAAGCTGCATCTGCTCCAGGCGCTCGACAACCTTTTCGGAGAGCCGCTTGACGCCCACCAGCCAACCTCGGCCGGCTTTGCGCTGCCGGCGGTAAAAGGCGATCGCCTCAAGTGCTTCCCGTTGCGCCCGGGTGAGGGTTTTGATTGTTTGGCTCGTGTTTGGGTGTTCGGGGTGAAGCAAGCGGTCAGTCCTTCTGGTCGGGACGCCGATCGGCGGCGGGCCAGTCGTTCGAAGGCTCATCGATTGAGTCTTCCGCCGGGTCTGGGTCCCGGCGATAAGCAAGCTCTCGCTTTGCCAACACATCTTGAAGCGTCTCGATCATCACGGCCGTCCCATGTCCCTCGCTGGCAAACCGATCGATGACATCGGCCACGAGATCGTTGAGTTGTTGGAACAGTCGTTCGGAGTTTTCGGCATCATTGGTCATGGAGCGCCCTTTCAAACCGTGGTGCGCCGTTGCTGCCATTCCTTGTAAGGTGCCAGCAACTGACCAGGAAAGCGATCCTCGATCGCGGTTTCGACGAGTGCGATCTTGGCGAACACGTCGCTTGTCTCGCGCACCTCGACCGCGACGTCCTCGCTCTCCTCTTCGAGCGTTTGCATGAGAGCAAACAGCTCGTCATCGGTCATCGTTGCAAGGTCGTCCGCGAACTCCGCTGCATCGAAATCCTGTCGCTCGGCCATGGCGTTTGGTTCCTCATGTGCAAACATGCGCTCAGTGATAACGGCCTAGTCGTCATCGAGTTCAATCCAGACGGGCGCATGATCGCTGGTGTGCTCCCAGCCGCGGGCGAACTTGTCGACGCCGCAGATCTTGAGCCGTTCACGCAGGGAAGGGCTGAGCAGGAAATGATCGATGCGCAGGCCGGCGTCGCGCGCGAAGGCATTTCGGAAATACTTCCAGAAGGTATAAATACGCTCCTCGGGATGCAGCAAGCGGACGGCGTCGGTCCAGCCCATGGCGATGAGTTCGGCATAGGCCGCGCGCACCTCCGGACGGAACAGGGCATCGTCCCGCCACCGATCCGGCGCGTAGACATCGAGATCCGTTGGCATGACGTTGAAGTCGCCGACAAGGGCAACCGGCACCTCGAGTTCGAACAGCTCAGCAGCATAAGAGTGCAAGCGCTCGAACCAGCGGAGTTTGTAATCGAATTTCGGGCCAGGGGCTGGATTGCCATTCGGGAGATAGAGGCAGCCGATGACTATTCCGTCGATTGCCGCTTCGATGTAGCGGCTGTGGTTATCATCGGGATCGCCAGGAAGTCCGCGCCTGGTCTCGCGCGGCTCCTGATCCCGGGAGAGGATCGCAACGCCATTCCAGGATTTCTGACCGTGCCAGATCGCGCCGTAGCCGGCCCGCTCGAACTCGCGGCGCGGAAACTTCTCATCCGGCGCCTTCAACTCCTGCAGGCAGACGACATCAGGCTGCGCTTCTTCAAGCCAGCGCAACAGAACGTCGAGGCGGCCGTTGATGCCGTTGACATTGTAAGTGGCGAGCTTCACCGCTTTTACCGGCGCTTGTGGTCGCCCTTGTCGCCCTGGCCGGGTTTCGCATCATGCTTGGCGTCATGCCGAGCATCGGCCGATAGTGACCGGGAGACGTCGACGCTCTCCTTGAACTTGCCCGCCTCATCGCGGCGGACGTAGCGTTTGTCGGTACCGGTATCGATCAGTTCGCGCTTGCTCATCGCAGGACTCCTTTGTGGTTGCTGCTGAAAGAAACGCGCGTCTTCACCAAAAGATGCATGTGAATCAGGACTCTAGGGAAGACGCTCAAAACGGGTGCGGCGGAGGAGCTAAGTCGTTGAAAATTGATTCGTTTCGACTCGGAACTGCTGCCGGAAGGCAGGGGGGCATGGATCTACGCCGTGTCGGGCACGCTGTCGCTGCAGGTGGGCGGCGAGAACCTCGACCTCAATGCAGGAACCGCGACGACTGTTGCTGCAGGGCCCGAGACGGAAATCCTGATTGAGGCCGATGAAGCGGCCCATTTCGTGCTTCTTGCGGCAAGGCCGATCACCTGAATTTCGCCTCCGACGAAGACAACGGCGGCGCCTGAGGCACCTCCGATCGCAAACTGCACCCCGGGCAGTACTCAAACCCCCGAAATCATCAACCCTTGAGCGCCGCCGGACGAGCGGTACAAACGGAGACAGACGATGCTGGATGTTCTGAAGACAAACCACACTCAGACTAAGATCGAAGTCACCAAGATCTCGGCCGAAGAGCGAACTCGCGAAGATGCTCTTCGCCAACGTTTCGCGGAGTTCTGGGCATCGGCCACGACCGACCTGCGCACCACCTATGACGCGTTCATCTCGGCGAGCCCGCTTGTCGATCATGTGACCCTCGAAGCTGTCGATGAGGATGGTGTCAAGGGCTGGTGGGTTCGCCCCCAGCAGGCGAACAGTTCCCGGGCAATTCTTTACATACATGGTGGCGGATATGTTCTCGGGTCAGCACAAGCCTATCGCGGCTTCGTCAGCCACATCGTGGCACGTACACAGGTTCCGGCATTCATACTTGAATATCCCCTTGCGCCTGAAGTCTCCTTACCGACCGCGCCGAACACGGCACTCGCCGCCTGGCAGTGGCTCGTAGACAAGGGTTTCGAGCAGATCGCCATTATCGGAGACTCAGCGGGCGGCGGCCTTTCGTTGGCGACGTTGACGCAGCTCAGCACTGGAACCTTGGATGTGAAGCCAGTCGCCGGCGTCGTCTTTTCCCCGTGGGTCGACATGACGTTTTCAGGGGCTTCGATGACCGATGCGGCCGTGGTCGATCCGCTGATCGGTTACGATTACCTCAAAGACTGTGCCCAGAAATATCTCGGCCCGTTCTCCGCCTCCGATCCGCTGGCATCGCCTCTTCTGGGTGACCTGCATAAGCTGCCGCCTCTTCTGATCCAGGTCGGCACCGATGAACGTCTCCTCGACGACTCCAGGCAATTCGCCGACCGGGCGGGCCAGGCTGGCGTGCCCGTGCAGCTCGAGGTCTGGGAGGGGATGCATCACGTCTTCCAGCTCGATGTTGCGCATATCGAAAGCGCCAGATCCGCGCTCGACCGGGCAGCACAGTTCCTCCTTGCGGCCTTCAATCGCCGTTGAGACGAAGTCGGACACAAGATGATTCAGGAGATTTGAGATGCCAACCCAGGCCACATACGACGTCATCATCGTAGGGGGAGGTTCTGCCGGTGCAGTCCTGGCGAACCGACTAAGTGAAGATGCGAGCAGGCAGGTCCTGCTGGTTGAAGCCGGCCCAGCTTATGCGGCTTCTGATTTTCCCGATGTCATCGCAAACGCGAACCGCGTCGGCGGCGATGCGGCGCATGATTGGGGCTACAGCACTCAGGACCATCTTGGTCTCGGGCATGATGTCAGGGCATTTCGCGGCAAAGTGCTCGGTGGTGGCTCGGCGGTCAACGCTGCTGTCGCAATGCGCGCTCGTGCCTCCGACTTCGCACGTTGGACAGCGCGCGGCGTGACGGGCTGGACCTTTGAAGAGGTGTTCAAGGCGCTGGAAAATACGCCAACAGGCGAAGATACCTGGCATGGTCGCTCAGGCCCTTTTCCGATCCGGCAGAGAACGATGGAGGAAAATACGCCATCGATGCGGGCATTCGTCCTGGCTGCCGAGGCTGCGGGTCTTGCCCGTATCAGCGATTTCAATGGCGCTGAGCAAAATGGCGTATCGCCCTATCCCCTGAATGTCGTGGAGGGCCGCCGGATCAACACGGGCATGGCTTATCTTACTGACGGCGTCCGGCGCAGGCCAAACCTGACCGTGATGGGACACGCGGAGGTCGATTCCATCGTCTTCAGCGGGCGGCGCGCCATCGGCATCAATCTCATCGGCGGGGAGACGATTGAAGGCGGAAAAATCATCCTGTCCTCCGGGACCTATGGAAGTCCTGCTATCCTGATGCGCTCGGGTATCGGACCCGCCGCGCATCTGGCCGAGCTCGACATTCCAGTTGTCGTCGACGCCCCGATCGGAGAGCGGCTGAAGGAACATCCCTTCTACTACAACGTCTACGCTTTGAAGCCCGAGGCGAGATCGATGACCTCTGCAGCTGGCGCCATTGTCTGGACCAATTCCAGTGAGGCTGGCCCGGATGAACTCGATTTGCATGTTTCGGGAACGCACATTTTCGATCCGGCGCAAAGCCCGACGTGCGGCGCGATTGTGCTTGCCTGCTCGGTAACCTTGCCGAAGTCGAACGGATCGATCCGCCTCGCCAGCCGTGATCCGCGCGCCATGCCGCTCATCCGCTTCAACTTCTTCCCAGGATCGAAGTGACCTGCGACGGATGATGGAAGCTGTAAAACTTTCGCGCCGCATTGGCAGAACGGAACCGTTCAGCGACATGATCGAGATGGAGATGTTCCCGGGCAAGGATGTCGATGACGACGCTGCACTCGAAAAGGCGATCATCGCCCAGGTCGATGGCTATTCCCACCCAACCTCCTCCGTCCCGATGGGAAGTTATGAAGATCCGACCGCCGTCGTCGACGAGAATGGCGCAGTCCGGGGCACCGAAGGTCTGCATGTCATCGATGCGTCCATCATGCCTGACATCGTTTCCGCACCGACCAATGTGACGACAATCATGATGGCGGAAATGATCAGCCGAAGGATTTGAACGAAAAGCCAACGCTTTACCCCATGCCGGCGCGGCGGAGACGGGCGCCGGCTCATCACATCGTTGAAGCTCCGCTCGTATTCCAACAAACCGGTAGACATTGGAGAATTCCGATGAGATGGCTCAGCATTTTCCTTTTTCCGTTGTTGAGGGATCATTAAGATTAGCCACGAATAACGGCCGCTTTCAACCGATGGCGGTTCCGCCATTGCTTGACGCGTCCCGTGTTATTTTCAGCGTCATGGTTCGGTTCAGATCAACAGAACCCGTTCATCCCAAACTACCGGCAAACCGCTCCGGGTAGCGCTCACGCTGAAACCACTCCACAACGAAATCGATGAACACGCGCGTTTTCGCAGGAAGCAGGGTCTTGTTGGCGTAATAGATCGATATCGGCCCGGCATCCACCCACCAGGTGGGCAACAGTCGCACGAGCTCTCCACTTTCCAGGTGAGGCAAGGCGTCAGGTTTAGCAAGCAGCGTGACCCCCAGGCCCAGGATCGCGGCGGCTCGCATGGCGGCTGGATCGTTGACGATAATCGTTTCCTTGAGAGAGACTGCCTGCTCTTCCCCCGAAGCGTTGCGCATCTGTCTTTGGGTGACGCGGCCGGTCCGCAGCGATCGCATGACAATCCCGTCCATGTCAGCAAGGTCACTCGGAGCAGCGACCCGCGACTGGCCTTCGAGATAGGCGGGAGAGGCGACCGCAATTAAATGGGCGGGTGCAAGTGTTCTGGCGACCACGCCCTGCGCAAGTTCGAAGCCTCCACCGATCGCAGCATCGTAGCCTTCGGCGACCAGGTCGACCTGTCGGTTCTCGAACATCCATTCAGGCCGAATGAGAGGATATCGCTGCCTGAACTCGGGTAGCATCGGCAGAATATAGCCGATACCGAAGGTCGGACCCATGCTGATCTTCAGTGTTCCGGCAGGTTGGCCGTCTGTCTGCGCCACCTCCGCGATTGCACCCTGGAGGTTCTCAAGATGATCGCGGATCGAAATGAGGAACCGTTCGCCAGCTTCTGTGAGCGTCAGGCTACGGGTGCTGCGGTGAAACAGTCGAAGCGCCAGGTTGGATTCGAGCGCCGCGACATTGCGGCTCACTCCTGCTGGGGTCAGGCCAAGACGCCGCGCTGCAGCCGAGAAACTGCCAAGTTCGGCGCTGCGCACGAATGACTCCAGGTTTGCCAGGCTTTCCATCTTTTTCACCTTCAACAATCACTTGAAACGGATAGCGCCTATTTGCGGCTAATCAAAACAAATTCGTTGGGCCATTTTCACGTCATCAAGAAACAGGAATGAAGATGATGATCCAGGAAAATCAACCACTCGCCGGTAAGGTCGCGCTCGTGACGGGTGGATCACGCGGCATTGGCGCTGCCATTGTCCGGCGCCTTGCCCGTGACGGCGCCGACGTCGTATTCAGCTATGCTGCATCGACCGCGCGCGCCGATGAACTCGTCAAGGAAATCGAAGGCATCGGCCGTCGTGGGCTCGCGGTCAAGGCAGATCAAGCCATCGCGGCCGAGGTTGCGGCGTTGGTCCGCACAGCTCATGAGAAATTCGGCAGGCTCGACATCCTGGTCAACTCTGCCGGTGTTTTTGTCACTGGCATGGTCGACGATACGGAGGCGGATCTAGCCGCTTTCAATCGCCAGATCGACGTCAACGTGAAAGGCGTCGTCGCCGCTGTTCGGGCTGCGGTACCGCTGATGACCGATGGCGGCCGGATCGTCTCGATCGGCACCACGGGCGCTGTCCACATCCCCTTTGCCGGCGCGGCGGACTACGTTGCTACCAAGGCGGCGGTCGCCGCCTACACCCGCGGATGGGCCCGCGACCTCGGGCCACGCAATATCACCGTCAATATCATCCAGCCGGGGGCAATCAACACCGACATGAACCCGCAGGACGGCCCGTTCGCGGAAAGCCTGATCAAGCTGGCGGCGCTTGGCCGCTACGGACAACCGGAAGATATTGCCGCGGCTGTCGCATTCCTCGCAGGTCCTGACGCCGGATACATCACCGGCGCCACCCTCAACGTCGATGGCGGCCAGTCCGCTTAACCCTCACTCAGTCCAACAGGGGAACAGACATGACGACCATTGGCATCATCGGCGCTGGAAACATCGGCGCGGCATTCGCGAGGATCCTCGCGAGAAACGGGATTGCGGCAACCATAGCCAACAGCCGCGGCCCGGAGACGCTCGGGGACTTGGCGCAGGAGCTTGCCCCTCACATCACAGCGGGTACCATCGAGGCTGCGGCAAAAGCCGACATCGTCCTAATCGCCGTTCCGTGGTCGAAGCTCCCTTCAGCCCTTGCCGGCTTGTCCAACTGGAATGGTCGGATCGTCATCGACGCGAACAACCCGATCGAGGCACCGCTCTTCAAGCCCGCGGACCTGAATGGACGGCTTTCGACCGAGATCGTTGCCGGCCTGGTGCCGGGGGCGCGGGTGGTGAAGGCGTTCAATCATCTTCTTGCTGCCCTTCTGACCAAAGATCCGCATGCTGAAGGTGGGAGCCGTGTCCTCTTCTACTCGGGAGACGACGATGGCGCGAAGGCGGAGGTCGCGGCTTTGATCGCAAAGCTCGGTTTTGCCGGCGTCGATCTTGGGCCCATCTCGATCGGCGGGCGGCTCACGCAGTTCCCTGGCGGACCATTACCTGCAAACAATTTTGTCAGGTTCGCCTAAGCCCCCTCTCTGGAGACACAACTATGCCCAAAAGTCCTGTCGACATCGCCACCATTTTCTTCGGCCACTGGACCGCCAATCGCATAGAGGACGCCCTTGCGATGCTGTCGGATGACGTTCTCTACGACAACGTGCCCCTGCCCAACATCATAGGAAGAGACAACGTCCGGAAGTTTCACGAGGACTTCGGCGTGGGAACGGCGTTCAAGGTAGAGTGGACAGTGACCAACATCGCGGCGTCGGGAAACGTTGTTCTGAACGAGCGCATTGATGTGTTCATCCATGAACGCGGCGGGACGATCACGTTGCCTGTCATGGGTACAGTAACCGTAGAGGACGGGGTGATCACGGTCTGGCGCGACTATTTCGATCTGGGCGCCTTCGAGAGGCAGGTTTCACTTCTCAAGCGATAGCCAGACCGCAAAGCCGCCTCCGGTGGAATGCCGCCGGGCCGATTGGCAGGTTGGACGGTTACCGTTCATTAACCATGATCTGTCACTCTCTCCTTCTCGGCGCGGTTCTCCTCCCTCCGCTGTCGAAGAAAACACTGGGCCGTGAGACACTGTCTCCGGCCCTTTTTTGTCTGTTTCGGCGGCCGATGGGCAGGGGGAAGGAATGCTCCGGTCTCAACCACACCTGGCACTGACAACGCGCCCCGAACCGGGATCGGTTTCGATCGTCACGCGATCGTCCCGGTAGTCATGGGTCACCATCTGGCCAGGTTCGATCGCGCGAAGGGCCGGCGTTGGCCACAACGTTCCGCAGGAAGCACCCGCGGTGTTTGCGGACGCAGTCCGAGACTTGCGCCCGGTGTGATCGCTCCGGGATTTGACACGACTACTGCAGTTTTGCCTCGATAGCGCGTCCGACGATGGTCAACTGAAGTGTCGGCTGCCCGTCAATGAAGCTCTCTTCCACCAGCTCCATCATTTCCAGACGGTCGACCAGCTTTTCGGACAGCCGCTTGTCGCCAACCAGCCACCCTCTGCCCGCCTTGCGCTGGCGTCGGAAAAACGCGATCGCGCGTAGCGCGTCTCGTTGGCTCCGGGTAAGGCTCTTCGCCGTCTCGGCTGGGCCGGGGTGCCGGAGGGAGGGCGTTGGTGCACGGATCTGGGATTGAGGGGCTGGCGACCTTTGAAACGGTTGTCTATGGCGTGGCTGCCCTACGGCGGACGGATTTCGGGCGTGCGCAAGCAAGCATTCGGTTGATGACGGCGCAGCCTGTGGCGACTTCGGTTTGCTGAGCAGGTAGCGACCGTGCCCGCAGACGGCGCCCGATGATTGACTTGTATCGCCCTATGGCGGTCTCGACCAGCGAGCGTTTGCCGTAGTCGTTGGAGACCTGCCATTTCATCCGGCCGTTTCGGCTGATTGCGGCGATATGCTGGTCCCTTTGTCCCGGAGGTCTATCGCCGCTTGGTTCGACCGCATTGACGCGAGGCGGAATGACGATGGCAGCCGCAGCGCTATGATCGATGACTGCATCATAGGTTGGCTTTCCATCATAGGCACCGTCGGCCGTAAACTGTCCGATCGGAGCGTCAATCTGGTCGAGTAGTGGCGCAACCTGAGAGACATCACCGGTGTCCTGATCCGTCAGGATATGGGCAATGATCTCGCCGCTATCGGCATCCAGTGCCAGATGCATCTTTCGCCAGCCTCGACGGGATCTGGCGCCATGCTTCTCCTCCAGCCACTGGCCCGCGCCGTGAACTTGAAGACCAGTGCTGTCGGCCAGAATATGCAACGGTCCCGCCGGCAGACCCGGGCGATCACGCCATTCGTGGGGCGATTGCCAGGTCCGCGCCCGGCGGCTCAGGGTGGTATGATCGGGGACAGCGAGTGCCAGCCCCATCAATTGCAGCACCGATTCCAACAAGCCTTCTGCCTGGCGTAGCCGCAGGCCAAACACCAGGCCCAGCGTCAAGGTGGTCTCGATCGCTAGATCAGAATAACGAGGCTGGCCGCCGCGGGTCTTGCGTCTTGGGGCAGCCCAACAGCTCAGCGCTTCCGCCGTCAGCCAAACGGTCAAGCTACCGCGTCGGCGAAGTCCCGCTTCATACTCCGGCCAGTTCATCACCTTGAATTTCATCTTGCCGATGCGATGACGGCAGGCGGCATTGTGTTTGAAAGGCATGGCGGCACACAACGGCTATTGCGGGACACTCCCACTTAACTCAAACTGCTGAACGATCCATGCACCAAAGCCCTTCGGACCTGTTCGAGCACCAGGCCATCGTTCAAGGGACTGAAAGCTGGAAGGTGTCGCACGGCAGCCGAACGGTCGTCGTCAACGGGCAGGGAAGGTTCAAGGCCGATAGCGCCGCGGGCATCGCTGAAGGGACGGCGGCCGGGCTCGGGGTTGCTGCTTTGCCAGTGGTAATCGCGCAAAGCTACGTGATGGCGGGCACGCTCGTCCAGATCATGTCCGATTACACCCTGCCGGAGATCGGCGTCTACATCGTGCGGCCACCGGGCTCGCACGTGTCCCGGAAGGTCAGGGTGCTGATCGATTTCTTCGTCGAGCGGTTTTTGGCGAATTCCGGGACTAGTCAGCGCAATACTGTCCAGGCCTGCGCGTCTATCCTTCGGTCCTGAAACGCGACGCCCCAGTCGCGCATGGCCGTCAGCACGGGCGCGAGCGTCTGCCCTAACGGTGTGAGCGAATACTCTACGCGCGGCGGGACTTCGGCGAAGACTTTGCGGGCGACGATCCCGTCGGCTTCAAGCTCTCGGAGCTGCATCGTCAACGATCGCTGGCTCGGATCGCCGACCAGGCGGCGCAGCTCGCCGAACCGGCGCGGCCCGTCCAGCAGCCGGTAGATGATCATCGGCTTCCACTTCCCGCCCGTGACGTCGACGGTGGTCTCGACGGGACACTTCTGGCCAAGGCTCATCCTGTTCTCCAATGGTGTACTTTCTATCCCTATAGGCAGAAATGTTGCCTACTTGCAAGATCGCCTGTGCCCGCCTTAGTTGAGCCAGCTAACTGGAGGTGCATCATGCGAACTGCGTTCTACGATAAACAAGGATCGGCGAGGGAGGTGCTTGTTGTCGGTGACCTGCCCGATCCACAGCCCGGCGCCGGCGAGGTCGGGGTGAAGGTGGTTGCCTCGGGCATCAATCCTTCCGACATCAAGACGAGAACCGGCTTCGGGGGCAAGGCCATGCCATTCCCGCGGATCGTGCCACATCAGGACGGAGCGGGCGTGATCGACGCCGTCGGCCCCGGCGTTCCTGATACACGGATCGGCGAGCGGGTGTGGATCTACATGGCGCAATGGGGCAGCGCGTTTGGGACTGCGGCGGAATTCGTCGTCGTGCCCTCCGTGCAGGCCGTCACGCTGCCCGACAACGTGTCCTTTGAGATCGGGGCGTCGCTCGGCGTCCCTGCGATGACGGCGCATCGCTGCCTGTTCGCCGACGGAGACCTGCGCAGCAAGCGGGTTCTGGTGCAGGGTGGTGCCGGCGCGGTCGGCAACGCGGCCATCCTTCTTGCGAAATGGGCGGGGGCATGGGTGGCGGCGACAGTGAGCCGCGACGAGCAGGCGGAGGTGGCGCGAGCGGCTGGAGCCGATCTCGTCATCAACAGACACGAGAAGGACGTCCCGCAGGCCGTAAGATCGGCGTCCGGCGGCCACGGTGTCGATCGTATCGTAGACGTCGACATCGCCGCCAATATCGACGTGGCGGTTGCCTGTCTGGCCCGCGACGGCGTCGTCTCGCCCTACTCGACGGAATCGCCGCAGGCCAAGCTCACAATACCGTTCTTCCCGGCGCTGCTGGGAGGCTTCTCATTCCGTTTCGTCTATGTCTACACCATGCCTGAAGCAGCGATGCGTCAGGCGGCCGAAGAGATTTCGGCCTGCGCCGCGTCGGGGGCATACGTTCCGCAGATCGCGAAAACATATGCCCTCGATGCAGTGGCGGATGCGCACGAGTTCCAGGAGAGTGGCAAGGCTGTCGGAAAGGTTCTGCTCCGCCTGCAGAAGTCCTGACCCGTGCGGTTCGATTGCCGCTCCAAGTTAGCGATCATCAAGCGATGATGGCTTTCGGCTCCAGAAACGCCTTCAAGGCCGAACATGCCATACTCGCGACCGATCCCCGACTGCTTGAACCCGCCAAAGGGAGCGAGCGGCTCGTGTGCCGCGCCGTTAATGACCACGCGACCGTTGTCCAGTCCGCAAGCGCCTGCATGCGTGTGGCGTCGGTGCCATGCAGATAGGCCTGAAGGCCATACGGAGTGTGTCGCCGCCGATACTTCGATGGGTAATGTCTCACGCGTGCTCCGTGCTCAATAAGCGATCGGCAAAGTAACGCGATGGTGTGGTCCCGAGGGCCTTCTTGAACATGACGATGAAGGCCGTCGTGGATTCATACCCTAAGTCGCCCGCTACCCGCTGGACTGTCGCGCCGCCGGCAAGTTCCCGCAGCGCGATGACCAGATGTAGCTGACGCCGCCAACGGCCAAAGCTCAATCCTGTCTCTTGGACCATGAGCCTTTTCAATGACCTCTCACTGACAGCGACATGCTCAGCCCATTGGCCGAGGGTTCGGCGGTCGCTCGGGTCTACCAGAAGCGCCGCCGCGATCAAGGCGATCTTTGGATGGTCAGATACGGGCAGCTCCAGCCTCTCCCGCGGCATCAGCGCGAGCTCATCGAGCATCACCCGCACGAGGCGATCGACATGAGCGTCGCGCGCATCACTTTCTGATAGGTCCGCTATCCGGTGTATCATCTCCCGAAGCATCGGCGATACCGAAAGCGTGCAGCATTCAGCCGGAAGCATGGCCGCGCCGGGCTCGACAAACAGGTACGTTAGACGAGCATTGGACGTGACCTGATTGCTGTGAGGAACGCCACCGGGTATCCAAACTCCGCAGTCGGGCGGAACGATCCAGACCCCACTTTCCGCTCTGCAGGTAACCGCGCCATGGAGCGCCAAGATCAGTTGACCCTGCGGGTGCTGGTGCTTCACCCCCTCGGCTTCGTAATCGGCGAAGTCCATCCTGATTGCCTTCGCCGGCCCATGCGAGAGGCTCAGATCGATAGCAGTACTGCAGGGTGGCTTAGCCGAAGGTTGGCCCGATTTCGAGATCATATGGCATTATCTCCACTTTTGCTCGCGGCGCAATCCTTTAGGATCCTGGTTCAGCAACTTTAGGAGATTAGCGATGCGTATCGCCGTGGTTGGCGCGACCGGCAGGATCGGCGCCAAACTTACCGAGAACCTCTTGGCCAAAGGCCATTCAGTCAAAGCTCTTTCGAGAGGAGGGCCCGCCCTCGATGCCCTTGTCGCGAAAGGAGCAGAACCGTTCCTCGGCAGCTTCGACATAGGTGCTGGCGAGCTTAACACGTTCTTCGAAGACGCTGACGCTGCGTTCCTAATGGTCAAGACCATTTGGGGGTCGGAGGACTTCCATGGGCACTACCCTACGGTAGCGCTTCGGTTTTTCGACGCACTTCTGGATTCCCCTGTGAAGTTGGCCGTGAGCCTGACCGGGATGGGATCCGATGTCAGCGGAAACACCGGCCATTTCCAGGGCTTCCATATCCTGGATCAGATCCTCAACCGACTACGCGACATCAAATTGGTGCACCTGCAGGGTGGCTGGTTCATGCAGGACCTCGCCGGGTGGGTCGACTCGATCGCGCAGCACGATAGGATCGGCTGGTCGCTTGACCCAAACGTCAAGGCTCCTTGGGTTGCCATTCAGGACATCGCGGATCTCGCGGCGAAGGAGTTCGACACGGCGACTGACCAGAACCGATCCGTAAAGCAACTGGGTATCGATTACACGATGACCGAGATCGCCGCGATTATCAGCCGGGCACTCGGTAGGGAGGTGGACTATCGCTTCATCGATAGGAGCGATCGCGAGGTCGAGGCGGTATTCCGGGAGAGGTTCGGAACTCTCGGACGGTGGGTCTACGATAACGACACGTTGGCTGCCCTTAACGATGGGCGTGTAAAGTTTCACGATGATCGTCCTGCGCTGCGAACGACAATGGAAGACTTCGTCAAGGACACCCTCAGACCGTTGATCGAGAAGGCGCGGACGGATGGCGTCAAACCAGAGACCTTCCTAACGTGGAGCTCACATAGCTAGCGCCGTCAGAGATTGCGCGGCGAGCGGGCGGCGGTGGCTGAGTCAATGAGAACGCTGTTCTCGGCGCGTTCGAGAGCTTGGTCGATGATGAGTTGATGACCGATGTGAAGCGGCTGGAATCTCCCGATGAAGATCAGGCATTTTCAATGAGCCGCCACCCACATTAAACATGATTGCGGAGTTTCCATCTACATCGCCGAAGTTTTCTCCGTATCAATGGCTTCGCTAAATAGTCGACGGGTCGGCGATTTTGAACCCGTTCACGACGGTTGGTATGCACACTGTATGCCTGCCTCATTGATGAAATCCAGTCAGAACGATCTTCCCAAACAGCCCGCCGGCTTCCATTCGCCGATGAGCCTCCGCAGCTTCCGTAAGGGGGTAGACGGCGCCAATAACCGGCATGAGCTCACATCCCACCATTGGCAGCACCTGCTCGGTGAAGCGCCGGACCATTGCTCTCTTTTCCAACTTCGACCGTGACTTCATGACAGTCCCGATCAGTCGCAGATGGTTGTGAAGAATGAGATCGAGTGGAATGATGGCGTTGTCGTCGCGTCCCAGAAGGCCAACCTGGATGAGCCTTCCGCCGGGCGCGAGGCTGCGAATATTACGCGCGAGATAGGAGCCCCCCACGAAGTCGATGATCAGCTCGACACCCCGGGAAGCTGTCGCATCGACGACCTCCGCCTCGAAGTCCGAACGCCGATAATCGAAAACGGCTTCGGCGCCCAGCGAAAGCACATTCTCGATGTTACCTGCCGAAGCGGTTGCCAGCACATGTGCTCCGACCGCCTTTCCGAGCTGTACGGCAGCCGATCCAATGCCACCGGCGGCAGCATGGACAAGAACGGTTTCTCCTTCAGCAACCTGTCCGAGGCTGGCAAGCGCCTCCCAGCCGGTAACGAAACTCTCCATGACCGCCGCCGCCTCGATGAAAGAGATGCCGTCCGGAATGATCGCTGCCATGCCGTTGTCCAGGCGGGCGTACTCGGCATAGGCACCGCCGCCAACGATGCCCATGACACGGTCCCCAATCGCAAAATCGACAACCGCAGATCCAGATGCCACGACTTCGCCGGCGATTTCGAGGCCGAGGATCGGGCTGTCCCCGTAAGTTTGCGTGCCATATACGCCCTCACGCTGAAGAAGATCAGCGCGATTGACGCCTGCGGCCATGACCTTGACGAGAATATCGTCGGGCCGGATCTCGGGAAGCGGAGCTTCAGCGAGGTGCAGGACATCCGCGCTGCCGAAATCGACGAACATGATCGCTTTCATAAGAGCTACCCTTACTTGGAGAGTGCGCGGCGAGCGATGCTTGCCGCAAAGAGCGGTGTCTCGCGGCTATTGTGATCGCCACCTGCGGCCTGCCGGGCAGCGGCGGCATCCTCGAAACTAGTGCCATGCTCTTCGAGAAATGCCATGAAGACATCAGTCGGATGCGCGGTGACCCTGTTCGTGTAGCGGGTCCGGTTTTCATCAATCTTTTCGGCGATCAGCTCCCAGACGACATTGACCTTCGTGCGACCGCTGGACGTGAACACGTCGGAGATTGAGTTCATGCGGCAGTAGGCGGCCTCTGCAACTTCGGCAACATAGTGTTGGACAACGAGACCGGAGCCAATCTGCTCGACATTGATTGACATCCGACGACCGTCGTCGGTCCACGTGACGCCGGCAGCGATGTGATCCGGTGGGCAGCAGCGCAGGTATTCGGCTTCCGGCAGGTTGAAGAGCCAGTCGGCGATGTCGATCTTTTCGAAAGGGACGTCTACCTCCGCCGAATATGCTGACTGGGAGAGAATTGTGTCGAGGACCTTGACCATCACAGTATTCCTTCTGTTTGTTGGGCGACTGCCCGTTGACGAGAAGGAATGTGCGCCGGATGCCTGCTGATGATAACGAACTGATTGGTCGAAACGGTTTTGCGTCGTAGGCAAAGATGAAGGATCCACGGTTTGCCGAACATCTCGCGGTCTATGTCGATGTCGTCCGCGCGGGAAGCTTCTCCGCGGCGTCACGGCGTCGTGCCGTAACCCCATCCGCCGTCGTCCGGCAGATCGATGCGCTCGAACAGGACCTTGGCGTTCCGCTTCTGGTCCGCTCGACGCGTGCCCTGTCGTTGACGGACGCGGGTCGTCATCTCTTCGAAAGGGCTCAGCGCCTGCTGGATGACCTGGCCGACACCCATGCGGAAGTCGCAGCGTTCGACAGTGCGGTCAGCGGCACCCTTCGCATCGCTTGCTTCCCGACCTTCGGGAAACGCTACGTCATCCCTGTGCTTGCATCTCTTGCGCATCAGCACCCGAGTTTGCATGTCGAATTAGATCTCACCGAACGGCTGGCCGACCCCGTCGCCGAACGGCTCGACTTGGTGGTCAGGATGGGTGTTCTGGCGGACAGTTCCTTGATCGCCACGAAGCTCGCCCCGCTTGACCGCATTCTTGTGGCCAGCCGTGGATATGTCGAGCACTACGGAGAGCCGGAAGACGAAGGGGCCCTCCGTCACCATCGCCTGCTCGACAAGCTCCATGGCAATGATCTACTCGGCTGGTCCGATATTCTCGGATGCCACGCAGGTCAGGCATGCAGCCAGCTCTCATTCCGGTCCGATGATTTTGAAGCGTTGAACAGCGCTGCGATCGCAGGGATGGGTGTGGCGCTCCTACCGAGTTGGGTCTCGGGTCCTTCCGTCCAAGCGGGTGATCTTGTACGCCTTTCGCTGGCGGGGGAAAGGTGGAATGTAAGGCCTTCCGGTATCTACCTTCTCCGTGCGCTTCAGGTGTCATCTGCGAAAGTTAGGGCGTTTACAGAGGCGCTCAAAGACCACATCGGGACGCCGCCGCGGTGGAGCTGAGATACCCAGTGACCGAAAAAGCTCGTCACACCAACAGCGTAAATTAACGCAGCGGCTGATAAGGGCGGGTCATGGGTTCGACTCCCATCAAGGTGAACGATTTTCTCAATGAGGCGCGCGCGCCCGATGAGGGCGTTATACTTCCGGATTGTCGAAAGCCCAGTTTAGCGCTGTCACGGTAAACTGCACGTGCAATGCCTAGCCAGATCATTAGCATCCGGTGATCGAAATTGAATACGCGATATTCGAAGAGCATCGAGCCCCGGTCGGGTTTGAAGGGATCGGACGCACGGGAGGCATAGGCCACGACCGCGAGGCCTGCTTGATTGCCCACATAAGCGAACATCTGGGACTCAGCATCGAAGGCTGACCCTGCTGATGCAAATGTCTGGAAAGTTTGCGCAAATCCAACACGCAACAGGGTCAAGATCGGCGCCGACGGTGACCCCAGCTCTGTGGGACTTGCTCTGGGAAATCAAAGCGCTGCGGTTCGCCGATTCGGGGTCACATTCAAATCCGATTTACAGGATCGTCACCGCAGCGGCTTTGGTGTGGCACAGTTCAGCAGGGGACCTCCGAGGCCAATGATCGATGCGCCCGTCGGCTCGATGGAGTTTTACGCCTGAGCTCGTTCAGGAGAAACCGCAGAATCTCGGCTCGATGCGTCCTTGCGATTGTAGGCCGCAATCTTTCGATCAGCGAGCTCGGAGACGACCAGCGCGGCAGCGACCAGGGCTGCGGCGACGTACCCTAACTTGTCGCCGCCAAACACCTCGATTCCCGCGGCGCCAACAATGCCGGCGGCCGTCGTACCCAGGAAGACGGCAGAGTTGTTCAGGCCGAGCACGATGGGCGCGATCTGCGGAGCGATCCCGACGATGCGATGCTGCTGAGGTACGGAGCTGCCCCAACCGCAGGCTCCCCACAGGAGAACCGCCGGGATTGCCGTCCATAGGCTCGCGCCGGCCCACGGCAACAGAACGAAGATGGCGAACACCAGCGCAAACAAGGTGACGAGCACCTTGCGAGAGCCGATAGCGTCAATCAGGCGGCCAGACAGGAGATTCGACACGGTCCCAGCCACACCCCACACGACGAGCAATCCCGCCATCACGGTCGGATTACCACCGATCGCACCAGCAAAGACCACGGCGAAGTAGGTGTAGATCGTGAAGGCTGCGGTGAAGAACAGGAAGGTTGTGGCGAGCGCCAGTCCAACGCGCGCATCGGCCAGAGGCGCGAGCCGGTTGCCGAGCGAAATGGCCGGCGGCATGGGAATGTGCGACAGGAAAGCCGCGACACCGATGCCGGAAACGGCGGCGAGCACCGCGACAAACACCATGGTCCAATGCCAATCGCCCAAGCCGCCAATGAGGGTACCGATGGGGGCGCCGAGGGCCGTGGAGACTGTCATGCCTGTTGCCACCACGGAGAGGGCAAAGCCTCTTCTTTCAGGCGGGACGATCGACGCTGCCGAGCCGGTCGCCGTTGGGAAGAACATGGCTGCACCGAACCCGGCGAGCGCCCTGGTCGCGAGAGCGATCTCGAAGGTCGGCGCAAACGCCGTTCCAAGATTGGCGAGCACGAAGATCCCGAGCCCTGCCAACAGGAGTTGTTTGCGTGGCATGTGGGCGGCCAGCGCCGCAATGACCGGCGCAAGCAAACCGAGTGTCACGGCATAGACGGTCGTCATCTGGCCTGCCGCCCCGATGCTGACGTCGAAGTTATGTGCGATTTCGGGCAACAGGCCAGCGACAACGAAACTGTCGGTGCCGAGCGCGAACATGCCGAGGGCAAGCACTAAGAGTCGTCTATCCATTTGAGTTCCACCTTCGTGGTTTCGTTTGCTTCCTCAACTCCGCGCCAATTGCGCAAAGCGGTTTAATCGCAGGTGTCGACGCACCAATTTTCGTAGGGGTCGCTTTCGTCGTAAGCGAACTCGAAACCGCTCAGATCTGCCGACATGATCACCACGTCCTTGTTCGGCCGCTGGTCTGGCCCGCGCGGATAGATACGACGGCGCGTCGGGAAGATGATCCCGCCGAACTCCTGGTGATCGTGGAGATAGTGAGCGGCGGTGCCACCAGCAGCGATATCGACCGAGTAGTCCTGGCGGCGGAGCAGCCCTTGGCTGTCGAAATAGAGGACCTGTTCAGACGAATGGGTGACGTAGGATTTGGGAAAGGTAACCTTTACTGCCCGCCACGTTTCACCGTCTTCGGTCCAATCGCCGGCCGCCTCACACCGGACGCCATCATTCAGCAGAGAGAATGGCAGGGTGAGATACGTCCACATCGCATAGCCGGCGAAGTAGGCGAGCTGCGGCGCGCTCCAAGGTCCTTCCGGATCGAACGAGCCGCGCGGATTATTCAGCTCTTCAAGAACCGCGCCCTGAGACGTCTCGACGGCCGTGCGGTAAGGCTCGAAGATGCCGATCTGCCCCGGTGCTAGGAACGGGTTGAACGTCGCCCTTTCCTGCCGCGTATCGACGGTCACCCGCGTCGGCGTCTTTGCGAAGGCTTGCTGGCCCCTCAACTGCAGAGCAAGGCCGTCAGCGATAACGGTCGCTGAGATCTGGCGCAGGCGATTCCACTTGGCCAGACCGCCGTGAGCTTCAAACGATAATTTAATGAGTTCAAGCATATGGAGCCTTATTGCTCGGGATTGGCACGCCCCGGTGATGAGCGGCTGTCATTCGTTATGCGTGCAGCGAAATGGTCCTAAAGCCGAGAGCTAGGCATGGCCGAGCACGGCGGCTGCGATGACCAGGCTCGCGCCGACGCCGACCACGAAGGCGAGCGTTCGGACAACCGGGATGCCGGCGGCGTAGGCGACGTAGTGAACCAGCCGCGCTCCCAAATAGAGCTTGGATGCGAAGATCGTCGCCGGCGTGCTCACGCGATCATCGCCGCAATGACCACGAGCGGCGCGAACACGGCCAGGTTCTCGACCGCGTTGGCGTGCGCGCGACGTGCCCGCCCCGCCCAGGCCGGGTCGGGGGCAGACGCCGGATCGGCGGGATCAGCCAGGGTCCGGCCGGCGCCGCGCGTCAGGATTCTCGCCAGCATGTAGGGGATCCACATCAGGACCGTCGCGGTAGCGACAAGAGCCAGGATATGGAGTTCCGGTGTGAGCGTCATTGCCAGACCGCCTTATGCTTCTCGACAAACTCGGCGACGGACTGCGGGCGGCGGCCGGTGATCGTCTCGACCACGTCGTTCGTCCCGGCCATCTGACCTTGAGCATGCATCGCGGCGATCGCCTGGACGTGCTGGGCCAGGAACGGAATGTCCTGACCGGCAACCTCCCGGACCCACTGCTCCCCGGTGATCTTCTCATAGCGAACCTCTTTCCCGAGCGTCTTGCCGACGATCTCGGCGATCTCCGGCGGCGTCAGTTCGGCGGGACCAAAGAGGCTGTAAGTCTGCCCCGCGTGATCCGAAGGATCGGCCAGGATGGCGGCGATCACCGCCCCCTGGTCCTCGGCCGAGATCACCGCGAAACGGCCCGTTGTGTCGAAAGGAACCGCATACCGGCCTTCGCGGACCATATTGCGCATGTAGAACAGCCACTCGTTGAAGGCGGTCGGCTGCAGATGGGCAACGGGTACTCCGGCCCGATCGAAGACCCGTTCCGCCAGCCAGTGCTGGAGCGCCGAGTTGCTTGGGGCGTCCCGGCGGGCCGTTTTCTGGGACATGTTGACGATGAACTCGGCCTTCGCCTCCAAGGCGGCCTGGGCATAGTTCACGGTCGCCTCTATGAGACCAGGCCGCATCGGGTAGACGAAATAAGCCCGCTTGATCCCCTCGAAGGCGCGCCGGACGGAGCGGAAATCGAGGACATCGCCGACGAAGATTTCAGCGCGTTGGGCCTCGAGCTGGCGGGCACGCTCGTCGATCTTGTGAACGAGAGCGCGGACGGGGAAGCCTTTCTCCAACATGAGTTTGGTCGCGACGCTGCCGGTGGCGCCGGCGGCGCCACCAATAAGGATGGGGGTGCTCATTGACGACGCCTCTCGGGTTATTTGCCCTGGATTAGGAGACCAAGCGGGGCGAGCGGGCCGACCTGCATCAGCTCATACTGTGCCCAGCCGCCGGACGTGAGCGGCAGTGCTTCCACCGTTCCCTTGGCCTCTTCCATCGACTCGACGTTCATCAGGAAAATCACGCCGGGCTTATCCTGACGGAACCAGAACTGCTCGATCTTCCCGTCCAGATAGAGCTTGAGCGTGGCAGGAACCTCGCCCGGCATGATCTGCTTCTTTTCTTCGTCGGAGAACGGCTTGACGATCGATGCGACGGCTAAAACTTTCATGACTGATGTCCTCGTCTGTGTGGTGAATTCCAACGAGGGCGTTCTAGCTTGCTGGCTCCGAAACTGGTACGGTCGTAAATGCCAACTTTAAGGTCATTTACGCCATGCGCATTTCAGTGCTCGTTCTTGACGGAGCGTTCGACATCGGATTAACCGCAGTGCTCGACGGGTTCCGGGTCGCAAACAACCTCGCAGCCCGGCAAGGGATGAGCCGGCCGTTCGATGTCTCGATCGTGGGGGTGCGGAAGAAGGTCATCACCAGTGGTGGCCTGACCGTTCCGGTGCAGGCCGTGACTGCGGCGTTGAAGCCGGATTGGGTTGTCGTTCCGGCTTTGGGCAGCTCGACGCCAGATCTGCTCGTCCCGGCCCTGGCGCGGTCGGACGTGAAGCAGGCCATCGCGCAGGTGCGGACGTGGCGCGCGGAAGGTGCCCAGATCGCGACATCATGCGTCGGGTCATTCCTTGTCGCCGAAACCGGCCTTCTCGATCATCGGGAAGCGACGACGACCTGGTGGCTCGCGCCGCTGTTTCGACAACGCTACCCGAATATTTTGCTTGACGAGTCTCGAATGCTCGTGCCGACAGAGATAGGCGTCACGGCCGGCGCAGCGATGGGGCATCTCGATCTCGCGCTCTGGTTGATCCGCAAGGCCAGCCCGGAACTGGCGGCCGTCGTCTCACGCTATCTGCTCGCCGACATACGCTCGTCGCAGGCACCCTACATCATTCCCAATCACCTGGCCCAGGCAGATCCCCTCATTCTGCGCTTTGAACGTTGGGCACGAGACCATCTCAAGGAAGGCTTCTCGCTGCAGGAAGCCGCCACCGCGCTTGCGACGAGCGCACGCTCATTGCAACGCCGTTGCCAGGCGGTGCTCGGCAAATCGCCGCTGTCCTATTTCCAGGACTTGCGTGTCGAGCACGCGCAATCTCTCCTCCACGGAAGCGGTCTCGACCTCGACGCCATAGCGGCCGAAGTCGGGTATATCGACGGAGCGACACTAGGCACGCTGTTGCGCCAGCGCCTGGGACGAGGCGTGCGCGATCTTCGCGCCGACTTACGCTGACCGAGGGGATCGGTGCGGAGCAATGCGCTGAGCGTCCGTCCTTATGGTTGGCCCCTCCAAGCAGGATGAGAGATAGTGGCAAAAATGCAGGTTGAGGCGCGCCATGGGCCACCACGAAGATCCCTCGGTCGTCAATCTCGCGCTGAAGAACATCCGCTCTTCCTCTGCGGTGCTGGACGCTCATCTCGCCGATCGCCCGTTCATGGTTGGTGACCAACTCACTCTGGCTGACATCGACACGGTAGCGCCCTTTTCTCAGGTTGGCCGCAGCAAGGTCCCGTTTGCCGAGTTCCAAACCTCTGGGCATAGCAGCAACGTCTTCTGAAGACGGTTCCTGCATGAGGCCGAGAGCAAGCACAATCTGGATGAGCGCATGGATACGTTCATGAACGCTCTCCGCCATTACATTCTGATGCAAAATCTGGAGCGAGGTGCGCCGGACATGGTACATCTCATTCCGGAAAGTGGCCCCATCCCCGTGTTTCTATGTGGATGACGGCAAAGGTGAAGACCGTGCCGTTTGACCTATTTGCTGTTTCCAAATGATTTCAGTTGGTTGGAAGACGGGGAGCGTAAGCTTCCGGTTCATATCCCTTCAAGAGCTTCGATTGCGCAATGGCGGGTCGGCAGTTCATTCCCATCAAGGCGATCAATCTCAACACGCGTGATCGGATCGGGTCTATGCAGAGGCTTACCCCGGTTGTCATGTTGCTCGAACCGTTTCATCAACTTGCAAGATCATACAACAGCATTCCAGTGCGCATATGCCAATTCATTTATTCCATTTATCGGGCATGAAACGAGGTGATATTGCTGACGGGGGCCTTCATCACTCCAAGCGTGCTGCGCCCGTTCCGCTCTTTCCAGCGTCATAGACTGACGACGCTCCATGACAACACCTGAAACGAAGCCGACCAGGTTTGCGCAATGTTTGGAGCGAAGATGACGGCTGGGCCAATCTTGTTCAAATTGGTCAGAGCGGCCGTAGCCAAAACCGAATAAGCCGGGATGAAGAATTCGCCGTCACGGGAGAAAGACCAGATCAAATTGGTGCCATCATAGGTCAATCGCTGCCAAACGGGCTGGGCGGGTTGAGGCAAACCTATGTCCTGGCTCGCAATATCATTGACCCGGCTGTTTAGGCCGACACCACCCGACGTAATGTAATAATCGAGGCGGTAGTCGCCCAGCCCATTGGCGCTAATACCGAATTCGACGGCCTTGTTGTTAACTGCATCCCGAACGGCGATTGACGGCAAGGTAAAGTTGGAGAGGCTTCCCGTGTAGACCCCAAGCATTGTCGCCTGCCAATGGCCCGACGGCACATCCGTTTCCGCCATTATCGCCGCTGAGTTTACGGTAGCAGATGCTGACAGTGCGATGCCTCGAGTGGTATTTGTGAGTGTCGCGCCAGTTGGTGGCGTTGTAGATGTCTGTAACGCAAAGCTCGCTGCCGTTGGCTTGACAACAGCAGTGCCGTTCAACCAATCGGCTCCTGGGATGCAGAGAACCGGCTCGTCGGCATCACCTATGCTTCGCAGTCTGGCAAACAGACGCAGTTCGTCTATGATGGGTTGGGGCGCCGCATCGAGATTGATGAAACACCTGCCGGTGGCGGAAGCCGCGTCGTCTCGAAATACATCTGGTGCGGCAGTAAGCTTTGCCAAGCCCGTGACGCCTCCTATGCAGTAACACGCAGCTATCTGGATGAAGGCGAATATAAGGTTGGCGCGGCCAATCCATCGCTCTATTATGGCATTGATCAGATCGGCTCGGTGCGGCGGGTGTTTGAAAGCGCAACGAACGCTCAGGCTCTTGATTACGATCCATGGGGAGTGGCACTTCAGCAGACGACAGCTCTGGCGGATTTCACATTTGCAGGCATGTTGGGGAGCGCTGATACCGGTTTGAACCTGGCTTGGTTTCGAGGCTATGCCCCAACTGTCGGTAGGTGGATGTCACGCGATCCTCTCGGTGAGACGGCAACCGCATTTCCAGAAAGTGGAAACCCAGTTGGTCTGAGCTTGGCGCAGTCGCAAAGCTCAGGAATCGAGCTAAGGACATCGTTAATTTCCGATACTGTATTTGGCAACACCGCTCAAGTATATCCGCTACGTCCGGAAGGACTTAATGTCTACAACTATGTGAGCGCCAACCCGATCAGTTTAACTGATTATTTTGGACTTCAGATAATAGTTTCATGGGGGCATGGTGATCGCCATGTACAAGATCCTGACACGGCCCGGGCTGAAATTCTGCAGTGCTTGCCAGATCTGTCAAGTATTTGGGGGGAGTTCAGAGGTAGGACACCAAGCGGCCTGGAATATCGAGGCTATCCGCTCCCGGGTCGAATCCACATCGGAACCTATTTTCCATACTAACTGACGAGATAAAGAAATGAACGACGGCTGGCGCGAACTGTCTGCAAATGAGGCGGAAGTCATCCGCAAAATGACGAGCAAAGTTTCGTCTCAATTCACTTACGAGCCGAAAAAATACATCGGGAAATTGATCGATGAGTTCGGATCCCTCGCTCTTCGTAGGCGGGAGGAAGCGGAAGATCCAGTTCTCGCTAATGTTATGCCATTGGTGTCTGCGTATTTTGACGATGACAACAATAAAGACACCATGGGACCTTTTGTTCATCTAATCATATTTTGGGACGGAAGTCTTCTTCGGGAATTGCAAATCTACAGGGATGACGGCGGCATTGTTCGGAAGGAAATTCTTGCCGACGACTTATTTGAGATTACACCCGAGGGCTGACGAGACGGGGCCAGAACAAGATTAGTGCGAAATCGTACGTTTAGCCGAAAAAGTGAACCTCAAGATCAATATTCAGTCCCTAAACTGGACCCTCTTATGTTCGTTTGCAAGATCGTTAGCCGCGTTTTTTCCTTTCGACTTTGACGACGAAGCCCATGCGTAAAGCTGATGCGCAAAGCAGGAGACAGGGCATTTAGACGACGGCTGGCATACTCTTA
>Ga0207426_1000464_pt1 | contig 62646 bp, 63 predicted proteins | sample AraplaMF_Cvi_mMS_FD_184265 | JGI IMG/M metagenome (GOLD analysis project Ga0207426, IMG submission 184265) | Arabidopsis root microbial communities from the University of North Carolina, USA - plate scrape MF_Cvi_mMS (SPAdes) (version 2) | ecosystem: Host-associated > Plants > Roots > Endosphere...
GCAGGCGTGCTTCTGAAGCTCGGTGGCTACGGCCTGATCCGCTTCTCGCTCGGGATGTTCCCGGTTGCCTCCGAGTTCTTCGCACCGCTCGTCTTCGCTTTGTCGGTCATTGCCATCATCTACACCTCGCTGGTGGCGCTGATGCAGGACGACATGAAGAAGCTGATTGCCTATTCGTCGGTCGCCCACATGGGTTACGTGACAATGGGTATCTTTGCGGCCAACGCGCAGGGTTTGCAGGGCTCGATCTTCCAGATGCTGTCGCACGGCATCGTCTCCGGCGCTCTCTTCCTTTGCGTCGGTGTGATTTACGACCGAACCCATACCCGCGAGATTGCGGCCTATGGCGGCCTGGTCAACAACATGCCGAAATACGCTGTTGCGATGATGGTCTTCACGATGGCGAACGTCGGCCTGCCGGGCACCTCGGGCTTCGTCGGCGAATTCCTGACCCTGATCGGCGTCTTCCGCGTCAACACCTGGGTCGCACTCTTCGCCGCGACGGGCGTTATCCTCTCCGCCGCCTATGCGCTCTGGCTCTATCGCCGGGTCATCTTCGGCGCGCTGGAGAAGGAAAAGCTCAAAGCGCTGCTCGACCTCTCTCGGCGTGAACAGCTGATCCTCTATCCGCTGATCGCACTGACCATCTTCTTCGGCGTCTATCCGGCTCCGGTCTTCGATGTGACCGCTGCATCGGTTGACCAGCTGATCCATAGCTATACAGCCGCAGTCCAGGCAGCGCAGGACGTTGCGCTGTCGATGAAATGATGACGGGACTTTTGGGACATGACCTCTGAAACTATTCTCGCAAGCCTGCATCTTTCGATACCGGAGCTGATCCTCGCGGTCGGCGCCCTCGCGTTGTTGATGATCGGCGTCTTCTCGGGAGAGCGCTCCGGCCGTATGGTCAGCGTTCTCGCGATAATCGTGCTGGCCGCTGCTGCGCTCTGGCTGATCTTCCTTCCGAGCGAAGGCGTTGCCTATGGCGGCGTCTTCCTGTCGGACGGCTTCGGCCGCTTCATGAAGATCACCGCGCTGGTCGGATCGATTACGGCGCTCTTCATGTCGCTGGGGCTTGCCAAGGAAAATCAGCTCGACAAGTTCGAGTTTCCGGTGCTGCTCGTGCTCTGCACACTGGGCATTCTGCTGATGATTTCGGCCAACGATCTCATCTCGCTTTATCTCGGCCTCGAACTGCAGTCGCTGGCAATCTATGTCGTCGCTGCGATCAACCGCGACAGCGTCAAGTCCACTGAAGCCGGCCTGAAGTACTTCGTGCTCGGCGCGCTGTCCTCGGGCATGCTGCTCTACGGCATGTCGCTGGTCTACGGCTTCACCGGTCACACGCAATTCGCTGCAATCGCTCAGGCCCTGACTGTCGAAGGTGCTCGTTCGCTTGGCCTCGTCTTCGGCCTCGTGTTCATCCTGGCCGGTATCGCCTTCAAGATCTCCGCTGTTCCATTCCATATGTGGACGCCGGACGTTTACGAAGGCGCTCCGACCCCGGTCACCGCTTTCCTTGCCAGCGCTCCCAAGGTCGCGGCAATGGCGATGTTGACCCGCATTGTAATCACTGCCTTCCAGCCGGTCGTGGCTGACTGGCAGCAGGTCGTGGTCTTCATTTCGATCGCTTCCATGCTGCTCGGCTCCTTCGCCGCAATCGGTCAGCGGAACATCAAGCGACTGATGGCCTATTCGTCGATCGGTCACATGGGTTACGCATTGGTTGGCCTTGCTGCAGGCAATCAGACCGGCGTCTCGGGCGTCATGCTGTACATGGTCATCTACATGGTCATGACGCTCGGCAGCTTTGCGATCATCATGTCGATGCGCCGCAAGGACGGCACGGTTGTCGAGGAAGTCAACGACTTGGCTGGCCTGTCGACCACCAATCCGTTCATGGCGACGGTACTGACCATCCTGATGTTCTCGCTGGCAGGCATTCCTCCGCTCGCAGGCTTCTTCGCGAAGTACTTCGTGTTTGTCGCTGCGATCGAGGCGAAGCTCTACGCTCTTGCGATCATCGGCGTTCTTGCATCGGTTGTCGGCGCTTACTACTACCTGCGCGTCATCAAGCTGATGTGGTTCGATGAAGCCACGGGCGAGTTCGCTCGCGTTTCGGGCTCGCTCCGTCTTGTCTTTGGTCTCTCCGGCCTCTTCGTTCTCGCCTATGTCATCATCGGCGGTCCGATTGGCGGTGCGGCCGAGCTTGCAGCTGCGACACTCTTTTGATGAACTCCGAGGCACGGCGCCGGATATCGCTCGACGATTTCAGGCACGAGGCTCTGCCGGAGACGTCGTCCACGAACAGTGAATGCCTTGCCCGTGCGCGGGCAGGGGACCGCGGTCACCTCTGGATCACGGCGGAAAAACAGACCGGCGGCCGTGGCCGCCGGGGACGCCCCTGGGTTTCAGAGCGGGGCAATCTCTACGCCTCGCTTCTTCTCATCGATCCGGCGCCCATGGAGCGCCTCGGCTCGCTGCCGTTGGCAATTGCCGTCGCCGTGCATCAGGCCGTTCGCCGTGTGCTCCCGCATACGGCCGAGCCGCTGGAAGTGAAGTGGCCGAACGATATCCTGATCGGACGCAAGAAGACTTGTGGCATTCTCGTGGAAGGCGAAGCCCTGTCGGAGGGACGCCATGCGCTCGTCATAGGCATCGGTATCAACGTCGCATTCATGCCTGACAACCCGCTCTATCCGGTGACCTGCCTGCGTGAGCAAGGGAGCTCTGCTTCCCCCGAAGAGGTTTTCGCCCATCTTTTTGCATCGATGGCCGAAGTCCTGGAAGCATGGGATCGGGGCCGCGGCGTGCGCGAAATCACGGAACGCTGGCGCCAGGTCGCCTGCGGCATTGGCGAAAAGATAACGGTGAACCTGCCGGACCGGTCGATTTCCGGCCACTTCGCCGGAATTGATGATAATGGCCTGTTGATGCTCGATATTGGCGCAGGCAGGATGATGACGATTGCCGCCGGCGACGTCTTCTTTGGTTGATTGGAAAAAAGAATAATATGGCGAAGCAGGACGAATTGGTATTTCTGCCGTTGGGTGGCGTTGGCGAGATAGGAATGAATCTCGCCCTCTACGGCTACGGCCCACCGACGCACCGCCAGTGGATCATGGTTGACTGCGGCGTTACCTTCCCGGGGCCTGATCTGCCAGGTGTCGATCTTGTGCTGCCGGACATTCGTTATCTCGCCACCGAGCGCAAGAGCCTGAAGGCGATCTTCATCACGCATGCGCACGAGGACCACTACGGCGCGCTCGCCGATCTATGGCCCGGTCTCAATGTGCCGGTCTATGCCTCTAGCTTTACGGCTGGCCTGCTCGAGGCGAAGCGCAACTTTGAAAAGTCGGCCATCGGGGAGATCCCGGTGACATTGTTTACGGCGGGCGACACCGTCAATGCCGGCCCCTTCAGCGTCGAAGGCGTGGCGGTCAACCACTCCATTCCCGAGCCGATGTCGCTGGTGATCCGCACGCCACTCGGCAATGTGATCCATACCGGCGACTGGAAGATCGACCATGAGCCGTCGCTCGGTCCGCTGACGGACGAGACCCGTTTTCGCCAGCTTGGCGATGAAGGCGTTCTGGCGTTGATGTGCGATTCCACGAATGCCCTGCGGGATGGTGTATCGCCATCCGAGAAGGACGTCTCCGAGAGCCTGCGCAAGATCATCGAGAACGCCGAGGGCCGCGTTGCGGTGACGACGTTCTCATCGAACGTCGGCCGTATCCGAACGGTAGCCGAGGCGGCCGAGGCTGAGGGTCGCGAGGTACTACTGCTTGGCAGTTCGCTCAAGCGCGTGGTCGACGTTTCCCGCGATATCGGCCTGATGGAGGGCATCAAGCCGTTCATTTCGGAGGAGGAATACGGTTACGTCCCACGCGACAAGGTTGTCGTCATTCTGACCGGTAGCCAGGGTGAGCCACGCGCGGCCCTTGCGAAGCTGTCGCGTGACGAGATGCGCAACGTGGCGCTTGCAGCAGGCGATATCGTCGTATTTTCCTCCCGCGCCATCCCGGGCAACGAGAAGGCGATCCAGGACATCAAGAACGGCCTCATCGAGCAGGGTGTCCATGTCATCACCGACAACGAAGCCCTTGTTCACGTTTCCGGACATCCGCGCCGCAACGAGCTGCAGAAGATGTATGAGCTGACGCGGCCGAAGATCGTCGTGCCGGTGCACGGCGAGGCGACGCACCTGACGGCGCACAAGGAACTGGCGGAGCAATCCGGCATCCCGATCGTGCCGCGCGTGCGCAACGGCGACATTCTTCGTCTGGCACCAGGACCAGTCGAGGTTATCGACGAGGCGCCGCACGGCCGTATCTATAAGGACGGCTCGCTCATCGGGGATTTCGACGAGATGGGCATTGGCGAGCGCAAGAAGCTCTCCTATGTCGGCCACGTTGCCGTCAACGTCGTGATCGACAGCCGCTACGATATCGTCGGCGATCCGGACCTCGTTGCGATCGGTCTGCCTGTCTACGACGACGAGGGCGACGATATGGAAGATACGCTTTACGACGCTGCTGTCGGCGCCATCGAGAGCATACCGCGGGCACGCCGGAAGGATCTCGACCTGCTGCAGGAGTCGGTCCGCCGTGCGATCCGCGCAACCGCAAACCAGACCTGGGGCAAAAAGCCTGTGGTCACGGTCTTTGTTACGAAGGTCTGACCCATGCTCGGCCGGGTCAACCATGTCGCCATCGCCGTTCCGGACCTTGCGGCGGCAACGGCCGCCTACCGGGGCACGCTCGGCGCAACTGTCTCTGCCCCGCAGGCTCTGCCGGAGCACGGCGTCACAGTCGTCTTCGTGGAGCTGCCGAATACCAAGGTCGAACTGCTGGAGCCGCTGGGAGCGGACTCGCCGATCGCTGCTTTCCTGGAGAAGAACCCATCTGGAGGAATGCACCATATCTGCTACGAAGTTGCCGACATCATCGCCGCTCGCGACCAACTGGTGCAAGGTGGTGCAAGAGTGCTCGGCAATGGTGAGCCGAAGATCGGCGCCCATGGAAAGCCGGTGCTCTTTCTGCATCCGAAGGATTTTTTCGGCACCCTGATCGAGCTGGAGCAGGTCTGAGCGGGCTGCGGCAGAGTGACCGAGACGCGGCAAAAACCGTCATTGGGGTCCGAACCGGCTTTGAGTTAACGGACATTTCGGCTTATAAGCACCGCAGTCGCAGAGAGCCTAGCGGGACAATTCGATGCTGCAGATATTTCTACAGGGCTTTGCCGTCTACTTTATCGTCTGGTGGATCACGCTCTTTGCCGTCCTGCCGATTGGCCTGCGCACGCAAGCGGAAGATAACGATATCGTGTTGGGGACCGTACACAGCGCCCCGAGCCGGTTTCGGCCGGTATTCGTCTTTTCGATGACGACGATCATCTCGGCTGTCATCTACGGGCTCTGGTATATCGCTTCGAATTACTTCGGTTGGGGTTTCGACGCCCTGCCGCAGATTGGCCCATCGTTCTCAAACGTTTAGGGCGTTTGCCCAGTTTTTGGGCGGATACAGATATTCGCTGTCACACACATGTCATGAAGTTGCGGCATGCAGTTGCCGTAACGGCAGGCGAGGCCTCACGCAACGGCAGCGAGGGGCACGGATGGCAGAACGTGGTTGAGAAAAGCCAAAAAAAAACAAGGCTGAAAGCCTTGTTTTAAGTATCGCGTGATCCTTATCCGTTGCCGGGGCTGCGACGAGCGCGCCTAAGATCTGATCCTCCCAAGACTTGACCGCGAAATCGGCAGGAATTTAGCTCCCTGCCTGTTTTGTGGGCTAAAGCTAGCTCAAAGAATGGGCTTTGTCATCAGGTTTTTTTGCATTTTTGCTACACTCCAGCAAATTTTTTCTGTTCATAAGAATATCGTACAAACCATTATAATTTCGCCTTTTTCTTACTTTGTCTGCTTTGCGGGTGCGAACTTGCTTTAACGGCAGACCGCTTCAGCCCGTGGCGGGTTTCTTTCCTTTCGCGAAGCAGCTATGAACGCTGCCAATATTTGTGATCCGCCTTCGATTCCGCGACATGCGGTGTCTCAACAGTTCTGGAATTCGCCATGCGCCTGTCTCGCTATTTCATGCCCATCCTTAAGGAAAATCCCAAGGAGGCGGAAATCGTCTCTCATCGGCTGATGCTGCGCGCCGGCATGATCCGGCAGCAGTCGCAGGGCATCTATTCCTGGCTGCCCCTCGGCAAGCGCGTTCTCGACAAGGTCAACAACATCATCCGCGAGGAGCAGAATCGCGCCGGCGCGATCGAACTGTCGATGCCGACGCTGCAGTCCGCCGAGCTCTGGCAGGAAAGCGGTCGCTACGACGCCTATGGCAAGGAGATGCTGCGCATCACGGACCGCCAGGATCGCCCGATGCTGTACGGCCCGACGAACGAGGAAATGGTCACGGATATCTTCCGGTCCTACGTGAAGTCCTACAAGAGCCTGCCGCTCAACCTGTATCACATCCAGCTGAAGTTCCGCGACGAGATCCGCCCGCGCTTCGGTACCATGCGCTCGCGTGAATTCATGATGAAGGACGCCTATTCCTTCGATCTGACTCGCGAAGGTGCGGAGCATTCCTACAACAAGATGTTCACCGCCTATCTGCGGACGTTCGATCGCCTCGGCCTGCGTGCGATCCCGATGCGTGCAGACACTGGTCCGATCGGTGGCAATCTCAGCCACGAATTCATCATCCTGGCCGACACCGGCGAATCCGAAGTGTTCTGCCACAAGGACTTCGTGAACTTCGATATCCCGGCTGAAGGCACCGACTTCGACAGCGTCGAGGGCCTGAAGGCTGTTTTCGACAAGTGGACGTCGCTTTATGCCGCCACATCGGAGATGCACGACGAAGCGGCGTTCAACGCCGTTCCGGAAGGCGAGCGTCTCTCTGCGCGCGGCATTGAAGTGGGTCATATCTTCTACTTCGGCACGAAGTATTCCGAGCCGATGGGCGCGAAAGTGCAAGGGCCTGATGGCAAGGAACATACGGTCCACATGGGTTCCTACGGGATTGGCCCGACCCGCCTTGTTCCCGCCATCATCGAAGCATCGCATGATGAGAACGGAATCATCTGGCCGGCGTCGGTAGCGCCGTTCGATGCGGTCGTGATCAACATGAAGGCCGGTGATGCGGCGTGCGATGCAGCCTGCGAGAAGATCTATGCGGCGCTCTCGAATGCCGGCAAGGACGTCCTCTACGATGATACGGACGATCGCGCCGGAACGAAATTTGCGACCGCCGACCTGATCGGTGTTCCGCTGCAGATCATCGCCGGCCCGCGTGCGGTCGCGAGCGGCGAAGTCGAAGTGAAGGACCGCAAAACGGGCGCCCGCGAAACGATGACCATCGACGCGGCGATCAACAAGCTCTTGGGCTAAGAAGGCGGGAGGCAGGATGGCAGATGTAGCGGTGAGCCAGCAGGGTTCTAAATCCGGCTCGGCGCCGGCCAGCCGGCCATTTTCCGCCTTCGAACGGCTTGTGGCGTGGCGCTATCTGCGCGCCCGCCGCAAGGAGGCGTTCATTTCGGTGATCGCCGGTTTCTCCTTCATCGGCATCATGCTCGGCGTTGCGACGCTGATCATCGTCATGGCTGTCATGAACGGCTTCCGTACGGAGCTGATCTCCCGCATTCTGGGCATCAACGGTCACATGATCGTTCAGCCCGTCGATACTCCGTTCACGGACTATCCGGCGTTGACCGACAAGCTTGCCGGCGTGCCGGGCATTAAGCTTGCGCTGCCGCTGGTCGAGGGCCAGACATTGGCCTCAGGTCAGGGCGGTGCGGGCACGGGCGCGCTGGTACGCGGCATCCGACCTGAAGACCTGGAAAAGGTGAAGACCGTCTCCGGTAATATCAAGTCCGGTGATCTGGTCGGTTTTGCCGCCGGGCAGGGCGTGTTGATCGGTTCGGGCATGGCTGCCCAACTCGGCCTCCAGGCAGGCGACAACATTACGCTGATATCACCGGAAGGTGACGTCACACCGATGGGCGTCAATCCGCGGGTGAAGTCCTACAAGGTCTCCGGCATTTTCGAGATCGGCATGTCGGAATACGACGCGACGATCATCTACATGCCGCTTGAGGAAGCGCAGCTCTATTTCAATGCCGAGGGCCTGGTTCAATCCATCGAGCTTTTCGTCGACAATCCCGACGACATTGACAATATGCGGCCGAAGGTCGAGGCCGCAGCCGGTCGGCAAATTGCGATTACCGACTGGCGCCAACGCAACCAGACCTTCTTCTCGGCGCTCGAGGTTGAACGGAACGTGATGTTCATGATCCTGACGCTCATCGTCCTCGTTGCGGCGCTGAACATCATTTCCGGCCTCATCATGCTGGTGAAGGACAAGGGCAGCGATATCGCGATCCTGCGCACGATGGGCGCGAGCTCTGGCGCGATCATGCGCATCTTCTTCATGACCGGTGCGGCGATCGGTGTCGTCGGAACGATAGCCGGTGTCCTGCTTGGTGTCGTTGTCTGTATCAATATCGAGAAAATCCGCGAGTTCTTTTCTTGGGTTTCCGGCACGGTGCTGTTCGACCCGCAACTCTACTTCCTCAGCCAGCTGCCTGCGGAAATGAGTATGAGAGAGACGCTTTCAGTTGTGATCATGGCGCTGACCCTGTCCTTCCTCGCCACCATCTTCCCGGCATGGCGAGCCTCCAAGCTCGATCCCGTGCAGGCCCTGCGCTACGAATAAGGAATGCTCTCTTCATGAAGCGGAATACCGTTCTCAAGCTTTCCGGTGTCGAGCGCCACTATGGTCAGGGCGAGACGCTGCTCTCGATCCTCAAGGGTGCGGACTTCACGCTGAACAGCGGCGAAATCGTCGCCCTCGTCGCGCCGTCAGGCACAGGCAAGTCGACGCTTCTACATATTGCCGGCCTGCTTGAGCACCCCGATGGCGGCGAGGTGATCATCAACGGAAAGGCCTGCGATGGTTTGCCGGACGATAAGCGCACCGCGATTCGCCGCAGCGAAATCGGCTTCGTCTATCAATTCCACCACCTGCTGCCGGAATTTTCTGCGATCGAGAATATCATGATGCCGCAGATGATCGCAGGGCTGCCGCGTAAGGAAGCGAAGGAGCGAGCCGGCCAGCTGCTCGATTATATGCGCATAGGCCATCGCGGCGCGCATCGCCCCGGAGAGCTTTCCGGTGGCGAGCAGCAGCGTGTGGCGATTGCGCGTGCCGTCGCGAATGCGCCAAGCCTGCTGCTGGCGGACGAGCCGACTGGCAACCTTGATCCTGAAACGGCAAGCTATGTCTTTGACGCGCTTGAAGCGCTGGTGCGTCAATCAGGTCTGGCGGCGCTGATCGCGACCCACAATCACGAACTCGCCGGGCGCATGGACCGCCGCGTGACTATCGCCGACGGCAAGGTCGTGGATTTCTGATTAGGGGTGGATGAGACCGCCACGGTAGTCCAATTCGTAGGCTCTGCGCTCGTTCACGACGATCACTTCGCGACCGCTGAAATGGCTGCAGTCCCCTATGCTTTGATCGGCATAGTAACCGAAGGCGTGCTCGAACTCCATGCCGCCGAGGAAGCGCCGATATTGGGCATACATTTTTGACAGTGCAGCCTTGATCACCGTTCCCGCCCGTTCTCCGTCGATCAGCGAATGCTCGACGATGCGTCCGAAGTAGTTCATCGCCCAGACCGGTTCGCTCTCCAGCCAGACCACTTCTTGCCCGGCGAAATCTGCGCCGCCGAAATAGCTGTCGAGATAGCGCCAGGCGCCGCGCTGATATCCGATGTCGCGCGATCCTGTCCGGCAGGCGGGCACAGGGCTTCCGCCACCGACATAGGTATTCGCCTTCGCCTCGACGATGAAACTGTTCAATGCGACAATATCCATGGCGTTCCCTCCGCTCGACAGCGTCTCAACAACGCTATTAAATGTAAAGAACAAAATAAGAACAAGCCTCACGGTCCGCAGATCGTTTGTCCAGTGTCGTCGTTCCACTCAGCGATCGGGAGGACACGTGGCTCGGCTTTGACATCCTTGCCATCCTTCTGCAGCTTGCCGGTCAGTGCATTGTAGTCGCAGGAGCCGGCGGCATTGGGGTCGAGCGTGTCGTAGTGGTTGTAGGTATAGCCGGCAACGACGAACTGCTTGTTCCGATAGGCCACCGTCAGCGTCTGGTCCCAGCGATCGCGCCCGATCGCGCTGTTCTGTGAGTGTACGGCGATGGAGGATTTGCCGACGGCCTTCAACGACGGTTCCTGTCCGAAGACGCCGTCCGCATTGGTGCTGCCCCAGATCTTGTTCGGTGCGGCCAGCGAAAGCCGCAGAAGTTCGTGGTCGCTGTCACGAAGATAGAGGTAGATGCCGATTTGATCATAGTTGGCGCCCTCCTCGGGAGCAACCAGCAGCGCGAGGTCCGCACGCCCATCGCCATCCCAATCCCCCGTCGCCGCGTCGACGATCCGCGTGGGATCGATTTGCTCGGCTCGAGCGGTAAACGCCGCCGATAGAGCCAATCCAGCAATTAATACAAACTTAAACATGCTTTTCTCCCATCGCCATGCGGTCAGCAAAACGGAAAAGAATCCTGTTGACAATAGAACAATAGCGGAACAAATTGAAAACATAAGAGAACAGGAGAGCCAAATGACTGACTTGATCCGTGATATCGCAGCATTCACCTCCATCGCAATGTTCGTTGCCAGCTTCTCGCTTATCTGCATGGCAATGTAAGAATTCCGGGGACCGCATGGCTGCCATGCGGTCCGAGCGCAGCCCTTGTCTGGACATCAACCCCTCAATGCTGAGAATAGACCTGATTGATTCAGGTGATCGGAAGGCATGTCATGGCGGGTGCGGAGAAAGACTCGGAAGGCGGTTTCATCGGTGGTACGCCGGGCTTCGTTCACCTTCGGGTCCACTCGGCCTATTCGCTCCTTGAAGGTGCGCTGCCGCTTAAGAAGATCCTCTACAAGGCGTCGGGCGACAGCCAGCCGGCCATAGCGATCACCGACACCAACAACCTGTTCGTCGCCCTCGAATTCTCACAGAAGGCGATGGACGAAGGCCTTCAGCCGATCATCGGCTGCCAGGTCTCGATCGACATGGAGGATGGACTGGAGACGGAACGGCGCGGCGGCCAGCAGGCGCTCGCCAAGCTGCCGTCGCTGGTGCTCCTTGCGGCCACCGACGCCGGCTACGAGCGGCTGGTGGACCTTGTCAGCCGCGCCTATCTCGGCGGCGAGGGCAACGGTCAATCGATCCACATTCGTGCCTCCTGGCTCGACGAGATCGGCACCGACGGCCTGATCGCTTTGACCGGCGCCCTGACGGGGCCGGTCGACGTGGCGCTGAAGGATGGGCATGCCGCCCAGGCGGAAGCACGCCTCCTGCTGCTGAAGCGCCATTTCGGTAACCGGCTCTATGTTGAGTTGCAGCGGCACGGCACTTACGACAAGCGTCATGAGCAGAAGCTCGTCGGCCTTGCCTATGAGCACGACCTGCCCTTGGTCGCCACCAACGAAGCCTTTTTCCCGACCCGTGACGACTATGATGCGCATGACGCCCTGATGGCCGTCGCCCACAACGCCATCGTTTCGGATGATACCCGGTTTCGCCTGACGCCTGATCACTACCTGAAAAGCCGCGCCGAAATGGCGAAGCTGTTTGCGGATCTGCCGGAGGCGCTGGAAAACACCATCGAGATCGCGCGGCGCTGCTCGTTCATCCTGAAGACGCGCAAGCCGATCCTGCCGCGTTTCACCGGCGCCACCGCCGATCCCGAGGAGGCGGAACGCGAAGAGGCACTCGAACTGCGCCGGCAGGCGGAGGAGGGGCTGGATAAGCGCCTTGCCACTCTCGGCATGTCGCCCGGTTATGAGGAGAAGGATTACCGCGAGCGCCTGGAATTCGAGCTGAGCGTCATCGAGCGCATGAAATTCCCGGGTTACTTCCTCATCGTTTCGGACTTTATCAAATGGGCAAAACAGCATGACATCCCCGTCGGCCCGGGCCGCGGCTCCGGTGCAGGCTCTCTCGTTGCCTACGCGCTGACGATCACTGACGTTGATCCCTTGCGCTTCTCGCTGCTCTTCGAACGCTTCCTCAACCCGGAACGCGTCTCGATGCCCGACTTCGATATCGACTTCTGCCAGGACCGCCGCGAAGAGGTGATCCGTTATGTGCAGCGCAAGTACGGCCGCGAACAGGTCGCGCAGATCATCACCTTCGGTTCGCTGCAGGCCCGCGCGGCGCTGCGCGACGTCGGCCGTGTGCTGGAGATGCCCTACGGTCAGGTCGACAAGATCTGTAAGCTGGTGCCGAACAATCCGGCCAACCCGACGCCGCTGTCGAAGGCGATCGAGGAAGAGCCGAAGCTGCAGGAGGAGGCCGACAAGGAGCCGGTCGTCGCCCGCCTGCTCGATATCGCCCAGAAGATTGAAGGTCTCTACCGCCACGCATCGACCCACGCTGCCGGTATCGTCATCGGCGACCGCCCGCTGTCGAAGCTGGTGCCGATGTACCGCGATCCGCGTTCCGACATGCCTGTCACCCAGTTCAACATGAAGTGGGTCGAGCAGGCCGGCCTCGTCAAGTTCGACTTCCTCGGGCTGAAGACGCTGACCACGTTGAAGGTCGCCGTCGATTTCGTCGCCAAGCGTGGCATCAAGGTCGATCTTGCCTCGATCCCGCTGGACGATAAGCTGACCTACGAGATGCTCTCGCGCGGCGAAACGGTTGGCGTGTTCCAGGTTGAAAGTGCGGGCATGCGCAAGGCGCTGATCGGCATGAAGCCGGACTGCATCGAGGACATCATCGCACTCGTGGCGCTTTATCGCCCAGGCCCGATGGAAAACATCCCGGTCTACAATGCCCGCAAGCACGGCGAGGAAGAGATCGAGTCGATCCATCCGACGATCGACTACCTGCTGAAGGAAACGCAGGGGGTTATCGTCTACCAGGAGCAGGTGATGCAGATCGCCCAGGTCCTGTCGGGCTACTCGCTCGGTGAAGCCGACCTTCTGCGTCGCGCCATGGGTAAGAAGATCAAGGCGGAGATGGACCAGCAGCGCGAGCGCTTCGTCGATGGCGCCGTCAAGAACGGCGTGAAGAAGCCGCAAGCCGATGTGATCTTCGACCTGCTCGCCAAGTTCGCCAACTACGGTTTCAACAAGTCTCACGCCGCCGCTTACGCGATCGTTTCCTACCAGACCGCCTATATGAAGGCGCATTATCCGGTCGAGTTCCTCGCCGCGTCGATGACGCTCGATATGTCGAACACCGAAAAGGTCAACGACTTCCGGCAGGACGCCAAGCGTCTCGACATCGAGGTAATCCCTCCTTCGGTACAGACCTCGTTCCGCCATTTCGAGACCGGCGACAACAGGATCTACTACGCGCTGGCGGCGCTGAAGGGGGTCGGCGAATCGGCTGTCGATCATATCGTGGAGGTCCGCGGTGGCACTCCATTCGCGAGCCTTGAGGATTTCTGCCTGCGCATTGATCCGCGACAGGTGAACCGCCGCGTGCTGGAAAGCCTGATCTTCGCCGGTGCTTTCGATTGTTTCGGGCTCGACCGCGCGCAACTGGCGGGCGGGCTCGACCGCATCATGGGCTACGCCCAGCGTGCGCAGGAAAACAAGCTGAGCGGCCAGTCGGATATCTTCGGCAGCGCTCTTTCATCCGGCCCAGAGAGAATCTCGCTGCCGCCGTTTTCGCCGTGGCTGGCCTCGGAAAAGCTGCTCAAGGAATTCCAGGTCCTGGGCTTCTACCTGACCGCGCATCCGCTCGATAGCTACCAGAGCATTCTGCAGAAGATGCGCGTGCAGACCTTCGCCGAGTTTTCGGCGGCCGTGAAGCAGGGCGCGAGCAACGGCCGCCTTGCGGGCACCGTCATTTCCAAGCAGGAGCGCAAGACCAGGACCGGCAACAAGATGGGTATCATCGTGTTCTCCGACTCCTCGGGTCAGTTCGAAGCCGTTCTGTTCTCCGATATGTTGAACCAGTATCGCGACGTGCTGGAGTCCGGAAAGTCCTTCGTTATCACGGCGACAGGGGAAGAGCGGCCGGAAGGCATCGGCCTTCGCCTGCAGACCATTCAGTCGCTGGAAGAGAAATCGCTGCAGATGCAGAAGGCCCTGCGCGTCTACGTGCGCGATTCCGGGCCGCTTCGTGCCGTCGCGGCACACCTCAATGCCAAGGGCGATGGCCTTGTCTCCTTCATCGTGATCAAGGAGGAAGGCAAGCGCGAGGTGGAAGTCGAGCTTCCGCAGAAATATCGTATCACGCCGGAGATTGCTGCCGCACTGCGCGCAGCGCCCGGCGTCATCGATGTCGAGCTGGTCTGACGTCAACCTCTTGTTAGGGTGATGAAGTCGGTTCCTTCGCCGGTCTCCGGTCCGAGGCCGGTGTCTGAGATTGTCAACGTCGAGCCGGTGGTCAGCATGGCGTCGATCTTCCGCCGCGCCTCCTCAGGAATATCGATACGGCTCAGCGCATTGGCGATCGGCGTGCCTGATATGATCGAGCTTTCCAGGCTGCTAATGCCGAGCCGGTTCATGATCGCGCGGGCGAGTGTGTTGGGAAGCGTCGCTCCCATCCAGTCCGCCGAGCCGGTTTCGAAATCGACGTTGTGGACAGAGAAGAAATGCGTACCGAGGGCAAGGCCCGGGTTCTCGATCGAGATCGGCGCTTCAAGAACCGGCTGGAAGCCTTGGCGAACCATGATGACGCCGTTCGGCGGCGCTCCCTTGCCCGCCGCGGCATAGACCGCCTTAATGAGCGCGTCACTTGCCGGTGACTTGTCGTTGGTCGGCTCGACTGGATGCTGCAACTTGAAATCACTGATTGCCTGAAGCGTTGCCGACCCGAGGAGGCCATCCGGTTCACCCGCGGCAAATCCGAGCTCGTTGAGATATGTCTGAAGGTCGATGATCTCCTCGCGCAGACTGCGGCGCGTAATGAGAATACGGATCGGTGTGTCGTTTGCGGGAGCGCTCGCTGCCGGCATTTGTGCAGGCGGTGGCGCGACGTCGTTCATGGCGACCTGAACGGGAGCCTGCCCGATCGTCGGCCTCAGCGAAGCGTCGGAAAGCAGTGCTGGCGGCTCCGGCATATCCGGCCGGAAGAGCGTCGGGTGATCGATCGGTTCCGGCGTTACTTCCGCGTCGGTAATGACAACCGGAACGCCCATTGCCGTCATCTTGTAGAGCTGCTTGGCGAAGGCTGCCGGCATTCGGACGCAGCCATGCGATGCTGGGTAGCGCGGCACGGAATGCGACTCGTGAAGCGCGATGCCAGACCAGGTCAGCCGCTGCATGAACGGCATCGGCGCAGCCGAATAGATATTGGATTCGTGATATCTCTGCTTCTCGATGACGGAAAAGATGCCGCTCGGCGTCGTATGGCCCGGCTTCCCCGTCGAAACCTTCGAGGTCGCCACGACCTCTGTGCCGTCGTAGAGCGTAAGCGACTGCGCATCCTTCGATACGAAGATCTGCAGCGTGCGTGCATCCGCCGCGAGAGCGGGATGCACGAGCGCGGTGGCCGACAGCAAGCCGAGGCCAAAAACGAGACGCGACAACATATGACTCAACCGATACGCAATACTTGAAGCCGAAGCCTAGTCGGTGAAGCTTAAGGAAAACTTGATATAAGGAACCCTGAGGCAGCCTCACGTATTAGTGATCGCGCTTGCCGCCAAACGTATATCCGGTCTGGACGGTGCCTTTGCCGAACTTGTCGCGCAACTTGTCCATTGCCGCTTCGGCTGCGGCCCTACGACCCGATTGCTCATCGATAAGGTCGGGCGGATCTGCGCGCGCGGGGTCGCAAAGGTCGGTGACGCCGATCCCGATGAGGCGAAACTTCGTGCCGTCCGTTTCCTTCTCCAGCAGGTCCAGCCCGGTACGGAATATCCGGTCGGCAAGCCGGGTCGGGTCTTCAAGTTTGCGATTGCGGGTGCGCAGCTTGAAGTCCGCCGTCTTCATTTTGAGAACCACGGTCTGGCCGGCGATATCATCTTTCTTCAGCCGCCAGGAGACCTTTTCGGAAAGACTGCGGAGGATCGGAACAAGCTCGTCATGGCGGGATATATCGTCGAAGAAAGTCGTTTCGGACGAGACGCTCTTCGCCGCGTCGTTCAGATGCACTTCGCGGTCGTCGATGCCGCGGGAAAGACGCGCCAGCCGCTGCCCCATGCTGCCATATCGGCGCATCAGGTCGTTTTCCTCCATCGTCTGCAACTGGCCAATCGTCCGGATGCCGTCGGCCTCCAGCGTGGCTGCAAACGCCTTGCCGACGCCCCAGATCGTCGTCACCGGCCGCGGTGCCAGGAAAAAAACTGCTTCCTCGCGGCCAATGACCGAGAAGCCGCGAGGTTTCTGAAGGTCGGACGCGACCTTGGCGAGAAACTTGCAGTAGGAGAGCCCAACGGAGATGGTTATGCCGATCTCCTTCTCGATGCGCTGGACGAACTTGGCAAGCGTGCGCGCCGGCGGATCGTGATGCAGCCGCTCGGTGCCGCCGAGTTCCAGAAACGCCTCGTCGATCGAAAGCGGCTGAACGAGCGGGGTCAGTTCCTGCATCAAGGTGCGGACTTCGCGTCCGACCTTCACGTACTTTTCCATGTCGGGTCGGATGACGACTGCCTGGGGGCAGGCCTCAAGAGCCTTGAACATCGGCATTGCAGAACGAACGCCGTGGATACGCGCAATGTAACATGCGGTCGAGACCACCCCGCGTTTGCCGCCGCCGATGATGACGGGCTTATCGGCGAGTTCTGGATTGTCACGCTTCTCGATCGCTGCATAGAAGGCGTCGCAATCGATATGCGCCAGCGTCAGTTCGTACAGCTCCTTGTGTCGCACAAGCCGGGGGCTGCCGCACGCCACACAACGGCACGTTTCGGCCTTCTGCTCGGCAAGGCAGTCGCGACAGAAGCCGGGTGTCTTGGCGTAGGCAAGTGTCATGATGAGAACAAAGATTGAACATCGCAACATTAGCCTCTAAACTTTCGAGTCTCAAGAGAGGCTGGGAGGTTTGCATTGGATATCGATCTCCGTTTCGAGCCGGTGACAGCAGACCGGTGGAGTGACTTCGAACGGCTCTTCGGTCCCCGCGGAGCGTTTTATGATTGCTGGTGTGTCGCGCTTCGCTTGCCTCATGCCGTGCGGACGAAGATGAGGCCGGACGAGCGAAAGTCGCACATGCTTGGCAGGATCGCTGTCGGGCCGCCGCCAGGTATTCTGGCCTATGCCGATGAGGAACCGATCGCCTGGGTTCAGGTCGGGCCAAGGCACGACGTACCGCAATTCAACTCGTCGCGGACAGTGTCCCGACCGATGGAAGAGGGTGATGCACACGATCCGTCATTCTGGGCGGTGAGTTGTTTCTTCCTGACATCGCATTTGCGTGGGCAGGGGCTCAGCCATCAACTGCTTGCCGGTGCGATCGACCATGCGTGGCGCCACGGTGCCCGCTACCTCGAGGGCTGTCCGATTGACCACGTCAAGCAATCGAAGTCGGTGACGCTCTGTATTGGATCAACCGCGATCTTCGATGCGGCTGGATTTGAAACCGTGGCCAGACGAAAGGATGGCCGACCGCTCATGCGGCTGGACTTGCGCCCTTGAGGACATCCGCCGAGAAATGCGCCCTCAGCAACTCTGCGGCATGGTCCCAGCCGGCGGCGGCGACGATGTTTCCAACTGGCGGTGGCGCGAACGGCTTGAAATCCGCGTTGGCCATCATGGTCAGGAGCAAGCACTTAGGCACATGATGGGCAACGGAAAGGAGATTGCGTTGCATATCATCGATGAAGGCGACTGGCAGGCTTCGGCCATCATGCAGCCTTGCGACGACGGGCCCCTTGGGCTCTTCCGTGGCGATCAGGTCGAACGAGAGGTCGAGCTGATTGAGAAATTCGCGCCGGATACCGTGGTGCCGAGGTGGCATCGCGGTCAAGAAGACGATGTCGGCGTCGGCCGAAAGCGACTGCAGTGTTTCAACGGCTTTTTCCGCCGGTTTCTGCCAGAGGTGCTGGTTCGCGAAGAACACTTCCTCGAACGAATCGACGGCGTCCCTATCCAGCTCGCTGCCGTCAAGCAGAGAGACGATATTACCGTAGAGGCGGAACGACCGCGGCAGGAGGTCGTAGCTGTGCGAGCGCAGGAAAGCGGTGAAGGGAGTGAGGAACTCGAGAACCACTTCGTCGATGTCGCACACAACCAAAGGCCGGTCGCCGAGGCGCACCTGGCTGACGTTGGTAGCAATATCCATGCTCAAAATTCTCCAGAGCCAAGTCCCGGCGGCGAAAAGTGCAGCCATGCCGCATTCAATGCGTCGGGCGCGGTGCCGGTCGCTTGGCAGAAGGCCATCGCCGTCGGCTCGTGCTGCATGACGAAATCCATCATGCCGGAAAGGAAGCCGGGATCGCTGACCACGCGGCGCACCTGGGCCGGTTCAACACCGGTCAATGCGAGAAAACGACCGAACAGATCCGGATCGTTGGCAAGCCAGGCAAGAACGGAGATCGCAGTCTGCTGCGGATCGGCCGCGAGTTGTTTCGAAGTCTTGAAGTTGCTTTGCATTTTTCTGGGTAAATTACCTATTTTTCAACCAAATAGCGATAGTGTGCCGCGATCGGTTCTATGGAACCATGCCATCGCAGAAGTCTTCTTCATGCGGGGAAGCGGTACCGGAACGGACGTAGGACGCGTGTCATGCCCAAGCAGGTGATGATTGTAGAAGATAACGAGCTCAACATGAAGCTCTTTCGCGACCTCATCGAGGCGTCCGGTTACACGACGATTCAGACCCGAAACGGCATGGAAGCGCTCGACCTCGCGCGCAAATACCGGCCCGATCTGATTTTGATGGATATCCAACTCCCCGAGGTTTCTGGTCTCGAGGTTACCAAATGGCTGAAGGAAGACGATGACCTGCACGTCATTCCTGTTATCGCCGTTACAGCATTTGCCATGAAAGGTGACGAGGAACGCATACGCCAGGGCGGCTGCGAGGCCTATGTCTCCAAACCCATTTCCGTTCCTAAATTCATTGAGACGATCAAGACCTATTTGGGCGATGCCTGACGCATCGGAAAGAAGCCTATGACTGCGCGCATTCTCGTGGTTGATGACATTCCGGCCAACGTCAAGTTGCTCGAGGCGCGGCTAGTCGCGGAGTATTTCGATGTCTTGACCGCCGGCGACGGCTATCAGGCCCTCGCAATATGCGAGCGCAACCAGGTCGATCTTGTCCTTCTTGATATCATGATGCCGGGGATGGACGGCTTCGAGGTCTGCGAGCGCCTGAAGGCCAATCCCAAGACCTCGCACATACCTGTCGTCATGGTGACGGCCTTGGATCAGTCGGCCGATCGCGTGCGTGGTCTGAAAGCCGGCGCAGACGATTTTCTCACCAAACCGGTCAATGACCTTCAGCTGATTTCCCGGGTGAAGAGCCTGTTGCGGCTGAAGACGCTCAGCGACGAATTGCGCATTCGCGCCGAAACAGCGCAGACCATGGGGATCGATGAACTGCTGCGAACCGGCGAGGGGCGGGGCGACGAATCGGGCCAGGTGCTGCTGGTCGACGGACGCGCCAATTCGCAGGAACGCATCATCAAGGCGCTGAAGCCCATCGCCGATGTCTCGGCAATCTCGGATCCGCAGGCGGCACTCTTCGAAGCGTCGGAAACCCCCTTTGAACTGGTTATCGTCAACGCCAATTTCGACAACTATGATCCGCTGCGCCTGTGCTCGCAGCTTCGTTCGCTCGAGCGCACGCGCTTTCTACCGATCCTGATCATCACCGAGCAGGGCGACGACGACATGGTGATCCGGGCCCTGGAACTCGGCGTCAACGACTATATCGTCCGGCCGGTCGATCCCAATGAGCTGGTGGCGCGCAGCCTGACGCAGATGCGCCGCAAGCGTTATAATGATCGCCTGCGAGCGAGCGTGAAGCAAACGATCGAGCTTGCCGTGACCGATCCGCTGACCGGGCTCAGCAACCGCCGCTACCTGGATAATCACCTCAGCACGCTCTTCAATCGCTCGATGGCGCGAGGTCGTCCGCTATCGGTGCTGATCACCGATATCGATCGCTTCAAGCAAGTCAACGACACCTATGGCCATGATGCGGGGGATGATGTGCTGCGGGAGTTTGCAAGGCGCATCCGCTCCACCGTCCGTGGTGCCGATCTGGCCTGCCGATACGGCGGCGAGGAATTCGTAGTGGTTATGCCGGATACCTCGCCCGAAGTGGCGGCAGCCGTCGCGGAGCGACTGCGCTCGGTGGTCGAGACGGTACCGTTCCTGCTGAAGTCAACGGGGCAGGAACTGGACGTCACGGCGTCCTTCGGCATTTCGTCGCGGATCTCCTCCATCCTCACTCCAGGGCAGTTGATGAAGCAGGCGGACCTTGCGCTTTACGAGGCAAAAACGGGTGGCCGTAATCGCGTGGTCGCCGCCGCTTGAGCAATGCTTCTATGAGGCATTTCAGGTCATCCACAACTTGCTAATTAAGGGCGGACGGCACGGCAACGAAGTAATTGCAGTTGCAAAGCCGGCATTTCCCTCCGAAGGTTTGCTCGCTCTTGATATCATGCTAGGCAGATGCCGCGCGGTTGCTGGGACAAATGTGAGGATCAATCGGATGTAGCCGGCATTTCGCAAGTAGCCGCGAATGGACAAGCTTTGGCCCGCATCGGCGGAAGCTAATACTATTGGGCTATAGTTTCGGCCTTCTTTGCCCATTAGGCGCTATTCTTGCAAAAGTACGCGATTCCAAGCTTTAAAAACTGTCCCAAAGCCGTACTTTTAACCATGAAATCAAGCCCAGAAATCTAACCATTAAGAATTTGTTGATTTTCTTTCATTTTCGAGCAAATTATCGGCCATAAGAGATAAGTACTCCCGTGAGGAGTCCGAGGTACCCCATGATGCTCAGGTCCGCCGCATCTCCTGGGTCGTGGGGTCGGTCGGCTGGTTTGCAACAATAAGCGGTTCCTCGTGCCGCGTTGCTTGCTGGTCGACCCCCTTTCAGGAAAACGCCGTCCTTTCCGCATTTTAGGAAGGACGGCGTTTCTGTTTTCAGGCCTCGAGACCAGACGGCAAAGCCGGCAAACAAAAAGGCGCGCAGCCCATGGGCGCGCGCCTCTTCGAAAAACGTCAGATCAAGCGATTACTTGATCTTGGTTTCCTTGAACTCGACGTGCTTCTTAGCAATCGGGTCGTACTTGGTCTTCGTCATCTTGTCGGTCATCGTACGGCTGTTCTTCGTCGTGACGTAGAAGAAACCGGTGTCGGCCGTCGACAGCAGCTTGATCTTGATTGTGGTAGCCTTGGCCATGGTCGTCCTGCCTTTAATAAAATGAAAGCCGTGGCAGGCCGGATAGGCTCCACGGCAAATTCTGGCGCGAAACTACGAATCCCGCCCGAAAAGTCAAGCCCGCTTTCGGAGGAAAAGCAGCCTGATCGAGGAAAGCAGGGCATAAAGCCCGAAGAATCCGGCGATCGCCCAGGCAAAACCGTTGTTGCCGGCAACGTCGATGGCGGCGCCGATAACCTGCGGCCCGGCCACAGTGCCAACCGCGTAACAGAATACAAAGGCCGCGTTGGCTGCTGCGAGGTCCGAGCCGGTCAGGCGAGAGCCGAGGTGACTGAGTCCCACCGTATAAAGGCCCGCGACACAGCCGCCCCAGAACAGAAGTACGGTCGCCATCAGAATCCAGCTGTGCACGAGAACCGGCAGCATCAGGGAACCTATCAGGCCCATGAAGGCCATCGCGGCCAGCAGCGGGCGCTTGTCCTTCATGCGGTCCGAGAGCAGCCCAACCGGGATCTGGAAGATCACGTTGCCGATTCCCATCACCGTCAGCAGCAGCGCGGCCTGAGATTCCGTAAAGGAGGCGCGCACCGCATAGATCGGGAACAGTGCCAAACCGCCGGCTTCGACGGCCCCGAAAATGAAGACGGCGGCCGTTGCGGTGGGCACAAGGAAGACGTAGCGCATGAAATGAAGTTCAGGCTTCTCCTCGAGAACCGGGCTTTCGTAGCGTGCGATGTAGATGGGAATGGCGGCCAACAAGACGGCACCAGCGCCGACCGCGAATGGAAGCACGCCCTCGCTGCCGAGAATCGAAAAGAGCAGCGGCCCGCCTGCAAAACCGAGCGAAAGGACGGTTGCATAGATGCCGAGCACGAAGCCGCGCTTGGAGGGCGGCGAGGCGGCATTGATCCAGAATTCCGATAGGATGAACAGCGTCGTCGTCGCGCCGTGAAAAGCGAACCGCAGCGGAAACCACATCCAGAAGTCCTGGGCATAGTAGAAGCCGAGTGCGCTGATCGCTGAAATCACGACGGCCCAGATCATCGTCGGGGCGACGCCGTATTTGTGCGCCAGTTTCGTGGTGATCGGCGCAGCCGCCATGGCGGCAACCCCGGCCATCGCCGTATTCAGTCCGATCAGTGTCGATGGAATGCCGCGCTTTTCGAGAATGATGCTGAGAAGCGGGAGTCCCAGGCCGATTGCTATGCCGACAGCGGAGATGGACGAAATGGCTGCCACCAGTGAAGGCCAGTGAATTTCTTCGACATCGCCTGGTGTTGTGCCGTTCCGCGGCTGAGACATATACGCATCCTTAGAGACCTGCTGCACAGAATCGCTCACCGCGACGCACCATAGAAAGGCACAGGCGTGCCAAATCCAAGTGACGGCTGTGCTTTACAAGATGAAATGCGCTGGCGGCAATAACCTGGATGATCTTGAAGTCGTATAGTCAAAGAAGCTTACCGAATACACATGAGATTTCGCCCCGCGGAACCGCAGCGCCGTTGGGGCTGCCACTACACGTCAATTGTGTCGTCAAGGTGAAGGCAGAAATGTCCTAGCGCTTGCGGCCCGGTATCTCGTAGGCGTCATGATCGTCGGTTTGTCCACCGAAGCCGTGCATCTTCAACGCCCATTGCAGACCGATGACACCGCCCTTGATCGGCTGGATGATCAAAAGCGTGGCAATCAATGTGATGGGTGTCCAGATCGCGAAGGTCAGCCAGAGGGGCATTGGCCAAACGAGATCCGTTGCCATGTAGCCGCCGATGATGACATGGCCGATCACCACGATTGCAAGGTAAGGCGGTAGGTCGTCCGAGCGATGATGGTACATGGCCTCGCCACAGGCGGCACAATTGTCCACCGGCTTCAGGAAGCTTTTGAAGAGTTTGCCGCTGCCGCATGCGGGGCAGGTGTTCATCATGCCGCGCTTGACAGAGCGGCCGAGCGGACGTTCCGCCTCCTGATTGCTTCCGTAACGGATCGTCTGGTCGCTCGAGGTGGTCGTCATCGTTCGTTTCCTTTCGCGGCGCCCTACACGCCTATCGCCGCCCTCTTGGCGGCCTTGTCCCGGCCTTCTTGCGTGCCCGGCTTGCGTCCCGCCGGCCCGCCTTGTGGAACGAACGTACAGCTGTGGGCATTTTTCGCCCTTCGCTGATCATCTCGAAGCGTAGCGCACCGGCAAGCGGAATGGCTTCTGCAAGCTTGACCGTGACACTGTCGCCGAGGCGATATCCGAGCCCGGTCTTTTCGCCAGACAGCGCCTGGTGCGCCTCATCATAGATGAAGTAGTCCGTTCCGAGCGTAGATATAGGAACGAAGCCGTCTGCTCCATAGTCCGGGAGAGTGACAAATAGTCCCGATTTCGTCACACCTGATACGCGTCCTTCGAATTCCTCGCCGACGCGGCCGGCAAGATGATGCGCAATCAGGCGGTCCACCGTTTCGCGCTCGGCCGCCATCGCGCGGCGCTCGAAGGTTGAGATCTCGGCGGCGATGTCGTCGAGCGCGGCCTCTTCGTCGGGCGTGATCCCGCCTTCACCGAAGCCGAGCGAACCGACCAGCGCCCGATGCACGATCAGGTCCGCATAGCGCCGGATGGGCGAGGTGAAGTGCGCGTATTTCATGAGGTTCAGGCCGAAATGCCCGATATTCTCGGGGCTGTAGATCGCCTGGCTCTGAGAACGCAGCACCATCTCGTTGACCATCGTCTGGTGCGGCGTGTCGTCTGCCTTGGCGAGGATCATGTTGAAATTGTTGGCGCGCATGTTGCCGCCCTTGGCAAGCGATATGCCAAGCGTTGCCAGGAACTCGCGCAGCACTTCCTGCTTGGCGAGCGTCGGCCCGTCATGGATACGGTAGATCAGGACTTGCCGCTTCTTCTCCAGCGTCTCGGCGGCCGAGACGTTGGCCTGGATCATCATTTCCTCGATCAGCTTGTGTGCATCGAGGCGCGGCGGCACGAAGACGCGATCCACGGTGCCGTCAGGCTTTAGCAGGATCTTGCGTTCCGGCATGTCGAGTTCAAGCGGCTGCCGGCGCTCGCGGCCGCGCGTCATGATCCTGTAGGCATTCCACAACGGCTTCAAGATTGGTTCCAGAAGCGGTCCCGTCTTGTCATCCGGCTTGCCATCGATGGCCGCCTGGGCCTGCTGATAGGAGAGCTTTGCAGCGCTCTTCATCATGACACGGTGGAAGGTGTGGCCGATTTTGCGGCCTTCCTTCGAAAACACCATGCGAACGGCAAGCGCCGGCCGGTCCTGACCTTCTCTCAGCGAGCAGAGATCGTTCGAGATGCGCTCCGGCAGCATTGGCACGACCCGGTCGGGGAAGTAGACCGAGTTGCCGCGCTTCAGAGCTTCGCGGTCGAGTGGCGAGCTCGGGCGGACGTAATAGGAGACGTCGGCGATGGCGACCGTAACGATAACGCCGTCCGGATTGTCGGGAGAAGGGTCAGTCTCCGCATAGACGGCGTCGTCATGGTCTTTCGCATCCGCCGGGTCGATGGTGATCAGCGGGACATCTCGCCAATCTTCGCGATGCGACATCGTCGCAGGTTTGGCATCGTCGGCTTCGGCGACCACAGCAGGCGGAAATATATAAGGGATTCCGTGAGCATGGATGGCGATCATCGAGATCGCCTTCTCGGATGCGACCGAACCGACAATCGACAGGACCTTGGCGCGTGCCAGGCCGAAGCGCCCAAGGCGAGCGACTTCGACTTCAACCAGATCGCCGTCCTTGGCCTCGCCCTTGTAGTCAGGGTCGATCACCATTTCCTCGCCGCGTCGGTCGATCGGAAGCAGACGGCCGGCTCCTCCCGGCGCATCCTTGAAGACCCCGAGCAGCGCACCGCGGCGCTTGTCCAAAATCTTGATGATGCGCGCCGTGTAGGCCGGCCCACCACGGTCGGCGGCCGGAAAGATCTTCGCCAGGATGCGATCGCCCATGCCGGCAACCAGCGCCTTGCCCTTGCCGTTGCGCCCGGCAGGCGAGGTCGACTGGCGAATAGCGACAGCAGGCGCAACGCCCTGATCGTCAGGCCACTCCGCCGGGCGGCCGATCAGTTCGCCATCCTTGTCGCGCGTCGTGATGTCGAGCACGGTGACAGGCGGCAGTGCGCCCGGCCGGATCAGCGACTTGCGCGTCTTCTGCAGCATGCCTTCCTGCTCCAGTTCGCGCAGGAGGTGTTTCAGCTCGACCCGGCTGTCGCCTTTCAGCCCGAAGGCCTTTGCGAGTTCGCGCTTCGAGGCCTTCTGCGGATGATCGGCGATGAAGCGCAGGATCACGTCGCGGGAAGGCAGGGCTCCGTGAGCGATGTTCAGCGGTTCGGCTGCGGGTTGTTGGCTGGCGCGTCCAATCTTGCCGGGACGCTTGCCCATGCCCTTCATTCTTTCCCGCGGGATTTTGCTCACTCTTTGCTCTTTTTCGTCTTTGCCGGCGCCTTGGCCTTCGCCGTCTTCGGCTTGGCCGCGGTCTTGGTCGTCTTGGTTTCAGCCGCAGCGGCCTTCGCCTTCGGTTTTGCCTTACTCTTCGAAGCCGGTGCCTTGCCGGCCTTGGCGGCGATCAGCGCCAGCGCTTCCTCGACGGTCAGGGCCTGCGGATCGGTGCCCTTCGGCAGCGTCGCATTGACCTTGCCCCAGTTCACATAGGGGCCGTACTTGCCGTCGCGAACCGTGATTGCGCCGCCGTCGGGATGGTCGCCGAGCTCTTTCAGAGCTGCCGCCGCCGTCCTCCCACCCGGCGCCTTGCTCGCCTTCTCGGCGATCACGGTGACAGCGCGGTTGAGGCCGATCGAGAAGACGTCTTCGACGCTTTCAAGGTTGGCGTAGCCTCCATCATGCAGCAGGAACGGCCCATAACGGCCGATGCCGGAAGAAATCATCTTGCCGGTTTCCGGGTGCTTGCCGATGTCGCGTGGCAACGAAATCAGCGCCATCGCCTTTTCGTAATCGATGTCCTCAGGCTTCCAGCCCTTCGGCAGGGAAGAACGCTTGGCTTCCTTGCCTTCGCCACGCTGGATGTAGGGGCCGAAGCGTCCTGAACGCAGGGTCAGTTCTTCGCCAGTCACCGGATCGGAACCGAGATTCTTAGGCTCGTTCAGCGCAACGCCTTCGGCCTCCGAACCGCCTTCTGACGAAAGCTGGCGGGTATAGTTGCATTCGGGATAGTTCGAGCAGCCAACGAAGGCGCCGTATTTTCCAAGCTTAAGCGAAAGATTGCCGGTGCCGCAAACTTGACAGATGCGCGGATCACCGCCGTCTTCTCGTTTCGGGAATACAAGTGGCGCCAGTGCCTCGTTAAGCGAATCGAGGACGTTGGTGACACGAAGTTCCTTCGTATCCTCGATCTGGGAGAAGAAGTCCTTCCAGAAATCGCGCAGCACCTGCTTCCAGTTCAGCTCCCCGGCAGAGATCCGGTCGAGCTTCTCTTCAAGATCTGCCGTAAAATCGTATTCGACGTACTTGGTGAAGAAGCTTTCGAGGAAGGCCGTCACCAGCCGGCCCTTGGCCTGCGGGATCAGTTTGCGCTTGTCGATGGTGACGTATTCGCGGTCACGCAAGGTCGCCAGCGTCGCCGCGTAAGTCGACGGACGCCCGATGCCGAGCTCTTCCATCTTCTTGATCAGCGTTGCCTCGGAGTAGCGCGGTGGCGGCTCAGTGAAGTGCTGAGTCGAATTGATCTTCTGCTTCGCAAGGTTCTCACGAGCGTTGATCTCGGGCAGGCGACCATCCTCGTCACCGTCGTCGCTCTGTTCGCCATCTTCCTTCTGGTCGGTATAGGCGGCGATGAAGCCGTCGAAACGGATCACCGAGCCGACAGCGCGCAGCCCAGCTTTCTCACCTTTGTTGTCGGCGGTGATTTCAGCCGTCGTGCGTTCGATCTCAGCCGATGCCATCTGGCTCGCAATGCCCCGCTTCCAGACGAGGTCGTAAAGCCTCAACTGGTCGGCATCCAGGTACTGCCGCACGCGGTCGGGCGACCGATTGAAATCAGTCGGGCGGATCGCTTCGTGCGCTTCCTGTGCGTTCTTTGCCTTGGTCGAATAGAAGCGCGCCTTCTCGGGCATGTAGCGCTGGCCGAATTGATCGACGATGGCCTTGCGTGCCGCGTCGATGGCTTCGGGCGCCATCTGGACGCCGTCCGTACGCATGTAGGTGATCAGACCAACTGTTTCGCCACCAATATCAACACCCTCGTAGAGCTTCTGGGCGATCTGCATCGTCCGCGACGCCGAAAAGCCAAGTTTCGAGGACGCTGCCTGCTGAAGCGTGGAGGTTGTGAAGGGTGGTCCCGGGTTGCGCTTGACCGGCTTCGCCTCGACCGTGTCGACGACATAGGTCGCGCCTTCCAGAAGTGCCTTGAGCTTGCCGGCTTCTTCGCCGTTTCCGATCGCGCGAGGCTGCAACCGCTTGCCATCAGCCGCAACCAGTTTCGCTTCAAACTCGTCGCCTCGCGGCGTTTTCAGGAGAGCCGAAAGGTTCCAGTACTCTTCAGAGATGAAGCGTTCGATTTCGGATTCGCGATCGCAGACCAGGCGCAGCGCCACTGACTGTACGCGGCCGGCCGAACGCGCGCCGGGGAGCTTGCGCCAGAGAACCGGCGACAGATTGAAACCGACGAGATAGTCGAGGGCACGGCGAGCGAGATACGCATCAACCAGCGGAACATCGATGTCGCGCGGGTCGGCCATGGCGTCGAGCACGGCCTTCTTCGTGATCGCATTGAAAACGACCCGCTTCACGGTCTTGCCGTTAAGGACGCGCTTCTTGTTCAGCATGTCGAGGACGTGCCAGGAAATCGCTTCACCCTCGCGATCCGGGTCGGTTGCGAGGAATAGGCTGTCGGATGACTTCACAGCGTCGGCGATGTCCTTCAGTCGCTTGGCAGACGCGCCGTCGACCTCCCACAGCATCTCGAAATCCTGGTCGGGAAGGACCGAGCCGTCCTTGGCAGGCAGATCGCGGACATGGCCGAAGGAGGCGAGCACCTTGTATCCGGAGCCCAGATACTTGTTGATCGTCTTTGCCTTGGCGGGCGATTCTACCACTACAACATTCATCATGATTCTCTAAAAAAACGTGCCAAGCCGGTGCATAAGCAGATGGAATCCCTGCCGTGCCAGGATAACCGGCTCTTCGACATGGACAGGGAAATCGTTTCGGTCAAGTGGTCTGACCTCATTTTTGCGTATTACAACGCGATGCAACCAATGCGAGATAGCGAACGTATTGCAAGTTAGGATAATTTAGGTATCGTTTTTGGAGTGTGGTTCGGGCTAGCCGAAAGGCGGCGTTTCTCTTTCCTCAGAGACTATCCCATGGCGGCCAAGTTCGCAAAGAAAGATACCGGACGATCCGGCTCGCAAGAGAACATCGCGTTCATCAGGCAGATGCTGGCTGAGTTGCGGCGAGTGGCGGAAAAAGAGAACGCCGATATGCTCTGCTATCTGATCGTGATGGCCTATGTGGAGGCCGGCGATCTGCAGGCCCGGATGTAGGGATCTCAGTCGCCAATCGCAAGAGAGACGAAGCCGCCGGGATGGCGATGAAGCCGTCCGGCAATATCAAGCTCCAGCAGGACAAGATAAACCGAAGCCGCCGGCAAACCGGTGTGACGGATGATATCATCGATCTCGACGGGCGTCGGGCAGAGCGCATCGACGAAAAGCGAGCGATCGGATTCGTCGGGCGGAAGCATCGAACGGCCACCCTCGCGCTCCGGCTCCTCGGCGACCGGCGTTGAGTACCGTTCGATCTGCGAGAGGGGCGCCAGAGCTTCGGTGACGTCATCTGGCGTCGTGACAATCATGGCACCGTCTTTCAACAATCCATTCGTGCCATGGCAGCGCGGATCGAGCGGTGAACCCGGCACCGCAAATACCAGCCTGCCAAACTCGCCGGCCAGTCTTGCGGTGATCAGCGAGCCCGAGCGCATCGCTGCTTCGACGACAACGACCCCCAGCGAAACGCCGGCGATGAGCCGATTTCGGCGCGGAAAGTCGCGTGCCCGCGGTTCCCAGCCGAACGACATCTCACTGACGGCGAGCCCGTTGCCATTCCAGATATCGTCAAGCAGATCGGCATTCTCCGGCGGGTAGGGCTGATCCAGACCTCCGGCCATGGCGACCACCGTTCCGGTATCGAGGCTTGCACGATGCGCTGCGGTATCTATGCCGCGCGCAAGGCCGGAGACCGCGACATAGCCGGCTCGGCCGCACTGGCGCGCAATCGTGGCGGCGAACTTGGCGCCGCTGATGGAGGCATTGCGGGAGCCGACGATACCGACGCCAGGCTGCGAAGAGACGGCGAGATTGCCTTTGACGGCAAGCAGCGGCGGCGCACGTCGACTTGCTTCAACGCCTGTGTGTATTCTGGCTCGCCGATGCCAACAAAGCGGGCGCCGAAGCGGCGCGCGGCCTCCAACTCCTTATGCGCTTCGCTCTCCGTCGCTATCCGGATGGAGAGCGTGGCGCCGCCGCGCGCAGAAAGCTCGGGCAGGGCGGCCAGCGCCGTCTCGGCGGATCCGAAGTGATTGACGAGATCGCGAAAGGTCGCAGGCCCGACATTGTCCTAGCGAATGAGACGCAGCCACGCGGCGCTGAGAGCGTCCATCCTATCCCTTCGCCCCGATCTTGGTTTCCGTCCCGCTCATCAGGCGGGAGATATTGGCCTTGTGCTTCCAGTAGGAGATAATAGTCATGATGGCCATAACAGCTGCAACCTTCTCGGCGCCCAGTATCCACAATGCAACCGGAATTACAAGCATTGCAACCAGTGCTGAAAGCGATGAGTACCGGGTCGTGAAGGCGACGGCCAGCCAGACCGCGGCGAAGACGAGAACCATGATCGGCGCAATGCCGAGCAGTGTTCCGATATAGGTGGCAACACCCTTGCCACCCTTGAAGCCGATCCAGACCGGGAAGAGGTGACCGATAAAGGCAAAGAAGCCGGCGATCAGCGCCGCCTCGCTGCCCAAAAAATAGCCGACGATCCAGGCTGCTGCAGACGCCTTCAGAGCATCGAGAAGAAGCGTTGCGGCTGCAAGCTTCTTGTTGCCGGTTCTGAGCACATTGGTCGCGCCGATATTGCCGGATCCGATGCTGCGGACGTCACCGAGCCCGGCTGCCTTCGTCAGGATCAGGCCGAAAGGAATGGAGCCGAGCAAGTAGCCGATGGCGGCAGCCACGAGCGCGATCGGCAGCGTGATCTGCCAGGTCATAAGATCCGAGACCATGTTCCCCTCCGGTGGTCTTTTTATATGCTATGCACGCACTGTCCGGCGACATAGGTCGCTACAGCGCGTCCGCTGAAGCGCGCGTCTTCGAACGGCGTATTCTTCGAGCGGGAAAGAAGCATGTCCTTCGAAACCAGCCAAGGGTCATCGAGGTCGATCAGCGTAATATCTGCCTTCGCGCCCGGCTTCAGCGTGCCCGCCTCGAGGCCGAAGATCTGCGCCGGCCGCGTCGACATGGCATCGATGAGGCGCATCAGGCTGACCTGGCCGCTGTGATGCAGGCGGAGTGCCGCAGCAAGCATCGTTTCAAGGCCGATGGCGCCATCAGCCGCTTCGCCGAACGGTAGGCGCTTTGTGTCGACATCCTGCGGATCATGCGAGGAGACGATGATATCGATCGCGCCGCGCGCCAGCGCATCCACCATCGCGACGCGATCGTCTTCGGATCGCAGCGGCGGGTAGAGCTTGAAGAAGGTGCGGTACTCGCCGATGTCGTTCTCATTGAGGGAGAGATTGTTGATCGAGATGCCGCAGGTCACGGTCGCACCGCGGCTCCGGGCAAGCTCAATCGCCTCGACCGATTCCGGCACGGAGATCATCGCGGCGTGGTAGTTGCCGCGCGTCAGCTTGGCGATGCGCAGGTCGCGCTCGAGCGGGATCAGTTCCGCTTCCTTCGGGATGCCGCCGAGACCGAGCCAACTGGCAAACAGTCCCTCATGCATGACACCGGTGGCGCCGAGATATTTGTCGCGGGTCTCGCAGGATATCACCGCGCCGAATTCGCGCGCATAGGTCATCACCCGGCGCAGGACCTGCGTGTCGTGGACACTCGAGCGGCCGTCGGTGAACGCGACTGCGCCCGCTTCCATCAGCAGGCCGATCTCGGTCATTTCCTCGCCGGCAAGATGCTTGGTGATCGCCGCAGCCGGATAGACGTGGACCAGCGCCTTGTCCTTCGCCGTCTTCTTGACGAACTCGACCAGCGCGATGTCGTCGATGACAGGATCGGTATCCGGCATCATGATGATCGAAGTGATGCCGCCGGCTGCCGCCGCACGGCTCGCCGATGCCATTGTCTCGCGATGTTCGGCTCCGGGTTCACCGATATGGACGCGGGCATCCACCAAGCCTGGGGTGGCGACGAGACCGGTGCAATCGCGCACGTCGGCGCCAGCGGGCGCTCCTTGGTTCTGCGCATCCGCGCCGGCTGCCACGATCATGCCATCCTTGACAATGATCGTGCCGACTTCATCGAGATTGCGCGAGGGGTCGATGATACGAACGTTCTTGAGGACGATCGAGTTCTTCATGCGCCGGCTCCTTCGGTACGCGGACCCTGATTTTGCGAGACCAGCAGCGTCTCCATCACGGCCATGCGCACCGCGACCCCCATTTCCACCTGTTCTGCAATCACGCTCTGCGGTCCGTCCGCAACCTCGGAGGAGATCTCGACGCCACGGTTCATCGGGCCGGGATGCATGACGAGGGCATCTTCCTTCGCCGCCTTGAGGGTCTCCGCGTCGAGCCCATAGAAGTGATAGTACTCGCGAACCGACGGCACGAAGGCCCCGGACATGCGCTCGCGTTGCAGGCGCAGCATCATCACCACGTCAGCGTCCTTCAGGCCCTCCTTCATGGAATGGAAGACCTCGACGCCCATGTCGGCGATGCCAGCCGGCAGTAGCGTTGCCGGCGCGACAACTCGCACGCGTGCGCCCATGGCATTCAGCAAAAGGATGTTCGAGCGCGCCACGCGCGAATGCAGGACGTCGCCGCAGATCGCGACGATGATGCGCGACAGCTTGCCTTTGGCGCGGCGGATTGTCAGCGCGTCGAGAAGCGCCTGGGTCGGATGCTCGTGCTGGCCGTCGCCGGCGTTGACCACCGAGCAGGAAACCTTCTGCGCGAGCAAGGCGGCGGCACCAGCGCTCGAATGGCGGATGACAAGCACATCGGGCCGCATCGCGTTCAGCGTCATCGCCGTATCGATCAGCGTCTCGCCCTTCTTCACCGAAGAATTGCCGACGGACATATTCATCACGTCGGCGCCGAGGCGCTTTCCGGCGAGCTCGAAGGAAGATTGGGTGCGCGTCGAAGCTTCGAAGAACAGGTTGATCTGTGTCAGGCCTCGCAGCGTCGAGGTTTTCTTCTCTCTCTGCCGACTGATCTTGACGGCCTCGTCGGCCTTGTCGAGGAGAAAGGTGATATCCTGCTCGGTGAGCCCTTTGATACCGATGAGGTGGCGGTGGGGAAAGAAGACCATGAACCTGCCTCTTGCTGTCGTCTGCGGGGTCTATAAAGAGTGAGCCGGGCGGCGGCAAGCTTGCGCTGTGGGCAAAGGCCCGTCTCCCCCTGCAATTTTACCCGAATTCAACTATTGCAGAGGTAGGGAAATTATAACTTCCGGTTTCCCTTTGCCTGCCTCTTACACTAGAAGCGATTCATGACGCCTGCCGAAGAGAAACTTGCCGAACTCAACCAGCCGAGCCTTTGGTCCGGCATCAATGCCTACAGGTCCGATCCGCTGATCGTCGATCTGACCGGCACGTTGCCGCGTGGGATCCGCGACGACCTCGACAATATGGGGCGGTACGTGACCTCGCCGGAAGCGCAGGAGCTGGCGCGCATGGCGAATCAGGGCACGCCGCAGCTGCGCACGCACGGTCCGCGCGGCGAGCGGCTCGATGTCGTCGAATTCCACCCGGCGTGGCACGCGCTGATGCGCCGTTCGATGGCATCGGGACTCCACTCGTCGGTCTGGGATCCGCAGGCGGACACCGAGGCGAAGAACCAGGCGCACAAGGTCAGGGCAGCGCGCTTCTACCTGACCGCACAGCTGGAATCCGGTCACCTGTGCCCGCTGACGATGACGAGTGCGTCCGTCGCGGCGCTGTCGGCTTCGCCGGCCGTGCAGAAGGACTGGGCGCCGAAGATCCTGTCGCGCAAATATGATTCCACCAACAAGCCGGCGATGCAGAAGTCCGCCGTGACCATCGGCATGGGCATGACCGAGAAGCAGGGCGGCACTGACGTCCGCGCCAACACGACGACGGCGGAAAAGGTCAGCGAAGGCATTTACCGTCTGTCCGGTCACAAGTGGTTCATGTCGGCGCCGATGAGCGACGCCTTCGTGATGCTGGCGCAGACGAAGGATGGAATGGGATGCTTCCTCGTTCCACGTCTGCTGGAAGATGGCTCGGCAAACGGCCTGCACTTCCAGCGTCTGAAGGACAAGGTCGGCAACCGCTCCAATGCTTCGTCGGAAGTTGAATTCAGCGATACGTTCGGCTTTCTGCTCGGTACGCCGGATGGCGGTATCCGCACTATTCTCGACATGGTGACACTGACGCGGCTCGACTGCGCGCTGGCCTCCTCGGGCATTATGCGCGCCTCGCTGGCTGAAGCCGTGCACCACACCCGTGGGCGCAGCGTCTTCGGCAAGATGCTGGTCAGCCAGCCGATCATGACGCGCGTCTTGGCCGATATGGCGCTCGATGTGGCGGCGGCGACAGCGCTGTCCTTCCGCCTTGCCGATGCGTTCGACAAGGCGCGCGGCAGCGCTGAAGAAGCAGCCTACGCGCGTGTCATGACGCCGGTTGCGAAATACTGGTGCTGCAAGATCGCGCCGCCATTGATCTACGAGGCGATGGAGTGCATCGGCGGCAGCGGCTACATTGAGGAGCGCCCGATCGCTCGTCATTATCGCGAAGCGCCGGTCAATGCGATCTGGGAGGGCTCGGGCAACGTCATGGCGCTCGACGTGCTGCGCATTCTGAACCGCGGCAAGGATCTCTTCGAGACGGTGTTTGCCGGGCTCGCGCGCGATCTCGGCCCGGCCGGGAAGAAGACGATTGATGTGCTGCGCGCCGCCATGGCGCTCTGCGAGCGGGACGAGGGCGCTGCGCGCCTCCTGGTCGAGCAGTTGGCGCTCGCCGCCGGCGCCGCCGAGCTTTATCGCCTTGGGGCGGGGCGGATCGCCGATGCCTTCATCGAGACCCGCCTCGCGGGCGGCTGGCGCTCGACCTATGGCATGCTGGATTCACGTTTCGACGCCAGCTACATCGTCGATCTTCTTTATCCGCCGGCAAGCTGATGACAGCGCTGCGTCCCATCCGCACCGATGATCTCGAGCAGATCTATCTGATATCGCTGGTGACGGGCGATGCTGGCGGCGATGCGACCAGATTGCATCGCGACGGCAAGCTGATCGGACACATCTATGCTGCGCCTTACGTCTTGCTCAGTCCGGAAACCGCTTTAGTGGCGGAAGATTCTGAGGGCGTGGCCGGGTATATCGTCGGCGTTCACGACACGCGTTCCTTCGAGGAGCGGCTGGAGCGCGAGTGGTGGCCGGCGCTTCGCAAGGTTTACGCCGACCCGCAGGGCGATTCTGCCGGCTGGGACGCGGATCAGAAGCGCATTGCCACAATCCATCACCCGGCGCATGCGCCTGCAGCGCTGGTCGAATCCTTTCCGGCCCACATCCACATGAACCTCCTGCCGCGATTACAGGGACAGGGGATGGGCACCAAGCTGCTCGATCGATGGTTTGCCGATGCGCTGGAGGCAGGCGTGGAGGGTGTCCACCTCGGAGCCAGCGCGAGCAATCATGGTGCGGTACGATTCTGGGGCTCTCGCGGTTTCGCCCGCCTCGCTCCACCGCTGGTGGAGCCTTCCGACCGGACCGTCTGGTTTGGGCAGAAACTCTAGGGGCACAGCACTTGTGTCGCTGAGCGGTGACACCTGCTCACCTGTTTGCACCCATAGCAAACTGTCCACAATCTTTGAGCGGCCTGTCCGTTGCCGGGTCCGAGCGGCGTTGCTACTCACCGCAAAGTGACAATTCGGACCGAATCCCTGATGCTCAATGATCCCATGGTGTTGGCGCCCGTAGTCGGCAGCGTCGTCGTCGAACCCGAAAAGCGTATCCGCGACCGAAGCGCGACGGAGAAAGCGATCCTCTGGGCAGCCAAGTCGCTGCTGGCGGAGGAGGGGTTCCAGAATTTCGGCATCAACGCCGTTGCCCGCCGCGCGGGGTGCGACAAGCAGCTGATCTACCGCTACTATGGCGGCCTCAACGGGCTGGTGGAGGCGATCGGCGCGGATCTTGGTACCTGGGTCAAGGATCGCATTCCCGAAGATACCGGCGGCATGTTTCTCCTGACTTACGGCGATCTGATGGAGCGGCTATCGCTGCTGTTCCTCGAGGCCTTGCGAGACGATCCGCTTGTTCGCCGCATCGTCGCCTGGGAAGTTTCCGAAAACACCGAGCAGGTGAGGCGGCTTTCGGAGGCGCGGTCGAAGGCCTTGGCAAACTGGCTCGATCGCATGCGCGGATCGCTGACGCCGCCGAAGGGTGTCGACGTCCTGGCCGTCAATGCGATTCTGATCGCAGCTATCCAGCATCTCGTGCTTTCCGCGTCCTCGAGCGATCAATGCGCGGGCCTCGCATTGAAAACGCCGAGGGATTGGGAGAAGGCGGCGACCGCCCTGAAGCGCATCGTTCGCGGAGTCTACGGCTGAGGCGAGTTCGGCCATCCACAGGCGTCCCGTTACGCGTTAACCTTAACAAATGGTTTACGTTGCGCTCTCGCGGTTAACAAGTCACGTTGCTGGGCAGTCCAAAATGTTGGGTGTCTGGGACCATGGGAACCAAAATCGCGAGAGCCACGTTTCTTGTTGCCGCGATGATGTTTTTCGCTGTGCTTGCGCTGGATATTGCCGTACCGGCGCTGGTTCTGGGTTCGATGGCGTTGTCGATATGGGCGGTGTCTTACGAGGGACTATCCATTCGAAAAGAACGAGAGACGACCGCATGAAGTGGTTCCTGATCTTCTGGGCCGGTCCCATTGTCTTCCTAGCGGGATGGTACTGGCTCTCTTACTACGACATGAATTTCGGTATCTTCATGCTCAGCAGGCAAGTCCATGACCTGACCTTCGAGATTTATGGGAAGGTGCTCGGCATTCCTCCGGAAACCATTCCGCCGCTGGTCGCCCGTGCGATCGTCGTCGACAGTCTTGTCGTTTTCGCAATTATTGGGTTCCGCCGGCGTAAGGCGATCACCGCATGGTGGCGTGCCCGTCACGCATCGAAATCGTCCCATGCCGCTCTGCCGAGCAAGGAAAGCCTGTCGAGCGCTCCTTGAAGAATGAAGCTTGCCGCCGCCGAGTCGATGCGCTCGGCACGCTGCCTGCGCGATACGTCCATTTCCAGTAGCGCGCGCTCGGCAGCGACCGTCGACAGACGCTCGTCCCAGTAGACGAAGGGCAAGGCGGTCTTCTGCTCCATGTTGCGCACGAAGGCGCGTGTTGCCTGCACGCGCGGCCCGGCCGATCCGTCCATGTTGATAGGCAGGCCGATGACGAAGGCCGCGGCCTTCTCCTTCTCGGCAAATTCCAGCAACGTTGCCGCATCGATCGTGAATTTCTCGCGCTTGATGACAGGGCGCGGCGTCGAAAAGCGCCGGCCGAGATCGGACATCGAAAGCCCGATCGTTTTCGTGCCGAGATCGAGACCCGCGATCGCCTGTCCCGGCTGCAGCGCAGTTGCCAGTTCTTCGATCGTCAGCACCGTCATCGTCGTTCCATCCCGTCAAAAGAATTTGAAGCAGTGCCGCTTTTCTTTGTAGCGGCATCGGATATGTCCATAACGAGCAAAGCAGGCTTTTGCATCGGCAATAAAGGAGAATTTCATGAAGATCACTTGGCTTGGTCACTCTGCTTTCCGCATCGAGATCGGAAGGGCAAAAATCCTGCTGGATCCGTTCCTCACGCACAATCCGTCCTTTGCGGGGCAGGCTGCAAAGGATGTTGCCCGCGGCGTCACGCATATTCTTCTGACGCACGGTCACGGCGACCATGTCGGCGACTCGGTTGCGCTTGCCAAGGAAACCGGTGCGGTCGTTCTCGCCAATGCCGATCTCGCCGCCTGGCTAGGTTCGAAGGGCCTGACGAAGATCGAAGCGGGCAACACCGGCGGCACGATCTCGTTCGACGGTTTTTCGGCGACTTTCACCAATGCGCTGCATTCGTCCGCGCAGATCACCGAGGACGGCGTCTCTCATGCGCTCGGCAATGCCAACGGCCTGATGCTGCATTTCGACGAGGAGGCTTCTATTCTTGCCATGGGCGATACCGACATCTTCTCCGACATGGCGCTGATCAACGAACTGCACCAGCCGGATATCGGATTCGTGCCGGTTGGCGACCGATTCACCATGGGCGGCGCGGTTGCCGCTCTCGCCTGCCAGCGTTACTTCAACTTCAAGACCGCCATACCCTGCCACTACGGCACGTTCCCGATCATCGACCAGACGCCCGAGAAGTTCGTCTCCGGCATGGATGGATCGAAGACGGCGGTGAAAACGCCGACGCCGGGCGAAAGCCTTTCTCTCTAGTCGAGGTCCGCTGAACCGCGTCGACTTCGGTCGCGGAATTCTACACAATCCAAAGGCCATGCCCGTTGCACGTGGCGGGCATGGCCTTTATAGCGGGTAGGAAAAATCCTATCCGGAGAATGTCATGTCCGTCGACTTTGCCACCGTTAAGCGCGTAGCGCGCCTTGCCCGTATTGCCGTTTCGGAGGAAGAGGCAAACCGCATGGTTGGCGAGTTGAATGGTATCCTCGGTTTTGTCGAGCAGCTCTCCGAAGTCGATGTCGAAGGCGTCGAGGCAATGACATCGGTCACGCCGATGAAGATGAAGAAGCGCACGGACGAAGTTACCGAAGGCAACAAGGCCGCCGACATCGTCTCGAATGCGCCCGTTACCGATCAGAATTTCTTCCTGGTACCCAAGGTCGTCGAATAAGGCTTTTCGCCGCTTTCCGAACCCGTTGCCATTCCAGATTTGAAGCGAATTACCATGAGCGAACTTACCAGCCTGACCATTGCCGAAGCCCGTACGAAGCTGCGCGCCAAGGAGATCAAAGCGACCGAACTGACCGAGGCCTACATCTCGGCGATCGAGGCCGCCAACGACAAGCTCAACGCCTACGTCAAGGTTACGCCGGAGAAGGCGCTGCAGATGGCCGAAGCCTCCGATGGGCGGCTTGCCAGCGGCAAGGGCGGTGCGCTTGAAGGCATCCCGCTCGGTATCAAGGACCTGTTCGCCACCGAAGGTATTCATACGCAGGCCTGCAGCCACATCCTCGACGGTTTCAAGCCGCATTACGAGTCGACCGTCACCCAGAACCTGTGGGACGACGGTGCCGTGATGCTCGGCAAACTTAACATGGACGAGTTCGCGATGGGCTCCTCCAACGAGACCTCCTACTACGGCGCAGTGATCAACCCCTGGCGTTCGGCCGGCTCCAACCAGCAGCTGGTGCCCGGCGGATCCTCCGGCGGCTCGGCAGCAGCCGTTGCAGCTCACCTCTGCGCCGGCGCCACGGCAACCGATACCGGCGGGTCGATCCGCCAGCCCGCAGCCTTCACCGGCACGGTCGGCATCAAGCCGACCTACGGCCGCTGCTCGCGCTGGGGCACGGTGGCCTTCGCGTCGTCGCTCGATCAGGCTGGCCCGATCGCGCGCGATGTGCGCGACGCCGCAATCCTCCTGAAGTCGATGGCCTCAGTCGATCCCAAGGATACGACCTCCGTCGATCTGCCGGTTCCGGACTATGAGGCAGCCCTCGGCCAGTCGCTGAAGGGCATGAAGATCGGCATTCCGAACGAGTACCGTGTCGATGGCATGCCGGAGGAAATCGAAACGCTCTGGCAGCAGGGAATTGCCTGGCTGAAAGACGCCGGCGCCGAGATCGTCAACATCTCGCTGCCGCACACCAAATATGCCCTGCCGGCCTACTACATCGTCGCCCCGGCCGAAGCCTCGTCGAACCTCGCCCGCTATGACGGCGTCCGCTACGGCCTGCGCGTCGATGGCAAGGACATCGTCGACATGTACGAAAAGACGCGCGCAGCGGGCTTCGGCAAGGAAGTCAAGCGTCGCATCATGATCGGTACCTACGTCCTCTCGGCCGGCTACTATGACGCCTATTACATCAAGGCCCAGAAGGTCCGCACGCTGATCAAGCGCGACTTCGAACTGGCGTTCAACGCCGGCGTCGACGCGATCCTGACGCCCGCAACCCCCTCGTCCGCCTTCGGCGTCGCCGATGAGAATCTCGCCTCCGATCCGGTCAAGATGTACCTGAACGACATCTTCACGGTGACGGTGAACATGGCCGGCCTGCCGGGTATCGCCGTTCCTGCTGGTCTGGACCATGGCGGTCTGCCGCTCGGTCTGCAGCTGATCGGCAAGCCGTTCGATGAAGAAACGCTCTTCAAGACGGCGCATGTGATCGAACAGGCCGCAGGCAAGTTCACGCCCGCCAAGTGGTGGTAACGAGTCGCATCGGTATCAGCCGCCCAAGAGGCGGCCGCTTCGTTGTCGGGTGATTGAGTCCGCTACCTCAGGGGTCGCGGATTTCGCGTTTGTCCATCGCTGGTGACACCCAGGAGGAGGCTCATGTCGGCGTCAGATATCACGCTGATGATCGAAGCATTCGACCGCCTATCGGCGGCAGGTTTCACCGTGGGTCCTGAATGGCAAGCCGTGCATGAAGTCTGCCAGGCGCATGAGGGCGAGGCACCTTTCGACTGGGGGCATGCCATTTGCCACCGCATCGAGGGCGACGACTGGAATGCCGATTATTGGTATCGCCGCGCAGGCAAACGCCGCGGAAGCGGTACGGTTGCCGAAGAATGGTCGGTGATGAAGGCGGCGCTTTCCAAACACCTTTGAAGGGAGCCGCGCGCCATGCGACGCGCGGCTTGGACAGCTATCTGTTGTCCTGTTCTGCTCTTACGAGAACCAGTCCTCGTTCGGTGATCCGGTAAGGCTTGCCGCCCGACGATTTGATGGCCCGCTTCTGCTTCAGTTTCCGAAACAGCTCGAGGCCGAAGCCGGGATAGACCCAGCCGTCGCGAGTGAAGCATTTTACGGCCTCGATTTTCCGGTTGTCGTCGCGTTCGATTTCAATGCGGCCACCTTGGGCCAATAGGTGCAGGATGCGCTGCTCCGTGCGTGAAATATCCATGGAATGTTGATCCGGTCTTGCGCCATGAAGGCGCGCAAAAACGATCTGGCGCCCGAAGAGGCGTCAGGGCTTCGCTTTTTTCGGGCCCGTGCGCGCAAGGAAAACCTGCGGGCAGGGCCTCTACCGGGTCTGAGAAGACGAATTCAACATGCGGCCTTGATACTGGCTAGGCGACATCGCGTCAAGATTTGCAACCGATAGAGGATCTTTCTGCCGCGCCTCGCGCACGAAACGCAAGGCTTGGAGAACGGGGTGATTCGGTGATTTACTTTCGTGGAAACGCGGAGGTAGTGTTGATCCATATTCGCAATGCCCGCGAAGACGAAGCGGAGCTCTTGAGCGAGATCGGAGTAAGAGCCTGGCAGAAGGCCATGGCGGCCATCGGCGAAGGAGATGCCATGGTCGATGCCGCCCGAAGTGCGTTTTTCAATTTCGTCGCAAGTAGCTGGATCACCGCCACTGTCATCGAATGGAACGGACATCCGGCAGGATGGGCAGCACGCGAGAGCCTCGACGAGAAGATTTCGGATTTCTGGATTGATCCTGCCTTTGTCGGTCATGGTCTCGGAACGGCACTCTTGCAGAATATCGAAGAAGACATCGCAGCGCAGGGGTTCGATACGGCGATGATGCAGACGCACTCAGGGAACTCCGAAGCGATCAGCTTTTTCCAGAAGCATGGATACGCAATTCATTGGCTATCAATTGCCTACAATCCCAAGCTCGATCGTGATGTGCCGTCCGTCGGCCTGTCAAAGTCATTGGAATCTGCGGACGATGGCACTTACGGGCTAGTCTAGCAACTGACCTTCCAGCGTGAAGTAGCCGAGAGCGCCCGATAGCAGAAGCGTGGCCACCACATGAAAGACGACGATCGCTCTGAGGTTCGATCGGAAGGGTTCCTTCCGGGTCTTGTGGCGCAGGAGCCGTTGCGCGCAAACAGCGCCGAGGCTGCCGCCGACGAATGCAAGCGTCAGCAAGGTCCTCTCGCTGATCCGCGTGCCATGGTGGCGAGAGGCTTGCTTGTCGAGGAAATAGATCGAGAACACGAAGGCATTCAGTGCCAGGAAAAGCGCGATGAACTTGAGGATATCGGTTGCCATCATGCGGGTCACGCTAGCGACATTGAGTTAACACGCCCCAAACCGGTTGGCTCCCCGCCGCGGAATAGCCGAAAGCCTTGCACCGGCAAGCCATTTCCGTTACCTCACCAGTTGAACAGAACAGCCTGAAAAGAGCATCTCAATGACCATTGTCGACGTTCGCACGCCCGATCCGAAACGCTTCATTCCCGGCGCCACTGGCGATTGGGAAGTCATCATCGGCATGGAAGTCCATGCGCAGGTGCTGTCGAATTCGAAGCTGTTCTCGGGTGCAGCAACGGAATTCGGCAAGCCGCAGAATTCCAACGTGTCGCTCGTCGATGCGGCCATGCCCGGCATGTTGCCCGTTATCAACGAGGAATGTGTCAGGCAGGCCGTCCGGACTGGCCTGGGCCTGAAGGCGCAGATCAACAAGCGCTCGCTGTTTGATCGCAAGAACTACTTCTATCCCGACCTGCCGCAGGGCTATCAGATCTCGCAGTACAAGGATCCGATCGTCGGCGAGGGCAAGATCATCATCTCGCTCGGCCCCGATCGCCAGGGTCAGTTCGAGGATATCGAGATCGGCATCGAGCGTCTGCATCTGGAGCAGGACGCCGGCAAGTCGTTGCACGACCAGCATGCCACCATGTCCTACGTCGACTTGAACCGCTCGGGCGTCGCGCTGATGGAGATCGTCTCCAAGCCGGATATGCGCTCGTCGGATGAAGCCAAGGCTTACATGACGAAGCTGCGCTCGATCGTCCGCTATCTCGGCACCTGCGACGGTAACATGGACGAAGGCTCGATGCGCGCTGACGTCAACGTCTCCGTCCGTCGTCCGGGCGAAGGCTTCGGCACGCGTTGCGAGATCAAGAACGTCAACTCCATCCGCTTCATTGGCCAGGCAATCGAATATGAAGCCCGGCGCCAGATCGGCGTTCTTGAGGACGGGGGGCAGATCGAGCAGGAGACCCGTCTCTTCGACCCGAACAAGGGCGAGACGCGTTCGATGCGTTCCAAGGAAGATGCGCACGACTACCGCTACTTCCCGGATCCGGACCTGCTGCCGCTGGAGTTCGACGATGCCTTCGTCAAGGCGCTCGAAGCCGACCTGCCGGAATTGCCTGATGACAAGAAGGAGCGCTTCGTGCGCGAACTCGGTCTTTCGATCTACGATGCTTCCGTCCTGGTCTCGGAAAAGGCGATCGCCGACTATTTCGAAGCCGTGGCGGAAGGCCGCGACGGCAAGACGGCTGCCAACTGGGTCATCAACGATCTGCTCGGCGCCCTGAACCGCACGGGCAAGAGCATCGAGGAAACATCCGTTTCGCCGGCTCAGCTTGGTGCGATCATTGACCTCATCAAAGCGGAGACTATTTCCGGAAAGATCGCGAAGGACCTGTTCGAAATCGTGCTGAACGAGGGTGGCGATCCGGCCGAGATCGTCGAAACCAGAGGCATGAAGCAGGTGACCGATACCGGCGCGATCGAACGGGCCGTGGACGAGATCATCGCCGCCAACCCCGATCAGGTCGCAAAGGTCCAGGCCAAGCCAACGCTTGCGGGATGGTTCGTTGGTCAGGTCATGAAGGCCACCGGCGGCAAGGCCAACCCGCAGGCCGTCCAGGCTCTCGTGAAAGCGAAGCTCGGCATCGAGGAGTAAGACCGTGTATTTCGTGCGCACTGCCAGCGAGGGTGATCTCAGCAAGATGCGCACTTTGCTAGATGAGGGTTTTCGCGCAACCTACGCGGGCCTCTACGGCGAAGCAAAGGTGAATGAGATCATTGCTCACCTTTTTTCGCCAGCTGCGCTTCAGGCGCGGCTGGCGAAGAAGAATGCGGAGTTCCTCGTTGCCGACAACGGCAAGGACATCGGCGGCATCGGTTATGCCGCCATGTCCGACGAGATGACAAAAACCGTCATGCTGCACCTGCTCTATGTCCGTCCGCCGCTGCATCGCCAGGGCATCGGTCGGGAGATCTTTGCCGAGTTGGAAACCTGCTTTCCCGATGCCGAAATCATGCGCCTCGAGGTCGAGCCGCGGAACAAGACGGCGATCGCTTTCTACCATGCTCACGGCTTCGAGGATGTCGGCCGCAATGAAAACGACGGGCCGGGCCAATCCGGCATACCGACGCTGATCCTCGAAAAATTTCTCGAACAGCGCTAGGCCGCAATACGATCATGAGCCAAACCACGATTCGCGAGGCACGCAGCTCCGACGTCGCCGCGCTGGTTGCCATCTTTGCCGCTGATGAACTCGGCGGTCACGGCGACACGACCGCGCCCGAGATATTCGGCAAGTATCTTCGGGCTTTCGAGCGGATTGCTTCATCGCCCGACCAAACGCTTTACGTCGCGGAGCGTGACGGGCAGGTCGTAGGCACATTTCAGACCATGGTCGTGACGTCGCTGATCGGTCGTGGCTCCTCGTCGATGATCATTGAGGCGGTGCAGACGCGGGGTGACATGCGTGGCCAGGGCATCGGTGCCCAGATGATTGAGTTTGCCATTGCGGAGGCAAAACGTCGCGGTTTGCGGCTCGTGCAACTGACGTCGAATGCCAGCCGCACGGATGCGCACCGCTTCTACGAAAGACTTGGTTTCAAGCAATCGCATCTCGGCTTCAAGATGGCGCTGAAATGAGCCGGTGTGGCACCGGAATCACTGGACAATGCGGATCGCTGGCGGCATAAGCGAGGGATCAAATTCTGGTCCCGCTTGCCTTCCGGCTAGCTCAAGGAAAAGACATGAAGAATCTCCTCGTGCAAATCTTCACCTGGTGGAACGGTCAGACGATCGGTACGCGTTTTGCGACCTGGCGTTTTGGCAAGCGCGTCGGTGAAGACGAATTGGGTAATGTTTATTACGAAGGCGGTATGTCATCCTACGGTCTTCCGAAGCGTTGGGTGATCTACAAGGGTTATGCCGAAGCCTCTGCAATTCCGCCGGGCTGGCATGGCTGGATGCATCATCGCACGAATGTCCCGCCGAGCCAGGAAAATTACGTTGCCAAGGAATGGCAGAAGCCGCATCGCGCAAACCCGACCGGGTCGCCGCAGGCTTATCGTCCGCCAGGCTCGCTCGTCGTTCCCGGCGAACGTCCGCGGGTTACCGGCGACTACGACGCCTGGACGCCTGGCAACTGAGCAGCTGGTCGCCGACCCTGCTTTTAGCCACAATTGACTATTACCCGCAGAATGGCCGCAGCGATTGCGGCCTTCGATTTTCAGACGCTGTGGAGACGGGCAGATATGAAGCTTATCACGCGGAACCAGCTCCTGCGTGCCGCCGGGCTTTCCCTGGTGCTTGGCTCGATCCTTCTGCCGCAGGCTGCCTCCGCTGCCCGCATTGAGAACTCGGTTGCCGTTTTCTCCGGCCTCGACAAGATCACCGGCCGTATCACCACCTTCGACGTCTATGTCAACGAGACCGTGCAGTTCGGTGCGCTGCAGGTGACGCCGAAGGCCTGCTATTCGCGCGATCAGGCGGAAGCGCAGAAGATCGATGGTTTTGTGGAAGTCGACGAGATCACGCTCGACCGTAAGATCCGCCGCATCTTCACCGGCTGGATGTTTGCCGACAGCCCCGGCCTCAATGCCGTAGAGCATCCGATCTATGACGTCTGGCTAAAGGACTGCAAGCAGAACTCGGACGTTCCCGCGCCTGACAAGGCAGCCAACTAGTTCCTAGAATTCAAGGTGCGGCGATTCCATTGCCGCCGTGAGGATGTGGGCGTACTCATTCTTCGGAACATCGATCGCCCCGAACGTCTTCAGGTGCTCGGTCGTAAACTGCGTATCGAGCAAGGTGAAACCCTTGGCGCGCAGCCGTTCCACCAGATGAACGAGGCAGATCTTCGAGGCGTCGGTCCGCCGCGAGAACATGCTTTCGCCGAAGAATGCCGAGCCCAGCGACACTCCGTATAATCCGCCGACAAGTTCGTCGCCGTCCCAGGCCTCGACCGAGTGAGCATGGCCGATACGATGCAGTGTCGAATATAGCGTCTTGATGGTCTGATTGATCCAGGTGCTGGGCCTGTCCCCGGTCTCTGCCGCACAGGCCGCAATGACCGCGTCGAAATCGTAATTGAAGCGGATATCGAACGGCTTGCGCCGGATCGTCTTGGCGAGGCTTTTGGAAACGTGGAATTCGTCGAGCGGCAGGACGCCGCGAAGGTCGGGCTCGACCCAGAATATTTCTGGGTCGTCAGCCGATTCGGCCATTGGGAAAAGACCGATAGAGTAGGCGCGCAGGAGGATTTCCGGTGTTATGCCTGGAGACTTCCTGCGCGATCCTGCCATTCTTTGTTACGCCGGTTTCTTGGCCAGATATTTTTCCAGCCAGTGGATATCATAGTCGCCGTTGGCGATATCCTGATTGTCCACCAGATCCTGGAACAACGGAAGCGTCGTCTTGATACCGTCGACGACGAACTCGTCGAGCGCGCGGCGCAGACGCATCATGCATTCGACGCGCGTACGGCCGAAGACGATGAGCTTGCCGATGAGGCTGTCGTAGTACGGCGGGATCTTGTAGCCCTGGTACGCGCCGCTATCGACGCGAACACCAAGTCCACCCGGTGCGTGGAAGTGGGTGATCGTGCCCGGGGAGGGTACGAAGGTCCGCGCGTCCTCGGCGTTGATCCGGCATTCGATGGCGTGGCCGTTGAAGTTGATCTCTTCCTGCTTGACGGAGAGCCCGCCGCCCGAAGCGACGCGGATCTGCTCGTGAACAAGGTCGATGCCGGTGATGGCTTCGGTGATCGGATGTTCCACCTGCAGACGGGTGTTCATTTCGATGAAATAGAACTCGCCGTTCTCGTACAGGAACTCGATCGTACCGGCACCGCGATACTTCAGCTTCCTCATGGCGTCGGCACAAATCTGGCCGATCTTCATGCGCTGCTCGACGTTCAAAGCCGGGGAATTGGCTTCTTCCCAGACCTTCTGGTGGCGGCGCTGCAGCGAGCAATCACGTTCGCCGAGATGGATCGCATTGCCTTCGCCGTCACCGAACACCTGGATTTCGATGTGGCGCGGCTGGCCGAGGTACTTTTCCATGTAGACCGCATCGTTGCCGAAGGCGGCCGCCGCTTCGGTACGGGCCGTCGACCAGGCTTCGATCAGGTCGGCCTCGGACTTGGCAACCTTCATGCCGCGACCACCGCCGCCGGCGGTTGCCTTGATCAGCACCGGATAGCCGATTTCGGCAGCCGTCCGCACCGCATCTTCTTCGGTCTTTACCTCGCCGTCCGAACCCGGAACGACAGGAATGCCGAGCTCCTGGGCGGTCGTCTTGGCGGTGATCTTGTCACCCATAAGCCGGATGTGTTCCGCCGTCGGGCCGATAAAGGTGATGCCGTGCGCTTCCAGGATTTCCGCAAACTTGGCGTTTTCGGAGAGGAAGCCGTAACCAGGATGCACAGCATCGGCGCCCGTGATCTCGCAGGCGGCCACGATCTGGTGGATGTTCAGATAGCTGTCGCGTGAGGGCGGAGGACCAATGCAGACGCTCTCGTCGGCGAGGCGCACATGCATAGCGTCGGCGTCGGCGGTCGAATGGACCACGACACACGGGATGCCGAGCTCTTTGCAAGCGCGCAGCACGCGAAGCGCGATTTCCCCGCGATTGGCGATGAGGATTTTCGAGACCATGACGCCCGCCTTATTCGATGACGACGAGGGCTTGGCCGTATTCGACGGGGCTTCCGTCCTCGACGAGGATTTCGGTGATCTTCCCGGATTTCGGCGAAGGAATCTGGTTCATGGTCTTCATCGCTTCGATGATGAGCAGCGTCTGGCCTTCCTTCACGGTCGCGCCGAGCTCGATGAAGGCGCGTGCACCGGGAGCCGGAGCCATGTAGGCGGTGCCGACCATCGGAGCGCTGACAGTGTTGGCAGGGTTGCGTACCGCCGCTGCCGGAGCCGCAGGTGCTGCAGCTGCCGGGGCCGCTACGGCCGGAGCCGCTGCGAACGCGGGCGCAGCCATCGGAGCCTGAATGTACTGGGTGTTGCCGGCGCGCGAAACGCGGATGCGCAGATCGTCCTGCTCGACTTCGATTTCCGTCAGATCCGTGTCGTTGAGGATGTTCGCGAGGTCGCGGATCAGCGCCTGGTCGATACCGTTTTTCTTCTCAGCCATGAGTGTTTGCCCTGTCTTCTTTTTATGCCGTAAGATTCTTCAGCGCCTGGAGCGCCAGAATATAGCTGTAAGGCCCGAAGCCGCAGATGACGCCTTTCACCGCTGGCGCAATCATCGACTTGTGGCGGAATTCTTCCCGCGCGTGAACGTTGGAGATATGGAGCTCTATTACCGGAATGGAAATAGCGCGAATTGCATCGTGGAGCGCGACCGACGTATGCGTGTAGGCACCTGCATTGATCGCGACACCAACGGCCTTGTCGTTCGCTTCATGGAACCAATCAACGAGCGTGCCTTCGTGATTGCTCTGGCGAAAATCAATATCGAAGCCGAGCTCACGCCCGGCCGCCTTGCAGTCCGCCTCGATATCCTGAAGGGTCTTGCCACCATAGATGCCGGGCTCTCTTTTGCCGAGCATGTTCAGGTTGGGGCCGTTCAGGACGAATATCGTTTGCGTCATCGAATGTTCCAATAAGTGCGGGACGGCAACCTATAGACTCCCCACGGGCCTAATGAAAGCCCTTTGGGAAGCGCAGCCCGAATCACGCCATATTTGTCCACATGGCTGAAACGCTTCGATTTTGGCGATTTGATGAGCGTCGCCTCAGCAACTCGTCTTGCCGCAGGCGCGCATATTCTTCACCTTGGCTTCAAGGTCGTCGAAGCCAACCGCGCCTTGAACGAGCTCGTTGCCGACCACATAGGACGGTGTGCCTGTGATGCCGAGGCTCTGAGCAAGGTCATAGGTTTCCTTGACGGAAGCATCGCTGGAGCTCTTGGCCATCTCATCCCTTATCTGCTTTTCGCTGACGCCAAGGGACTCTGCGACTTCGAGAGCGCTCGCTTCGTCGGCGCGGCCGTCGCGGCCAAGCAATGCGATGTGGAACTGGCTATATTTCTGCGGCGCCAGTTTGCGGAATGCGTCGGATACCTTGTGTGCGGCAACCGATTCCGGTCCGAGGATTGGGAATTCCTTGAGCACGAAGCGGACGTTCTTGTCTTTTTCGAGCATCGTCTGCATGTCCGAAAGCGCATGCCTGCAATAGCCGCAATTGTAATCGAAGAATTCGACGATCGTGATGTCGCCCTTCGGATTGCCGATCGCCAAGTCATACTTCGAATCGAAGATCGTCGACTTGTTGTCAGCAATCACGGCGTTGGCTTTAACGAGGCGCGCCTGCTCCTGCTTCTTCTGCAGCGCATCCTGAACATCGAGCATGATCTCTGGATTTTCGATCAGGTATTGCTTGATGAACTCGCCGAACTCCTTCTTCTGCGCGTCGTCGAGTGCTGCCGCCGGATAGGCAGTTGCCACCGAGGCAGTGAGCGCGAGCGCGGTGAAGATTTTCGGAAGTATGGCCATTATATCCTCGTCATCAGCAGTTTACATGCGTCGGTTCTAGGCGTCGAATAACACTGCCCGGTTAACGGCGGCACGCCGCTGCCGCCAAATTACGGTGCGTCCGGTCGTCTTCAAACAGGAATTTTCGCATCCGCGGTTCAATCGCGGGATTGTGATGACCCGATTATTGCGGCAATTGTCTGGCCGCAAGCAAAGTTAGAGAGAAGCGATCTTGTTTTCCATTTCCCAACGCAGCGAAGTCGAACCCTTTCATGCCATGGATGTTCTGGCGGAGGCGACAAGGCGGAGAGCGGACGGCCATCCGGTCATTTCCATGGCCGTCGGCCAGCCATCCCATCCGGCGCCGCGGGCCGCGCGGGAGGCAGCGCAGGCTGCGCTTGTGGAGGGCAAGATCGGCTACACGGACGCGCTTGGTACGACGAGACTGAAACAAGCGCTGGCCGACCATTATCGCGGCCGTCACGGGCTGAAGATCGATCCTGCACGGATCGCGATAACGACGGGTTCTTCCGCCGGCTTCAATTTGGCGTTTCTCTCGCTGTTCGATGCCGGCGACGCGGTCGCGATTGCCCGGCCGGGCTATCCCGCCTACCGCAACATCCTCGGCGCGTTGGGGTTGAGGGTGATCGAGGTGCCGGTAACGGCCGAAACCCACTTCACGTTGACGCCCGAGAGTCTCGAGGCCGCGCAAACGGCAAACAATGTCAGGCTGAAGGGCGTTCTGCTGGCGAGCCCCGCCAACCCGACAGGTACCGTGACCGGCCGCCAGGGGCTGAAGTCCTTGGCCGACTATTGCGCGGCCAATTCGATCGCGTTCATTTCAGACGAAATCTACCACGGACTGACCTTTGCCGGCGAAGAGACCAGCGCGCTGGAATTGACCGACGAGGCGATCGTCATCAACTCCTTCTCCAAATATTATTGCATGACGGGATGGCGGATCGGCTGGATGGTGCTGCCCGAGCGGCTGGTGCGCCCGATCGAGCGCGTCGCGCAAAGCCTCTACATCTCGCCGCCCGAACTCTCGCAGATCGCCGCGACGGCCGCTCTCGGCGCGGCCGCGGAACTCGATGTCTACAAGGCGAGCTACGCGGCCAACCGCGATTTTCTGCTGAAGCGTCTGCCGGAGATCGGCCTGTCCATCGCATCGCCGATGGATGGCGCCTTCTACGCCTATGTCGACGTAACGCGCTTTACCAATGATAGCATGGCCTTCGCGAAGCGGATGTTGGCGGAGATCAACGTCGCCGCGACGCCGGGCCTGGATTTCGACCCGCTGGAAGGTAATCGCTCGATGCGCATGTCCTACGCCGGTTCCGAAGCCGAGATCATCGAAGCAATCGAACGTATCGCAGCGTGGTTGAAATAAGTTTCTTCTAATGGAGAGTCCTCTGGAGACTTGCTAAGGCAATTTCTGAGCGGCTTCGCGGCGGGCCGCCCTACTTAGTTAGCCGATTTGGCAATTCTCACGGTCGAGCTGCGACACCAGCGCCAGGATCGTTTCTGAAACCGGGGTCGGCGTTGCCGTCAGGCGGCCCAGTGAAACGACCATTCCCACCAGCGGCGTAGTCTCGAGCGACTTTCCCGCCAAGAGGTCTTGGAGCATAGAGGTGCGAACGGGCCCGATCTGTCGGGCCTGTTCCAGTCGCTGCTCGACGGACATCCCGACATTCGCGCCGAGCGCCTCTCCGACCGCCTTTACCTCCTTCATGACCTTGCCGATCTGGTCGGTGATTGCCGCATCGGCCATCAGGTTGGACATCAAAGATCGCGTCAGCGCACTTATCGGGTTGAAGGAGGCGTTGCCCATCAGCTTGCTCCAGATGTCGTCGCGAATTCGGCTCGAGAGCTTCACGCCGATATCGGCGCGCTGCAGCAGCGCTTCGACGTTGCGCAAATCATTGCTGATGTCGCCGGAGGGCTCGCCGAGGATGAAATGCCCTTTGTTGCTGAGCCTGATCTCACCGGGCTTGCTGACTTCAGCGCCCTGATGGGCGACGCAGCCGATGACGCGTTCCGGGCCGACAAGTCGCCATAGTTTGCCGCCCTCATCGAGCTCATCGAACTGTAGTTCCGCATGCCCACTGTCCTGATCGCGATGAAAATACCACCACGGAATGCCGTTGAGGATCATCATCACGCGTGTGCCATCTTTCAGCAGAAGGCCGATTCCCTCTGCGGCGGCGCTGAGCTGGTGGCCCTTTAGCCCGGTGATGAGGAGATCCTGCGGCGGCAGTTCCCTCGGATTGTCGGTCGCCGTGAGGTTTATGGTGAGGGGTGCTTCTACGTCCGCCTCCATGAGACGCAATCCATCGCGTCGGATGGCGTCGAGATGAGCGCCGCGGGCAACGACCGAAACTGTCGCCTCTGCGCCGATTGAAGAGGCAAGCTTGGCAGCGATGGCGCCGCCGAGTGCACCGGCGCCGAAGATGCAGATATTTCTGAAGGACATGCGATGATCTTTCCGCGATTGGTGGTCGCGCTGAACTTAGGTCATCCCTTTCTCAAGGCGAGTGATATTTTGAAGCCGCCGAAAGGTTTTAGTGGCCGCTGCCGGGAATAAGTTCGTTCCGGCGAAGCTGGTCGATGGCCGCCACGGCATCTTCGGCAGACCAGCCCGCGCGGATGGCCGCAGCGATCATCCGGACTTCGGCCTCCTCTTCGATCTTGAGGAACAGTGGTTCTAAGGCCTCTTGAGCCGTAAGAATATGCTCGTTGGGAGGGGTAACTGAGTGGCGGGTGGCTGGCGTGATCATCTGCACGGTGCTCCTCTCTCTGACAGGGGATGATTCAAAATAAAGCGCGAATGCAAAAAAGGTTCCGGATAAAGTTTCAAGGACGCTTCATCTTGTTCTTTCGCCCCGGCTCTGCCTTGTTGCGCCACTACGCTAATGCTCGATTCGGCTCCATAAGAGGTGGAGCCACGACGAAAACGCACGAAGGAGATTGCGATGTCGAACGCCAAGAACGGAATTTCCGAAATGCGCCCCAGAATTACAGTAATTGGTGTCGGCGGCGGCGGCGGCAATGCCATCAACAACATGATAGCGGAAAATCTCGAAGGCGTCGATTTCATTGCGGCCAACACCGATGCACAGGTATTGGCGACCTCCAAGGCACCCCGCCGTATCCAGCTCGGCGCCCATGTGACCGAAGGGTTGGGCGCCGGCTCACTGCCGGAAGTCGGCCGCGCAGCTGCAGAAGAATCGATCGACGAGATCATGGACCATCTGGCCGGTTCCCACATGTGCTTCGTCACCGCAGGCATGGGCGGCGGCACCGGCACAGGTGCTGCACCTGTTATTGCCAAGGCTGCTCGCGACGCTGGCATCCTGACAGTCGGAGTCGTGACGAAGCCGTTCACGTTCGAAGGCAATCGCCGCATGAAGACCGCTGATGCCGGTATCGAGGCGCTTCGCGAGGCAGCCGATACGGTGATCGTCATCCCGAACCAGAACCTTTTTCGCATCGCCGATGCAAAGACCACCTTCGCCGATGCCTTCATGACCGCCGACCGCGTGCTTTATGCCGGTGTTGGCTGCATCACCGACCTGATTGTCAAGGAAGGCCTGATCAATCTCGATTTCGCTGACGTGAAGTCCGTCATGCGCGGCATGGGCCGGGCAATGATGGGCACCGGCGAGGCTTCGGGTGAGGGGCGCGCGATGAAGGCCGCGGAGGCTGCCATTGCCAACCCGCTGCTCGACGATATTTCCATGAAGGGTGCCAGGGGCGTGCTGATCTCGATTTCCGGCGGCTCCGACATGACGCTCTTCGAAGTGGACGAGGCGGCAAGCCGTATCCGCGACGAGGTCCAGGATGAAGCCGATATCGTTGTTGGAGCAATCTTTGATCGCAACCTGGACGGTAAGTTCCGCGTCTCCGTAGTGGCGACGGGCCTCGACGGCGTGGCCGCTGGAACGCAGGCCCGTCCTAGCGTCGCGCTCGGCCAGGACATCCACACGCGTACGCTCCAGTAAGTCTCCTATCGCCTGCGCGTCCGATCGGGCGCGCAGGCTTGTCCTGATCCACGCAGTTTTCGGCGTACTCATTCGCTGGAAATGTCAGGCGGCGGCCCTAAATCCGCTCTCGCCCATTCAGGCGTCCCCGACAGCATCAGGAAAATCATATGTCTCAGGACAAGTCTCCCGTCTGGCTCATCACCGGCTGCTCTACCGGCTTCGGCCGTGAGCTTGCGAAACTCACCATTGCCCGTGGCTGGCCGACGGTCGTGACGGCGCGCGACAAGGCGCGCGTTGCCGATCTGGCAACCGCTCATGAAGCGAACACGCTGGCGCTGGATCTCGATGTGACCGATCCGACTCAGGTCAAAGCGGCAGTCGCGGCCGCCGAGCAGCGTTTCGGCCGCATCGACGTGCTGGTCAACAATGCCGGCTATGGCTACCAGTCACCGGTAGAGGAGGCGGAAGAGCAGGAAATCCGCGATCAGTTCGAGGCGAACGTCTTTGGCCTGTTTGCGATAACCCGCGCTGTCCTGCCCGGTATGCGGCGGCGCCGGCATGGCCACATCATCAACATCACCTCGGTTGCCGGCTTTATCGGCTTTCCTGGCTCCGGCTTCTATGCCGCTAGCAAGCATGCGGTGGAGGGTTTTTCCGATGCACTCCACGCCGAGGGCAGGCCGCTCGGCATCAAGGTGACCTGCGTCGCGCCCGGTCCGTTCCGCACCGATTGGGCGGGCCGGTCACTCCGGCAGACGAAGAGCACAATTCCGGACTACGCCGAAACCGCGGCAGCCCGCATGCGGCAAACAGCTGAATACAGCGGCAAGCAAGCCGGCGATCCCGTGCGCGCTGGCGAGGCGATGATCCGGATCACGGAAGTGGAGAACCCACCGCGGCATCTCGTGCTTGGCGAACTTGGCTACAACAACGTCACCAACAAGCTGCGCGAACGGCTGGCGCAGATCGAGGAATGGCGCGAAACGAGCCTGGGAGCCGATTTCCCGAAAGAGTAAGGTCCTCAAGGCGTGCCAGAGCGCTCCGTCGAAGCACTGCGTCCGCGACGGGTGCATGACGTTACGCAACTGGTATGGTGGAGGAACATTGAATGGTGAAGATCGCCTATTGTATCGCCGGCGTGCTGATCCTTATCGGGCTGGTCTGGATGGGGCAGGGTAGCGGCTATTTTCCCTACCCGGCGGAAAGCTTCATGATCAACCAGACGTCATGGGTCTATTGGGGCGCGCTGGCTGTCGTCGTCGGACTTGTTGTGATTGTGGTGACGAGGAACGCGCGGCACCGGTCGCACTGAATTCAGCGGCACTGCGAACTGGCCCGGAGTGCAACATACGTCGTCAAGCGCGGCAGCCAACGACTGGGGCACCGAACGGATGGTCATGCAAGCGGCTTGCATGTCGTCACTGACTGGTGATTTCGGGGTGACTACTGCCGCCATAAAACAGTTCGCCGGCGAAAGAAGGCCCTAGCCATGTTTCCGCCGGCGAAGATTGTAACGAGTAAATAGCGGTTTATACGCGGCGCGCGCGAACGTCCGCCATGTCGGGCCGTGTGCCGTCAGGAGCGCGAAGGCCGTAATGCTTGCTTGCGAATACCCATTCCACATTCCCGGGTTCGAACGGGCGGCGCGGGTTTCTCAGTGCCATCCGGCGCTCGGAGAGGCTGCGCGGCAGGGTGTCGATCATATCATTGACGAAGGTTTCAACGCTGTCTTTCCAGCGAGGCGAGATCGAAACATCGACGCCGCCAAAGCGATGAAAGTCGGGATGTTTCCGGGAATAGCATGCGCCGAGCATCCACGCATGCTGCTGCTTCAAAAAGCGTTCTTTGATAGTCATTCCTAGTCTTTTTCCTTGGCGTCATCGACGACATCGGCCTCGGGGCGGTCGCCTCCGTTCGACCGTTCCGCTGTCCAGCTGCCGTCTGCACGCTGATATGTAATGTCCGCATCCTGGCCACCGAGCTTTTGTCGCTCCGCGGCATGTTTAGCCGCTGCCAATGCTTCTTCGTGAGTTGGGAAAGTTTCCGACCAGACATCGTCCAGGCGGTAGGCCCAGGCGCCATCATGTTCGGCGACGTGGTAGGTAATCGACATCGATCGTTCCTTCAAGGACTTTTCGCAGGAATTTGCGTAGAGGCTCCATGCAGATTGAAAGGCCGAAACGCGGCTCGCCATATGCTTGTTCCGTCGCGGTCTGGCCTGTGTGAGGCTGGATTCAAAGCGAATGGCGACCTTGCGCAAGCGCGGAACGCTTCATAGGCTTGGGGCGTTGATGGATTCGTTCAACGCCTCTTCATAGGAAACTCATGCGCGCTCAGTCGAAGCCGTTCGTCGTCGAAGTCAAATCCTCCCGCCGCCCAGAACGTCGCCAGTCAGCGTCGATCTGGGGCAACCTCGATCTTGCAGCCGTTGCCGAGGAGATTGCGGAAGAAATGCCGCAGCAATCTGCCGCGCTCGAGGAAACCGCCGAGGCGCGATAATTCGGCGATCCTAAGCCGGCAGAAATCGGTAGGAGGCATCCTTGCGCTCGGCATATCCGACGGCCGGATAGGTCCAGTGATAGCCGAGCATCTTGAGCTTTTCGCTCGCGGCGCGATCGAGCAGCATCTGGCGGTTTTTCAGCGCGATCTCAGGTTCGGTGTCGAAGCCGAAATGCCAGGCGGGATGCTCGAAGAAAATCACGTCGTTGGTACAGGCGTCGCCTGTGATCAGCAGGCCGCCGTCGCCCGCCAGTTCGATCGAGACATGGCCCGGCGTATGGCCGCGGGTTTCCAAAATCCGCATTCCGGGAATGATCTCCTGATCCGGGCGCAAGAGCGTCAGCCGGTCCTTGACCGCAAACAGGTCACGTTGCGCGCCTCGCGCAAAATCATGAAGCGCCGACGGCATGTGCATCTCAAAGTCCTTGTGGGTCCAGAAGTCCCACTCGGCTTCGCTGACAAAATACTGGGCGTTCGGATAAAGGACCTTTCCATCGGCCGTCGTCGTCGCACCGGAGTGGTCCGGATGGGCATGGGTGAAAACCACCTTGGTGATCGCTTCGGGCGCGATCCCAAGCGATTGCAGGTTTGCGGCCAATTTGCCCGCGCTGGCCTGGAAGCGGTTACCTGAGCCAGTGTCGATAAGGATCAGGTCGTCGCCATGGCGGATCAGCGGGATGTTGGCCTGGACCGGAGCGGCCGCCGAACTTCCGCCCAGCCGAGGCATGATCGCCTTGCGCTCTTCAGGCGTGGCGTCGGGCAACAAGATCTCGACTGGGAGCGTGAGAAAACCGTCGCTGACGACCGTGATGTCGAACGTGCCATGCTTGAAGCGGTGGAAGTCGGCTGCGACGGCGCTACGTGACGCGAGCATCGCTGCTGCCGCGGCCGTCAACTTCAGCAGATCGCGGCGGGACAAGCCGTCCGAAATGGTATCTCGCGTTATCACAAGCGCCTCCCTTGAAGAGAAAATATCCGGCGTGCCGCAGGCGGGGCGAAGAGGACCCGCCTACGAGTGTTGTCTTGCCTCCGTTCCATCAGAAGGCCGGCGGTCGAGCCAACATCTCAGTCCAGGAAGAATTCCAGCAGATCGGCGTTGATCACATCCGGATGCGTCGTGCACATGCCGTGCGGGAGGCCGGCATAGGTCTTCAGTATGCCGTGCTTCAAGAGCTTGACGGACAGCGGTGCGGAGTCGGCATAGGGAACGATCTGATCGTCGTCGCCGTGCATGACGAGCGTCGGCACCGTGATCTGCTTCAGATCCTCGGTGAAATCAGTTTCGGAGAAGGCCTTGATGCAATCGTAATGCGCCTTTGCACCACCCATCATGCCTTGCCGCCACCAGTTCTCGATAACACCCTGGCTGACCTTGGCACCCGGGCGGTTATAGCCATAGAACGGGCCTGCGGGCACGTCGAGGAAGAACTGCGCGCGGTTGGCGACGAGCGCGGCACGGAAACCATCGAAGACCTCGAGCGGCAGGCCACCGGGGTTCTTGTCCGACTTGACCATGATCGGCGGCACGGCGCCGATCAGCACCGCCTTGGCGACGCGTCCGGGCGTTGCGCGGGCGACGTAGTGGGCAACCTCACCGCCGCCGGTCGAATGGCCGACATGGATTGCATTCTTGAGATCGAGCGCATCTGTGAGGGCCGCGACGTCGGCGGCATAGGTGTCCATCTCGTTGCCCTGCCACGTCTGGCTGGAACGGCCATGGCCGCGCCGGTCGTGGGCAATCACGCGATAGCCCTTGTCCAGAAAGAACATCATCTGCGCGTCCCAATCGTCAGCGCTGAGCGGCCAGCCGTGATGGAAAACAATAGGCTGGGCGGTGGCTGGACCCCAATCCTTGTAGAAGATTTCGGTTCCGTCCGTGGTCTTGATGAATGGCATGATGAAGTCCTCTTTCTGGATGTGATTGCATTGGTGGTAAAGGCACGCAAGCATCCTGCCGGTGCCCATATTGTCGGGCGTCGGGCAAAGCCTGACTCGCGTCGCTGCCCCTCTACGTCCTCGTCATGACGCGACGTTAGCGGCGCTGCGAGCCAACGGTAATTTGACCAAAATCAAGAAGAAGGGAAGATGCCATGTTGAAGAATGGCAGTGATGCTTGCGTGTATAACACCCCTGTGGACGGATAGCGCCGGTAACGCGCCCGTACAGAAGCAACATCGGTTTCGAGGGCTGGTCTGGCGTGGAGCCCTCGAATTGGGCCTCAACATTAAGCTGGGCCCTGGTTATGCCGTTGCGCCTGGCGTTGACTTACTGAGGCGTTGGGCAGTTCGAGAGCAGGGTGATGCCGAACCTGGGGCAGGTCGCCCGCAGACGCTCAATTCCCTTCGCAGTCGGTGGCCCGAAGACTTCGTCAGGTCCGTCTTCCTTGATAAACTGATCGAAGAGAGCAGGGGTGTCGATCAGGACGTGCCTGCAATGATTGTCGCTCGGGTTCATAAGCTGGTGCGGAATGCCGCGTGGGAAGAAGGCGCTTTCGCCGGCGGTCACTTGCCGAGGTTGCCGTTGATCACAGCAGAAGAGCGGCCAAGGGCCGCTCTTTGACTTTTGTCTTCGCGTCAAGTTCCCAGACCTGGGTCGGACAACGTTCCGGCGGGTGAGGGGTGAAAGCTATCATCATCATCACCAACCGCCGGAATTGCCGGTTATCAGCTGCAGCCGCTCGTCGCGCCGCAGGTGTCGCACTTCTCGCAGGTGCCGTTGCGGACCATCGTGAAGTTCTGGCATTCGGAGCACATGTTGCCCGTGTAGCCCTGCATGATGGAGCGGGCGCGGCGTTCGGCTTCGACCTTCTTGGCCTCCGTCTTGGCCGATGCCGCGTCGGCGGCGGCCTTGTCGGAGAAGAGGGCGGTTGCCTGCTGCTGGGTCTCGGTTGCGATCTCCTCGGCCACTTCCTCGGCGATCTCTTCGGCCAGTTCCTTTGCCCGCTCCTCGTAGTCGCGCTTGAAGGCGACGATTTCAGAGGAGGAGACGGCAAGCGTCGGCTCGATCTTGCGGGCGGCAGCACCCGCAAAGGAGGTCACCGTGGCGCCGGAGGATGCGCGCGCGGGGGCCGCCGTCGCGGCACCCTTCGGCTCCCCGCCTGCCTGACGCTCGTTGCCCGTTACCAGGGTCGGCTTGTAGCCACGGGTCCAACCGGTCGAGACGAGGTTCGTCTTGCCTTCCTGGATCCCCTTGCCGAGCGCCGTGTTGGAGAAGTCGGACGTATCGACATGCGCCAGATCGTGGCGGCCGAGGTAGGAGACGGCGAGTTCGCGGAACACGTAGTCGAGGATCGACGTGGCGTTCTTGATCGCGTCGTTGCCGATGACGATGCCGGCCGGTTCGAACTTGGTGAAGGTGAAGGCCTCCACATACTCTTCGAGCGGCACGCCGTATTGCAGGCCGAGCGAGATGGCGATCGCGAAGTTGTTCATCATCGCACGGAAGGCCGCACCTTCCTTGTGCATGTCGATGAAGATCTCGCCGAGACGGCCGTCGCCGAATTCGCCGGTGCGCAGGTACACCTTGTGTCCGCCGACGGCGGCCTTCTGGGTGTAACCCTGGCGGCGGTTCGGGAGCTTCTCCCGCTCGCGGGTGACGCGTTCGACGACACGCTCGATGATCTTCTCGGTGATGGTGACGGCCTGGGCGGCGACCGGCTGCTGCAGCAGATCGTCCAGTGCGTCCTCATCGCTTTCGTCTTCGATCAGCGAGGCGTTCAGCGGCTGCGACAGCTTGGAGCCATCGCGGTAGAGAGCGTTTGCCTTCAGGCCGAGCTTCCAGGAGAGCATGTAGGCGCTCTTGCAATCGTCGACCGTCGCGTCGTTCGGCATGTTGATCGTCTTGGAGATCGCACCCGAGATGAACGGCTGGGCAGCAGCCATCATGCGGATGTGGCTGTCGACCGAGAGGTAACGCTTGCCGATCTTGCCGCAAGGGTTGGCGCAATCGAAGACGGCGAGGTGTTCGTTCTTCAGGAACGGTGCGCCTTCCAGCGTCATCGCGCCGCAGACGTGAACGTTGGCAGCTTCGATGTCCTTCTTGGCAAAGCCGAGGTGCTCGAGCAGGTTGAAGCTCATGTCGGCAAGCTGTTCGTCGGAAACCTTCAGCGTCGTCTTCAGGAAGTCGGCGCCGAGCGTCCACTGGTTGAAGACGAACTTGATGTCGAAGGCCGACTTCAGCGCGGCGTTGACGGCTTCCACCTTATCGTCGGTGAAGCCCTTGGCCTTCAGCGTCGAGGGGTTGATGGCCGGCGCCTGGTTCAGATTGCCGTGGCCGACAGCGTAGGCTTCGATCTCGGCGATCTGGCTCTCGGAGTAGCCGAGCGTGCGCAGGGCTTCCGGAACGGCGCGGTTGATGATCTTGAAGTAGCCGCCGCCGGCGAGCTTCTTGAATTTCACCAGTGCGAAGTCAGGCTCGATACCGGTTGTGTCGCAATCCATGACGAGGCCGATCGTGCCGGTCGGCGCGATGACGGTTGCCTGGGCGTTGCGGTAGCCGTGCTTTTCGCCGAGCTCGAGAGCCTTGTCCCAGGCGCTCTTGGCATGAGCCGCCAGATCCTGGTCGGGGTTCTCGGAGTGGACGAGCGCGACCGGGTTGATCGACAGGCCTTCATAGCCAGACGTCTCGCCGTAAGCGGCGCGGCGATGGTTGCGGATGACGCGCAGCATGTTTTCGCGGTTCGGCGCGAACATCGGGAACGGTCCGAGCTCGGAAGCGATCTCAGCCGAGGTGGCGTAGGAAATGCCGGTCATGATCGCGGTCAGGGAGCCGGCAATGGCACGGGCTTCGTCGCTGTCATAGGGAATGCCGGAAGACATCAGCAGGCCGCCGATGTTGGCGTAGCCGAGGCCGATCGTGCGATATTCGTAAGAGAGCTCGGCAATCCGCTTCGACGGGAACTGCGCCATCATCACGGAGATTTCGAGAACAACGCTCCACAGGCGAACCGCATGCTCGTAGTCTGATATGTTGATGCGCTTGGTGGCGGCATCCTTGAACTGCATGAGGTTCAGCGAGGCAAGGTTGCAGGCCGTGTCGTCGAGGAACATGTATTCCGAGCACGGGTTGGATGCGCGGATCGGGCCGGCAGCCGGGCTGGTATGCCAGTCGTTCATCGTCGTGTTGAAGTGCAGGCCCGGATCGGCCGATGCCCAGGCGGCGTAGGAGATCGACTCCCACAGGTCGCGCGCCTTCAAGGTCTTCATAACCTTGCCGTCCTTGCGGGCCTTCAGCTGCCAGTCGCTGTCGCTTTCAACGGCGCACAGGAAGTCGTCCTTGATCGAGACCGAGTTGTTGGAGTTCTGGCCGGATACGGTAAGGTAAGCTTCGCTATCCCAGTCCGTGTCGTAGGTCTTGAACTCCATATCCTTGTAGCCCTGGCGGGCGAACTGGATGACGCGGCCGATGTAGTTCTCCGGAACCTGGTCCTTCTTGGCAGCGCGGATTTCGCGCTTCAGGGCAGGGTTCTTGTTCGGGTCGAAGCAATCGCCGTTGTCAGCCTCGCAGTTGACGCAAGCCTTCATGATTGCCTTGAGGTGCTTGGCGACAACTTTGGAACCGGTGACGAGGGCAGCAACCTTCTGCTCTTCCTTCACCTTCCAGTTGATATACTCTTCGATATCAGGATGGTCGATGTCGACGACCACCATCTTGGCCGCACGGCGCGTCGTGCCGCCCGACTTGATGGCGCCGGCAGCCCGATCGCCGATCTTCAGGAAGCTCATCAGGCCGGAAGAACGGCCGCCGCCGGACAGCTTTTCGCCTTCGCCACGCAGGTAGGAGAAATTGGAGCCGGTGCCGGAGCCGTACTTGAAGAGGCGTGCTTCGCGGACCCACAGGTCCATGATGCCGCCTTCGTTGACGAGATCGTCTTCAACGGACTGGATGAAGCAGGCGTGCGGCTGCGGATGTTCGTAAGCTGACTTCGACTTCGTCAGCTTGCCGGTGAAGGGGTCGACATAGAAGTGGCCCTGACCGGGGCCGTCGATGCCGTAGGCCCAGTGCATGCCGGTGTTGAACCACTGCGGGGAATTCGGGGCAACACGCTGGGTGGCAAGCATGTAGGCAAGTTCATCCTTGAAGGCTAGGGCGTCTTCCTCGGAGGAGAAATAGCCACCCTTCCAGCCCCAGTAGGTCCAGGTGCCGGCGAGACGGTCGAAGACCTGGCGCGCGTCGGTTTCGGAGCCGTACTGCTGGTCCTTCGCAATATCCTTCAGAGCTGCTTCATCGGCAACCGAACGCCACAGGAAGGAAGGAACCTCGTTTTCCTCGACCTTCTTCAGCTTGGCGGGAACGCCGGCCTTGCGGAAATACTTCTGCGCCAGGATGTCGGCGGCGACCTGGGAGAACTGCGCCGGAACGTCGATGTTCTCGAGGCGGAATACGATCGACCCGTCCGGGTTCTTGATCTCGCTCGTCGCCTTGCGGAATTCGATGTCCGCGTAAGCGCTCAGTCCTGCCTTCGTGAAACGGCGTTCTATGCGCATTTCTCTAACCTCTAGCTTGCGCGCCCCGTCCCCGTCGACCAAGGCGCAAGTTTCCACCTCCGGCCGCGCCGTGAGGAGCGCAGCCAGTTCTCGTTTCCGTACTATCACAGGAGTGTCATCCGGAGATGCTTCTCCCGTATCTTGTAGTGATCGTGGCTGCAAACACTAAATATAGTATTAACAGCTTATTATCGCCAGCCCCGGATGTCACTTTTCCGGAAGATAAAAATCGCGCACGAAACCCCTCATGGCGGTCGCCCTTCATGGACGCAACACCCTGATTCTACGCTCGATTTTTGGAGGGAACCGGCCTCGTTAATTCCGGTCCAACTGCCGTCGCAACATCGGAACCTATTAAGTTTGAATCGTGCGATTCCGTCAAGAGGTTGTTTTTAATGAAGCGTTCACCACAACATATTGTGGATCGGGCTGTGGAGAATGGGGAAAAGAAAGTCGTCCAAGAAATTCAATGGGTTGCGAGCTTTCGTCGTCCCGGAG
>Ga0207426_1000465_pt1 | contig 62583 bp, 70 predicted proteins | sample AraplaMF_Cvi_mMS_FD_184265 | JGI IMG/M metagenome (GOLD analysis project Ga0207426, IMG submission 184265) | Arabidopsis root microbial communities from the University of North Carolina, USA - plate scrape MF_Cvi_mMS (SPAdes) (version 2) | ecosystem: Host-associated > Plants > Roots > Endosphere...
TGTTCATCGAAGCCTCCGCCGCCCTCAACAAGGGCGAGAAGATCGGCCTGGTCGGGCCGAACGGCGCCGGCAAGACCACCCTGTTCCGGATGATCGCCGGCGAGGAGCTGCCCGACGAGGGGCAGGTCTCGACCGATCGCGGCATCACCATCGGCTATTTCAACCAGGACGTCGGCGAGATGAGTGGCCGCAGCGCCGTCGCCGAGGTGATGAACGGCGCCGGTCCCGTCAGCGAGGTCGCGGCCGAGCTGCGCGCGCTCGAGGCCGATATGGCCGACCCCGACAAGGCCGACCAGATGGACGAGATCATCGCCCGCTACGGCGAGGTGCAGCACCGGTTCGAGGAGCTGGACGGCTACGCGCTCGACGGCCGTGCGCGCGAGGCACTGTCCGGCCTCGGCTTCAGCCAGGAGATGATGGACGGCGACGTCGGCAAGCTCTCCGGCGGCTGGAAGATGCGCGTGGCGCTGGCCCGCATCCTGCTGATGCGTCCCGACGTCATGCTGCTCGACGAGCCGAGCAACCATCTCGACCTCGAAAGCCTGATCTGGCTGGAAAAGTTCCTGCACGATTACGAAGGCACGCTGCTGATGACCTCGCATGACCGCGAGTTCATCAACCGCGTGATCTCCAAGGTGATCGAGATCGACAGCGGCTCGCTCACCACCTACACCGGCGATTACGAGTTCTACGAGCAGCAGCGCGCGCAGAACGAGAAGCAGCAGCAGGCGCAGTTCGAGCGTCAGCAGGCCATGCTCGCCAAGGAGATCAAGTTCATCGAGCGCTTCAAGGCGCGCGCCTCGCATGCGGCGCAGGTGCAGAGCCGGGTCAAGAAGCTCGACAAGATCGAGCGGGTCGAGCCGCCGCGCCGCCGCCAGAGCGTCGCGTTCGACTTCCTGCCGGCACCGCGCTCGGGCGAGGACGTCGTCGCGCTCAAGGGTGTCCACAAGGGCTATGGCAGCAAGCGGATCTATGACGGCCTCGACTTCATGATCCGCCGCCGGGAGCGCTGGTGCGTGATGGGCGTCAACGGCGCCGGCAAGTCGACGCTGCTGAAGCTCATTGCCGGCGCGAGCGAGCCGGACCAGGGCACGGTGGCCCTAGGGGGCAGCGTCAAGATGGGCTATTTCGCCCAGCACGCGATGGACCTGCTCGACGGCGAACGCACCGTGTTCCAGTCGCTGGAAGACCAGTTTCCGACCGCGGGGCAGGGAAGTCTGCGCGCGCTCGCCGGCTGCTTTGGCTTCTCCGGCGACGACGTCGAGAAGCGCTGCCGCGTGCTCTCGGGCGGCGAGAAGGCGCGGCTCGTGATGGCCAAGATGCTGTTCGACCCGCCGAATTTTCTGGTGCTGGACGAGCCGACCAACCATCTCGACCTCGCCACCAAGGAGATGCTGATCACGGCGCTGTCGGATTTCGAGGGCACCATGCTGTTCGTTTCGCATGACCGCCACTTCCTGGCGACGCTGTCGAACCGCGTGCTCGAGCTGACGCCGGAAGGCATCCACCAATATGGCGGCGGCTACACGGAATATGTCGCGCGCACCGGGCAGGAAGCGCCGGGGTTGCGGAGCTAGCGCTGGGCCGCGGACCTCGCAACGATTGAGCTCTCGTAGGGTGGGCAAAGGCGCACTTGCGCCGTGCCCACCATCTCGTTCTGATCTGCGGCAGATCGTGGGCACGCTGCGCTTTGCCCACCCTACGAGATCCGGCCGCGTAGCGGATTTCGTGCGGTCGTCTACCGCAAGATCTCCCGCAGCACCTCGCCGTCGACCTGGTGCGGCCTGACGCCGAGGATCTGCATGATGGTCGGGGCGACGTCGAGATTGCGCATGCGGCGGATCGTGGTGTTGTTGCGGATCTGCGGGCCCGCGGCGATGAAGGTCGCGCTCATCACCGGCAGCTTCGGATCGTGGCCGTGGGCGCCGTAGAAGTTCGGCATCGACAGCGTGGTGGTCGCCGCGTTGAACGGGGCGTCGCCGAGGCGCGCCACACCGGGGTTCTGGATGCCGTCGAAATTGTAGCCCGGAGCCATCAGCGCGAACACGTCGCCGAAATCCTGGCCGATGGTCTTGCTGGTGCATTGCCCGATCCCGGCCTCGCACTGGAGCGGACGGGTCTCGACGACGGTGAAGAGCCTGCTACCTTCGAGCGAGCCGTTGAATTTCGGGTTGGGATCGACCGCATTCTTCACGGCATCGGTGATCTCAGTCACCAGCGCCGTGTAGGTCGCGGGATCGACGGTGCCGCCCTGTTCGCGCTGCTGCAGGTTGACGTAGATGTTGACCGCCGGACCCGAGGTGCGGATCGCCAGCTTGCTGGTGTCGATGCCGGCATTCTTCAGGATGTTGGTCATGCTGACCGAGGTGTGGAACGGCGCGAAGCCGTGGTCGGACACCACGATGATATTGCTGTCCGGCCCGGCCGCGTCCGCAATCCGCTTCACCGCCTTGTCGGCGGTCTGGTAGGCGAAGCGGATGTAGGATTTGTAGCGGGCGACCTTGGCGGCGTCCTGGCCGGCGCCGATCGAGTTCGGATCCCTGGGGTTGGTGCCCTGGCGCGGATCGGTGAGCAGGAACTGATGCTCGGAGCCGTCCGGCTGCTCGATATAGATCATGACGAGGTCAGCATCGGGATTGTTCTTGATGGCGCGCTCGCCGATATCGGCCTGGTAGCGCACGAAAGTCTTGACCATATCCTCGAACATCGCCTCGATCTCGATGTCGGGGAAGCCGATGAAGCCCGGGCTGAGCCGCTCCGGAATGCGGAAGTCGGCCTGCGGGCGCCAGAACCCGACGCTGTTGTTGATGTCGTCGACGTCGGCAAGAACCGGCGTGTTGCGCGGGATGTAGTTGGCGCCGTAGCGGGCAAAGTGCACCACCGACAGATCGGGCGCGAGCTGCGAGACGAAATAGGCCGCGCCGACCTTGGCGCCGCTGCCCTCGAAGAAGAACGGCGCATTCTCGCCGCCGATCTTCGCATAGGCGGGGCCCGTCGACGGCGGCGCGAACGGGCCGGCCGTGATGCCGCGCGTGACGTCGAAGAAGACGAGGGTGTCGTAATTGACCTTGTTGTCGTTGGTGGTGTCGATTGCCGCCACGCGGATCCCGTACTTCACGTCCTGCGTCGCCGCATTGGTGCAGGTCGCGGTCGGCACCGACGCGCATGAGAACGTCTCGATCGGCACGGGCGTTGCCATCACCGGGCTGAACGAGAAGCGGCCCGCGGCCTGCAGCGCCGCGCCCACCGCCGGGTCGGGGATGAAATTGGACTGCGTGAACTGGAAGCCCTGTGCGCCGAGGCCGCCGAAGGCTCCGAACGGCACGGTGTAGTCGGTGACGCGGATCGGCTGTGCCGGCTGCACCACGGTGCCGTTGATCGAGATGTCGGCGCCGTCGCCGCCCGGCCACGTCGCAGTGACGACTTTCTTGCCCTGCTGGCGCAGCTGCACCCACAGCGGCAATGCCGACGGCCGCGGCGAGGGCCCAAGCGGGCTCTCGCGATAGCCGCCGATCGGCGCCGCGAAGCCGCTGAGGCTCGAGGTAACAGGGCCGACGATCGCCTGGAAGGTGTTGGAGGGGATGTCGTTGTGAACGGAGGTCGAGCCGGTGGCGATCTCGATATGCGAGACCGCGGTGAGCGACGGCGAAGCCGTGATGTTCTGCAAGGCCACGGCGCCATGGCGGCTCAGCCGCGCCAGCCCGCCATCGCGTGGCAGCACGCCTTCCTCGATGAATTGCTGGATGAAATCGGGCTTTGCGCCGTCGAGCGAGATCAGGATCACCGGCGATCTGCGGCCGTGGTGATGGCCCCGATCATGATCGCGATCGCGGAAATTGTCGGAGCCTCGGTCGCGGCCATTGTCATCCTGATCGGCGTGCGCCGGCGTTGCAACGCCGGCCAGCGTTGCCGCGAGCGACAGGGAAGAGATCAGGCAGAAGAGCTTTTTCACGTGAACGCCCCATGTTTTGTTGCGCAATCTGTGCGCGCTTATCCAGAGATGACACGGAGATTATCGAGCGTGGCTGACGACGCGCGTGTGACGCTTGAACGACGCATGCGCGTCGCTGTGGAATGCCGTCGCGTGAGTCCAAGTGAATCGCAGTCGCGCCGGTAGCGGGAACTCTTGCCGGCGCGTGCACACGCGCGTGCGCCTTGAACGGTGCGAACTTGTTCGCTACGCTCGTAAAAAATCAGGAGAAGATGCGTGAAGCAGCTCAGGATCGGCGACATCACCATCGATGCGGTGATCGAACGGGCGGGGCCGTGGCGGCGGCCGCAAGATTTTTTTCCGGCTTATGACGACGGCGTCTTCAAACGCCATTTGCCGACGATGGAGCCCGAGGTGTTCGATGCCGCGCGCGGCATGATGGTCATCACCTACCAGACCTTCGTGGTGCGCACGCCGCGCTACACCATCCTGGTCGACACCTGCACCGGCGAGGACAAGGGCCATCCGCCGCCGTTCGATTTTCCCGGCAAGGAGCGTTGGCGCAACGAATTGTTCGCGCTCGGCATCGGCTTCGAGCAGATCGACTACGTGTTCTGCACCCATCTCCACATTGACCACACCGGCTGGAACACGACCTTGCGCGACAGCCGCTGGGTGCCGACGTTTCCGAACGCGAAATACGTCTTCCACAAGGGCGAGTATGCGGCCTGGGAGGCCGAAAATGCCAAGGGCAACAATCCGCCGGGCACCGTCTTTCGCGACAATTGCCTGCCGATCGTCGAGGCCGGGCAGGCGCTGCTGGTCGACGACGATTACGCACTCGACGACACCGTGACGCTGACGCCGACGCCGGGCCATTCGCCGTGCCATTGCTGCGTGAACATCGTCTCCAGGGGACAGCGCGCGGTGGTCGCCGGCGACCTCATGCATCACCATATCCAGTGCCGCGAGCCGGACTGGTCGGCGCGGCCGGATTGGGATCCGAAGCAGTCGGCAGTGTCACGGCGAAAGTTCTTTGCGTCGGTTGCGGACACCGACACGCTGATCCTGCCGGTTCATTTTCCGGCGCCGACGGCCGGCCTGATCAAGCCGCTGGACGGGGCGTTCGATTTTCGGTTCAGGCGGGAGTGAGAGCTCGAGCAGTGTCTCGTGTCCCGGACGCGGTGCGGCGCGCAGTGCCGCTCCGCTGAGCCGGGACCCATTTCTCGGATTGCGCGTGGGAAGCATGGGCCCCGGCTCTGCAGCGCATCGCTGAAGAGCGCTGCGCTGCGTCCGGGGCACGAGAGACTCGGAGTGGCGCCTTAGGCGCTGACTTCGCACTTCTTCATAAAGCTGTTCTTGGCGGCACCGGCGAGCGGCTTGCCGTCTGCGCTGACGGCCTTGGGCGCGCAGGCGTCGGCCTTGCACTTCTTCATGAACGAGGTCTTGGCGGCGCCGGCCAGCGGCTTGCCGTCCTTGCCGACTGCCTTGCTCTCGCAGGTGTCCTCTGCGAAGGCCGAGCCCGCTGCAAAGGTGGCAACGATCGCAGCCAGGAAAATCCGCTTCATCATGGGTGTCTCCTAAACCAGAAATGGCGGGCGGATTGGAGCCGCAAATCGTGGCGCAATCAAGCAGGATCGCAGCGTGGCGGGCTCGGCCCGCGCAAATTTTCCGGCATGCGCGGGATGCGCCTCGCCTTGACGCGCACGCAAGCACGGGCTGCTTCGGGATTCGCGCCGGGTGCTTGCTGCACTGCGCGCAGACCGTGCGATGCGAACCTGCTAGGCTGATCCCATTGCAGCAGGAACGGAGCGTTGCCATGGACGCCGTGACGAGCCCTGAGGCCGCCGACCAGCATTCCCATTTGGTTCAACCCCAGGCCATGGAATGGCAGAAGACGCGCTTTCCCGGCTGCGAGGCCAAGACCCTGCTGTTCGATCGCAGCACCGGCCTGATGACGGCGCTGATGCGCTTTGCGCCGGGATCAGTGCTGCCAGACCACGAGCATGTCGGCATCGAGCAGAGCTACGTGATCGAAGGCGCGCTCGTCGACAAGGAGGGGCCGGCCCGGGGCATCGCCTGCAAGGCCGGCGAATTCATCTGGCGCGAGGCGGGCAGCCGGCACGCCGCCTGGTGCCCGGACGGCGCGCTGATCCTCGCGATCTTCCAGGTGCCGAACAAGTTCTTCGAGGCCGACGGCCGCGTGGTCGACGCCGCCGGCCAGGACTGGGACGAGGCCTGGGGGCACACGGCGGCGCAGCGGGCGCGCGGCGCCTAGCGAGTTCTGTAGCCCGGATGGAGCGCAGCGTAATCCGGGGGCAGACCAACCGTATCGCTCGATCGCCCGCGTGGCAGGAATCCCGGATTGCGCTGCGCTCCATCCGGGCTACGGACTACGGACGCAATCCTATACGCCCCGCATGAGCAGCGCCTTGAAGTCGGCCCGTGCGCGCTGCGCCTCGGCGCGCGCCACGTCCGAGGCGTCGCCCATGCCGAAATAGCCGTGGATCAGGCCGGGGCCTTCATGGTGCTTGACCCGCACGCCGGCCGCCTCCAGCGCCCGCGCATAGGCGGCGCCCTCGTCGCGGAGGGGATCGAACCAGGCGGTGGTGACGATCGCGGGTGCAAGGCCTTCGAGGGACGGCGCGCGCAGCGGCGAGGCACGCCAGTCGCCGGCGTGAGCGGGGTTGGCCAGATAATGGCCGCAGAACCATTCCATCGTGGCGCGGGTGAGGAAGTAGCCATCGGCATTCTCGGCGCGTGAGGGAAAGCGCGCGTTCTCGCCCGCATCGGCGTAACCGCCGACGACGTCGGTCACGGGATAGACCAGGAGTTGCGCGGCGAGCTTGATGCCGGCATCGCGGCAGGCGAGCGCCGTCGTCGCCGCGAGATTGCCGCCGGCGCTGTCGCCGGCAACGCCGACGCGTTTTTCGTCGCCGCCAAATTCCGCGACGCGGCCAAAGATGTCGCGCACCGCGGCAAAGGCATCCTCGAAAGCGCCCGGAAAGCGCGTCTCCGGCGGACGGCGGTAGTCGACGGAGACGACGACCGCGCCGGTCTCGATCGCAAGATTTCGCGCCTGACGGTCGTGGGTTTCGAGATCGCCCGCGACCCAGCCGCCGCCGTGGAAGAACACCACGGTGGGCGCGGGCGTGGTGCCGGCGCGATAGACGCGCGCATCGAGCGGATCCGCACCGCCTTTCACCTTGATATCCTGCACGCTATCGACCGGCGGCGGCGGGATGGCCGCGCGCGAGGCAGCCAGTGCGCGCAAGGAATCGCGAGCGCTCTGTGGCGTCATCGTGGTGGTATCCCGCATCGGCATCAGCGGAATGATCTGGGCGATGACGGGATCGAGCGGCGCGGCCATGGGCAGTCCTCCAGGGTTCTTGGTCTTGCTTGCGGGTTAGCATAGATTTTGCGCGCCGCACCGGCAACCGTGGTGCGATGCTACGAAATGAACGGGCAGGGAGGCCAAACAGGTGGAATTCGAAACGCTGATCCAGTCGCGCCGCAGCGTGCGCGGCTTCAAGCAGAAGCCGGTGCCGCGCACGGTGATCGAGGCGATCATCGAGAGCGCCAAGCGGGCACCGTCGTCGATGAACACCCAGCCCTGGCATGTCCACGTGCTCAGCGGTCACCCGCTGGAAGAGGTGCGCCGTCGCAACATGGAGGAGATGATCGGCGGCGCCAAGGTCAAGCGCGACATCGTCAGCCACGGCGAGTATCAGGGCGTGCATCGCACGCGGCAGGTCGACATCGCCAAGAAGCTGTTCGGCGCGATGGGGATCGCGCGCGACGACAAGCCGATGCGGCAGGACTGGGTGCTGCGCGGCTTCCGCCAGTTCGACGCGCCGGTCTCGCTGGTCTTGACCTATGACCGCGTGCTCGATCCCGGCGCGGTCTGCCATTTCGATCTCGGCGCGCTCTGCTACGGCATCGTGCTCGCGGCGTGGGACCGCGGCCTCGGCTCCGTCATCAACGGCCAGGGCATCATGCGCTCCGACATTGTGCGCGAGGTCGCGAAGATACCTGAGGATGAGGTCATCATGACCTGCGTCGCGATGGGCTATCCCGACGACGACTTCGCCGCGAACGCGGTGCGCTCGGATCGCGAGCACAACGACGATTTCGTGCGCTACGTCGGCTTCGCCGATTAGCGCGCGAGTCGATCGGCGCTGCGCGGAGGAGAAAATTCTATTCCCGAAATTTTTGGTGCGGACCGGCTGACGGCCTCTTGCAATCTCCAACGTGCGGGAGGAACAATATGTGGACTGGAAGGTTTGTTGCTGGCGCGAGGGAATTGATATGCGGCGGCTGGCTAGCCTGGTGCGACGGTTGTTCGGCCCGCGAGCGCGGCGCCCGATCGACGATGATCCCAATCTTCCTTTCACACCCGATGAGTTCGGCCGGCTGATCCGGAGCGGCAAACGCGAGGACATGAAGCTGCTGGCCGAAGGTCTGGCATGTCGTTCGATCCCGCGCCGCGCCAGATACGGCGCGACGCATTAGACCGCCGCGCACCTGAGGAGGGCGCGACCACATCGTCGTCCCGGAAGCGAAGACTCGGCCTTCGCAGTGATCATCCGCCGTGACTTGTGCGACCGCGATCCCAAGTAGAACTCGCCAGCAGCACCGGCGCGGGATTTCAGGCGAGGCGCTTCGGGTATCCCCACACCGTCATTCGCATTTGAAACGCTATCGAAATTTGGCAGGACGCGAACCGTCAGCTTGTCCTTTGCAACAGACCCTCGCCAACTGGCCGGAACAGGCTAGGGTGATTCTTTCGGTCCGCGGCGCTACCGAAAGGGGGATATTGAGATCGGCAGATTGCCGGACGCGTCATTTCGCGACGCGGCTTTTCATTTGTCATGAGCAACATTGATGATGCGCCGGGGTTGGCGCCAAAGATATTTCGTTTCTCCGATGTCGACGAGTTTCGCAGTTCGATACGCGGGTTGAACGTCGAGTTTACGCCGTTCGTGCGACGCATCGCGGCCGAGCAGGTGATCCTGCGTCTGCCCGGCTGCGACGTGAACGTCACGCGCGCGTTTCCGCGCGTGGTGGACGCGCAACTGGTTGCCGATTGCACGGCGGTGGGCTTTGCGATGGACGATCTGGAGGTTCCCATTCGCTTCAATGGTGCCCAGCGCGATCGCGCGGTCATCGTCATCGGCAGCAATGGTGCGGCCTACAACACCATCGAGGAAGTGCAGCGGCAGATCGCCTCGATCGTCTTTCACCCCGAAGTGATGGATCGCGGCTGGCCCGAGACACAGTCCAACTTCAAGATCTTCGAGACCAGCATGCCGGCAATGCTCCGGCTGCGGAAAGTGGTCCGGGAGGTGGTGGAGGCCGCGTCCGGGCCGATCGATGCGGCCGAGGTGCCGTTGAAGGGCGCCGCGATGAAGGAGTCGCTGTTCGGCGCGGTCGACGACGTCTTTGCCAATCTGGTGGCCGCGCGGTGGACGAGGCGGCCGAACGATGGTCGGCAGTTCAGGGTGTTCCAGGACATCCGCGCGCTGCTGTCCGAGGATCTCTCGCAACCGATCTACAGCGAGGAGATCGCACGCAAGCTCGGCCTGTCCGTGCGCACCCTGCACGACGTCGTGCGCCGCTATCGCGGCATGAGCCTGCACCGCTATTTGCGGCTGCGCCGGCTCTGGCTGGTGCGCCAGCGCCTGCTCGCCGGCGCCGACAGCGTCAAGGCGGTCGCGCTCGCCTTCGGGTTCTGGCATCTCAGCGACTTCTCCAGAAGCTACCGGGACCAGTTCGGCGAGTCGCCGTCGCAAACGCTCGACCGCGGCCGCGGGCGATAGCGCGATAAATCGACGGGATTCGCCGCCGGCTTTCGTGCTAGCCTGTCGCCATGAGCAATCGCATCCTCGTCCTCTACGGTTCCTACCGTTCCGACCGCATGGGCATCCGCCTTGCGAATTTCGTCATCAATCGCCTGCGCAGCCGCGGTGAGGAGGTCGAGTTCATCGACGCCAAGGCCATCGGCCTGCCGATGCTCGACCGCATGTACAAGGAGCATCCCAAGGGCGCAGCGCCCGAGGCGCTCGAGAAGCTCGCGGAGCAGATCCGCGGTGCCGACGGCTTCATCTTCGTCACCGGCGAGTACAATTGGGGCATTCAGCCGGGATTGAAGAACCTGACCGACCATTTCCTCGAAGAATGGTTCTGGCGTCCGGCCGCGATCGTGAGCTATTCCGCCGGCCGCTTCTCGGGGGCACGCGCAGCGACCGCCTGGCACGGCACGTTGTCGGAGATGGGCATGGTGGTGGTGTCGAGCACCATCGGCGTCGGCCCGATCGCGCAGAGCTTGTCGGAGGAGGGCGAGCCGATCGGCGACGGCGGCAAGGCGCTCGAGCGCGCGTTCCCGCGCTTTGCCGATGATCTCTTGTGGTGGATCGAGGCGGCGAAGGCGCAGCGGTCGCGGAAGGCGCCGCCGTATTGAGCGGCCGATTTTAGGCGAGCCTCTCGGCAAGGACGCCCGTAGCCCGGATAGAGCGCAGCGCAATCCGGGACGGTGCCGATGACGCGCGAATCCCGGATTTCGCTTCGCTTCATCCGGGCTACGAATTTCCGTTTACGCGGCCCTGACCTCGCCGAGGAAGCGGTCGAACTGTCCTGCGAGATCGCGCGACTGGGTCGAGAGCTGCTCGGCTGCGCCCAGCACTTCCCTGGCGGCAGCGCCGGTGTCGTCGGCGGCGCGCTGCACACCGGTGATATTGCTGTTGACCTCCTGGGTGCCGCGGGCGGCCTCCTGGACGCTGCGGGAGATCTCTCGCGTGGCCGAACCCTGTTCCTCGATCGCCGCCGCAATCGCGGTGCCGATCTGGTCGATCTCGGCGATGACGTCGGCGACGTTGCGGATCGCGGCCACGGTCTCGTCGCTCGCCGACTGGATCGCGGTGATCTGTTCGGAGATCTCGGTCGTCGCCTTGGCGGTCTGGCCGGCCAGCGACTTCACTTCGGACGCCACTACGGCAAAGCCGCGGCCGGCGTCGCCGGCGCGAGCGGCCTCGATGGTGGCGTTGAGCGCGAGAAGATTGGTCTGCTCCGCGATGCTCTGGATCAGCGTGACGACGTCGCCGATCTTCTGCGCGCCATCGGCGAGGGCACGCGCGGTGTCGCCGGTGCGGCGGGCATTGTCGACGGCGCGGGCGGCGATCTCGGTGCTCTGCGCGACCTGACGGCCGATCTCGGCGATCGACGAGGTCAGCTCCTCGGTGGCGCTGGCGACCGTCTGCACATTGGTCGAGGTCTGCTCCGAGGCAGCGGCGACGACCGCGGCCTGGCTGTTGGTCTGGGCCGCCGTCGAGGTCATCGACTGCGCCGTGCTTTCCATGGTGGAGGAGGCTTGGGACAGGCCGCCGACCAGCTCAGTGACCTTGGCCTCGAAGGCGCGGGTGAGCTCGTCGAGCGCCTGCGCGCGGCGCATCTTGCCGTCGTTCTCGGCCTGCTTCTCCGCAGCAAGGCGGTCAGCCCGGATCATGTTGTCCTTGAAGACCTGGACGGCCGCGGCCATCGCGCCGATCTCGTCGGAGCGCTCGGCGCCGGGAATTTCGTCGGCGAGGTCGCCTTCGGCCAGCCGCGACATCCGGTTCGTCAGGCCCACGATCGGGGCGCAGACACGGCGGCGGACCATGACGATGAGGCCGGCGCTGGCGATCAGCACGGCGAGGAGGCCGACCAGCGCGATCGTGAAGCTGGTCCGCGCGGCGGAGGACGCGCCGGCGAGGATCTGCTCGGCGTTGTCGTAGAAGGCGTCGCGGACCTCGATGATGGTGCTGAGACCACGCTGGGTCGAGGCGTAGTAGGTGTCCATGTCGTGTTCGTACTTGCCGGTGATCGCACCGTCCTTGACGAGCTTGAGCTCGCGGCCGAACTCCTCGACATAGATCGCGTTGAACTTCTCCAGCGCGGCGGCGACGTTCGCCGGAGTTGCGGGATTGCCGCGCAGTTCCTGCAGCGACATCACGATCTGATCGTTGCGGCCCTGCGAGCGGCTGATGTCGGCCTTCTCGGCGTCGGTCGCCGGCTTCTTGCCGCCGACGAGGTTCTTGTGCAGGCTGGAATTGAAGCCGCCGACGTCGCGCAGCGTCATGGCGATGTTGGCGTAGCTGGCCTGCCGGTAGGCATCGCCGTTGAGGATCGCCATGCGACGGACCTGCTCGTTGAGCAGGGCAGTCACGCCGCCGTTGAGCACGGCATTGTCGGCGACGATCTTCTTGGCGGCGTCCTTGCGCGCCTCGGCCGGCCCGGACAACGCCTTGTCGATCGCCTCGCGCAGCGCCGTGAACTTTGAATTGATGGCGTCGATGTTGCTGCCGATGGTGTTGCCGTCGTCGAACGGGCCGGGCAGCTCCTTGCGCAGCGCATTCATCTTGTCGCGGGCGCCGTCGGTCTGTCCACGCAGCTTGTTCTGCTCGGCAATCAGTGTGGGGTCGATGGTTGCGGGCCCGTAGAGGATGTTGGTGGAGAAGCCGCGTTCGGGATTGAGATAGCGCGGGATGTCGCTGACGGCGCGGACGATCGCGAGCCGGCCTTGCGCCTCGGTGATCCGCTCCATGGTCTGGTACTTCGTCACGGCGACGTAGACGGCGAGCCCGCCGCCCACGGTCGAGAGCGAGACAATGGCGGTGGTCAGGAGCGTTCCGATTTTCATGATCTGTCCGGCAATTGGCGCGGGAGAAAATTATTCTGCGCCAACGATAGGTAGCCGGTGTTAATCGGGGGTTTACGCTGCCGCCTGGCATGCCCCGCCTGCATGCGTCCATTCGTCTAGGCGTAGGTCGCGCTCACGGTTCCGAACGGACCGAAATCGGCGAGGTAGGTTTCGCCCGCCTTCGGCCGCAGCATGCCGGTCAGCGTGCCCGTGCTGATGGTTTGTCCGGCCTTGAGGCCGACGCCGGTTCGTGACAGCTCGTTGGCGAGCCAGGTCAGCGGCACCAGCGGGTGATCGATGGCCTCGGCGGCGCTGCCGCGGCGCCTTTCCACGCCGTTGCAGTTCAACACGACCGCCTGATTCGCGATGTCGCGGGTGCGCCAGTCGGCGATCGCCTCGCCGAGGACGATGGTCCCTGATCCCGCGCCGTCGGCCAGGATCGCCGCCATCGGCGGAAACGCCGCGTCGTGGACGAAGCGGCACTCGGCAAGCTCGATGCCGGGGTGCAGCGAGGCGACGGCATCGCCGATCTCTTCGACAGTGTAGTGCTGGGCGCGTGGCGGCAGGTCTGCGCCGAGCCGTGCCTGATACTCGACCTCCGGGATCGGGCTGCACTGCCTGGCGTGCTCGACAGTCGCGGGCGAGCCCTTGATCAGCGGCGCGAACACCCGCCCGTAGATCGGCGAGGAGGTGCGGAGCTGGCGCTGCAGCCCGGGCTTCATGCCGGCGATCTTCCAGCCGACGACATCCCAGCCCAATTCCTCTTCCACCATCTGCGCGACGCGATACGCGGTGTCGGCATCCGGCGGCACAAGATGCGCATCGAGACCGCTTTGCTGCCGGCTCTCGCGGCGTAGATTGGCGAGTTGGCGTGCGAGTTCGCGCTGTCGGGACAGATCCATCGGTGCGTATCCAATCTATTTGGTGGCGTGGGCGAGGGCGCCGGACAGGATTGTCTCCAGTTCTTCCTGAACCTGATCCAGCGCATCGGCGCTGCGGCTGGCACGGCACATCGCGACCGTGCCCTCGATCGAGGCGACGACGAGCGTTGCAAGCCGTGCGGCACGGTCGGCAGCCAGTCCTTCGCGCAGCAAGGCTGCGTGCATGATCTGCTGCCAATCGGCGAACACGCTGTCGGCGAGATCGAGCAAATGCTGCTGTGCCGCCGCGTCGTCCTTGTCGCCGGGCTCGCCGACATAGCGGTCGACGGCGACGGCGAGCACGGGGCAGCCGGCCTCGAAGCCGGTTGCGGCCAACTGGCGGCGCCACGATGCGACGAAAGCCTTGAGACCGCCGATCACGCCGCGTTCGTTCATGGCTTTCTCCAGGGGGATGGACACCTGCCTGCCGGCGAAGGTCACCGCTTCGGCGATCAATTGTGGCTTGCCGTCCGGGAAGTGGTGGCTGATCGAACCGCGCGGCGTCGCGGTGTGGCGGACGACGTCGCGCATGCTGGTGGCATTGACGCCGCGGCGGCTCATCAGGTCGGCGGCGCCGGCGATCATCTTGTCGCGTGTGGTGGCGGTCATCGGAAGTCCCACGATTGGCTGCCTCCATCTAGACTATGACGCTTGACATAGGCAAGCCATCCTGAAATATGACGAGTGTCATATGCGTGGAGGGAGCCGGTTTGACCATCATCACCGTGACCGCGCCGGCCGGACGGCTCGGCCTGCCGCAGCGCCGGCGTCTCGCGGAAAGCCTGACCGACGCCGTGCTCGAGCCGGAAGTCGGCCAGCACGCGCCGGCTGCGCGAATGGGTTTTCAGGTGCACTTCCGCGAGCTGTCGCCTGACTGCATGGCGATCGGCGGCCGGTTGCTGTGCGACCAGGATCCACCGCGCGACATCATCACCGTGAATATCGCCGTGATGAACGCGGCCTGGCCTGCAGAGGTGCGCGCGGAGGTGATCGGCAACGTGCTGGCGCGGCTTGCGGAGGCCTGCGGCATGGCGGCGCCGTCGCCGACCTGGTGGGTCAATTTCGAGATCATCGATGAGGGAAGCTGGGGATCGCGGGGCGGGGTGCTCTCGATCCTTCAGCTTCTGGACTCCGGCGTGTTCACGCCGGCGCGGATAGAGGCGATCCGCGCGGCGATTCAATCGCCGGCCTGACGTTCTGCCAACACCAACGATCCGGAGAGAAACACATGAGCGAAGGTCAGATCCGCACCGAAGTGCACGGCCACGTCTTCAAGATCATCATCGACAATGCCGCGAAGAAGAACGCGTTCACCCCGGCGATGATGGAGCGGTTGTCCGATGCACTCACCGAGCTGCACGACAACGAGGCCTACCGCGTCGGCGTGATCTGCGCCGACGGCAAGGACTTCACCGCCGGCCTCGACATGCCGAAATTCTTCGGCCCCACCGCCGAAAAGCGCAACATCAAGGCGGGCAATGTCGATCCGTTCGGGCTGAACAAGCGCTGCCGCAAGCCCGTTGTCACGGCGGTGCAGGGCATCGTCTTCACCATCGGCATCGAGCTGATGCTCGCCGGCGATATCGTGATTGCGGCCGACGATTCACGCTTCTGCCAGATGGAAGCCAAGCGCGGCATTGCACCGCTCGGCGGCGCGCATTTCCGCTTCCTGTCGCGCGCCGGCTGGGGCGATGCGATGTATCATCTGTTCCTGTGCGACGAGTTCTCGGCGCAGCGCGCGCATGCGATCGGCCTCGTGCAGGAGGTCGTGCCTGCGGGTGAACAGATCGAACGGGCGATGGCGCTCGCCGCCATCATCGCGCGCAACGCACCGCTCGGCATCCAGGTGACGAAGGAAGCGGCAGCGAAATACGTCGAAGCCGGCGAGGCGGCCGCGATCGCCTATATCCCTGAAATCCGCGAGCGCGTGCTCGGCAGCGCTGACGCGAAGGAGGGCATCCAGTCCTTCATCGAGCGTCGCGCGGCGGTCTTCCAGGGACGCTGATCGCAGGCGCTACGCTGGTCGATCGAGTCCGGCGAGGATCTCCAGCGTCGCGGCGTCGCGCTCGCACGCGAAATATCGGGCGAGCGCCTGATCGAAAACGGGCTCATCGGACACGGCGCCAAACAGCGTCATCGACGAGCGGAACTTGGCATCGTCGGGCGCGCCGAGGATCGCGTTGATGGTCCGCCCCTCGACCGCGAGCACGAGGCGGGTGCACTCGATCAGCCGCGGGCCGAGGAGGGGGTGGGCGAGATAGGCCACGGCCTCCGCGCGGGAGCCGATGGCATAGCGCTGCGACATGGCGCTGAAGCCGAGGCCGGCGATCTGCGGGAAGACGAACCACATCCAGTGGCTCTGCTTGCGGCCCCTCGCCAGCTCTCCCTGGACGTCGCGAAAAACCGGGTTTTGGGCCCGGACGAAGCGATCTAGATCGAAAGGATCGGTCATAGGATACCTTGGTGCCGCCTATCCGGCCGCGATTATGCCTAACTTTTGGCTCCCAATGTGGTAGCTGGTATATAGAGTCTCTCCGGGCGGGGGTTGGGCCCCCCGGGGGTCGATTTGGGGATCTGATGGTTTCCGACGCAGCACGAGCCGAGAGGCTGTTGTCGCGCCGCCGTATTGGGCGAGCCGAGACGATACTGCTGTCCTTGGCGGCCGTCGCGCTGGCAGTGGGTGCTGCCGCCTGGGTCGCCGATATCGGCGATTCGACTCCGCTCGTCACCGCCGCGCTGCCGCCTGCCAATTCACCGTCCTTCGAGGACCGTTTTGCGTCGGCGTCCGCCAACCCGCCCGCCCGCGAGCTCGGCCTGCGGACGCTGGAGCGCTCCGCCGTGAACGCGGTCCAGCTCAAGCTGCGCGACGCCAAGGCGATGCTGGCCCAGAAGCTCCAGGGCGACGAGTGGCGCTCGACCCTGACCGAGGACGACCGGCATGCGGCCGAGGAGGCGAAGCCCTCGCAACGCGCCGATGGTGCTGTCCCGATGCCGCGCTCCCGTCCGGTCCAGGCCGACTTCTCCGCCCAGATCGCCTCGAGCCAGTCCTATGCCGAGACCAATCCCAGGGTCGACAACCGCAACTTCTTCGAGAAATTCACCGACAAGATCAAGCTGGCCTCGCTGACGCCCGGCGATGGCCTGTTCGGCAAGGCGCCTGATCTCGCCGCGCTCGGTTATGATTCGCGCACGGCGGTGTACGACATCTCGGCCAAGGCGCTCTATCTGCCGAGCGGCATCGCGCTTGAAGCGCATTCGGGCATGGGCGCGCTGATGGACGACCCCCAGCATGTCGACCAGCGCATGGTCGGCGCGACCCCGCCGGCGACCTACGATTTGAAGCCCCGCGAAAAGCTGTTCCACGGCGTCCGCGCGCTGCGCCTGACCCCGACCGACGGGACCAGCGCGCTCGGCCGCGTCGGCCTGCTCACCCACAATTACATGCTCGGTCCGCGCGGCGATTCCAACGGCTGCGTCTCGATCAAGGATTATGATCGCTTCCTGAAGGCCTACGACAATGGCGAGTTCAACCGTCTGGTCGTGGTGCCGAGCTTGAGCGGATCGGCGACCGCCTCGCAGCGCGCCAGCACCGACTCCTGATATTTGATGTCCGACATTTGCCTGCTGCGGCGGGGCTGCCGTTTCCCCTTCGTTAAGTCGTCATCGTCCAGAAGCAGCCCATGAGTGATCCAGCAAACTCCGAAACCCCGCTGCGCACGACGTTCAAGATCAAGCTGAACGGAGACACGCTGGCGATTGCGACCGTCGGCCAGGCCTATCAATTCCTGACCAATTTCAAATCGGTCGAGTGGATGGAATTTCGCTCGCTGCATGAGGACGCCGTCCAGGCGCTGGAAGGCGCGGCCGGCAATGCCATGCTGGCGGTGCAGGCGACCAACGCCGTGCGCGCGCTGTTCGTGAGCGCGAAGCTGCTCTGAGCAGTGTGCTCGTAGCCCGGATGAAGCGAAGCGCAATCCGGGGCCTTTTCGCGTGTGGCAAGATTCCCGGATTTCGCTGCGCTTCATCCGGGCTACGTGCTGCGCGATAGTCCGTCCCGGATTGCGCCTCGCTCCATTCGCGCTACGGCCATCCCGCCGAACCTGTCCCTGCCGGCCTGCGACCAAGCCTGGCGCGTTTGGCGCGAAGGACACTGGATCGCATGGATATCCCGGAATTCATTGCCGGCGTCGATCGCGCCGGCACCAAGCGGCCGACGCAAGCGGCGCTTGAGTCATTTGAGAAGTCGATCGGCTGCCGCCTGCCGGACGAGTATCGTTCATTCCTGCTGACCTGCGCCGGCGGCTATTTCCAGGGCTCGGCCGAGTTCAACTGGCCGCAAGGGCACTGGGCCGGCGCGGTCCAGGAGGTGCTGGGATTACGGCGCGACGTCTGCTCGCTGGTCCGCACGCGCAAGACGCCGCAATGGCCGACGATCGACGAGCTGCTGTGGATCATGAGCGACCACGGCGGCAACCCGATCTGCATGACGATCGAGGAGGCGCATTTCGGCAAGATCTGGTTCATCGATCACGAGGTCGCCAGCTACGACGAGGGCTGGACGCTCGCGCAAGCGATGTCGGACCAATGGGGCTACGTGCTGCCGCTGGCGCCGACGTTCGGCGAGTTCATGGCCGGGCTGTACGAGCAGGCCGAGGCCGCGTGAGGTCTTAGAACATTTCGCAAGGACAGATGAGCGCGCGAGCGTGATCGCTCTCGTGTCCCGGACGCGCTGCAGCGCTCTTGCGCTGCTGCGCAGAGCCGGGACCCAGAGTAACACGGCACAGTGCGGAAGCATGGGCCCCGGCTCTGCAGCGCATCGTCGAAGAGACGCTGCGCTGCGTCCGGGGCACGAGACTGTCGCGAGGATCAATGCCTGTCGTCGCCGCGCCCGTCGTCGTCATCGTGGAAGTCGTGGTCGCCGCCCGGCCTGAAGCCGGGGTCGATGCAGGCGAAGCTGCCGGCGTCGTTGGTCAATCCGCTGCCCTTGTACGCCGCGATCTTCGGATAGACGCAGAGTGGCCGCGTGCCGCTGGCCGGGAAGTTCTGGGCAATGCGCGGATCGAACAGCCCGCCGGCCGGATAGGGCGAGGTGGCATTGGTGTTGGCCGCGACGATGCGGTCCGGCGCGACGCCTTTCTCGACCCAGTCGGTGAGGGCCTTGAGCTCGTTGCCGGCAAAGCTCGCGGTGGCCGCGCCGCCGCCGCAATGGGCCATGTTCGGCACCATGAACAGCCGCGCGAAATCCTCGGCGCGGCCTCCCATGCGCCGATCCATGTTGCGGTACCAGCGGGCGATCGCAGCACCCGAGAAGATGCCGTCATTGACCGATGAGGAGATGATCAGCTTGCCGCCGCGCGCCCTGAACGGACGCAAATCGGTCGAGGTCGCCGCCATGAAGTCCATGCTGCTTTCGGGATAGGCCGCCGTCTTCGTGAAGATCTTCGGCGCGTCGGTGTCGAAGTTGAACTTGAACACGAAGGCTTCCTGGCCGTTCGGCCCGTTCACGGGCGTGACGACCGGCGGGGTCTGGAAGATCATCGGGATCGCGCCTGCGCCAAGCGTCAGGTTGATCGCGGTGTTGACCCCAGGCACCGGCGCTGTGACGACGTTCCAGAGGTGCCAGCCCGCGCCCGGCGCGGTGGGCGGCGTCCAGATGCCCGCATCCCAGAACCAGTTCGAATAGAGTCGCTGCCCCCTGGAGTTGACCGGACCGGCATAGATCTTCTTGAGCGCGTCCACTTGTGCGGTGGTGAGGCAGGTGCCGCCATGCGGCGTGCTGCCGTGCGAGCCGGTGCCGCAGGTGTATTTGGCGAGCGCCGGGTACACCTTCTTCGCCGTGCAGGCGTGATAATTGTCGATGATGCCGTCGACCAATCCGTCGAGGGCGTCGCAGGCACTCAGGATCGCGGCGGATGCCACCTGGAGGTCCTGCACGGGAAACGTGTCGGGAATGAACGGCTGGCCGTTGATGTCCGTGCTGGTCGAGAGCGTGCCGAGCACCTGCTCGTTCCAGGCTTCCGCAAGGCCTGCCTGCGGCAGGTTGAAGCCGGGATTTTGCGAGATGACGCCGTCGAACAGCCAGGGGAAGCGCTGCGAGGCCATCATGGCGTCGCGGCCACCGTTCGAGCAGCCCATGATGTAGGAATAAACGGTGTCGAGCCCGTAGAAATAGGAGATGATCTTCTGGGAGATCGTCGCGGTCTTCTCGATGCCGTTGTAGCCGTAGTCCCGGCGTGCCTGCGCGTCGATCGCGAAATGCGCGGAGCCGCCGGCATTGACATCGTCGTCCTGATGTCCGCCGACAACATTGTTCGCGTTGTCCTCGTGCCCGCCGTCATTGGCCGCGACAGCCCAGCCCTGGCCGAGCTCGACACCGGCGGCGCCCTGCGGATCGGCATTGAGGCTGCCGTCGGTACCGCCGCCGCCCATCATCTCGAACCGCCCGTGCCAGGTGTTGGGCAGGTTGAGCGCAAAGCCGATGCCGTAGGTGAAATGGTCGGGGTCCTGCGTCGACACGCGCTTGTTGATGATGCCGATCACGTTGCAATAGCCCGACTTCTGCGTCGCGCTCAGGATCTGCGTGTTCGGCAGCGTGAGGCCGGTGAGGGCGGTGCAGGACGCGCGCGGCGCGACCCCGCTCGATGGAAATCCGTGCGCGATGGCCTGCGTGCCCACAGCGGCACAGCCGGCCATGATCGTCGATGCGAGAAATAGGCGTTTCATGTCAGTCCCTCCCAGTTTCATCCACATGGTCGAGCGAAAGCGCCCCGTGAGGGCGCGCTCGTTCAGGCAGTGTCGTTGACGATGTCGTTGCCGAAGCGGGGGTGACGGGGCGCCCTTTGCGCGCCAGCGCGCCGCGGCGCGCTGCGCGCGTAGATCGCACCGCGACGCGCAAGCGCGCGCGGCTCGTCGCCCATCTCTGATGGAAGCACGGACGTCATCCCCCTTGGGCCCGCTCGTGTTGCGGCGGGCTATCGCGATCCTAGGGCGCTCGATGTTGCCGTGTCAACATGACGCAGCACGCGAGCATGCGGCGCAACCTGTCGTAGAAGCTGTGCTCGCGAAGCGCGCGATGCCGGTCCGGCTTCTCGATCCGGGCCGGCTGCGATAGACTCGACACTCGAATCCCGGATGGCCGGGGTGGATGCCGCAGCGCCGGCTTGCGAGAGATCATCGTCGATGGAGCCGAAGAAGGCGGGCGTCAGGAAGCGATCGGCCAAGGGCGCACGGCGTCGGGCGCCCGCCACGAAGCCGCAGCGATCCGCGCCTCGCGCTACGCCGGCCGCAAAGCCGGCCCGGCCCAGGCTGCTCGCCTCCGACGACCTGTCCCGTTCGCTCGGCTATCGCATCCGGCGGGCCCAGCTCTGGGTCTTCAAGGACGTCAGCCGGCGCCTGGCCGCCTTCGACATCAGCGCGGCGCAGTTCTCGGTCCTCTCCGTGATCGAGGCCAATCCGGGCGTCAATCAGCTCGCCATCGCGCAATCCCTGTCGATCGAGCGGGCCGGGCTCGGGCGCCTGGTGGATCATCTGGAGCGGCGGGGCCTGGTGCAGCGGTCGGCCTCCGCGATCAACCGCCGCTATTACGTGCTGTATCTGACGGAGGCCGGAGCTGCGCTGCTCGGCCGCCTGCGCCCGGCGATCGCCGAGAGCGAGAAGACGCTCGCGGCCAAGATCGGACCGCGCGCGTTCAAGGAGCTGCAGCGGGCGCTGTCGGTCTTTCTCCAGGACGCCTGATTTCCAGCACGCCTGATTTCCAAGATGCCTGAACCGCCAGTCACAAGCCCTTGGTCCGGTACGCCCTTTTGGCGGCCGATGGAAGCGGCGCCATGCGTTCTCGTAACTTGAACTCTGCGCCGGGAACAGGCAAACGGTCGGCCAAGGCCGTGGCCAGCCGGGTCACAGAGCCACCCGTTTCGAAGCTTTGCATCAAGGGAGAGACCCGATCATGAAACGCCGTACATTCCTCAAGGGCGGCGCGGTCGCCGGCGCGACGACGCTGGTTGCTGCACCTGCGATCGCGCAGAGCGCGCCCGAGATCAAATGGCGCCTGACCTCGAGCTTCCCGAAGTCGCTCGACACCATCTACGGCACGGCGCAGACCTTCGCGAAATATGTTGCCGAGGCCACCGACAACAAGTTTCAGATCCAGACCTTCGCCGCCGGCGAGCTCGTCCCGGGCCTGCAGGCGCTCGATGCCGTCAGCGTCGCCTCGGTCGAGATGGCGCAGACGCCGCTGTATTTCTACATCGGCAAGGAGCCGGCGCTGGCCTATGCGACGGGCGCGCCGTTCGGCATGAACCATCGTCACCAGGAGTCCTGGTGGCACTTCGGCGGCGGCGCCGAGCTGACCAACGAGGCGCTGAAGCCGTTCAAGACGCACGCCATCCTGTGCGGCAATTCCGGCACCCAGATGGGCGGCTGGTTCCGTAAGGAGATCAAGACCGTCGACGATCTCAAGGGCCTCAAATTCCGCATCGCCGGCATGGGCGGCCATGTGCTGGCCAAGCTCGGCATCGTGCCGCAGCAGCTCGCCGGCGGCGACGTCTATGCGGCGCTGGAGAAGGGCTCGATCGACGCCGCCGAGTTTGTCGGCCCCTATGACGACGAGAAGCTCGGCTTCCAGAAGGTCGCCAAGTACTACTACTTCCCCGGCTGGTGGGAAGGCGGCGCCATGCTGCACATGATCGTCAATGACGAGAAATGGGCGAGCCTGCCCAAGCAGTACCAGGCGATCGTCAACCAGGCCGCGTCCGCGGCCGGCGCCTGGATGCTCGAGAAGTACGACAGCGTGAACCCGGCAGCCCTGAAGCGCCTGATCGCCAACGGCGCGGAGCTCAAGGCCTTCCCGCAGCCGGTGCTGGAAGCCTGCTACAACGCGACCCAGGAGCATCTGAACGAGCTCGCCGCCAAGAGCGACCTGTTCAAGCGCACCAAGGAGAGCCACGACGCGTATATGAAGGAATTGCTGTTCTACACGCAGATCGCGGAAAACTTCTACGACAACTATCTGCTCAGCAAGATGCGCAACAAGACCTGATAACGAGGAGGGCGCGGTGACTACGCCGCGCCCGGCTCTCGTAGGGTGGGCAAAGGCGCCCTTGCGCCGTGCCCACGTTCTCTCGCTTCATTGGCAATGGTGGGCACGCTTTCGCTTTGCCCACCCTACGGGACCTGAGTATTTGACGCGTAGCCCGGATGGAGCGTAGCGAAATCCGGGATCTCGCGCGTCATCGACGCTGTCCCGGATTGCGCTACGCTTCATCCGGGCTACGAAGCAAGCCCCAGCTTCGCATAGATCCGCCTGGCATAGGCACCGAACGCGTCGGTGGTCTTCAGCGGCAGGTCGCGCGGGAAGGGCAGGTCGATCGGGAAATAGTCGGCCATCTTCGCAGGACCCGCGGTCAGCACCGCGCAATGCGAGGACAGGAACACCGCCTCCTGGATCGAATGCGTGACGAAGATAATGGTCTTGCCGCTCTCGCGCCAGATCCGCAGCATCTCCAGGTTCATCTGCTCGCGCGTCAGCGCGTCCAGCGCGCCGAACGGCTCATCCATCAGGATCAGCTTGGGATCGTGGATGAAGGCGCGCGCGATGGCGGTGCGCTGCTGCATGCCGCCGGAGAGCTGCTGCGGATATTTCTGCTCATAGCCGGCAAGCCCGACCAGCCTCAGCAGATCGCGCGCCCGCTCGCGCGCGGCTTTCATGGGAAGGCCGACGATCTCCGCCGGCAGCAGCACGTTGTCCAGGATGGTGCGCCATTTCAGCAGCAGCGCCTGCTGGAACACCATGCCGATGTCGCGGGTGGGATCGAACGGACTTTTGGTGTTGCCGATCTTGACCGTGCCGCCGTCGGCGCCGTGCAGGCCCGCCAGGATCTTCATCACCGTGGTCTTGCCGCAGCCGGAGGGACCGACCAGCGCGACCAGCTCGCCCTCCTGCACGTCCATGGTGACGTCGGACACGGCGAGAAACTCCGTGCCGCCGCTGCCATAGACCTTGCGGACGCCGCGCAGGCTGATGAAGGGCTCGTCCGTCATGCCAGCCATTTGTTCAGATTGGCCGCGACGAAGGCGTCGTCGCTGAGGTCGGCGTGCTCGCGGCAGACGCGGTCGATCTCCTCTTTCTGGCCCGGGCTGAGGCCCTCGTTTGGATCGAGGCACCACAGGCCCTGCATCAGGCCCTGGCGCCGCAGGATCTCGTGGCAGCCGGCGATGCAGCCGTGAAAATTGTTGGCGACGTCGAAGAAGGCGCTGTTGCAGTCGGTGACGCGGGCATCGAGCGCCAGCAGATCGGCCGGCACGCTGTCCTTGTGCCGCGCCTGCTTGCAGCGCTCGAACTGCTTGATGGCGCTCGCGGTCCAGACCGACCAATGGCCGAGCAGGCCGCCTTTGAAATAGGTGCGCGTGGTCTCGCCCCTGTCGCGCAGGTCGAACGGCAGCATCAGATCAAGCAGGATGTGATCGTCGTTGCCGGTGTAGAGCGCGACGCGGTCGAGCGCGCCGGCGGCAGCGACGCCGCGCAGCACGTCGAGCGTGCGGTAGCGGTTGAACGGCGCGATCTTGATCGCGATGACGTTGTCGATCGACGCAAAACGCTGCCAGAACCGGCTCGACAGGATGACGCCGCCGACGGCCGGCTGGAGATAGAATCCGACCAGCGGAATCTCGGCGGCGACCGCCGTGCAATGCGCGATGATCTCGTCCTCGGAGGCGCTCTTCATCGCGGCAAGGCTGAGCAGGCCGGCGTGATAGCCGATGTCGCGCGCGGTGCGGGCCTCGGTGACGGCCTGCCCGGTCGCGCCGGCGAGGCCCGCGACCATTGCCAGTGGACGCTTGGTCCAGGTCGCGGCCGTCTCGGCCGCGAGCTCCAGCACCGGCCGGTACAGGCCGACGTCGCGGATCGCGAATTGGGTGGTGTGGACGCCAACGGCGAGGCCGCCGGAGCCCGCATCGATGTAATAGCGCGTCAGGGCACGCTGATGCGTCTTGTCGAGCTGGCGCTCCGCGGTGAGGGCGAGCGGATGCGCCGGCAGCACCGTGCCGTCGGCGATCAGCTTGCGGATGTCGGCGTTGATCTGGCTGTGGTGCATGATGTCCTATCCGAATTCGGGGCCGGCGACGGCGAATGGCAGCTCATCGCCCGCGGTCGTGGCGGCGCCGAACCGCATGCGCTGGAACGGACGCTCGATGGCCCAGCCTGATGCAGCCAATCCTTCGAGGAACGGTCCCTGCGAGGCGACTGCGTCGAGCAGGAGGGGGCGGGTCTCGGAGCGCGCGATCGCGTGAACGAGGTCCAGCGCTTCGTCGGCGTTGTCGGCAAACAGGGGGCCGATATGGCGCGCGGTGCGGCCGTCGCGGATCAGCGCGATGCTGCCATTGGCTGTGACGATGCGCGAGCCGGGGCGCTGCGCGAAGGCGGTGAGCAGGGCAGTACGGTCGAAACCGGTGACGCGCCGGTCCCGCGCGCGCAGCGCCTCGAGCGTGGCGATCGCGGGCGCCGGCGCCGAATTCTGCGCGGGCTTTGCCAGCTTCAGGCGGCGCAATTGCAGCGTCGGCGCGAAGCCGAGCGGGCCGTAGACGGCGACGCCGTCGGGCGTGGCGTCAAGCCAGCTCGTCAGGCCGTTCTTGCGTGCGGTCTCGAGGCAGGTATCGACGAGACGCGTGGCGAAGCCGCGGCGGCGGTGCGTGGCCGACACCAGCACCATGCTGATCCAGGCGTTGTTGCCGGAGTAGGGCAGCAGCGCTGCGGTCGCGACCAGCCGCATGCCGTCGCGGATGCCGAACACGACGCCGTCGCGCAGGAAGATGCGCCAGTCCTCCTCGGTCTGGTTCCAGTGAGCCTCCGTCGATAGTGCGAGCCCGGCAATCGCGTCGGTGGCGCCGAGCTTGAGGATGAGCGTTGTGTCAGTATCGTCCATCGCGCACCTCGTATTTGGTGGGCTTGCCGAGGCTTGGCATGGCGCGGGAGACCCAATCCGCGGTCCATGCGATCAACTGCTCGGTGTCGACCACCGGCAGGCCGAACAGCGCGACGGCCCTCGACGTGTCGGTGAGCCACGCGGTCGGCTCCTCCTTGCCGACCAGGACCGGCGCGCGGCCGAACCTTGCACCGAACTTTTGTGCGAGATCGCGTACGGCCAGAATCTCGTGGCCGCTGACGTTGATCGGCGAGGTCGGCGCCGTGCAATGGGCGAGACACCGCAGCGCCTGCGCGGACGCATCGCCCTGCCAGATGAAATTGACGTGGCCGAGCCTGACGTCGATCGGGGCGCCGGTGAGCACCTTGGTCGCGATGTCGTGCAGCACGCCGTAGCGCATGTCGATCGCGTAATTGAGCCGAAACAGCCGGCCGGGCGTTCCGAACTTGCGCGAGAAATACTCGAACATGCGCTCACGGCCGACACAGGACTGGGCGTATTCGCCGGGCGGATTAGGCGCCATGTCCTCGGTCGAGCCCTTGCCGTCGACGGGCACGAAGGGATAGACGCAGCCGGTCGAGAACGCCACGATCCGCGAGGACGGGAAGGCCTGCGCGACCAGCGCCGGCACATGCGCGTTCATGGCCCAGGTCAGCGACAGATCGCCCTCGGCACCGAACTTGCGGCCGGCCATGAAGACAATGTTCGGCGCCTTCGGCAGCGCCTGAATCGCCTTTTCGTCCATCAAATCGCAATTGACGGGTTCGACGCCGCGCGCCTGCAGCCAGTCCTTGACGCCGGCTTCGCTGAAGCGGGCGACGCCGATGACGCGGCGATCGGGCACGGCCGCCTTCGCAAGGCCCGCCAGCGTCGGGCCCATCTTGCCGCCGACGCCAAGGATCATGATGTCGCCGTCGACCTTCTTGAGGTCGTCGATCAGCGCCTGCGTTGGCCGGCACAGGAGATCGTCGAGCGCGGCGATATCGGGGATCGTCTTCGGCAGGGTCTGGCGGGTCAGGAGCATGGATTTCGTCCTTGGTCTTCAGGTCTGTCTCGCATCGCCGACCACGAACATGCGTTCGAGGGCGAGCACGAGGCCATAGAGGGCTACGCCGAGCAGCGTCAGCAGCACCACCGCCATCACCATCGCGGGCGTGTCGAGCGAGGACTGGACCTGGATCATGAGGTAGCCGAGCCCACGCTCGGAGGCGATGAACTCGCCGACGATGGCGCCGGCGACCGCCAGGATGGCGCCGACCTTCATGCCCGAGAATACGTAAGGCAGCGATCCCGGCAGCTGGATCTTGCGGAACAGCGTCCAGCGCGAGCCGCGCAGCGATTTGACGAGGTCGAGCAGGTCAGGCTCGACCTCGCGCAGCCCGCGCGCGGTGGTGAGCAGGATCGGGAAGAAGCAGATGCTGAAGGCGATCAGGATGTTCGGCACGATGCCGTAGGAGAACCAGACGATGAAGAGCGGCCCGAGCGCGACCTTCGGGATCATGTTCAAGGTCACGAACAACGGCAGCAGCACGAGGCTGAGCAGCGGCGCCCAGCTGAAGATCACGGCCAGCGTGACGCCGACGAACGCGCCGAGGGCAAAGCCCCCGAGGATCTCGATCGCCGTCACCAGCGTGTTGGCGCCCCAGGCGTAGCTCGCTGTGCCCAGCGTCTGCACCGTCGCCAGCGGCGAGGGCAGGATGAATTTCGGTACGTGGAAGGCGTCGACCAGGACCTGCCAGAGCACGAGCACGGCGAGGTGCACGATCAGGATGATCGCAAAGCTGCGTGCAGTCCCTGTGCCGTCAGCCGCCACCGTCTGCTCCCTGTTGCCCGCGGCCTCTCTGCCGCCGCGGTCAGCCTAGACGCCTCCGGGGCAAGTTTCAACCAGTTGGTTGATTACGGCCGAAGCGACTGCAGCACGAGATCGACGACATGGCGGCGGCGGGCGCGGCGCTGGGCGCGGCTCGACAGGTCCTTGCCGAAGATCGCCGACAGCGTCGGCGTGTTGGAGAAGAAGAAATAGGAAAGGCCCGCAATCGAGATGTAGAGCTGCACGGGGTCGATCCCCTTGCGGAACAGTCCGCTGCGCACGCCCTCGTGCAGAATGTGGGATACGCTCTTGACCAGAGGGGAATGCATCGCCTCCAGCCGCGTGGAACCGCGGACGTGAGGCGCGCCGCCGCGGTTCTCGTCGTTCAGGAGCACGATGAAGTCAGGATTTGCCGCGAGGTGGTCGAAAGAGGCCTCGATCAGCCGGCGGATCGCCTTGTCCGGCGGCAGGCCCTCCAGATTGAGCTTTCGCTCCTGCTCGCGGATGTCCTCATAGACCCATTCGAGCACGGCGAGGTACAGCGCGTCCTTGTCGCCGAAATAGTGGTAGACGAGCTGCTTGTTGACGGCCGCGCGCTCCGCGATCTCGTCGACGCGGGCGCCGGCGAGGCCGTGCCGGGCGAATTCCAGGCGCGCCGCGGTGAGCAGCTTCTTGCGGGTCGCGACGGGATCGCGGCGCTGCGGCACGGTGTCGCCAGATCGCTTTGCGGGCATTTCCAACCAAACAGTTGACAAGTGGAGGGCAGGCTTGTTGCATTGGTATCCTCACAAGGGGAGAGCGACAAGCCGGGTCGCGGGAATGAGGAGAGATGCGATGAAGCATTTGCAGGCGGCTGTTGTGGCGCTGACGCTCGGTTTGCCGGCGGTGCCGGCGAGCGCGGGCGAGGCGGTCAATCTGATCCTGAACTGGACGCCGACGGCCGACCATTCACCGTACTATTACGCCAAGGCGCAGGGCTGGTACGAGAAGGCCGGCATCGACCTCACCATCGAGACCGGCAAGGGCTCCGGCGTCTCCGCCGCCAAGGTCGGCTCCGGGGGCTCGCCGTTCGGCGTCGCCGACCTCGCCACCATGCTGGTGGCCAAGAGCAAGGGCGCCGACACGGTGGCGGTGATGAGCGTCTACGCCAACACCGGGCAGACGTTCTACTGGCTGAAGAGCTACGGCGTGAACGGGGTGAAGGACTTCCCGAACCACAAGATCGGCAACCCGCCGGGCGATGCCTCGCGCGTGATGTGGCCGGCCTTCGCCAAGGCCGCGGGCATCGCACCCGATGCGGTCGGCTTCGTCAATGTCGGACCGACCGCGAAGATCGCGGCGCTGAAGAGCCACACCGTCGACATCATCAGCGACTTCTACAACGAGCACGATCTCAAGGTGATCGAGTTCGGCCAGGACCTCGGCTACGTCAACTGGAAGGACATCGGGCTCAATCCCTACGGCAACTCGCTGATCGTCAACGGCGCGTATCTGCAGAAGAACCCGAAGGTCGTGGAGGAATTCGTCCGCGTCACGCAGAAGGCCTTCGCGGCCTGCGTCGCCGACGCCACGCCGTGCCTCAAGGCGCTGCTCGACCAGGTCTCCGGCCTCGACAAGGAGAACCAGGAGCGGCAGTGGGAGCGCATCAAGTTCCTGATGACCGACGAGTTCACCACCACCAAGGGGCTCGGCTGGATCGACGGCGAGCGGATGAAGAAGGACTACGAGTTGGTCCAGACCTATCTGGGCATGGAGAAGCCGTTCGACGTGAGCACCGCGTTCACGACCAAGATGCTCGATCCCGCCATCAAGATGGATGCGAGCAAGGTGAAGAAGTAGCCGGTGAGGTAAGCGGTGCCTGACGGCTTGCTGCCGTCAGTTCTTCTTCATGTCGTAGACGTGTTCGGGGCCGGGAAAGGCGCGTGACCGTACGTCGGCGGCATAGCTTTCGATCGCGGCTTCAATGGCCGGACCAAGATTGCCGTACCGCCGGACGAATTTCGGAGTTCGGGGCGACAGCCCGAGCATGTCTTCGAGCACGAGGACCTGGCCGTTGCAGGCCCCGCTCGCGCCGATGCCGATGGTGGGGATCGCGATCGTCTCCGTGATCTTGCGCGCCAGCGGTTCGGCCACGGCCTCGACCACAACCGAGAAGGCACCGGCCTCGGCGACGGCCTTGGCGTCGTCTACGATCGGACCCCAGTCCGCCTCGTTGCGCCCTTGGGCACGAAACGAACCGAGCGTGTTGATGGATTGCGGCGTGAGGCCGATATGGCCCATCACCGGAATGCCGCGCCCGGACAGGAATGCGATCGTCTCGGCCATGCGGACGCCGCCTTCAAGCTTCACCGCGCCGCATTGGGTTTCCTTCATGATCCGTACCGCGGCGTTGAACGCTTGCTCGCTGGAGGCTTCATACGATCCGAACGGCATATCGACCACGACCAGCGCCTGCCTGGATCCGCGCATCACGGCAGCGCCCTGGAGGATCATCATGTCGAGCGTAACAGGCACCGTCGTCTCGAAGCCGTGCATGACGTTGCCAAGGGAATCGCCGACCAGAATCACGTCGCAATGTCGATCCACCAGCGCTGCCGTGTGCGCATGATACGAGGTCAGCATGACGATCGGCTCGCCGCGCTTGCGGGCGCGGATGTCCGGCGCAGTCTTGCGTTTGATGGACGACTGAATTGACATGATCGGCTCCATCCTCAGGGGAGGCGGATCGAAACCAGTTGGCGCGACGGTGTCAATCGGGACTGCGATCACAAGGAGGGGGGACGACTCACTCCGCATCTCGTGCCCCGGACGCAGCGCAGCGTCCCTTCGGCGGTGCGCTGCAGAGCCGGGGCCCATCCCTCCGGGTCTTCCGTGCCGCCTTCTGGGTTCCGGCTTCGCAGAGCGGCACTTCGCGCCGCACTGCGTCCGGGACACGAGAGCGGCCTCAACCAGCCCATCCCCCACGTAAGCCCACGGAGAAATTAACCGGCCGTTAACCATGTCCGCCGCATCGTTAACCATTCAATAACAGGGAACGAGTCGGCCGCCATGGAGGCTGCAGCAAAAGTCCAACGCCAGATGGTTCGCCTGCGTGGGCGCTCCTATGTGGCCTTCGTGTTCGTGCCGACGGTTCCAATCCAGGACTGGCTGGCCGAGATCGACGCCACCATTGCCCGCTCGCCGGGGTTCTTCGCCGGCCGTCCCGTGGTGATCGACCTGTCCTCGGTCGACCTCAGCCAGGCCGGTATCGGCCATCTGCTCACCAGCCTGCAGGACCGCAACATCCGCGTGCTCGGCATCGAGGGCGTGGAGGAGGGACGGCTGACCCCGATGATGCCGCCGCTGCTCTCGGGCGGACGCAGCTGCGTGGTCGAGCCGACCGCGCCCAAGAAGTCCGAAGCGAAGGCCGAGACCAAGCCGACGTCGCTGCTGCTCGAGGCGCCCGTGCGCTCCGGCCAGACCGTGATCTTCCCGGAAGGCGACGTCACCATTCTCGGCTCGGTCGGCTCCGGCGCCGAGGTCGTTGCCGGCGGTTCCATCCACATCTACGGCGCGCTGCGCGGCCGCGCCATGGCCGGCGTGAACGGTCACACCAGCGCGCGCATCTATTGCCAGAAGATCGAGGCTGAACTGCTTGCAATCGATGGGTTTTACCAGACCGCCGACGATATCGACGCCGCGCTGCGCGGCCGGCCTGCGCAGGCCTGGCTGCAAGGCAACACCATGCGAATTACCGCGCTGAACTGACCAGAAGGAGATATTTGAGATGGCCAAGGTACTGGTCGTGACATCAGGCAAGGGCGGCGTCGGCAAGACGACGACGACCGCCGCATTGGGGGCCGCGCTGGCGCAACGCGGCGACAAGGTCGTCGTCGTCGATTTCGACGTCGGCCTGCGCAACCTCGACCTCGTGATGGGCGCCGAACGCCGCGTCGTGTTCGACCTCATCAACGTGGTGCAGGGGGTTGCGAAACTCCCGCAGGCGCTGATCAAGGACAAGCGGCTTGAAAATCTCTGGCTGCTGCCGGCCTCGCAAACCCGCGACAAGGACGCGCTGACGGAAGAGGGCGTCGGCAAGGTCATCGCCGACCTGCGCAGCCGCTTCGACTGGGTGATCTGCGACAGCCCGGCGGGCATCGAGCGCGGCGCCTCCATGGCGATGCGCTTCGCCGACGAGGCCGTGATCGTCACCAATCCGGAAGTCTCCTCGGTGCGCGATTCCGACCGCATCATCGGCATGCTCGATTCCAAGACGGTGCGGGCCGAGAAGGGCGAGCGCGTCGAGAAGCACATCCTCATCACCCGCTACGATCCCTCGCGCGCCGCGCGCGGCGAGATGCTGACCATCGAGGACATCCTCGAAATCCTGGCAACGCCTCTGCTCGGCATCATCCCGGAGAGCCAGGACGTGCTGAAGGCCTCCAACGTCGGCACCCCGGTGACGCTGTCGAATGCCGACGGTGCGCCGGCTCGGGCCTATATCGACGCGGCGCGGCGGCTGTGCGGCGAGACCGTCGCCATGCAGGTGCCGACGGAGCGCAAGGGTTTCATGGATCGTCTGCTGCGACGGAGGGCTGCATGAGCATGGGTCTGCTCCGGCTTCTCCGTGGCAACAAGGCCACTGCACCGGTCGCACGCGAACGGTTGCAGATCCTGCTTGCCCATGAACGCGGCATGCGCGGCCAGCCCGACCTGCTCGGCGTGCTGCGTGAGGAAATCCTCGCCGTCGTGTCCAAGCATGTCACGCTGGACCCGACCAAGGTCATCGTCCGGCTCGAGCGCGGCGACGAGGTCTCGACCCTGGAGGTCGATATCGAGGTGCCCAACGATTTGGAACGCAAGAAGGTGGCGGTCGCGTAGGGGACGCGGCCCAAGATATCCAGCTTTGGACGTGCACTTTGGGGTGGGTGAAAAGGCGGTCCGCCGGGCATGGCGGGCCGCCTTTGTCGTTCTCGCTCGTCAGTGCAAATTTCCAGACCTGCGATGTGATCGGTCGTGGGCGGAACGGGACTTGCGGCGAAATCGTTGTCACAGACCGCGGAAAGCCGAGCCAGGCCCTGCGGTTTCCCGGACAGGAGAGCGCCCATGATGTCCGAGCTTCAGGTCCACACCGTCGCGCGCCAGATGCTGGAAAAGCATGGTTTCGCTGCGATTGCGAAGGCCACCGAACAGGCCCATGCCTCCGAGGACCGCGGCGACGCCGAGGACGCCAAGGAATGGCGTCATATCGCCGAGGCCATGAAGATCATCCGCGGTCCGCATCAGAGCTGACACCAGCGGACGGCAGCCTCAACGCTCGTCGCGGTCGGCCCCCTGGGCCGGAGCGCGGTGCTGGGTCTGCGGCTGGCCGCGCTCACCCGTCTCCTTGCAGGGGAGCTGCTCCCACGATCCGTCCGGTGCCTGTTGGTAGGCGCTGCACGACGACGAGGTCGATTTGTCCTCGCCCTTCTGGGCGTCGGAATTCTTCGCCGCCGCCGGAGCGGCCAGCACGGCGCTGGTCGCCAGAGCACCTACGAAAACGAGATGGGCCATCCGCATGGGGTTCTCCTGTTCGACGAGAACCGCATGCTGGCGAGGAATGTGACGATTATGGGCCGGAGCTGAGTTCCGTGGCGGCGTGCTTAACGCCGCGCCGCGCAAGCCGGCTTGCTAGCCGCCCTTGGCGCGGATCAGGCCGGCGAGGTTGACCTTCTGGGCCTCGCACCAGCCGGGCATGCCGAGGCGGCGCTGGTCCATGTCGGTCGCCTGGGTCGCGACCGCGACCTCGGCCATCAGATCGTCGTCCTGCTTCTCGCCCATCTTGCCGCCGGTATGCATCCAGGCGATCGCCTTGCGCACCTTCTCGGTGGTGCCGTCGGGCAGCTGCATCTGCTGGGCCTTCTGCACCAGGTCCTGATAGACGAGATCCGTGCCCGGACATTCAACCTTCGCGGCAAAGGCCTGCAGGACCATCGTCACATAGGTCGAACGTATGGGCGCATCGCCCGCCTGGGCCGGCGCGGTCAGCAGCAGCAGGCCCGCCATCAGAAAACCGGTGCGCATCCTTGGTATCCTCCTCGATTTTTTTGGGAGGCTAGCGTCCGGCGCGCCGCTCCGCAATGGTGCCGGGACGCAATTGTCGCACCGCGGTGCGGTGCACTAGACTGGCGGCAGAGGACCCCGGAGAACGACATGAGCCTGTTCAGCGCCCCGTTCGATCCCGCAGCCGATACCGCGCTCGTCACCGGCGCGGGCAACGGCATCGGCCGCGCGATCGCGCAGGCGCTGGTCGGCGAGGGGGTCCGGACCGTGTTCGCTGATGTCAGCGCGGAACGGGTGAATGCCGCGATCGCCGCGAGCGCGAGGCCTGAGCTGGCGGTGCCCTGGGTCGGCGATCTCGCGAAGCTGGAAGCCTGCGATGCGCTGCTGGCCGCCTCTCGCGCGGCGCTGGGCGGGGTGACGCATTTCGTGCACAGCGCCTCGCCGCCGCGGCGCGAGGCCGATCATGCGCTCGCGGTCGATCGCAGGACCTGGCAGGAAATGCACGCGGTCAATCTCGATGCGGGCTTTCACCTGGCGCGCGAGCTTGCCAAAGGGCTGATCGCAGCGAAGCGACCCGGCTCGTTCCTGTTCCTCACCTCGCTGCACGCCGGCACGCCGCGCAACCTGCCGCACTACTCGACGGCGAAGGCCGGCATGGCGATGCTGGTGAAGGAGCTGGCGAAGAGCTTCGGGCGGCACAACATCCGCGTCAACGCGCTGGTGCCCGGTGCAATCGCAGCGGGCGGGTTCGTCGCCGATGCCTCGCTGGCGAAACACATTCCGCTCGGGCGGCTCGGCGAAGCGAAGGATCTCGCGCCGATGGCGCTGAGCGTGTTGTCGAACAGGATCTCGGGTTATGTCACCGGCGCAGCCTTCGTCGTCGACGGCGGATTGTCGCTGACGAACTGGTTCGAAGCGCCGGTGCTCGATGAGTAGTTAGCGCTGCCAGGCCGGCACGGGATCGAGCGGGGTGCGATAGACCTCGTTCTGATCGCGATCGGTGACACGCACGGCGCAGCCCTTCTGCTGCAGCTCCGGCTTCACCTGCGACAGCTCGCACGCCAGCTGATCGGCGCGGTCGGAAGCAACCTCGATGTCTTCGAGGATGATTCCACCCTGGTTCTTGAACTCTTCACCGACCACAAGATCGAAGGAGTAGTAAGGCATCCGAATTCCCCGGTGTGACGACCCAAGTTTCAGTTGCAAGTCTCAATTTCAAATCTTGAAACAAGTCTTCAACGGAAGTCCCGACACATCGCGGATGATACCACTGAGTCTGTCTTTATCGAATGAACGAGCCGCACAATCTCTGTGCCTATGGCGCAGAAATGATGTGCAGCACGAAAGTCCGTTAAGAGTTTATTAAATATACCGGCGTGATCATAAGGCATGGAATTGCAGCAGAACCGGGCTCCGGGAACCGGCAGCTGCAAGAGAAGGCCGGCGGCTTAGATCCCGACGGCCTTTTCTCATTGAAGAAAACGATCGAAGCATCGCTTCCCGTAGTCACCCGGACTCAACGCCTCACATCGACTCGGATGATCTCAGTGAAAGACCGCGTCGCGCTTTGCGCTAACGCGGCCCTTCGGCTCCGCATCACGCTCTAGCGCAGCGGCATCGGCGGACGCACGACAGGTCCGTCGTCATCTGCAACCGCTTGCGTCGTCGCGACCGGCGGAGGCGGCGGGACCGCCGCAGCTTGCGATGGCGGCGGCGGTGCGACCGGCGCAGGCGAATAGGCCGGCATGTAGGTGTGCGACACGACCGGCTTCGGCTTGCGAACCGGCGGCGTCGGCACCGGTGCGCGTGGCGGCAGCGCGGACACGCGTGCGCGCGGATCCACGGGCGGCTTTGCTTCGACGACCGGCTTCGGTGCAGGCGGCTTCGCCATCTCGCGTGCCATCTGCTCTTGCCCGGCCTTCAGTTCGGCGAGGTTGGCCTTGAGCGCTTCGATCTGCTGCGCCATCGCCGCGAGATCGCGCGTCATCGACTGCACTGACTGCGCGGCATCGGTCTGCGTTGCCGCGGGCGCGGCGGCGGCAACCTGGACCGCAGGCGGGCTCGCAGGCTGATCGGCCACAGCTTGCGCCGCGGGTTGATCGATCGGCTGATCCGCTGCGGCTTGCGGCGCGGGCGGGGCGGCCTGTGCGGCGGCCACCGGCGCGGTCTGCGACGTCGACGGCAGCAGCGAAGCCAATGCGGGTGTCCATTCCGCGAGCTTCTGCCTCGCGGTATCACCATGCTTCTCCCACGCAACCGTGGCGGCCGCGCTGGTGCCCGCAAACAGGAACGTGACGAAGGCGCCGCGCATCCACTTACCGGCGGAGGAGCGCTTCTTTCGGCCGTGACCATCGCCGGCTGCGATGCGCACTTCGGTGTCGACCGAACGAACCGCCGCGGGCGGCTCCGAGCGCGGGCTGAGTTTCGGCTCAGGACTGAACCGCGGCTCGGGACTGAGCTTCGGCTCGGAACTGACCTTGGGCTCGGAATCGACCTTGGGTTCGGGATTGATCTTGGGTTCCGGCGCGAACTTCGGCTCCGGGCGCGGCGTGATTTCGGGCGCCAGCGCGGGCGCGACGCTGATCGGGCGCGAGGCCAGTACGATGTCGGGCGAAATCTGAATGGCGTCGTGCGGATCGTTGTCCTTGACCGTGTCCTTCACGATCTCATCGACGATTTGCTTGGCGTTCAGCGTGGCGAGCATCGCAGCTCCTTTAGAAGCCCAGGTGTTCTGAGCAGATGTTCTAGGACTGGTCGTTCGCATTGGCGCGAGCCAGGTGAAGCCCCGTCATCGGGCGGATGACGCACGAGTCCAGCCGCGTTTGACCAAAGCAAGGCGCGAGGATGGAGATGGTGCGACGCTCTTCCGCCGTTTGTGGTGATGGAACCCTCCGCATCGAACACGGGCACGTGTTCCAGCCTGCCTTGTTTTCAGCACGATTTGGGCAGTATCTCGAAGCGCTGGGGGCGCTGCTATCCGCTATCGGGGGGCCGGTGGTGCCAAAATCTGTTCTCGCTTTTTTCGTCGTTGCCTTGTTGCCGCTCGGCGGCTGCATGCAGACGACGCTTTCGCCATCTACGGACGCGAGCATGACGCCGCGCGACCGTCAGTTGCTTGCACATACGCCTTACGCCCAGGCGAGCGTGCCCGAGCAATATCTGCGTCACATCGTCGATTATCCGCGCAAGGAGATGCCGGGCACGATCCTGGTCGATACCGATGCGCGCTATCTCTATTTCGTGCTGCCTGACGGCAAGGCGATCCGCTACGGCGTCGCGGTCGGCGAGGAGGCGATGGCCTTCTCCGGCGTCGCGCGCGTCGGCCGGCTTGCGGAATGGCCGGACTGGGTGCCGACGGCGGACATCCAGGCGCGGCTCGGACCTTATCCGGCACGCGTTCCCGGCGGTCCCGCCAATCCGCTCGGCGCACGCGGCATCTACCTCTATCTCGGCAACAAGGACACGCTCTACCGCATCCACGGCACCAACCAGCCCGAATATATCGGGCAGGCGATCTCGTCCGGCTGCATCCGGATGCGCAACGAGGACGTGATCGATCTCTACGATCGGGTGAAGCTCAATTCGACCGTCGTGGTGCTGCCGCCCGGACAGAGCGCGCAGGTCGAAGCCGGCAGACGCTGGCGCGGCTAGGTCGCGCGCCGCTCGTGACTCACTCCTCGGGCCGCGCGATGCGCCATTGCAGCGTCGTCGCATTGCCGTTGGCATCGCCCGGCGCCTTGTCGGCGGGCGAGGTGTAGAGCGGGCGGTAGCGATAGGCCCACATCTTGCTGCCGTCGTTGCGGCTGATCACGGTGAAGTCGCCGACAGCCTTGGCGTCGGCGGTCGCGGACAGCGGCACCCAGGCCTCGGTGCACTTGCCGTTGCAGTTCGATGACTTGCCGGTGGTGTCGCGCTCGTAAGTGTAGAGCGTCATGCCCTTGAGATCGACCAGCTTGGGACCCTGCTTGGTCAGGACCACCTTGGCCGGTGCGGTCGTCGCTTCCGGCTTGGGCGGAGGAGGAGCATCGCCGCCGCCATGGCCGTTCGCGAGCGCAGGGACGGCCGAGAGCGCGATGGCCGCCGCGGCGATGATGAATCTGGACATCCAAAACTCCCGAAACGGCAAAGTTAATCGCGCGTTAAGCGCCGAATGTTGCCGACCGTAACAGTCGAAGGTTAGTTCCAGGTTTCGCGGGCCTGCGGCAATTACGGACAAGGCGCGCCTATTCGCGCAGCGGCGCGCGGCTCAGCTCGTTGCCGGCGGCGATGGCCTTGCGCAGCAACCGCATCAGCTCCTCGGCTTCCTTCGCGCTGAGCCCGCGCATCATGAGACGCTGGGCGGACTCGACCGCGGGCGTGATCTTGCGCAGCGTGCGCCGGCCCTCGTCGGTGATCTCGAGCTCGCGGGCGCGGCGGTCGCGCGGACTGGCGCGGCGCTCGATGAGACCCTTCTGCGCCAGGCGGTCGATCACGCCGGTGATGGTGGTGCGGTCGTAGGCGATCAGGCCAGCCAGGGTCACCTGGTCGAGCCCCGGATTGGCCTTGATGGTCGCGAGAGCGGCGTACTGCACCGGCGTCAGGTCGAAGCCGGCGTCGCCGACCTCGGCCAGGAACACGGCGACCGCGATCTGCTGGAACCGGCGCGCCAGATGCCCGGGCATGTCGTTGTTGTCTTTCACCGAATTCTCCTCAGCAAGCGGGGACGGCGCGGATTATTGACAAGTATACTGATAGTCAGCATACTGAGCAATATCGAAGAAGACGTTGACGGGAGAGGTGCTCATGCAATTCCATCTGAATGGATTCCAGCCCGGCGACCCCGAGATCGCCGATCCCGCAGAGCGCGTTCAGGCCTCCGGGCTTGCGGGCACTGTCCCTGCCGAGGTCGATGTCCTCATCGTCGGCTGCGGGCCCGCGGGCCTCACGCTCGCGGCACAGCTCGCGCAGTTTCCCGACATCAAGACCTGTATCGTCGAGCAGAAGCCGGGCCGGCTGCAGGTCGGGCAGGCCGACGGCATCGCCTGTCGCACCATGGAGATGTTTCACGCCTATGGCTTCAGCGAGCGCGTGCTGAAGGAGGCCTATTGGGTCAACGAGACGACGTTCTGGAAGCCGGACGAAGCGGCGCCGGACAGGATCGTGCGCAGCGGCAGGGTGCAGGACGTCGAAGACGGGCTGTCCGAATTCCCGCATGTCATTCTCAACCAGGCGCGCATCCATGACGGCTTTCTCGACATCATGCGCAAGGCGCCCGCCAAGCTCGAGCCCTATTACAGCCGCCGCCTGATCGACCTCCAGGTCGATCCGGCCGCAGGCCCTGATGAGGCAGCCGTGACCGTGCGGCTCGAACGCGTCGATGCCGGACACGAGGGCAAGGTCGAGACCATCAAGGCGCGCTATGTCGTCGGCTGCGACGGCGCGCGCAGCACGGTGCGCAAATCGATCGGCCGCGAGCTGCATGGCGATTCCGCCAACCACGCCTGGGGCGTGATGGACGTGCTGGCGGTGACCGATTTTCCCGATATCCGCTTCAAGGCCCTGATCCAGTCGGCGAAGGACGGCAGCCTGCTGATCATTCCCCGCGAAGGCGGCTACATGGTCCGCATCTATGTCGAGCTCGCCAAGCTCGATGTCGGCGAGCGCGTCGCCAACCGCAACATCACCGCCGACGACGTGATCGCGAAGGCGCAGCGGATCCTGAAGCCGCATACGCTCGACGTGAAGGAGATCGCCTGGTGGTCGGTCTATGAGATCGGCCAGCGCCTCACCGACAAGTTCGACGACGTGCCGGAGACCGAGATCGACACGCGCCAGCCGCGCATCTTCATCGCCGGCGATGCCTGCCACACCCACAGCCCGAAGGCCGGGCAGGGCATGAACGTCTCGATGCAGGACGCCTTCAATCTCGGCTGGAAGCTCGCGGCCGTGCTGCGCGGGCGGTGCGCGCCGGGCCTTCTGCACTCCTATTCGGCCGAGCGCCAGGCGGTCGCGAAGGAGCTGATCGATTTCGACCGCGAATGGGCGGGGATATTGGCGTCGGCCGCCAAGGCCGGCGGCGCCGATGCCGCCAGGACGCAGGACTATTTCGTCCGGCACGGCCGCTACACAGCGGGCACGGCGACGCATTACAAGCCATCGCTCCTCACCGGTGAGACGACCCATCAGCATCTCGCCGACGGCATCGTGATCGGCAAGCGTTTCCATTCCGCGCCGGTCATCCGGCTCGGGGATGCCAAGCCGGTCCATCTCGGCCACGCATCGCAGGCCGATGGCCGCTTCCGCATCTACGCGTTCTCGCCGGCGGAAGATCCTGCTGCCGCGGGATCGGCCATCCGCGCGCTGTGCAATTTCCTCAGCGAAGCCCGGGAATCGCCGGTCCGGCGCTACACGCCCGCCGGCGCCGACATCGACAGCGTGATCGATCTGCGCGCGGTCTTCCAGCAGGATCATCGCGCGCTCGCCGTCGAGGCGATGCCCACACTGCTGCTGCCGCGCAAGGGCCGCTATGGCCTCATCGACTACGAGAAGATGTTCTGCCCGGACCTCAAGAGCGGCGACGATGTCTTTGCGATGCGCGGCATCGATCGCGCTGCCGGCTGCGTGGTCGTGGTGCGGCCGGATCAGTACGTCGCAAGCGTGCTGCCGATCTCCGACTTTGCTGCGCTTGCGTCGTACTTCGATGGCTTCATGCTGGCAGCGAATTGACGCGTTCGCAGCACTCCGGCGCGCCGTGCCGATGAACGGCGAATGAATATTGAACCGCGTGCGGCGCACGTTTCAATCTTTCGACGGATGCGACCTCTGCACGCGGAACGCTCGTTCCGCCTGCGCGTTCCGACTCGCAGAGGAGGAACACACAATGAGACTCAAGAGCGTTCTGGTTGCAGCATTGCTGCTCGCCCCGACGGCCGCGCTGGCCGCGCCGGGCATCGTCACCGTCTCGACCGGCCTGCGCGCCGGACCGGGGTCGGGCTTTCCCCTGGTTGATCGCATCCCCGAAGGCGCCCGCGTCAACATCCATGGCTGCCTGCGCGGCAATGCCTGGTGCGACGTGAGCTTCTCGGATGATCGCGGCTGGGTGTCGTCGCAATATCTCGAGTATCTCTACCGCAATCACTACGTCTATCTCCCTGACTATGTCGACGAGATCGACGTGCCCGTGGTGCCTTTCGTGCTGACCTCGTACTGGTCGAGCTACTATGGGGGGCGGCCCTGGTATCGCCGCCACGCCTACTGGAATAATTACTGGACCTCGCATCAGAGTGTCGCGACGCGGATGACGATCGACCCGCGTGCGGCCCGTATCGGCCGCGCGGCGACGCGTGATGCGGCGATCGCACTGGGTCGCGAAGGCGTGCGTGGCAAGGGTGCCGCCGCGATCTCCGGACGTGATGCTGCGACCACGAGCCGTGATGCTGTGAGCACCAGGCGTGACGCAGCGATCGCGAAGCGCGACGCGGCGATCACCAAGCGCGATGCTGCACTGACCGCCGATCGGGCTCGCGCAAGCCGAAGCGAGCGCATCGCTCACGAGCGGACCAATGCGCAGATACGCAATCCGCGCGATGCCCAGGCACGCATGATGCGCGAGCAGCCGGCGAGCCGCGCTGCGGCGCATGCCCCGCCGATGGCTCGTGCGCATGAAGCACCGCGCGTCTCGGCTGCACCTGCCGCGCGGCCCGCGATGCCGCATGTCGCGCAACCCAATGTGAGCCACGGTTCGCCAATGAATGCCCGCGCGCAGATGCCAGCGCCGCGTGCCGCTGCGCCTGCTATGCCGCACGGTGGTGGCGGCGGTGCTCCGCACATCAATGCCGCACCGCGTGGTGGCGGTGCTCCGGCCGGCGGCCCCGGCGGCGGCCACGAGAAGCGCTAAGATCCCTAGAAAAGCCCGGCCTTCGCGCCGGGCTTTTCAATTCCGCGGGTTCGGGTTCCCTGCACGTACAATTTAAGAAAGTTCTTCGCCGGCAGATTTCATCGATCGTAAGATGTGTACCCAAAGATGTAAGCATCCACTCGGGGCAGCGGGGCACGGGAGGATGTGATGAGACAGAGCCAGGCGGAGACGCGCCGCCAAAATGTCGCGAAGCGGTCGATGACCAAAGAGGCCAAGCAACTGACCGGCTTGATTGCCGGACTGCGCAAATCCCTCGAAGGCATCCAAAAGGAGCGGACGAGCACGAAACTCTCCGGCGCTGAAATGGGACTGCTCGACGAGCGCCGCAACAATCTTCTGCTGACGATCGCGGCCCTCGACGACCGCCTGTCGGCAGTGCAGGGGTTGATCGATCTCGGTCGTCCCCACGTCATCCGCGTCCACTGATCGGGACGCTCCGGCTATCGGTTTCGTCGCGGCGGCGACGAGGCCAGGCCTTGCTGCCGGCCCCTTGCGGCATAGGGATTGGCATAGCATTGCGCGGACTGACCGGATGCGGTCGCAGCGCATTGCGCGATCGAGGTGAAACTGCAATCGATCGTGCTGCCGTCGATCGTGTAGACCTCGATGCAGACGGGATAGCGCGGGTCGTAGGTCTGCGCCGCTGCCGGCGCGCCGGCCAGAGCGATGCCAAGCAAGCCGATGACATGCAAGCCCGCGACAAGCTGAATCGCGTTCATGATCGGGCGCATGGTCGATCTCCGTGGTTCGGCCGGAGCCAAGCACAATGCTGCCTGCCTATGGCACCAAATTGCCACGCTCCCGGCGAATTGCCGCCAAAGCCCGCTGCCACGACGGACCCGGGTGCAGGGCGACGCAAGGGGATGCGCATTGGCCTACAAGATGGTCGCAGAACGCGACAATGAGAAGTACAGTTTCGCCCGCGAGAGCCGGCTGCTGATTGTGGCGAAGGCAAGGGTCTGGGCGAGCGAGGGGTGGCAAGTCGTCATCACCGACCAGGACGGCAAGGCCTACGCGCCGCCCGAATTCGATCAGTTGCTGGCGGCGTGACCGCAGGACGGGCTCTGGTTTGAGGCGTTTTCTTGGTGCAAGGTGGTTTATCCGCTTCGCCCGAAAACGCGGGGGGACGATTTTGATATCGCTAGTCCGACCGGGGCGCGGCCTGATCACGCCCCTCATGACTCTGGCGGCCGCCGCGCTGACAGCAACGGTCGCGTTCGCGCAGAATCTCGATGCCGGCAAGTCGCCCGAGCGACTGTTTGCCGACGGCTGCGCGACCTGCCACCGCAGCCCGCGCGGCCTTGCCAAGGGGCGCTTCAGCCTGACGCTGTCCTGGTTCCTGAAAGACCATTACGCCACCAGTTCCGACTCCGCCAAGGCGCTCGCCGCGTATCTGGCGTCCGTCGATACGCCGCCGCCGCGGGCCGCAACCAAGCCGGGTGCAAAGCCGTCCAAGTCAGCGCCGCGCCCGCCCAAGCCGGTGACGAGCCAGTAGTCGCCGTCCGCGACGATCCGTTGCGCCCCGTTCCTCGTGCGCTCTCTCAATCAGAAATAGAATGATTGTACGATCCGTCGTGAGGTGGTATTAAACCTAAAGTAGCTTTAATGTATAAAGCAACCGAAATGTCCTGTCCGGCAGATCTCGGGATTTTATTGCGCATCTCATTTTGAGCTCGGGCGGGGACGGGGCGGTTGAGCTCGCATCCGGTGAGGACCTCCCATGAAGCATTGGACGTCTCTGGGCCTGACGTCGCTGGCGTTCGCCGCGGTGATGCTGGCAGCGCCGTCGCATCGGCTCGCTCAGGCGCAAGCGCCGCAATCGCAGCCGGCAGCACCGCCCTATCTTCCGCAGGCAAAATTCTGCGCCAATGGCACGGGCGGGCTGTGCTCCATCGTGCCGGCCTATATCGGTCCCGATCAGGGCTTGGCGCAAACCCAGGGCTATAACGGCCTCTATGGCCAGCCGCCGCAGAACGAGAAGGAAGACGTTCAATCGCCGTTCGACAACATGTCGTGGCAGATGTTTGTCGCGCTCAACTGGGTGGCGAGCGGCGTCAAGGATCCGGCGGCTCAAGGATTGACGCAGCCGGGACGGCGGGTCTGGCAGACCTATCCGACCGTCTCGTCGCTGTTCGGCAACTCGCCCGTGATTGCCGGCTGCCCGCAGGCGCTGGCTCTCCCCATCTTCCATATCGGCTCGAACGGCAAGGGCCAGCCGATGCCGAACAACGAGGAATATCTGCAGGCCGCGACCAACAAGCCGCTGATCGACATCAACGGCAACTGGACGCTGTTCGAGCGGCGCGTCAACGACATCGAGGCGCAATATCTGCGGGCGCCGGGCGGCCAGAAGTCGCAGACGCTGACGACCAGGGCGGGCCAGCTCGAGTTCATCAAGAAAAACCCTGGAGGTGCCGAGTTCACATCGTCGGCCACGGTGCCCGACGGCGCCAACGGTTCGATCGAGATCAAGGCGTCCTGGCGCGTCCTCGATCCGTCCAAGGACGATCCGTCGAAATTCTTCACGCAGAACATCCTGCTCGCGGTGTCCGGCGATCTCGTGCGCGACGGCCGTCCGTTCTGCCGCAGCGAGCGGGTGGGGCTGGTCGGCATGCACATCCTCCAGCGCAATCCGCTGGACAAGACCAATCCCGCGCTGCGGCCGCAATGGATCTGGGCAACGTTCGAACATGTCGACAACGCGCCGCTCGCGAACGCGCCCTGCAACGTCGCCGATGGCTGCGGCACCGACAAGGCCACGAACTGGATCAACCAGCCGAGCTGCGGGCCGGCGAGCCCGGCGCCGGGCGCGCATTTCTCGTTCTTCAACCCCACCACGTCGGGCCTCGGCACCAATATCTCGCCGCAATCGCCCGGCGGCACCAAGACGGCGTTTCCATGGAATCCTCGCAAGCCCTACGCGCAGGGCGGCACGACCAGCGCAACGGCGCAGCCGCAGGCGGTCCGCTGCTGGCGGATTTATCCGACGACGGAGGTGCTCAACGCGCAATGGCGGATGGCACTCGGCTCGCTCAAGAGCGTGTTCCAGAACTATATGCTGGTCGGCACGCAATGGGGCGGCAATGTCGAGCCGCCGACCCCGCCAAATCCCGTTCCGTCCAACGCCGTGCCGGGCATGCTGTCCAACATGACGCTCGAGACCTACATCCAGAATTATCTGAGCAATGGGGCCGCAGGTCCGGGCTCATGCGTCAGCTGCCACAACTTCGCGACGCTGGTTGATGGCAAGACCTCGGCGAATTTCAGCTTCCTGCCGGGGATCGTGGAGCCGGCATCGCTGCGCGCGAAGATCAGAACGGCGCCGTAAGGTTGCTCGTAGCCCGGATGGAGCAGCGGTAAGCTACCCGCGCCGATAAGTCTGCGCGATCAGCCGGTCGTGCACGGCGCGCAGTTCAGCGCTCATGCGCGTCTGTCCCGTCGTGACAAAGGTCAGCCAGGCCCCGTCGGCGGCGAGGCGGACAACATGAAGCTCGGGCGTCGCGTCGGTTGCGCGGTGGCGCTTGAGCCGGGCCTTGATCCAGTCGTTCCAGAGCTGCCGCAATGACGGATCGGTGACGACGACCATGCTGAGCGCCGCCCAGGGCGTCGCAAAGCCGAAGGCCTTGCCGGTGAACACGGCGTTGACATAGGCCCGCGTGAAGCTGCCGCGCGGCTTGGGGTCGGCCTCGATGGCGGCGTCGATCTCGGCATCGACGCGGCCGAGCAGATCGGCGAACAGGCCCTCGATCAGCGCCTGCTTGCTGCCGAAATGATGAAACAGCCCGCCCTTGGTGACGCCGGCCGCCGCCGCCACCGCCTGCACCGTGACGCCTGAGACGCCGTGGTCCATGGCAATGGCCGCGGCGTGGTCGAGCAGGGCGCGCCTGACCTGTTCGGGCTGCTTGGCGCGGGTATAGGCGCTCGCCGGCATCAATGCGCCGTCGTCTGCGAGAACAGGTTGATGACCACGACCCCCGACACGATCAAGCCGATGCCGACGAACGCTGCCGCATCCAGCATCTGGCGGAACAGCACGAAGGAGACGGTCGCGGTCAGGATGATGCCGACCCCGCCCCAGATCGCATAGGCGATGCTGAGGGGAATGACCCGGATCGCGACCGACAGCGCATAGAACGATGCGACATAAAACAGCACCATGGCGAGCGTCGGCCACGGCCGTGTGAACTGCGCGGATTGCTGCAGGAAGGCGGATGCGGTGACCTCGAGCACGATGGCGAGGGCAAGCGCGGCGTAGGCGTTGAAGGCGGACGTCATGACAAGCTCGTATAGGCGCGAAAGATACCGCGCGGTAGGTATGTTTAGCACGCCGAACACGGCCTTTTCCAGACGCTAATATCACGTCTCGGTGACGAGGCTGCGACAGGCCGGACCGCAGCAGGAAGCCGCCATGCGATGAATCGCACGGCGGCTTCCGATTGTCGCAGGTTCCAACGCCGCGCTAGCTGATCCGCACGGAGAGTTCGACGTCTTCGGCAAAGGGCGTCGACATGTAGCCGCTGCCGGGCGCCCGCACCCGCGCCAGATAGTCGGGGCTGTCGTCGGCATTGTCGGCAACGATGATCGCGCCCGGCCGGAGATGGCCTTCGATCAGATCGAGGATGTCGGGGTAGAGCGCCTTGGCACCGTCGAGCAGCACGAGATCGACCGTATCGGGCAGATCCATGCTCAGCGTCTTCAGCGCGTCGCCCTCGCGAATGTCGACGAGATCGATCAGCGCGGCTGCCGTGAGGTTGTCGCGCGCCCGCGCCGCCTTGGACGGCTCGAATTCGCTGGTGATGAGGCGGCCGCCGCCATTGTCGCGCAAGCCTGCGGCAAGATGCAGGGTCGAGATGCCGAAAGATGTGCCGAACTCGACGATCGCTTTGGCGCAGGAGCTGCGCGCCAGCATGTAGAGCAGCGAGCCGGTCTCGCGTGAGACCGCGAGTGGGGCATCCTTCAGGCGCCCATACAGATCGCGGTAAGCGGTCTTGCTCCGGATCATCCGTGCCTGCTCGGCGTCGGATAGATCGGCGACGGCAGCGCGGGTTGCTCCATTTGCGGCCTCGGCTTCGCCAAAGAGGCGCTCCAGCAGCGGCGCAAGCGATGTGATGGTCGGGGTGGTCATGTGAGGTCTCCAGGAGGTCTTCAAGTGGTCGCGGGGAAGCGCGGGCTTGCGCGGGTGCTGAAATACGACTAATTCGTCGCATTTCCTATTCGCATTCCCTTCGCATCTTCTTGGGACGCCATGGCCGATCGTCGAAGCCGTTCAGTTTCCTCACGAAAACAGCCGCAGCAGGCGCGCTCCACCGAGCTGGTTGCGGCCATTCTGGACGCGGCTGTTCAGGTCCTGGCGAAGGAGGGCGCGCAGCGCTTCACCACCGCGCGCGTCGCCGAGCGGGCCGGAGTGAGCGTCGGATCGCTCTATCAATATTTTCCGAACAAGGCGGCGATCCTGTTCCGCCTTCAGAGCGACGAATGGCGGCGCACCAGCGACATGCTGCGCGGGATTCTCGCTGACAGCGCCAGGCCGCCGCTGGCGCGACTGCGCGCGCTGGTCCATGCCTTCGTTCGCTCCGAATGCGAGGAGGCCGCGATCCGCACCGCACTCGCCGACGCTGCGCCGCTCTATCGCGATGCGCCCGAGGCGCAGGACGCGCGCGCCGCGGGCAAGGGGATCGTCGTGGCCTTCATGCGGGAGGCACTGCCGAGAGCCCCGGATGCCACGCGCGTCCTTGCCACCGATCTGATCACGACGACGCTCAGTGAGGTCGGCAAGCGGTTCTCGGAGACGCCGCGCAGCGAGGCGGAGATCGCTCGCCATGCCGACGGGCTGGCCGACATGCTCTGCGCCTATCTCGACGCACTTGCGCGGCGCCGGAAACATTCCTGACATCCGCCTTTGCAGACCGATATCGTTCCGATTTCGACGCCTGATGCGCTAGCTTCAATCCGTCCATCGTCCAGCCATCGAGCGCCGCGCCATGCATGTCCTTCGGCCCCAGTTTCATATCGAGGAGCAGCGCGCGCTGGAATTCGCCGGCCAACGCGGCTTCGGCACGATCGTGGCGGCGGATGAGCGCGGCCCGCGTGCCTCGCATGTGCCGTTCGTGCTGGGCGAACGCGACGGCCGCGCCCTGGTGCAGATCCATCTTACCGCCAAGAATCCGCTGGTGCCGCTCGCCGACGGCTCGCGGCGCTTCCTGCTGATCGTCGCCGGCGACGATGCCTATATCTCCAACGATTGGTACGCCTCGCGCGACAACGTCTCGACCTGGCTCTATGAGGCCGTGCATCTGTCGGGCGTCGCTCATCTCGGGGACATGGACCAGAACCGCGGCCATGGCGATGCGCTGCTCGCGGTCGCAGAGGGACGGTTGCCGAAGCCGCCCTGGGACCTCGCGCAGATGGAGCCGGGCAAGCGCGAGAGCATGTTGGCGGCGATCCGCGTCATCGATCTCATGGTCGATAGCGTCGAGGGTCAGGCCAAGCTCAACCAGCACAAGAGCGATGCGGATCACGTCGCGGTCGCGAGCCGCCTTGCGCGCTCGGAGGAGAGCGGGCACCGGCGGCTGGCGCGGAAGATGCAGGCATTGCGGCCGGGACTCAATTACGAGATCCCGTAGCCAGGATAGCGCGCTATGCTTGCCTTGCGCCGCGATTGACCTTACGGACCTCCCCATGCTCGTCATCTCCATTCAAAGCCAGGTGGTCCACGGCCATGTCGGCAACAGCGCGGCCGCCTATGCGATGCAGGCGGAGGGCGTGAACGTCGCGGCGGTGCCGACGACGCTGCTGTCGAACCATCCGCGCTATCCGAGCCTGCGCGGGCGGGTGCTGGAGACCGAGCTCGTGGCCGATCTGCTGAGGGGCGTCGAGGAGCGCGACCTCGTCGACGAGGCCGCGGTGCTGGTTACCGGCTATCTCGGCTCGCCCGGCAATGCGGCTGTCGTCGCCGATTTCGTCGAGCGGTCGCTGACGCGGAATTCGAAGCTCGTCTATCTCTGCGATCCCGTGATCGGCGATGACGGCCGCGTCTATGTCGCCGACGGCATCCTGGACGTGGTGCGGCACCGCCTGCTGCCGGCCGCGAACCTGACGACGCCGAACCGGTTCGAGCTCGAGCTGCTGTCCGGCATTACGATTGCGGATACGCAGGGGCTGCGCGCGGCGTGCTCGGCGCTCGCGGGCGAGGGGCGCATCGACGTCGTTGCGACCGGCTGCACACTCTCCGACACGCCTGACGGGCAGGTGGAGACGATCCTGTGCGCGGACGGCCTGCTGTCGCGCTTTGCGACGCCGCGCCTGCCGATCCGCCCCTATGGCACCGGCGATCTGCTAACCGGTCTGATCGCGGCGCATCTGGCCAAGGGCAAGGCGATGGAGGCGGCGGTGCGCCTTGCGGTCGAGACCATTTTTGCTGTGTTGGTGCGTACGCAGGAGGCCGGTACGGCCGAGATGCGGCTCGTGCCGCTGCCGACGGCGGAACGCAAGCCGTAAGCGGTCAGGTTGCGCGCTTGCTGGCCGACTGCGCCGATTTCTGAGGCCTGGCTGAAGTCTTCTGATCGCGCGCGGCCTGTGCTTTTGGCGGCTTGCTGCTGGCCACGGCCCGCGGCTTCTTCGGCTTGGCGCTGGCGACGTCCTTGCGATCCGACGTGCCGCGCTTGGAGACGTATTCCGCGCCGTCGATCGGGCCGACATGCGGCGGATCGCGTCCGAGATAAGGCCGGCCGATGCCAAGCGCCTTGCCGTTGGCATCGACCCATTTCCACAGCACTTCGGTCGAGACCCAGCGCTGCGCGCGGTTGTTGCCGGCGGTCGAGACGATGTCGGCGGCCATGCCGTGGCCATAGCCGCCGCGCGTGCTGCCGCCGTGATAGGAGCGATCGGACGCTGCCTTCAGGCCGCTCGCGATCGACTGGCGATAGTCGTCGCGGAACGCGCTGGTGATGCCCGGCGACAGGCCGGCGGCCTCGGCAGCGAGCAGCGTGCGGAACAGCTTGCGCTTGAAGCTCTTGTCCATGCCGCCGATGACGTAATCCATCATCGACATGTTGGCGTGTTCGGCGGCTTTCGGGTCCTTCCAGCCGAAATCCTCGTCGACCAGCTTGGTGAAGCTGCGCATCACGGTGACCATCTTGCCCCTGCGCTTGACGGTGACGGCGCGGCGCTCCTGCACTTTGATCGAGTCCTCCTTGGGCGTGCGCTGGTACAGCGCCCAGAGATAACGGTCGATGCAGGCGTCCACGACGAAGCATTCGTCGAGCACGGAAATGGTGTCGGCAGGTGGTGAGGCCTTGCTCGCTGCGGGCGCCGGACCGGTGGCGAGGGACGCGGGCGACAAGGCGTCGGTGGTCACGATCTCGGCGGGATCGGCGGAGGCGAGCTTGACGGGCTCCGGCGCCGGCGCGGCCTCGCCGGCGACGGGGGCCGGTTCCGGGAGCAGCTGCGGCGTGGGCGGCGGCTCGGCCGGCAGGATCTCAGCCGGATCGGCGGAAGCAAGCTTGATGGAGGGGATTTCGGGCGCCGCTGCCTCAACTGGCGCCGGAACCGGAGTGGCAGCAACAGCGGCGGCGATTTCGGCGGTCAGCGCGATGCCGTCCTCGATGGTCGCCGCACGCGGGACGTCGGCGAGCTCGAGACGGCCGAGATCCTTTGCGCGCGAAACGGCGGCCGCATTGGCGCCGCTGTTCTCGATCAGGGCCGGAGCGTAAGCGGAGAGAGAGAGCGCGAGCCAGCCGGCCATCACAGCCGAGGGGCAGGAAACTGCCACCAGAAGAGACCGCCGATCGTTCATGATCCCTGCCTCCAAACGGTTCTGTTCGAACCAGTCTCGTCGGAACAGTCTTGCACAGAAAGGCACGCAGCACGTCAATTGTTCGGAGGACCGTGTGGCGGCGCAATGGCGCAAATCGGTGAAAATCGGCTTTTCCGAGGAGTGTGGCCTGCGGGCAACGCGGGTTCCAGAGAGGTTCTCGCGGCGCATTATTCGGTAAATGCGAATAATGCGCCTCGCGGCAACCTTCGCCGGCGGTAGTGCGTTGGGGTCGGCCATGACCACGCATTCCTCGCTGCGTCCGATGGACGCCTTCGACCCCACCGAGCCCGCCATCCTGCACGATCGTGTGTCCGGCAGGATCATCACCTGGACCGCCGATCAGGCCGACGATTACCGGCGCGCCAGCCGGTTGCGGGGCGACGGAACCGTGGCCTGGAAGACCTATGTCTTTGACGGGTGGGGCAACGTTCTCGGCGGCTGACCGCCCGGAATCAGGGAATCCGGCCAAGACCTTGGGCGCGTTAAACATATCGCCATGCGCCGGACGCGATGTTGCGTTGCGGTAGTGCATATCGCAATGCAGCAAATCAGGCTTAGATGTGCTCCGAACCTTCCTTCTGGAGCATCACCAATGAACAAGAAGACTTTGTCGATCGCAGCCGCCCTCGTCATCGCGGGCTCGACTGCCACTTTCGCCGCCGAGCTGCCGGCCTATGAGGCCAACGGCATTCCGGCTTCGCCTCTGCAGGTCCGCGTGCTCGGTGCCGCCCATGTCGAGCAGCAGGTCTCGGCGCCGGCCACCAGCGTGACCGCGCTGCAGGCTAGCGTCCTCGCCCCGCGCAAGGTGAAGACCGCGACCGTAGGCTCGGCCCGCTAAGCAGGCTTGCGTGAATTCGCCGCTTGCGGATTCGCATCATTCTCAAACCGCGTTCCCATTCGGGAGCGCGGTTTTTCTTTGCACCATGCGTGCGTGCGCGGAACGAGAATCCGACAGCAGAAAAGACTCGCGAATGGCGCGGTTATGTACGGCCGTTCAAGACGCGTGTGATCCTCTTAATAGTTGTTTTGCAGATCGCGGCGCCTGATGGGCGCGCCGCATATTGAGCGGCCAATTCTGGAATCATAACCGGAGCCGTCATGCCCGTTGCACAAAAAGCCGTTGTTGCCACTACGTCGCCGCGTGAGTTCATCGTCAGGCATCTCGCAATGTTCGCTGCCGCCGCACTGTTCGTGTTCGTGCTCAGCCTGACCTACGGCCTCGATCTCAGCCCCGGATTCTTCTGAGGCTATACGCGTCTTGCGCGCAGGCTCGACGGCGATCGGCCGTAGAGCTCGGCGAAGGCGGCGTTGAAACGGCGCAGGCTGCCGAAACCGGCCTGGAATGCGATCTCCGTCATGCTGTGATCGCCGGCGTCGAGCAGGCGCTTGGCGCGCTGGACGCGCAGCGTCTTGGCGAGCTGTTGCGGGCTTGCGCCGACATGCCGCTCGAACAGCCGCGCCAGGTGCCGCGAGGAGATGCCGAGGCGCGTTGCGAGCGTCACCACCGAGCATTGGTCGAGCGCGCCGCCGTCGATCAGCTTCACCGCGCGCGCCACGGTCGAGCGCGTGCCGTTCCAGGCCGGGCAGAACGGCGCGGTCTCGGGACGGCAGCGCAGGCAGGGCCGGAAGCCCGCAGCCTCCGCCGCCGCAGCCGTCGGATGATAGACGACGTTGCGCGTCAGCGGCTGCTTGGCCGGACACACCGGACGGCAATAGATGCCCGTCGTCTTCACCGCGGTGAAGAAGCGGCCGTCATAGCGGGGATCGCGGCGCAGGCGCGCGGCGTTGCAAACATCGAAGCTCAGCATGGCCGGATGATAGCGCAGACCGGCGCATGCGGAAGAGCTGCGGGATGACCGAGTCCGAATGTGGCGAGCCGCAATTTTCTTCGCGGCCTAGAACGCGGCTCACATCTCAATGCAGCCGGAGAGCCCGCAATGACCAGTGCTAAGGACGTCGTACTGAACGCCTGGAAGACCTTTTCCTCGCGCGATGCCGGACGCATCGCCGCGCTGTTCACGGACGATGCAGAATGGATCGCGCCGAAGGGCAATGCCACCGCGGTCGCGCTTGATCACACCGACCACATGGTCGGCGCGCAGCAGATCGCGCGCTTCATCGCGCAGGAGATGCACAGGCTGTTTTCCGAGGTCGACATCGCCTTCCGCGGCGTGCATGCCGACGGCGATGTCGTGATCGTGGAGGAGCGGATGCGTGCGACGCTCCCCGGCGGCAAGCCATACGAGAACGAGTATTGTTTCGTGTTCACGGTGGCGGGCGAGCGGATCCGCGAGGTCAGGGAATACATGGACACGCGCAAGGGATGGCGGATGGTGTTCGGGGAGGGGGCATGAGCCCGCGTGCCAGCCCTGCGGCGGCGTGGGTTGAGCAGATAGCCGCACTGACATAAGGCTTGATCCATGGATCAGCGGACGAGCGGCGCTGACGCTCTCATTCACAAGAACGATTCTTCACCGGCGCTGCTTGGCGTCGTCTGCGGCCTGTCGGCGGCGCTGTTCTGGGCGCTCGGCTTTGCCGGCACGCGGCACGGGCTGAAGGTCGGCTTCACGCCGGTTGATCTGCTCGTGCATCGCTATGTCTGGTCGGGGATCGCGTTCCTGCCGCTGGTTCTGCGCGCCGGAATCTCCGATCTCTGCGGTATCGGCTGGGGCAGGGGCCTCGTGCTGATGGTGCTCGGCGGCCCCGTGATGTCGCTGATCTCCTACACCGGCTTTTTGTTCGTGCCGCTCGGCCATGGCAGCGTGATCCAGCCGTCCTGCGCCACGCTCGGAGGGCTCCTGCTCGCAGCGATCGTCCTGAAGGAGAGGATCTCGGCCTCGCGCCTCATCGGCGCACTCGTCATCGTCGGCGGTCTCGGCGTGATCGGCGCGGAATCGATCGGGCATATCGGCGCCGAGGGCGTGCAGGGCGACCTGATCTTCGTGCTGACCGGATTGATGTTCGCAGGCTTCGGCGCGGCGCTGCGGCACTGGCGCGTCTCCGCGGTGTCGGCCGCACTCGTCATCAACGTGCTGTCGCTGCTGCTGCTGCCGCTCTACATCGCCATCGTCGGCCTTGCGCATGTCGCGGCGATCGGCGTGTGGGAGAACGCGATCCAGGCGCTGGCGCAGGGCGTGCTCGCAGGTCCCGCCGCGCTCTATCTGTTCGCGGTTTCGGTGCAGCGCCTCGGTGTCGCGCGCGCCGCGGTGTTTCCGGCCTGCGTGCCGGCGTTGACGGTGCTCACCGGCTGGGTGCTGCTCGGCGAGCCGCCGACGCTGCTGCAGACCGCAGGTCTGGTGACGGTGCTGTGCGGGTTCTATCTGGCGCAGCGGCAGCGTTAGGCTACCCCAGAAGACGGAAGGCCGCCCCGAGGGGCGGCCATTCAAGTCTCAAGCCGTGATGCAATCAAACGCGTCTTCAAATGATCCAGCCCCGGGTTGATACAATAGCTACGCACTGAGAACGCAAGCCCGGCAAAGACACCCTTGCACATTTTTCCCGGTCGATAAAATGAATTCTGTGTTCCGGGACAGGAACAGCGAATTAGAGTTACCTCGTCTGGTTAACGCCTCGGCTCATGCCTTCCGCACGAATTCCGACTTCAGGTTCATGGCGCCGATGCCGTCGATCTTGCAGGCGATGTTGTGGCCGTCGCTGGCGTCCTGGAGGCGGATGTTGCGTACCTTGGTGCCGCCCTTCACGACCGAGGACGAGCCCTTGATCTTGAGATCCTTGATCACGATGACGCTGTCGCCATCAGTGAGCGCATTGCCGTTGGCATCGCGCACGCCGGCCTCCGGCGCCGCAGCGGCAGCAAGCTCCGCCGTGCCGCTCCATTCGTGGCCGCATTCCGGGCAGACCCAGAGGCCGCGGTCCTGATAGGCGTGCTCGGAGCTGCACGCAGGGCATTTCATCGCATCGGTCATCGCTTCGCCTTCGTTGCCCCGCCGTCCGGAGCGAGCCGCACCGTAGGTTCGTTGCGGCGCAAAGCAAGCGAAAGTTCCGCGGAAGGTATCGGGCGATGCTGCAAGATATTTCCGGCGACGTTGAGAGGGGTGTCGTAGCCCGGATGAGCGCAGCGATATCCGGGATCTCTGTTTGTCGGGATAGTCCCCGGATGTCGCTTCGCTCATCCGGGCTACGGACCGCCGTCCAAACAAAACTTCGAAAACAACCCCATGCACAGTAGAAAACCCGAGCGATATCAGAGTTCTGCAATACCGAATTTTTGATCCGTCGGGCAAAGCCGAATCCCTGGGCGGCGAGCCTGTCCGTCGAGCCGACTTCGGCGATCCCGAACAGCATTTGCGCCGTCGGGCAAAACAGGGGTATGTTGGCAGGATGGCGCCCGTGCGACGGCGGGGAGCTGACAGCGTCGCTGGCCGCGGGGCGAGATGCCGAAGACATCGACGAGACAACTGAAGACCTACCAGACCTCGCTCGGCTTCTACGACCAGGCCGTCGCCGCGCCCTCGATGAAGGCGGCGCTCGCTGCCTGGGGCGCCAGCTCGAATCTGTTCCACCAGGGCGTTGCCAAGGAGACCGACGATCCCGATGTGGTTGCCGCGACCATGGCCAAGCCCGGCGTCGTGCTCCGGCGTCCGGTCGGATCGAACAAGGCGTTCACCGAGAGCGCGGAGCTGCCGACCGATCTCGCTGAGGGCGATGCCCGGCCGCGCGCGAAGCGGCGTGCGGTAAAGGCCGCACCGAAACCATCGCGCAAGCCCGACGACAAGCAGGCGCGCAAGGCCGCCGCGGCGTTCGAGAAGGAGGCGCGGCGGCGCGAGGCCGAGCGCCAGAAGGAGGAGGCCGCCCGCGCGAAGGAGCGCGCGCGCCGGGACAAGGCGGTCGCGGCAGCGCAGGCCGCGCTGGACAAGGCGAGGCGGGAGCATGAGTCTCGGGCCGAGGCGATCGAGGCCGCGCGCGCCGCGCTCGACGAACGGGCCGAGGCCGAGCAGGCGCGTTGGGACAAGCAAAGGACGAAGCTCGAGCAGGCGCTGCGCAAGTCGCGCGCGTAAGGCGCGAACGCGTTCATCAAGGGCGGGGCGAATTCGCATGACGCGGGCAGCGTTCATTCAGGCAAATCGAAAACGAATTGACTTGCCTAAGATGGCATCCTTGAGCACTCTTTCGGGGGAAGGAGATCAACGCATGACAAAAATCACGCTCGCCTGCGCGCTCGGAACGGCCTTGGCGCTGAGCAGTCTCGCGACATCGGGCGCCGAGGCCCGGACGCGGAAGGCCGTGGTCGTTCGCGCGCCGCAGGAGAGGCTGATCGTCACGGCGCCCGTGCTGCGGCCGACGCCGTGGGATTACAACATCGTTCCGCGCTATCGCTATCGCCCCGAGGACGATCGCGTCGATCCCAACGGCCCGCCGCTGGTGCCGTCGTATATCCGCTACGAAGCGTGGCGCTGGCCGTATTGGTGGTGAGGGGCGCTGTAGCAGCCCTTCGTAGGGTGGGCAAAGCGAAGCGTGCCCACCAAAGCTAAATCGGGACGATTTCGTGGGCACGGCGCTGGCGCGCCTTTGCCCACCCTACGGCACCTCGGGACGCGTCGCCGCCAAGCGCCCGTAGCCCGGATGAGCGGAGCGATATCCGGGACCGGTGCAGCTCGGGGCAAGACCCCGGATGTCGCTTCGCTCATCCGGGCTACGTTCCTTCCAATCACCAATCCTCGTAGGGATCGCCCATATAGGGCGGCGGCATCCAGCGTGGCGGCGGTCGGGGCCGCCGGGGTGCGGCCTCCGGGATGTGCGGCGGCGGCCGGGGCCGCGCGGCCGGTTCGCTGTTCACGCTGCGCACGACGGGCTTTGCGGCCGCTGCAGGCGCGGCTGCTGCGGGCGCGGATGAATTGGTGAGCTGGGTTTGCAGCGACTGCACCTGCGCGGCGAGGCGGGCATTGTCCGCCGCCTCCTTCTCCTGTGCCGCCTTAAGCTGCTGGATGGTGTCGGCCTGCTCGCGCTGGGTCTGCTCGTTGCGGCTCTTCAGCTGCTCGAGCTTGCCGTTGATGTTGGCAAGCTCGCTCGTGATGGCCTTGAGCGATTGCGCCAGCTCGGACGATGACGAGTCGGGCGCGGCGGCGGCACGCTTCGGAGCGGCGTCGGTGTCCTTGGCAGCCGGCGGCGCGGGCACCGGGCTCGGCCCGTCCGCAGCAGCCAGCAGCACGGCCTGCGGCTGCGCCGGGGTTTCCACCGCGGCGGCTTTTGGGGGCTCGCTCGCGGCCGGCGGGGCCAATCGCGCGAAGATCGATTTGGCCTCGTCACGATATTGCGACGCGACGGCGGCGCCGAGCAGGCCGATCGCCAGCACGAGAATGACCAGGGCGCGCATCATGGCCGGATCTTTCCTCAAGCCTTGATCGCGGCCGCGGACTGCCACGAGTTTGGTATCCGGAAGTTTGGTCGCCTTGCTTGCGGCAGCGGCGGCTGCCGCTGCACCCGCGCCTGCATGCGCGGCCGACTTGCCTTCGCTGTCGCGTTCCATTCCGGAAACCAGCCGGTCGAGCCGCGCGAGGTCTTCCTGAGTGCTCTTGATCCGGTCGAGGGCCCGCGCCAGCGCGCCGTCGGCGCGCGTCTCGTCCGGCTTGGGGGTCTCGGGCTTGCCTGCATCAGGCTTGCCGGCATCAGCTTTAGGGTCGTTCGTCTCAGGCACCGATGCGCTCTCCATCCGGTCGGGCGTCAATGAGAGGCAGTCCGATCTTGGGAAGGATAGGTCTCGCCGCCATCAGACACAACGCGTGTGCAGAGGTAAAATTATGGCGGGGCCGGGAGCAGGGCGGCGCGAGGGCACCGGCGCCGTCCGCGCAGGCTGTGCCGGATGGAGTCTTCAATCTGATGGGATCGTTGCGTTCACGTGGCGCCTCGCCAATCCCACTTTTCCCTATTGACTTAGAGTGCGCTCTAACCGGTAGCTTCCCGTGCGTCGTGACGAAAGAAGGGCGTTCATGAAGATCGGCGAACTGGCAAAGCGTTCGGGGCTGACCACCTACACCATCCGATACTACGAGCGGATCGGGTTGCTTCCCCACGCCGACAGGGACCCGTCGGGCCAGCGCGACTACGACGCATCGATCCTGACCTGGATGGAATTTCTCGGCCGTCTCAAGACGACCGGAATGCCCATTCGGGACATGCTGCAATATGCGGCCTTGCGGGAGCGTGGCGCCGGCACGGAAGCGAAACGCCGCGTCTTGCTCGAACAGCACCGCGAGCGCGTTCGCGCTCAATTGGCCGATCTGCAAGCCTGCCTTGTCGTCCTCGACACCAAGATCGCCGGATACGCCGGCGTGAAAATGAGGATGAAGGACTATGACGCATCAATCCCCGAGCGCCGGCGAAAGCCGGCTGGAACGCGGCAAGCGGGCGCTCGCTGACATCGACGGCCAGGCCGGCCACAACGTCATTGCCGCGCTGGCGGACATCGCCCCCGATTTCGCCAACTACATTTTCGAGTTTTCGTTCGGCGACATCTATAGCCGCCCCGGCCTCGACCTGCGCGCCCGCGAAATCGCAACCATCGCAGCGCTGACGGCGATGGGCACCGCAACGCCGCAACTGAAAGTCCATATCGAGGCGGGGCTGAATGTCGGGCTGACCAGGGAGGAGATCACCGAGATCATGATGCAGATGGCCGTCTATGCCGGCTTCCCCGCCGCGCTCAACGGCCTGTTCGCGGCCAAGGAGGTATTTGCGGCCCGGCGTGGCGCGTAGGGTGGGTTAGCCCCGCGACTGCGCGAAAGCGTGTAGGGTGGGTTAGCCGAAGGCGTAACCCACCACTTCTGTTTCTGCAGAAACGAAAGAGGTGGGTTACGCCAACAGACGCGCTTCGCGCATCCGCTGACTAACCCAACCTACGAATCCTCCGCAGCAAGCCGCACAAACTGCCGCTTCATCGCATTGACCCTCGCGACATAGCCTGCGACGAGGTGATCGCCGCAGCGTTCGCCCGCGATCATCTGAAATTTTCGTCGCGCGAAGGTCGCAGCGGGACCCGCGCCGCAGAGATGGATGAACGCAGCCAGATCCTGCTTCTGCTGCGCGCTCGCCTTCACATCGCCCGCGAGCGTGAGGACCATCGCCACCTGACGGTCCAGATACACCGACGCCAGCTCGATGGCATGGCTCGGGATCACGCGGACGTAGAGGAAGGCAGACCCGCAGCCGGTCTGCGTCACCGCGTTGTTACGCACACAGAACCGCGCGGCTTCGGCAAAGGCCGGATCGGTCATCTGAAAGAGCCCGACCGCGCTGGAAGCGGGCCGGTAGATCGCCAGCGGATTGAAGCTCCACCGCCAGCGCCAATAGGTCCGCGCCACCGGATTGCCGGAGCTCTCGACCTGCGCAAGCGCAGCCAACAATTCGGGCGGGATCGTTGAAGTGGAGTGGGTGCGGAAGAGGGGGCTGTATTGGCGCCAGGTCTCGGTGGGGTCCTTGTTGAGAGTGTTGCCGGCTAGGGCGAAGAGTTCGGTTGGTTTGCGGATGATGTGGTAGGCGAAGTTTGTCAGTGCAAAGAGTGTAAACAGGAACACCAGGACGCTCGCGATCCGAACCGTCCGCGGTGCACGCGCGAACTTCTTGCGCGCCAATCGTGAGCGCCGGAAGGTACGAAAGCGATGGAACAGGTTCTTGCTTTGTCGGGGCATGCGCAGGGTGGGAGTGAGCGTAGCCCGGGTAGAGCGAAGCGCAATCGGGGGCGGATGTGGGCACGATCCCGGATTTCGCCACCCCCCTTCATCCGGGCGCAGTTCGCTATGTACTAATCTTGTTCTTTGGATAACGGTCTACATGAGACGAGGTAAGGCTTTGATCTAACCGGCATATGCATAACGCATAAAAATCAGCTTCTGTTAAGCGTGGGGAAGTAGGCAACGGACTCTTGCGCCGAATCGGAAACCTGCCGCCAAAACTGAATCCCCCCGAGACGACAGCTCTGAACTTTCTTTAAGCTGTGTCATGTCCGAATCGCCGAAATTCGAGTTCGACTTCTGGGGCTGCCGTGTCAGCGCCCAAGGGGTGATTGGTATTTTCGCCGCCGTCAGTGTTGTAGCTATGCTGTTGGCCTTCTACCGGTTCTAAAATGAATGAACCAAATGAGTTGCAAAAGTCGCTCATAGAGGAAGCCACGTATCTGCGTGGCAAGATACTCACGTCTTATGCACAAGTTGAATTTTTGCTCGCCGACCTGTCCGTGAAGCTCGACCTGAGGTTTCCGTACCGAATTGCGGACCGTATCAAGGCCGCAAAGCGAATCTCCGAACGTCCAGGATTTGAAACCTACAAGGACGAGCTGGCAATCGTGTGCGACCAGTTGCTGGAATACGACGAGATACGAAATCTCATGGCGCATGGCTTCTTGATGTTGGTAACCGACAGGCTGGGCAATCACAGATTCGATATGAGGCTCTATCGACGAGAGAGCGAAGGAAGGTTCAATCGCTTAGACATCGAAACGAATATTGTTCGCCTCCGAGCGACTGCTGATCACATCGTCGAATATGTGAGCCAAGCTGTGGCACTATTTTCGAAGATTTATCTCGAACAGAAGCTAGAAGAGACGGAATAAGGGCGCCAATTCGTAGGACGGGTAAAGCGCAGCGAAACCCATCAATACCGTCGTAGGTCGCGGGGGGCTAGGTCTCTTGCGCAATAAAACCAGCGAATACCTTCTCAAAAAGCCCACGCATTACATCGACGTTGTGTGGAGTGCTGGGTGTGAAGTCCAGATCGAATCCTATGTTGGTGTGTTTTGATAACAGCTTCGCTATGCTTTTCGAAGGTGAGTTGGCTATGAAGAAACGATTGTTGCGCTGAATTTCATTGCAGAGCCCAAGGAAAGCCCGACCTAGACCTAGACCTAGAGTCGAGCCAGCGTAGTATTTTGCCTCAACAGATAGAACCACTTTCGACGCTCGAGGTAGCGCCTGCTTCGATCGGCAAACGTCGGCTTCATTTTTGTATAAAACGGCCACGTCGCATTCATGGCGTACCTTCGAGCGCCCAGCCACGTAAATGCCCACGTGAGCTTCAAGCGGTGGGCAACCGGCAAAGCTGATCTCCGCATGGCAGTAATTGTTGGTGCGCCACCAGAGTTCGCCCGGGGAAGTGCGAAAGTTGAACGTGCCTGTGACAGGCTGTCCAAGAACGTTCCTAAATGACACCGTTGCGCCCTTGTTTCGAGCTGCTTCGAGCACAACCGACCATATGTAGGCTTCATAAAGGTCGTCGCCTTTCGAGCCTGCGGTCAGGTTGGGAGAGAGCGTTGCTGTCAATGTCGTTTGAATGGCGCTTAAGAGGCCGGGACTAATAGTCATTTGCGCACATCATTCGCTAGTTGTGAAAGCAATTGCTCGGCCTCATGGATCCCGGATAGACGAACCTCGACGTCAGCGCGCTGATAGCGATGTTCTATGGTGCCGGTTTCACCAGGTACAAAACTGATTTCTTGTCCATCGAGATCGAGTGTATTTGCTAGGGCCTCTTGCATTTTGATTGCGCCAATGACCACCGAGCGTATCGCGCTGAGAGCGATGTCGAACTTTTCGTACGGTGAGTAATCAACTCTCACAAGAAATTCTGCGCTTTGACTTTTGGGGGGAGCGATCCGAGGAGGATCATAGACACGCTGCAGGGCAGCAATATCAGAATCCGAAATCGAGAGACGTCGTGGTTCGGTTTTTCCGAGTGAAGTCTCTTCTTCGATTTGTTGTGCTACCCACTCCAGTTTGTTGTCGATTAGCCAATGCACCAGAATATTGTACGCTTCAACAGCGTCAGACTCGGCCATGAGGTGTCTCCGTGTGGCGTGGAGAGTCGATCTTAAGTTGTACGCTAGCGTGGAGAGCAAGCAACTAAAAAAGGGCGGCTTTTCAGCCGCCCTTTGAGTCCCTCCCGGGAAAAACCCGAGGATGAAGTGTGCTCGCGCTCTACCCCCTCACGAACACCCCGTCGTGGACCCGCAAGTATCGCACTTCATGCAGGTCCCATTCCGCACCAGCGTGAAGTTGCCGCACTCCGAGCACATCTCGCCTTCGTAGCCCTTGGCCTTGGCTTCCGCGCGGCGCTCGGCCTTGCTGGGAGCCGCAACCGCGGCGGTGCCGGCCTTGCTCCACTGCAGGGCTTCCAGCTTCTCCGTGGGGGAGAGGTCGTGCTGGACTTCCTGCTTCAGGGCGACGGCGCCTTCGAGGGCATCGCCGACACGGGCGCTGGTCGCATGCGCGGCCATCGCCGTGACCTTGTTGCCGCCTGACGGGGCGCTGTCGTTGCCTTGCGAGACCGCGGTCGAGCCGCTGCGCATCACGACGAGGTTGTCGGTCCGCGAGCGGGTGAGGCCGCGCGAGACCAGCTTGGTGGCGTGGTGGCCGCCGTGCTCGTCGTCCGGCTCCTTGCCTTCCTCGACGCCCTTGCCGAGCGCGTCGAAGCCGGTCTCGTTGGGATCGACATGGGCGAGATCGAAGCGCGACATGTAGCTCACCGCGAGCTCGCGGAAGACGTAGTCGAGGATCGAGGTCGCGTACTTGATGCTGTCGTTGCCCTGCACGGGGCCCGCCGGCTCGAAGCGGGTGAAGGTGAAGGCGTCGACATATTCGTCGAGCGGCACGCCGTATTGCAGACCGAGGGAGACCGCGATCGCGAAGTTGTTGATGAAGGAGCGGAGCGCCGCGCCTTCCTTGTGCATGTCGATGAAGATCTCGCCGAGACGGCCGTCGTCATACTCGCCGGTGCGCAGGTAGACCTTGTGGCCGCCGACGACCGCCTTCTGGGTGTAGCCCTTGCGGCGATCCGGCATCTTCTCGCGCTCGCGCATCACGATGATGCGCTCGACCAGCTTCTCGACGATCTTCTCCGAGACCTGGGTCGCGCGCGCGGCCATCGGCTTCTCGTAGAGGCTCTCGACCGCATCGTCCTCGTCCTCATCGTCGGCGATGAGCTGCGAGTTGAGCGGCTGAGAGAGCTTGGAGCCGTCGCGATAGAGCGCGTTGGCTTTCAAGGCGAGTTTCCACGACAGCATGTAGGCGGACTTGCAGTCCTCGACGGTCGCGTCGTTCGGCATGTTGATGGTCTTGGAGATCGCACCCGAGATGAAGGGCTGCGCCGCTGCCATCATGCGGATGTGGCTCTCGACCGACAGATAGCGCTTGCCGATCTTGCCGCAGGGATTGGCGCAGTCGAACACCGAATAGTGCTCGGCCTTGAGGTGCGGAGCACCTTCCACCGTCATCGCGCCGCAGATGTGGACGTTGGCCGCCTCGATCTCGCGCTTGGTGAAGCCGACGGCCTGGAGCAGGTCGAAGCCGGGGGCCGCGATGGCTTCGGCGCCGATGCCGAGCTGGTCGCGGATGAAGTCTTCGCCAAAGGTCCACTTGTTGAAAGCGAACTTGATGTCGAAGGCGGTCGGCAGGGCCTTTTCGACCTTGGCGATCGCTTCATCGGTGAAGCCCTTGGCCTTCAGCGTCGAGGCGTTGATGCCCGGCGCGTTGGACAGCGAGCCGTGGCCGACGGCGTAGGCCTCGATCTCCGCGATCTCGCTCTCGCGATAGCCGAGCGCGCGCAGTGCGGAGGGGACCGCACGGTTGATGATCTTGAAGTAGCCGCCGC